>Ga0207655_1002642_pt1 | contig 14170 bp, 22 predicted proteins | sample KBSM44metaG_FD_184398 | JGI IMG/M metagenome (GOLD analysis project Ga0207655, IMG submission 184398) | Miscanthus rhizosphere microbial communities from Kellogg Biological Station, Michigan, USA - KBS M4-4 metaG (SPAdes) (version 2) | ecosystem: Host-associated > Plants > Roots > Rhizosphere >...
CGTTTACCATTACGCTTTACGTGTGTATACCCATCTTTGGTCTTAAAATAATTTGTGACTTCCCAGCAATCGTTTTCGTTTACGGTGTACTTTATAGCCTTCTGATTCTGTGCATAGGTTGAAGGCTTATACGTTGGTTCTTCAAAGATAAGTTCTTCCATGTTAACACCCCTTTATCTAATAAAACCAACGAAAACAAAAGTTGCGCAGGTATGTCAGACAAAATCAAAGTTAAAGCTAGGTGGCTCTTGATAAGGGTTCTTAATACGTTCAGCAGCGATAAGTGCATAGTTTAGTGCGGCAACTGAGTGATCCTCGCCAATACGGGTTGCTGTCTCATAAACAACGTCATCTTCTTCAACGGTCATTATTCGTGTGTTCTTAAGATGCTTAAGAATTAAAAGCATGTCTTCGTCCATCTTCCAGAATCCAATACCACGAGCTTTAATTGTGTGGAGCATACGTTGTACTTTTAACGTTTTGTCAACTGTTACTAGTCTAGCTGTTTCATTCCAACTATCCATCGGCTTTGATTTACCTTTGTACGTTTGGTAACGACATGCCCAAGCTCGCCCTTTAAACAACTGCATAAGGTAACTATTTCGGTCAGCCCCGTAACCTTCATCTGCTACGATTATGTCAGGGTCATATGGGTAAAGACTTGCAGCCAGCTTACCTACAGCGTCAAGTGGCTTGTTTGGGTTGTCTTCAAATTTGAGTAGTCGTATCAAGTCAACTTGTCCATCTTCTTTGATTCCAAGAACACAACAGTAGTTTACTTTATTCCAGTCAACCCCTGCTACTATCTTGACATATTGCTGTCTTGAAAACACAGGACCTTCTAGTCTCGTTGAAGCAAGAATATCATCCTCAACGATTAACAAACCCTCACTAGCAAAAGGAACTCCAACAACGTAATTGTAGAATAACTGTTTTGACGTGTAAGAAAGCTCACGACGCTTAACGTCATCCGCGGTAATCCAGACAGCATCAAGCTGAGAAATGTGATAGCCACGCAACCCTTTTCTACTAGGGTATGCGGCAACCCACTCACCTTTCCAACGGTCAAGAGGTTCTTTACATTTCTTACACACAAAAATGAAAGTTCCATCTTCAACGGTGTCATTCATAATGTCAACACCTTTAGGGTTTATCTGGATGATGTTGTCGATGTAATCCATTACTTGCCACTCGTTACACTTCTCACATTTATGGTGGTAATAATGCTGATCTGACTTTTGGAAAAGCGCGTCAACTCCACGTCCAGGAATAGTTGGTGTTGACCAACGACGAATCCAGCCGTAAGCAGAAGACTTCATACCCTCTTTAAAAGCAGTCACGACATCTTCAGACTGTCTGTCAATTTCATCCATAAACAACCCGTCAATATCTGCACCCTCCGCGAGTGCGCTTCCCCAACCAGAACGGAACATCATAAAGCTGTTTCTTATCTTTTTAACTTCTAGTGAATCTACAGAAGGGTCAAGGATCTCTTGGAAATACTTGTTCTCTTTAAGAACTGGATTTAAACGGGTTTTTACAAAGTCAACAATCTGTCTAGCTCGTGGGAACGTCTGCATCGTTTTTACGTTCTCTTTCGAGTCAACAAAGTGTACGTTCTCAATAACACCTAACTCAGACAATCCCAGCTGACGTGACTTTCTCACAATTTTGTCGGGGTGTTGGTCGTCCAGTATCTGAACCTGCCAAGGTCTATGCAAACGGAACCTCTTTGGGTCACCACCCTTTTTTATATCAAATGTTATCGGTTTACTACGAATCGTATAATGCTTTAAAGCGTATAACGAAGCAGTCTCCCGAATCATCATTTCTATTAGCTTACTTTCGTTCATGCCTTCTCATCCCCTTCAGTTTCGCTTCTGCCGCTTTTTGGGTTATTAAGGAAGGCTAAGTCTTCTTCATCAAAAATAACGACGTTGTAGCCCTCTCTGTACGCCTTAACCAAGATGTCAGTTATGCCCAACCCTTTTCGGTATGCTACGTCACCACAAGTTTCACAAAAGAAGAATGGTGCGTTTGAGATAAGAATATTTTCTGTACCAATTTTATGTTTGACTGCGCCCGTAACTTCCCACATGTCCACGTTACAAGCTTTACACGTAATCTTGAAGTATCTTTTCATGGGAACACTCCTATAGTCGGTTTATTAACAATATCGTTTTATGTACCAAATAAAATTGTGCAGCAAAAAACCACGTGTTTCACGTGGTTTAGATTGATAGCTTATAGCCGAATGATTCAGCACGCTCAATAGCGTTTGCGTAAGCTAGCTGCTTGAAGTAGTCAGCATTTTTCTTCTCATATTGCTCGTGTGAACCTGTGATTAACACATCGTTCGAAAGCTCCATGATACAGAAAACGCGTGCGCCCTCACCTTCAGGAGTACCGTTGTTCTCAACAGCATACGATACGTTTTTAATCGTAAGTACGTGAGCTTCATACTCATAAGGGTAAAGAGTAGGACCTGCTGTCTTAACGTCACCATTCTGTGGTTTATAGTTCATTGCCATGAAAATCACCTCCATATTAAAATCTCGTCAGTTAACCCTCTTCATTTTGTGCGTTCATACTTAGAGCTAACTTGCGCATTACTTCTTCAAATTCTGGTGTGTCTTTGACTGCTTCGTATTGCTCCGTAGAGACTTCTTCAATATCAGTCGTATGCTCAATTTTCTCAGTAGCTTCTCCATATAGTAGCAATCCAAGTTTAACCAGTTTTTCATAATCACCGACGTTATCAATTTTAACTTCACCACGTCGTAAACGCTTATCAAAGTCTTCAAGACCAAAAGCAACGGTATTAGTCACTTCCTCTTTAAATGCCTTCGCTTTATCAGGATTTTCTTGAAGTCGCTTACGTAGGCGTTTAATACTACCACTCACGTAGCCGTTTGGATACATTTCATTCATCCCCTTTATATCGTTTTCCGGATCGTTTCTTAATTGGCTTTACAGTCGGTTCATCATCTTCGTACACACTGTATTTGTCTTCACAACGGTCACAAAGATAATCGGTTGAGTGTTTAGGTATGATTCTCCCACAGATGCAACAGTTATAATTCATTCCGTCTCTTCCTCCTCCTTGCGTTACACGGTTTACCGTGCTGGCAAAAGTAAAATTCTAGTTCGTTTATTTTAGCTAGCTTCACCATTTTGGTTCTCCAAAGCTCTCCATCCGTCGGGCTAATGTGGGTTAATGGAGTTCCACAGTGTGCGCACAGGTGGTAATCGGCTGAGCGTCCTGGCTTTACTAGTTTTGCTACTCCTTGGTATCGTCTTGTCAACGGCAACATCTCCTAGAAATATATACCTAAAATATCGTAATTTGGTACTAGTTGATTTATTTGTGCTAAAAAAGCTGAGTTTTCACTCAGCTTTCGGTAGGTCAGCATATTTAGCAGTCCATTCCATGAACGCTTCCTCGTTTTGTTCGTCAAGCGCTTTATTAACATAGTAGTCGATAAGTCGTTTTTGGTTCTGTCTTTCCAAATCGTTTACTGTAAGCTCCATCTTACGTTTCTCACGCGTCGAAACTTTATGGTGGGGATTATCTTCCAGAACTTCGTAAAACTTCGCCTGCATAATGCTCGTAAGTTTAAGTTGTACATACAGTTTCTCTTCTCGGTTTAAGCGAATATCATGGAATGCTTTTTCAGCATCTGCGGTGCTAATCGTATTCTTGTAGTAACGGAAGCTCTCAGTTTCAGCTCTTAAGTCAGCAGCATAAATTCCTCGGTCTGTTTCTTGGATTGATTCATTTACAAATACTACGTTTTCAATTAGTTTGTCGTTGCTTAAGATGTAATTAAAAATCCAGTTTACTTCGCGCTTAAAGTGACCTTCTTTTAACACCAATCGGATAAAGTCTTTCTTTGCACCTGCTGGAATTTTTACTGACATCGTCTTTTCCTCCTCAGTCTAGCTCTGCTAGAAAGTATTTTTTCGTTACAACGATAGCGTCAATTTTACCATTTTGTTGTCTTAGGTACTCTTCAATTTCATGAGGTTTCGCATCGGTAGCTAGCATAATAGAATTATATTCTCCACCGTTGCTATAAGCTTCTTTAAGTGAGATACTTGTTACCATATCCATTTCTACCTCTTTAACGTTCGCAGCTGGGATAGCGACAACACCGTGTGAAGGGAACTCGACAACGTATTGGTTCTGCGCAACTAAGTCTAGCAATACAGTACCTTTCAAACCAACGTACTTTCGAAGCTCGTGACGAAGGTGAGTTGACTTTGTTTCAACGATTTTAACCGCTTTGGTAGTTAGCTTTTTGAAACCTTCTTCTGGCTTAGTAAATGCTTGAAGCACTTTCTCTTCTTTAATACGATAGTTGAAATCAGAGACACGGGCTGGCTGGTCAGTAAATACCATCGTGTAAAACTCGTCATCTAGGTCTTTATCAAGGATGAACTTAATTCGGTGTTTCTCAGCGTAACGCTTTACTTCAACATCTACACAAACCGCTTGGAAAAGTCCTTCTCCTAGCTCGATACCATGTAAACGGTTTTGGTGTTTCATGAGGATCTTCTTAAGTGACATCAGGTTATTTTGGACTAAAGTATTCATTTTTCTTTTCCTCCTATTAGGTAGCTTAAGTAACTTACACCTAATAAAAGAAGAAACACCAAGAATTTACCTCTTGGTGTTCAACAATTTATTCTGGACGTTTTAGCACGTAGTAACAACACCTGTTTTCTTATCACACGCAAGCTCTCTCTTTCCATCAGCATCATCGAACACCCAAGAGTAATAGTATTTCTCATCACGGTCATCGTAGAACTCCAAATCATCTTGCTGGGCTTTAGTGTAAAGCTCGTCCAGTCTCTTCTGTAGCCGGTTTCGTATCTGCTTTTCGGATAAGGGCTTTTTCATCAACTTCCACCCCTTCCGCAACCAACTTATCAATCATCAACGTAATCTGCTCCAACGCAAACGAGTAAGCATCTTCAACGGATACAGCACCTTCATCTATTTGAACGTTCTCAAGGAACTTCGCAACTTTCGTATAAAAATCAAGTTCATCTATTAAAACAGGTATTCTGCCCTTCACTTCGCGATGACCTCCTTAGCACCCATACCAGCCAACGTAAAGTCCGTAACCGGATTTAGTACGATAATTCTGTCAAGTAGCTTAATAAGCTCGGCACAAGTCATAGAAACCTTTAACGCGCCACCCTCTACTTTGACTGCTCTGCGTAAACCTTTCGTCGGACGATAAACTTCCATAAACGGAGTTCCTTCACGAGTTTCAACATACGCTACAAAGTCGGCTCCAGTTACCCAGAAATTTTCACTTACCGCGATAGTTCCAGCAAACACCTTAACAGTTTCCCCAGTAAACTTCTTGTAGTTTTTACCTTCTACTTGTCCAAACGCTGTTTTCTTCATCATGTTAATCACTCCATTTTCTTAAGTTTTTATCTTACGTTATACTATACGTACTGACAGGTTGACCGGATTACACAAATTACAAAATATTTACAAATTTTCCGAAAATAAAAACAGAGCCGTTACAAAGGCTCTGTCTGCATACACCTAGTATCCTAGCATGTTTCTTGCGTTCTCCATGTGAGAATAGCTATTGTCACTTATATCAACTAACTGATTATACCTTACATTCTTGCCCTCCGCTAGAGGGGCTACAGCCCACGCGGTTTTATCAACCATCTGTCTAAGGTATTCTGTACCAACCTGCAATGCGTCGTATCCTTCTTGGTACTCGTCAGGAATCGGACCGCCATACTCTTCTAGTTGAGCACAAACGTTTTCTAGCTCTCCAGTTTTCGCTCCAACGCGCTCGTAGAAGTTAGGATCCTGAAGCACCATTATATTGTCAGCAGCTTCGCCAAACAACGCGTCGTACTCGTCAAATAATTTAAAATACTGTTCAACCAAAGGCTTGTGATACGCGTTAAATAGTTGTTCAGGCGACTCTTCCCCTGTCATAACCGTTTGTGGCGTATCCGAAACCTCTTCCTTACCACACCCGATTATCGAGGTGGTTAACAAACCAATTATACCTCCAGCAACCAAAAGCTTTTTCATAATCTCTCTCCCCTTTCTTTATACTATATTCATCTCACAATTCAAATATAACTGATTTTTTAGCACAGTTCAACATAAATGTTCAGAATTTGACAAAATAAAAAAGCACCCGTGAGGGCGCTTACGTTTACACGGTAGTTCCATTTGCGTCAACCCAAACAGCTGCTGTTGTCACAGCCCCATTCGCGTCAAGTGTCGCTCTCGTCTTGCAGTTTATTGGTTTATTGATTGTTGTATCAAAGTATTGTTGTCCAACTGTCGGGTTAGCCGGACGCAGCCCACTTGTTCCAGCTTCGGCATCGTAGTTCACATTCCGACTTTTTACCCATGTAACAGGCTGAACCAAAGTCGTTATAGTCTTCGTTGTACCATCAGCAAATAAATTACCAACAGTGCTCAAAAGAGATACAACGTATTTTACTCTTATTCCAACAGTTGCTATGGTTCTGAAAATGTTGTTGTTAAGCATTAAACGCCCAATATAAATACTATCCGTTTGGACGCCAATGTCAACTGCTACAAATTTATTACCACACACTGATACGGTGTTATAGTTAGAAGAAGGACACCTCACGACAATACCTGTGCTAGTAAGATTCCGCAGGGTGTTATTATCTGCTATAATTAACCCATCACCATTAAGGTTCATACCTATTGCGCCAGTATCAATTGTGTTTCCTCGTGCCTCAATATTTTCTGACTCGGTTATCAGAACAGAGTGAATAACACCACCTTTGTATATTTTGTTGTCATTAAATGAGACGTTCTTACATTGTTGGAGTCTAACAAGATTATCATAAGTCGGTGCTGTCGGGTTGGAAAAGCGGTTATCCGAAACGGTTACATCCGTATGTCTTGCTGTTGTTTCGGATGTTGAGCTAATAGGGAAGTAACAGTCAACAAAGTGGTTGTTCATAACTGTAATACGTTCACAAGCTAGTGGTGTCGCGTCGTAGTTATTCCGGATGTCAATAACTGCATCGATGTCTGTTCCAATATTTTTAAAAACATTTCCTTCGATAATAACGTCTTTTGAACCCCTAACGACGATAGCGTTGTTGTCGCTGTTATTAAACGTGTTGTTAGCTATTATACCATCGCTCGCCCAAAACGCTATCTCTTCAGCCCAAGCGTTGTTAAATTCACAATTTGTTATTTTTAGGTTTCCACTAGTACCCTTTACAAGGATACTAAGGTAATCAGCGTCCTCAAATCTGCAATTGCTAATGACAGCACCTTTTCCAATAAAATCTAATAGTGCACCATTCTCTCCTGTTTCCCCAGTGAACCCCTTACCTGTGCCATAAAATGATATTCCGGATATCTCAGTGTTCTTTCCACTAATATACATCAATCTCAACCCTTTAGTCACTTGGGTAATTGAACAGTTATCTTTACCTGAGCCACTAATTTTGAGATTTTTAGTCGCTGGTGATGACAACGCTGTTTTAATTACACAATGAGTGTTAGGTGGAAAATAAAGAGGTAATCCGCTTTCCACAGCTTTTCTTAATGGAGCATAGTCATCTGTAGGGTTGGGGTTTAAGCTACCATCTGACAAGTACTTGTTGCCAACAACTCCGAACCACTTAACGTTTACACCTCGTTGTTCTAGGTCAGTCCAAACACCCCAGTTTATACTGCTATACGCAGAGGTACTTCCTATCTTTGTTGTTAACTCACCCTGCGTCACCGCGTCAAATCCCAAGTCTTCTTCATTTGGTCTTAAAGTCATTTGTATCACTCCTTTGTTTAACTTACTAAAAGTAATATAGCAAGCGTTACAAAGGCGTTTTGTTGTGTTGAAAAAGCAGGGTATAAAACCCTGCCCGTCACTTTATTCTGTTACAGCTTCTGCCTCAGCTTCTTCAGCTTCCATACCGCGCTTAAATTCAAGCACATCGTCATTGTAAAGGTCAAGCTTGTCTTCGTTAATCCAGATAGTAGTAGCCGTTTTATCCTTGGCGAACGTCGTTTCCTTCGTTTCAACGTAATCCTTCTTCATAAGGTGGCCAAGAGCACCTTTGATTTGGTTCGGCTTTAGGCTGGTGTAGTCCGACACATCTTCTAGGGTCGCGTCAGAGAACGAAGGGTGGTTGCCTTCTAATAGAACGTACACAGCATCAAGTACACGGGCTTGGAGTTCTGTTAATTCACCTTTATCAACTAGGACTTCGATTTTCTTATGCGTAAGGTCTAGCTTTGGCGTTTCGGCTTTCGCTGACTTCTTATACTTCTTTTCGTCGGCTACTCGTTTAATAAAGTTCGCTAAACGCGTTTCAGAAATGTCGTCACCGTTAACGTGGTAGACACCTTCAAATTCTTTTAATACTGCCTTTACAGCTTCTTCAGGTGACATATTCTTTTCCACCTTATACTCTACAGCCGTTTCAGTAGCCTTTTTGCGGTTATTCCATTTAAAGTTAGTCATTTTATTCTCTCCTTTGGGTTTTAAAGTAGTTTTCTTTTCCTTCTTACCCTTAGTGTATACAGGAGAGCTTGACTCTATACCTTCTTTTTCAACATTTTCTGATTTCACTAATTCTGGCTCCCAACGGTCTATATAAGATAGAAGCGCGTTAACCTCGTTCTGAGCCTGTTCATATTCGTCTTTAACACCGGAATTAATCATCGCGTGGTTTACGTGACCATTCTCTCCAAACGTTGCTAGAATCTCCTTAGCTTCTTTTACAGCGAAGCTTAACGGAATATCATCGTATTCTTTAAAGCTACCATTCTCAACCGCGTTTTCAAAAGCAAAGTGAAGCTCGTTAGGGATACCAACTAAGTGTTTCATAAATTAAACCTCTCCTTTTTCGTTTCTCAGTTTATTATATTCAGCTTACACATTTAGTATACCCCTAGTGAGCTTCACAATTCAACAACTATTTTAAGGGTTGTACAAAAACTTAGTAAACGCGTTCAATCGCTAGATAACTACTTGTAATTGCTATTGACGCGTTTCCTGAGGTGTAATAGTAAATTTCCAGTACATCGTTTGCTTCTAGGGGAACTGTAGCGTTTCCTGACGCTGTAGACCAAGCTACAGCTGTTGACCCATCGTACATGCGTCTTATTTCTACCCCGTTTTTGTATAGCAGCAGCAGTGTTCGGTTGCCTGCTGTTTGGCTATCCCAAGCCAACGCAGCTGAAACCGCATACACACCACTCTTTTTAGCTCTGAACTGTCCAGTTGTCATTTCTCCCAGTTTGTCTGTTGTAAAACTATTGAAGTTGGCTCTCACCTGTGAACCAACGGTAACAGTTTGTGCCGAGGGGAACTTGGCAACTACACTAGAAAAATTGTTTCCGTTGTTGATTCCCCTGTTACCATAGCTTGAGTCGTTTTTGTGTAACACGCTGTCATTATAAAACGAAGTGAAGTAGACTATACTTCCACTTATATCGTTTCCATCAGCAGGACTGTTTAGTGTTCTAACTGGAACCCCTTTGTTAGTGTGCAAAACGTCTCTTTTGTGAGTGTTGCTGGCAATCTTGTTGGCTGCACACGAGTCCATATAAACGTCGTCCTTTGCGGAGTCTCGTCTGTTGTTATTCGAGAAGGTGTTGCCTGTTATTGTGTTAGAGTGACAGTTCGTCATCTTTATCCCCTCGTCCATTTGTCTCCAAAAAGTGTTACCGTTTACTGTGGACAGACGCATTTTTGTTGCATTTAATCCAATGCCAGAATCGATAGCATCGTAAGAACCATCAAAATAGTTGTCGTTTATTTTAAGTATCTCAACGTCATAGTTACTCAATGTGTCCTCTACCCATATCGCGCCTTTAACACTGGAACCTACAAGTTGATTACGTGTGACATGCTGCGAGGGCTTAACGATATGAATAGCAAATGAACGAGTATGTCCCCAGATTTCACATAAGTCAACAGCTGAATCTGTGCTCTCAATCTTGACACTTGAACTCCGTAACTGACAGTCTATAACTTTGTTTACAAAACAGTTACCTGTATAACCAGACTTTCTCGAAAAATAAACCCCTGCAACTTCCGTCTGTGTTCGGTCATAAGCACTTATAGTGACTCGGCGAACTGAGCAATTAAACGCGTTGGCAAACTCGATAGTGTACTTGTCTTTAAACACCGTAGAGTGATCATTAATGTATACCTCAGATATGGAAGCTTCACCGATACCCTTTGTTGGATCAAATACCCCAGGACTTACAAACGCAGAATAGTTACCGCGTGTGACTATAAAACAGTTTCCCTTCCCTGAACCTTCAATACTTACACCGTCTTTTAGAATCACAGCATTAGCAAAATAGTGTTCAACGTTCGGCTTAGGAATGTACACTTTACCTCCTGTGGAAGGCAGTGAATTTACTGCATTTTGTACTATTTCAGCTGCGTTCTCCACACCGTCACCTTTTAAGTTAGCGACAACTGAAACTTTTGATAAAATATTTATTTGATTAAGCATCTCCCCAGAAACTGAATCAAATTCACCTTTGTTAACTGGATCAAAGTCCATGTAATCTTCTCTTGGTCTTAAAGTCATAGATATCACTCCTTTAGTTAGCTTACTAAAAGTAATATCTATTCCCCTTGACCAAGGTTTTGTTGTGTTGAAAAAGCAGGAAGTCAACCCTCCTGCTTTGCTACCAGTTTACCCTCTTTAATTGTTAGGACTTGAACCACCTTCCAAGAGTCACCGTCTTTCTTAATCCTCTGAATCATGTAGCTTACCTCCATACTGTTCCACTACCGAATAGAAAGCCATTACATTTACAATAACCCCAACCGCGATTATTGATAATAACACATTAACTGCTGGGATTCCAACTATCGCTTGCATAACGCCCGTAAAAGCTAGTAAACAGACAACCGTAAATAAAAACCAACCAAACCGTCCCATCTTTACCCTCTCCTTTTATTTTTATATTATTCGTGTCGTTACTTAATGATTACTCTTTTTCATGGTTTTTAAACACATCTATATTACAAGGGGTACAGGAATAATGCGAATAAAACGCGAACTCACTACCCTTTTCATCAATATCTTGGTCGTTGTTCCAAATGAGGTTTTCCCCACACTCTGGACATTTCATGTTGTTACCTCCTTTTAAAGCTCGCTACGATTTCAATGATGTCTAGGATAATATCCGCTATCTTTTCTGCCTTCGACTGACGGTGTCTGCGTCTGCGTTTTAGTCTCATTGGTAGAACCTCCAGCTGTCGTTCTCTTCTTTTCGTCGTTGGTCACTACGTCTCAAAAAGTCGATATCAGGCATCACGTCAGGAACCTCTTCAGAAGAGTCGTATTCAAGAGAGCCTAACAGCTTAATATAACGAGAGTCAAAGTCAAAGAACATAATCTCCGTAGGCTCTACAACCATAACGTGTAGTGCTCCCGGACTGTCTATATCGCGAACTGTAATAGTTCCGTACTTATGAAACTCTTCAACCATCCTAAACTTATCTTCATTGCTTATGATTCTCGTTTGGTACTGTTCACCCTCTGAAGACGCGTATAGTAAAACTCCAAGCCTTTCTTTCATCGACGCGCGAAACGTAGCTTTAACGATTCTTGATATTAGCTTTCTTGTCCTACCCATGTAATCACTCCTAATAGTTTTATACCTAATAAAAGGAGACAACCGCAAAAGTTGTCTCCCCTGTACATCAACTATTTCGATGGGCGTACTTTAACCTGAGAATCATCGCGTGGTTTAACGGGTCGTCCGCATAAATAAGGTCTTCTTCCGTTACCCACTTCACGTAACTACCATACCTACCCACTTTACCTTCGCTCACACTTTTAAGCTCTTCAACACCGGTGCTGTCTAGGTCTACAGCGTAAAGGTGCATAATCGTATCGGAAGCTTTACTCGGACGTACAATCCCCAAATTACTGGCTGCTGTCAGGGGAGCGCGAAACCCACCTTCCTCATATAGCTCTTTTAACGCACATTCCACGAGCGTCATCTTTTTCTCATACCCACCTGTGAGCGCGCAGAGCATCGGTTTGTCGCTGTGAGAAGGCGTTACCTCGTGTCTACCTAAATACCAACGTTTTCCTTTAATCGTCTTGTACGCTAATACAGCCACGCCTATGCCCCCATTAAACGAGGTATGTGCATATACGAACCAGCCATCCCTCTCCCGTACTTCGATTTTACCGTTTGTAAAGAGTACCTTTTCCTTCATAAAATCATCTCCTGTCTTCTTAGATTTTAATTGCCCCTACTCAATAATACGTGAGCAACAGAGGTTTAGACGTAATTCCTTAGTACCGTTTTTTAGTCATTCGCTGTCTCTATCATATATACTGCTATTCCAAAAGATATTAATACACCTAATAATTCCAACATATCATTCACTCTCCTAAAACAACTATACCTAATATAAGCACAGTGGGAAACAATATACTCCCAAGTTGACAAAATAAAAGAGCCAAACAAGTTGGCTCTCTATCTTATAGTCCCATTAAGAAGTTAATACCTTCGTGTGAGTTCAAGTATTCTTCGACATCATCATAATCCGCAACAGAGTTCTTAGAAATCACCGCGTTCTCTGTTTTACCCGAATGCCATAGTAAGCTTAATTTGTAAGCTGTCACTGATTCTCCTACGATTGCCGCGCTTTTAATTCTATCCATTATTTTGCCTCCCTAGTCACTGTTATTGTAGAGTGTAACGTTAAACCTGAAGAGCCGACGCGTGACGAATTTGAGATTGAAACTACTTTGTAACCCATTTTTAGGTGATCAGTTATAATCTTTTTAAGCTCGGTAACAGAAAGGTCGTCAGTTTCGATTATTTGGTCAATGGTTTCATCGTCTATAAACTGGACTAAATAGTGACCTTTCTTCTTGCGTGTAGCTACCATCTTTGTACTCTGTTCCTCATGCGCGCTTATTACTGCTACGATATTCATTATTTTCCCTCCAAAAGTTTATCAATATGTTTCATAGTCGTTTTAAGGCGTTTCAAATAGCTACCGCTAACAGATACGTAATCAACGCAAGCTCTGTCAAGCATTCTCTTTAGATAGTCGCTGTTGTTCTCACGAGCTTTCTGCTCTCCAAAATCACGTGTTCCATCGTCCACCCATTTTACGTCAGGCTCTAAGAATAAGCATAAATCGTAGTGGTTTCGTTGACCAATAGCTTCCACTATTCCGTCTTCTTTGTTCTCGTAAAGCCTAGAATAATAGTTGGTCACGTATGCCTCTGTGTCTATAAAGAGAACCTTATTTGCCTCTTTTAGCTTGTCCATTTCATTAACCTTATGACGCATCGCAATTTCAGCAAAGTCTTCAGGCATGGACATCACCCGATCCCCAAACTGCTCATAGAACTCTCTTCCGTATTCAGAAACATAAGTAGTGTTATACAGCGTCGCTAGGTTTTGGACTAAGGTTGATTTACCGCAAGATTCCGTTCCAACGATTACCACGCGCTTTACGAAATCTTGACGAACAACTTGTGGAACCATATCCCAGTTCGCTAGTATCCCCTCCTTTCGAAGTTTCGTGCCAGAAATAGGGTATTTCTTTCGCTCAACGTCAAGCAAGATATGCTCAGCTTCCGGATATAACAGCTTAAAGTACGTATCATATTCGTTTTCAGAGCTAAACACCGCGTCAATCTTTTTACCAACAGCTAACTCAATAGCATAACGCCCGTTCTCCCAGTCAGAGAACTGGCCAGTTTGCTCTTCGTAGACCGTATGAACAACTACGTTTGGTAGGTGCTTAGTTATCTGTTGCCACCAGCGATACCGTTGATTCCAAGGCATGTGGGGTAACTTTCCACCTTCACAAAGTTTCATTTCATATTTATGGTCGTGAGAAACCACCACGTGAAGCTCATCAACCATCGATGCCGCTAACGTCATCGCGTATACGTGTCCAAGGTGTGGGGGAAGGAACTTTCCCCCATACATACCAACTGTCTTACCCATTTACTCTTCCTCCTTGCGCTTTTGAAAGCTTAATCCAGTTTACGTAGCCATAAATGCTATTTACTAAGAACGCAGTCCACATAACCAACATCGAATAATTACCACCATCGCTCGTTGTAAGGGCGATAAACCATAACGCAATCGATAAAACATTTACTACAATCCAGATAA
>Ga0207655_1002644_pt1 | contig 14154 bp, 10 predicted proteins | sample KBSM44metaG_FD_184398 | JGI IMG/M metagenome (GOLD analysis project Ga0207655, IMG submission 184398) | Miscanthus rhizosphere microbial communities from Kellogg Biological Station, Michigan, USA - KBS M4-4 metaG (SPAdes) (version 2) | ecosystem: Host-associated > Plants > Roots > Rhizosphere >...
TATAAGCAAAGAAAGATGGATGTCGACTCTTAAAATCAACAGCAGGATAAATCAAGAACTGGGCTTGAGGCGCAAACACTGTATTGACTGTGCGTTGTGCAACAACAGCGCTAATATTTCCGCCCGCGCTATCTCCTGCAACCGCAATCCGGTTTTTGAGAATTTTAAATTGACGGCGATTTTGATACACCCAAGCCAAAGCATCTTCACAAGATTGAATTAAGTCACGTGGACCAACTTCAGGTGCGAGTGGATATTCAATACTTAAAACCTGAACTTTTGCATGAGCAGCAATTAAGCGACACACTTCATCATGGGTGTCTACACTACCCACCACAAAACCACCGCCATGATAAAATACAATCATTGGCAATTTTTTATTTGGTGCAGGATGGTAATGGCGTGCATAGACGCTGCCACTTTGTAGCGGAAGACGAATATCTTCAACAAATTGGATATGGGTCGGTTTGTTTATAATAGATTGCATTTGTGATTCAAATTGCTTTCTAGAGCGCTCTACATCTGCGCCAATAAAACCCACTTTGCCCTGTTTAAGTTGAGCTGCCATCAAACATTTGGTGAAACTATCCAATTGAGGAAACTGGTACGGGTAACCCAATAACTTGGTTAATGACTCTTGAGCAAATGTAGGCAAACGATCTAAAGCCCTACCTGCCGAACCCTGCCCTTTTTCGACTAAATCATGAATACTACGTTGAAAAGCAACCATTACGCTTCTTCCTTAAATGTTCAAATTCTTCATATTGTCTACATGATCAGGTATCGACTGACTATAATCTTATACAAGTCTCATCATCGATATACAAATATAATTTTTAAATACGCTAATCTGAGTTAAATGACTTGTCATTGACTATTTTGCTATATCTGAATTTTTTTTTGCTATTTTGCTTGTTAAATGGAGACAACTTATGGCTATAAAAGCATTAATTGTTTCATTCATAACATCTATTATTGCTGTTGGTTGTGTTGCATTTCCTGAAGATGGTTATGACTCTCGCGGCTATGGGCAACCCGTATATCGAGATTATGGCTATGGACAACGTTATGATCCAAGATATGACCGAAACAATGATCGCCAACGTTGGGAACGCGAGCGAGCTTATCGTTTACAACAAATGCGCATTGAACAAGAACGGCGCCAAAAGAACTGGGATAAACAACGTTGGCAATATGAACAAGCCAAACGTGATCAAATGAAAAAGCAGCAATGGGAACAACATAGAAAAGATTGGAACAATAAATCAAATCGTGACCATCGCTGGGACAATAGACCTGATCAAAAACAGTGGCAACAGCGTGATCGTCAAAATCAACAACAGCAACGTGATAAAAGACGTGATGAGCGTAAAAAGAGAGATCAAAACCAAGATTAATCTTCAAGAATCTGGGGCTAACCCAGATTCTTTTGTCTTTTTAGCAAACAATTTATTCATTTATAAAAGCAAAAGTAATGATTTTCCTCAGTAATTAATAGCTTCTGGCATTTCTTCTTTGCTGAGGAAATTTTGTCATTTGGGTCATTGCGAACTGACTCATTTCAAGTAATGATTTCAATAACATCAATTCATCATTGAACTCGAACAATTGATTTGGAAAATCGATTGTTCAGAATAGATCATGTTGGGTTTAGCAATAAACAATTTTCTAAACTAGATACATTTTTGATGTCACAAAGTTCTATTGGTCGAGGCTCTTCGATTCAATTGAACATGAATAATATTGATCATGGAAAGGAAAAAAATAATGAAATGGTCTAACGCTCTCATTGCTGCTGCGGGTCTTTTGCTTGCAACATCTGCCACTCAAGCAAAACAAGTCATGTGTGTTTTTGATTTAGTGGGTAAAAATGGTGATGTTTTTACCTTAATGAAAGATTATCAACTTGCAGCGAAAAACTGGGGTGCGGATCTGGAATTAAAAGTGAATTCAAATGAATCTGTTATTGCAGAAGATTTTAAAGCGGGTAAATGTGATGCTGTCAGTATCACAGGTATGCGTGGCCGCCAATTTAATAGTTTCACCGGCTCTTTAGATGCAATTGGTGCGATTCCAGATCTCAATCTCGCGGTAAAAGTCATGCAAGGCTTAGCAAATCCAAACTTTGCAAAATACATGACCAGTGGTAAATATGAAGTTGTTGGTGTTATTCCAGTAGGTGATGCTTTCCTGATGGTCAATGATCGCAATATCAATACCGTTGCAAAAGCAGCGGGTAAAAAAATTGCGGTACTCGACTATGACCAAGCACAAAAAATTATGGTTCAACAAATTGGTGCTCAAGCAGTTGCCGCGGATGTTACAAATTTTGGCAGTAAATTCAATAATGGTCAGGTTGATATTATTGGTGCACCTGCAGCGGTATTTAAACCTTTAGAGTTGCATAAGGGTTTAGGAACCAAAGGCGCTATTGTGAATTACCCACTGCTACAAGTCACAGGTAATATCATCATTCGTCCAGATAAATTTCCTGCTGGTTATGGTCAAAAATCTCGTGATTGGATTAAAACGCAATTGCCTCGTGCAAACACCATCATTGGAAAAATGAAAGCAGATATTCCGGCGAAATACTGGATGCAAGTTCCAGATGGTGATAAGCCTGGTTATCAAAAACTCATGCGTGAATCTCGTATCAGTTTGACCAAACAAGGCGTTTATAACAAACAAATGATGAAAATCCTTTGGCAATTCCGTTGTAAAAACGATCCGAAAAACTTTGAATGTGCGCTACAAGATGAGAACTACAAATAATTCTAGATTAAATCTGATAAATTTAGTCTGAATTTACTTTAAAGTTCACTCACTGACCATATATTGAGTATGTTATACTGAATATATGGTCTTTTCATTTAAGCCATTTGAAATCTGAGGAACAATATCATGACCGCCCAAGCACTTGAGCTGACTGACAATGCTGCAAATAAAGTTCGCCAACTTCGTGATAGCGAAGGTAATCAAGATCTGATGTTACGTGTCTATGTAACGGGTGGCGGCTGTTCAGGATTTTCTTATGGTTTTAACTTTGCCGAAAGTATGAATGAAGATGATGCTGAATTTATAAATGGTGATGTAAAAATGTTGGTTGACTCGTTGAGTTATCAATATCTCGTCGGTTCTAAAGTTGACTATATTGAAGGCTTAGAAGGCTCACGTTTTATTGTAGAAAACCCGAATGCAACAACAACTTGTGGTTGTGGTTCATCATTCTCAATTTAATTCAAAGCATATTTTTGAAGCAAATCATGCCCTCTTCTTGTGAGGGCATTTTTATGCTTGAGACATCAATCTTAAATCGTTTCTAAAATATGTTGGCTTAATTGTTTAGCATTCTGTACTGGTATCCAATGCGTCGCATCCATCACAATTTCTTTATAAGCTGCTTTTACATAATGATGATTTAACGCCACGCTTTTAGAACCGATCGCTGAGTCATGTTTGCCCCAAATAAATAAAGTCGGCACATAAACTGGTTGGGTTAAATTTTTATTTGAACTAAATGGAAGTCCTCGATACCAATTTAATGCATAACTTAGACGCTTTTCCTCCACGATGTCTTGTTGGAAATCTTCAAGTTGTTTTGCGGTCATACCTGAATCTTTTAATAAACCCAGACCCAACTTGGGTAGTTTCTCAAATAATAATTCTGGAATTTTAGGTAACTGGAATAAACCGATATAGTAAGATTTTAACAATTGATTACTACTTAACATCGAACGCATAAATGCCGCTTTATGCGGTACAGAAATCGTAATCAAATGTTTTATTTTTTCAGGATAACGTTGAGCAACATCCCAAGCAACCACTGCCCCCCAATCATGTCCAACCAAATAAACCTGTTGTTGGATCATATCGATTAAAGCATTTACATCTTCAACTAAAGCAGAACTTCTATAATCACGGCGGTTTTGCGGTTGTGCACCTAAACTATAACCACGTTGATTAACAGCAAAAGTACGATAACCGTTTTGATTCAAGATCTCTGCAGTTTCTTGCCAGCTTTTATTGGTTTCAGGAAAACCATGTAACAAGACAAAAGGCTGCCCATCTAAAGGACCCGAATCTATCACATCAAAGCTAAAACCCTCTCTTTGAAATGATTCTATGCGCTGTTTCTGTATCGCTAAGTTCATTGTGATCTCAGTTTTAATTTTTATTGATAGTGGAAGCTTATGCGCTATTTTTTAACAGCAGTAAAGGACAATCTCAGCGCTAAACAGGTCGATCATTGTTCTACAAAATATCTCAGGCTACTAAGCAAAAAATGAATTCTCTTTTTAAAGAACAATAATCAGTAGTCGTTATAGATCAGCAAAATTTATCCTATTCTGGTTGCTTTCATTTGTTTTTACAGCGCATTTGTTCTTGTGTAAATATTGATTACTAAGGTGTATCACTCACCTTAGCAATCATTTCAGTTTTAAACTGCCGTAATCGTGCCTAAGATACGATAGCCTTTTGCCCCCGTAACAGCAGGTAGGTTGCCACTCAACTGTTGGTCAAAACGCATGGCGAGCCACGCAAATGCAGTTGCCTCTACCCATGTCGGTGCTAAGCCCAGTGCAGAAGTCGATTGTACAGACCAATTGTGCTTACGTAGACGCCAACGGAGTTGTTCAAGTAGATGTGAGTTATAAGCACCTCCACCGCAAACATAGACCTCACCCGTATCTAGAGGCGAACGATAAATGGCTTTCTTGATGGCACGTGTCGTGAGTTTCATCAACGTTGCCTGAATATTTTCAGGGGTATCTTCTAATTCATCATATTCTAAATCATTGCGCCAATCTAAAATCTGCTCATCTAACCATTCCAAGTTAAAGTCTTCACGCCCTGTACTTTTTGGAGGTTCTTTAGAGAAGTATTCATTTGATTGAAGGCGATCTAACAATGAACGTATCGGTTGACCATAAGCTGCCCAATTGCCATTTTCGTCATAAGGTTGCCCAGTATAACGATGACACCACGCATCCATAAGAATATTGGCAGGACCTGTATCAAAACCATAAACATTCTGCTCATCACCAGCAGGCAGCATGCTGACATTGGCAATCCCCCCTAAATTGAGAATCACTCGATGAATGGTTGAATGTTGGAATAAAGCTTGATGAAACGCTGGAACTAGAGGAGCACCCTGCCCACCTGCCGCCATATCACGACGACGAAAATCTGAAATCACAGGAATTTGAGTAATTTCCGTAATAATATTTGGATCACCAATTTGTAAAGTAAACCCATGTTCTGGGCGATGCCGAATGGTTTGTCCATGACAACCAATCGCTTTAATTTGGCTTTTATCTAAATTATTTTCTTGTATGAGTTGGTTAATACCATTGCCAATCATGGTTGCAAGAGCAACATCAGCCTTACCCATTCGATCGATTTCATTATCATCAGGTAAGGTCAATGCCATTAATTCATCACGTAAATGAGGATCAAAAGCGACTGTAAGCGTGGCATGGAGATGTAAAGGATCAAATGAAGCAGCAACAAAATCGACGCCATCCATGCTGGTTCCAGTCATTACGCCAATATAGATTGTTGTCATGAGATATTCTTCGCCTGCATTATGCTGAAAAAATGTTAGTATATCGCACAAATAGTCTAACTGAAGTATTTGGGTTTTTGTAATGTCAAATTTCCTGCCGGCTGAAGAACAACTTGCCCTCATTCGCCGAGGCACTCACGAAATTATTTCTGAAGAAGATCTTCTGAAGAAACTAAAAGAAAATCGTCCTTTAAAAATTAAAGCAGGATTTGATCCAACTGCACCAGATTTACATTTGGGTCATACTGTTTTAATTAACAAATTAAAAGCGTTTCAAGATCTAGGTCATGATGTCACCTTTTTGATTGGTGATTATACTGCCATGATTGGTGACCCAACAGGTAAGAGTGCGACTCGTCCACCGCTATCGCGTGAACAAGTTTTAGAAAATGCCAAAACATATCAAGAACAAGTGTTTAAAATTCTTGATCCAAATAAAACCAAAGTTCGTTTTAACTCGGAATGGTTTGCAACAAAAACCGCTGCTGATTTGATTCAATTGGCTTCGCAACAAACTGTTGCGCGTATGCTCGAACGTGATGACTTCACTAAACGCTATAATAGCCATCAACCGATTGCTATTCATGAGTTTTTATATCCTTTGGTTCAAGGTTACGACTCTATCGCGCTTGAAGCTGATGTTGAGCTTGGTGGTACAGACCAAACCTTTAACTTACTCATGGGGCGTACTCTTCAAGGTCGTTATGACCAAGAAGCTCAAGTATGCATTACCGTACCAATCCTAGAAGGTTTGGATGGTGTCAATAAAATGTCGAAGTCTTTAGGCAACTATATTGGTGTATTTGATGCCCCAGGCGCAATGTACCAAAAAGTATTGTCTATGCCTGACAGCTTGATTGAACGCTATTTTGAATTACTCAGCTTTAAGTCTATGGACGAAATTGACGTTCTTCTCAAAGAAATGGCTGAAGGTCGTAATCCGCAAGACATTAAGAAAATTCTTGCACTTGAGTTGGTTGAACGCTTCCATGGCGCAGAAGCTGCTGAACATGCACATAAAGGTGCGGGTAACTTAATCACTGAAGGCGAGCTACCTGAAGGTACGCCTGAAGTGACTATTTCTCGTGGTGAATACAACGGAGAAATCTCGATTGTTTCTATTTTACGTGCCGCAGGCTTAACCAAGAATTCAGCACAATCTAAAGATGCTGTTTCACGTGGAGCCGTAAAAGTAGATTGGGAAGTTGTGGATGCAAACTTCACTGTAAAAGAAAATGTTACTTTGGTTATTCAGGCAAGTAAAAAAGCCATTGCAAAAGTGACCTTTACCGATTAATCCCGTGTAAGCCAATAAAACCAGAAAAGCCATCAACATTGATGGCTTTTTTTATTGAATAAATTTATTCACCTGCAAGTGAACATTCAAAGTTGGTGCGATCTACCGTACAGCGTGCTTTTTTCAGTACCGACATCATCACAGGATCGTACACCCCTCTTTTTGTTAACTCAATCCGCCCTTCTCGCAATAATTTCTGATAACGGAGTGCATCATCCTTAGATACATTTAATTTATATTTTGCTGGAATTTCAGCTTCCATTTTTTCTATTTTCTTAAATGAACTTGGTAACTGCTTCACAGCCCACTCACGTGACTTAATACCAAAACCTTCTGGAAACTGCTCAGGTTTAATAATTAAATCGGCAGTCACATTCACTACGGGATAAGTAAACATTGCACCATTGCTACCTAAACCTTTATAAATTTCCAATGGTTTATAGGCATAGGCTGGTGAAGCAATCGCATCCACCTCACCATCATTAAATTTTTTCACAAAATTAAAAATATCAGAAGGAACCCCGATTGCCCCTACACGCTCAACGGCAACCTTTTGTGCAAGATCATAATGCAGATAGGCAAACTTTTTACCTTTGCCCTTTTCCAAAGTATTCATTGCGCGATCTTTAACAAAGATATAAGCAATACCAATCGGGGTAATCATTGCCAATTCATATTTGACCCCATTTTTTTCAGAAACCAATCTTTTTGCATTGCGTTTATCCAAGGCATAGTTGATCGCTCTTCTGGCAATTTCATTGTTGGGAATTCCTCCCAAAGCATCAATAGATCCACCAAATTTATTGTATTCACGTGAACGCATCGTGGTCATTGCCGCGGCATCACATTTATTGGTTTTAAAATTTTTATCCACGGCTTCTTCTGACTGATACACCGTTAAATTAATATCAGCGCCCCATGCTTTGGCTGCTAAAGCCCATTCTTCCATGAGTTTATAAGATTCACCCGCCTTACCCAGTAAATCAAACACACACACATTTTGTTTTGCCTGTAGCAGAGGTGAAAAAAAAACTGAAAAAACAATCGGTAAATATCCTATTTTATTCATCATCTAACGTCCATATTTTTATAAATAGATTTATCCTTGTAGATGTAAAAGCAATCCGAGTCTTTTACTTTAACTACACATTTTTAAGTGATACTGTGATTAATTCTACATAAATTGGATATTTTGTGTTAGTTTTTTAACCAACTTTTAGATGAAATAACAATTCAACGCAAAATTCTGATAAAAATAAGTGGCTGATCTGATTTGATTGAGCGATTGTTTATTGAGTGGTTTTATAATTAAAATATTCTAACTATTGCTGCTGGTTTGGGAGATATGCGCATTTTTTCATTGAAGCATTCACAATAAAGCGTTGTTTGTTTTTTGAATTGGTCCTATTTACCCAATTTATTGTGCATTTCACTCAAGAAAAGACATTTTGTCACTTCTTTTATCAAATACATTTTTTGAACTCTACCATTTATCCTTTACTATACCGCATCCGATATTCAATAGTCAGTTTCCTATGATTCAGTTAGACCAACTTTCAATTCGCCGTGGTGGACGCATTTTATTCCAAAAAGCGTCTATGCAACTTCATCCTGGTTGGAAAATTGGTTTAACAGGTGTAAATGGTGCGGGTAAATCCACATTGTTCTCAGCACTTTTGGGTGGAATGGAGTCAGACAGCGGTAGCTTAACCCGTCCAAATATATGGACCGTCGCCCATATGGCTCAGGAAATCAAAGCCTTAGATATGAAAGCTATTGATTTTGTGTTATCTGGCGATGAAGAATATTGGCTGATCCAAGACAAACTAAACCATTCTGAAGATTTGAGTAATGATGAGTTAGCGCATTTATATAGCCGTTTTGAAGAAATTCATGGCTATACCGCTGCATCTAAAGCATCTCAACTGATGGCCGGTTTAGGTTTTTTTGAGCATCAATCAGAACTCTTGGTTTCAAGTTTCTCTGGTGGGTGGCGGATGCGTTTAAATCTTGCTCGCACCCTGATGAGTCGCTCAGACTTACTATTACTCGATGAACCGACCAACCATTTAGATTTAGATGCAATTTTATGGTTAGAAGATTGGCTCAAGGCATATGAAGGCACGCTCATTTTAATTTCACATGACCGCGATTTCTTAGATGCAATCACAGATCATATTTTACATATCGAAAATCAAGTACTGACTTTATATACCGGCAACTACTCTACTTTTGAAACCACACGTGCTGAGCGATTAGCACAACAACAGCAAGCGTTTGAAAAGCAACAAGAAGCTAAAGCACACTTACAAAAATTTATTGACCGTTTTAAAGCCAAAGCGACTAAAGCACGACAAGCGCAAAGCCGTATTAAACAACTTGAACGTATGCAAGAGCTTGCCCCTGCGCATGTCGATAATCCATTTACCTTTAGTTTCCGTGAACCAAGCAAAATGAGTTCACCGCTGCTCACACTCGAACATGCAGATATTGGCTATGGCGATAAATTAATTGTCACCAATGTAAATTTACAGATTACACCAAGCAGTCGTATCGGTTTACTGGGAATGAATGGTGCAGGTAAATCGACTCTAATTAAATCTTTAGTCGGTGATTTACCGCTAATTCAAGGTTTACGTAAAGATTCTGAGTTACTCAACATTGGTTATTTTGCCCAGCACCAAATGGATGCTTTAGATGGCAATGCCAGCCCGATGTTACAACTTTCTCGCATTGCTGACCCAAAGATCAGTGAAGCAGCATTACGCTCCTTTTTAGGAAGTTTTGGCTTTAGTGGTGAACGTATGGACACTCCAAGCGAAAGCTTCTCTGGCGGTGAACGTGCGCGTTTGGCTTTGGCTTTAATCGTCTGGTTGCGTCCAAATGTTTTAATTCTCGACGAACCGACTAACCATTTAGATTTAGATATGCGCCATGCACTTACGATGGCTTTACAGGATTTTGAAGGTGCTGTGGTTTTAGTTTCCCATGAACGTCAGCTGATCGCTTCAGTCTGTGATGAACTGATTTTGGTTCATGCAGGTCAAAGCAAGGAATTTGACGGAGATTTACAAGATTATGCAACGTGGTTACGTCAAGCACGTATCGATATGATCAAGAATGGACAACAGCCTAGTGCACCTGTTCAATCTCAGGTGGTTGAAAAGCCAAGTATTTCAAAACTCGATAAAGAAGCACAACGTAAAGAAGCAGCTCGTCAACGTGAACTGAGCCGTCCTATTCGTAAAAATATCGAGAAAATTGAAAGTCAAATTGGAAAAATTCAACCTAGACTCGTAGACATTGAAGCATTACTTGCAGACTCAGCCCTTTATGAGGCAAACCGTAAAGATGATTTACTCAAACTCATGAATGAACAGACAGAGTTAAAAGTAAAATTAGAACAAGCTGAAGAAAAAATGCTTGAACTGATGATGGAACTAGAAACATTAGAAAGCTCTTTCGATTAAAAGGTGCTTTTAATTAAAAAGTGCTTTTAAAGACAGTAAGCCCCTCAAATTAGCTAGAAATAGGCAAATGCCTTTTCTAGCTTTTTAATAAAATATAATTAAAAATCAACAATTTAAACAATAAAAAATATTTTATTTAAGGTTTTAAACACAACTTCATCGCCTTAACAAAATTTAAAGTTCTATACCTCTTCTCATAAATCATCAGTAATTCAATACATAGCCACGCTATGCAAACACGCTCAGGTATTGTTTCTCATTACTCTATATTCCCGCAGATCAAAAAGAAGGCTTTTTAACACAATAATCCAATAAAAAACATAAGCTTATTTTATTTAACCTCCAAGCCACATCCAACAGCCACGTCCAAGCCTAAAAGCATCTTTAAATCGACAAAATGCAATCATAACTTTTATTTATAATAGGTAATTTCCACCGTGGAACATATTAGCACACCTAAATAATAGCGAAAAAGGCTTTAAAAAAGACAATTCATTTGAACTTAAAAATATTTTTTATCAATTGCTTGTGGATAAGTTAAAATTTTAAAACAGTTCTTTTGACTCATTCTTTGAGAGCATTTTTTAATGATTTTGAAGTTTTATATGTGATTAAATCAGTCAGTGTTGATCGAATTTAGGCTTAATTGCAAAGTTACCCACATACTTATCAACATTATTTTGGTTAATAATAGAACAAAATTCAAGTGCAAAATTTAACCGTTCGTCGCTTTTTATAATGAACATTCATCTAATTTTTTTTGATTTCAGCAAAATTATTTAAAATTACATAGATCATGAATTTCGAACAATTTGTAATGAAAAAGCATAACTCAGACTTAAAAAACTGATTTACTTATAAAAAGATTGTCGATGAAATGAGAGTTCAGTCGCTAATTCACAATAATTGTCAAAAAAAAAATAATAAATGGAGTAAATGCTCTATTTTTTTCAAACAAAGCTGATTAATATTGCGCTTATGGAAAAGTTCCTAAAGATGGATAAATAGATAAGGACGAAAATATGAAAAAAATTGCATTCGCTATTGCTGCAACTTCAATCGTTGGATTTAGTTCAGCATCTCAAGCTGCGACAGATGTCTGCGTATTTGACTTATTAGGTAAGTCAGGTGAATCATTTCAAATGGCACAAGAATGGGCATTATCAGCAAAAAGTTGGGGCGCTGATATCAATCTCATTCCAAAACAAGATGAGGCTGTTGCAGATAACGACTTTAAAGCAGGCAAATGCGATGGCGTATTTATGACTGCAATGCGTGCGCGTCAATACAATAAATTTGTGGGTTCAATCGACTCTATTGGTGGTGTGCCAAGTAATGCGATTGCACAAAAAGCCATTACTTTTGCCTTAGATGCGCGTAATGCTGCAAAAATGACCACAACCTTGGGTGGTAAAAAATACGAAGTTGCTGGTATTGCACCACTTGGTTCAGCATTTATTTTTGTACGTGATAAAAATATCAACTCGATTGAAAAAGCAGCTGGTAAAAAGTTTGCTGTGTTAAGCTATGACAGCGCTCAAAAAATTCTGGTACAACGTGTTGGTGCGCAAGCAGTTCCTTCAGATATCACCAACTTTGTTGCAAAATTCAACAATGGTCAAGTTGATATGGTCGGTGCACCAGCTTATGCCTACAAACCACTTGAAATTCAAAAAGGTTTAGGTGCAAATGGGGCAATGTTTAACTTCCCTGTATTACAAGTAACTGCTGACTTTGTCATCCGTCCTGAAAAATTCCCTGCAGGTTTTGGTCAAAAATCTCGTGATTATTTTGTGAAAAACTTGCCAAAAAGCTTTGCTATGATTAATCGCCTAGAAGCGACTATTCCAGCAAAATACAAAATGAATTTAACTGCTGAAGATAAGCTGAAATACCAAAAGCTAATGCGTGATGGCCGTTTAGAACTGACTAAACAAGGTATTTATGATGCAGGTATGATGTCTGTGTTGAAAAAAGCGCGTTGTTCAGTAGATAAAGCCAACTTTGAATGTACGCTAGGTGGTGAATAATACTTTAGCTGAAATAAGCTAAAGCCTACAAAAAACCAGCTTTGATAAGCTGGTTTTTTGTTTTAAATAGAAGCAGCAGCACTATCAAAATTAAAATAGCGGATATAAAAAAGGGAATAAACCGAGGTTTATTCCCTTTTATTGATTAAAATGCGTTTAATTAAGCATCAATATCTGCATTTAATGCATTTTCTTCAATGAACGCACGACGTGGTTCTACATCATCGCCCATTAAACATGCAAACATACGATCGGCTTCAATCGCATCATCAATGGTCACTTGCAGCATATTACGGTTTTCAGGATCCATTGTGGTTTCCCAAAGCTGTTCAGCATTCATCTCACCCAAACCTTTATAACGTTGGATCATCATGCCGCGACGTGAATCTGTCAAAATGTGTTGCCAAACCTGATGGAAAGTCGAAACGTTGATTTTACGTTCGCCTTTTTGCAGATAAGCACCTTCTTCTAACAAGGTGAACCAGCTCTTCGAGTTTTGCAATAAACGCTTATATTCGCCCGATGCCAATAAACCCGCATCTAATAAATAGCTATGCGGTAAATTGTGCACATAAATCGTTATACGCGGGAAATAAATCGTCGTTTTAAGCCCATCAGCAGTTTCTTTATCAAACGACTCCAAGCTCAACACTGGACGTAAACTTGGTTGCGTTGTTTCAATCGCAGCACGAAGTTTCTCACCCCATTGTTGTACATAATCTTGGTCATGATTTTGATCAAGTTTAAAATGCTCAAGACTTAATAAACCATCCAGCAAGGTCGCAGGATAACGTACAGTTAAACGCTGCAAACTCTTTTGGGAGGTTTGATAATCAGCAATCACTTTCTCTAATGCTACGCCACGAATTGCAGGCGCTTCAGCATTGACACGTAATTCAAGTTCATCAATCGCATTTGAAATCAAATAAGTTTCTAAAGCATCATTGTCTTTAATGTACTGCTCTTGCTTACCTTTTTTCAGTTTATACAGTGGTGGCTGTGCAATATAAATATAACCACGTTCCACAAGTTCTGGCATTTGACGGAAGAAGAAAGTCAAAAGCAGGGTACGAATGTGTGAACCATCCACGTCAGCATCGGTCATGATAATGATTTTATGATAACGCAACTTGTCTGGGTTATATTCTTCACGACCAATACCACATCCTAATGCAGTAATTAGCGTACCCACTTCCTGAGATGAAATCATCTTATCGAAGCGTGCACGTTCCACATTCAGGATTTTACCTTTGAGCGGAAGAATGGCTTGCATTTTACGGTTACGGCCTTGTTTTGCAGAACCGCCCGCAGAGTCACCCTCGACTAAGTATAATTCTGAAAGTGCTGGATCTTTTTCCTGACAGTCTGCCAATTTACCTGGAAGACCAGCAATATCAAGCGCACTCTTACGACGTGTCATTTCACGTGCTTTACGCGCAGCATCACGCGCACGTGCAGCATCAATGATCTTGCCTGCAATAGACTTTGCGGCCTGAGGATTTTCTAATAAATACTCAGAAAAGGCTTTGTTCATTGCCTGCTCGACAGCAGGTTTAACTTCACTCGACACCAATTTTTCTTTGGTTTGTGATGAGAATTTAGGATCAGGCACTTTAACTGAAACAATTGCTGTTAAGCCTTCACGCGCATCATCACCAGTGACCGCAACTTTCTCTTTTTTGAGTAAGTTTTCATTTTCCATGTAGCTGTTTAAGCCACGTGTCAACGCTGCACGGAAACCAGCTAAATGCGTTCCACCATCTTTTTGTGGAATATTGTTGGTAAAGCAAC
>Ga0207655_1002659_pt1 | contig 14074 bp, 13 predicted proteins | sample KBSM44metaG_FD_184398 | JGI IMG/M metagenome (GOLD analysis project Ga0207655, IMG submission 184398) | Miscanthus rhizosphere microbial communities from Kellogg Biological Station, Michigan, USA - KBS M4-4 metaG (SPAdes) (version 2) | ecosystem: Host-associated > Plants > Roots > Rhizosphere >...
GCTGCTTTCCTGCTGCTCAACGGTGTGTTCGGGGGCGGGTATCGAGGCCGTTGGGGCAGGGCCACCGCCGTATTTTTCGCTCAAGGCGGCGTAGGCGGGCTCTTGTTTGAAGCGTTTGAGCTCGGCGGCAAAGCGTTGCACCAGCAGGTCCATGCCTGCGCCACGGCGCACTGCCAGGAACTGCTGTTGGCGGCTGACCACCATGGGCGCCTGGCTGACCTTGCCTTCCAGGCCCAGGGCCTTGATCACATGCTGGCCCACGCGGCGGTCAGTGATCAACAGGTCGATGCGGCCCAGGGACAGCTTGCCGAAGTTGGCCTCGTGGCTGGGAGCCGGTTCGTGGTTGAACAGGGTGGACTCCCTGAACGCCTCGCTATAGAGGTAGCCCGGTGAGGTGCCGACCGTGAGGCCGCGCAGGTCGTCGAGGGTTTCGACGGGGTGGGGGCGCTCGTTGGCGTAGTACAGCGCGAACTCGACTTCCGACAACGGCTCGCTGGGGTAGAGCAGCAGGGCGTCGCGGTCGTGGCTGTGGAAGATGTCCAGCGCGCCATCGGCGTGGCCCTGGTCAAGCATCGCCAGGCAGCGTTTCCAGGGCAGGAACTGCCACTGCACATCGACCCCCAGGCGCTGGAACACGATCACCGTGGTTTCGTAGTCCAGCCCGCGCATGGTGCCGTTGTCGTCGTAGACGTAAGGCGCCCAGGGCTCGGTGACAATGCGCAATTTCTCGCCATGAGCGGCGAAGCTCAGGCAAGTGAAAAGCGCAGCGGTCAACAGCTTGAGAAGAACGGGCATGCCCTGAGGTTACGACGCTCCTGCCCTAAAGAGAAGCTCTGGCACACGCATTTGCGGGCGGTCCTATTTGGCCGGTGTGTCCATCAGATGCTCGTGGATCGCATTGCGTCGCTCGCCCAGAATCAGGCGCACCACCGGGTTGGCGAACCAGTGCTCCAGTTGGTGTGCGTCAATCGGCCGCTGCTGGCGCTCTTCCTGATTTTGTCGCGCCTTGTCCCACCAAACCGGGCCGCACGCCTGGTCGAATTCATTCTCGTGCTCGTAGCAACCGTAGAGGATTTCACGGATGAACTGCTGCTGGTGCTTGGGCAGCAGCAGCGTGATCAGCTTGTACATCAGGCGTTGCAGACGCGGTGGGCGCGGCAGGTGTGAGGACACCTGGCGGGTGTCGGCCATCGCCAGTTCGCTGGTAGGGTTTGCCCCGTGCTTGGCGATCCACGCCTTGACCTTGGCCCGGAACAGCTGCTTGCGGCTCCAGTAGTGGTGGATCAGGTCCGGGCACTCGCGCACGTTGACGGTACGGTAGGCGGCGATGGACAAGCAGAACTCTTCCAGGGTGTAGGCGCCCTGGGCATGGGGGAACAGCTCATCCATCAACTCGATCGAGCGGTCGAGGATGTGTGCGTCCTGTTGCGTCAGGCCCATGACGCCCGAGTTGAGGGTCATCATGTCATCGTCGGCCACGCCCATGTCCAGTAAACGCTGGTGCAGGGCGGTGTAGAGGATGCTTTCGTGGTTGTCGCCGTACTTGGTATAGAAGGCGTTGCACAGCAAAGTGCCGGGCTGCACGCGCTCGAACAGTGCCATGGGCGAGTGATGGAAGAAGGTGTCGGTGTCGATCAACAGCGCGACCGGCGACTCCTCCAGCACCTGGCGCAGCACCACGTGCTTGGTGCGGAAGTGGTAACCATGGGGCTCGCTCCAGCGTTTGCGCGTGGCCTCGTCCAGCGGGCGCACACGTACGGGCAGCAGGCGATAGGGCTCTGGGTTGTCGCTGAATACCTGGATATCAAGGGCCGCGTCCGGGGTTTCCTGCAGAAAGGCCAATGCGCTGGCGATGCTGAATACCGCTTCCTGGTGGTAGGTCTCGGAACCGAAGACCAGGTAGACCAGTTGCGGGCGGGACGTCGGAGAGGCTGTATTCATGGACTGCTGGATTCCGTGGGCATTTAAAACGACAAAGGCCCTCGTCGGAGCGAGGGCCTTGGTACAGCCAGACAACCTTTAGCGTGGCAGCTTGAGATTGTTCCAGATGGCAAGGCTGGGTTCAGCCTGGTTCAGGGTATAGAAGTGCAACCCTGGCGCGCCACCTTGTAACAAACGTTCACACATTTCGGTGATGACCTGCTCGCCGAACGCCTGGATGCTCTTGACGTCGTCGCCGTAGGCTTCCAGTTGCTTGCGCACCCAGCGTGGGATTTCAGCGCCGCAGGCGTCGGAGAAGCGCGCCAGCTTGCTGTAGTTGGTGATCGGCATGATGCCCGGCACGATCGGGATGTTGACGCCCATGGCCCGTACACGCTCGACGAAATAGAAGTAGCTGTCGGCGTTGAAGAAGTACTGGGTGATGGCGCTGTCGGCGCCGGCGTTGGCCTTGCGCACGAAATTGTGCAGATCGTCTTCGAAATTGCGCGCCTGGGGGTGCATCTCCGGGTAGGCGGCCACTTCGATGTGGAAGTGATCGCCGCTTTCTTCGCGGATGAAACTCACCAGGTCATTGGCGTAGCGCAGCTCGCCGCTGGCCATGCCCATGCCGGATGGCAGGTCGCCGCGCAGGGCGACGATGCGCTTGATGCCGGCTTGCTTGTATTGGGTCAGCAGGCCGCGCAGGTCGGCCTTGCTGTCGCCCACGCACGACAAGTGCGGAGCGGCGGGAACTTTGACCTGGCTTTCCAGCTGCAGCACGGTGTTGATCGTGCGGTCACGGGTCGAGCCGCCGGCGCCGTAGGTGCAGGAAAAGAAGTCGGGGTTGTAGCTGGCCAACTGAGTAGCAGTCGCCATCAGTTTTTCATGCCCAGCATCGGTCTTGGTCGGGAAGAACTCGAAGCTGTAGCGACGGTCTTGGGACATGGTCGTATCCTTGGAAACTCAAAGGCCTGTAAGACGTGCGCAATCCCTATAGGCGCTGGCTTGCCGGCGATGGCATCACCTCGGTTTTAGTGAGCCACCGAGGCGCCTGCATCGCCGGCAAGCCAGCTCCTACAAGGGCCCGCCCCCAGAAGGAGGCGGGCAGCAGGCAAATCAGTAGCGGTAAGCGTGCGGCTTGAACGGACCTTCGACGGTCACGCCGATGTAGTCGGCCTGGGTCTTGGTCAGTTGGGTGACCACGCCGCCGAAGCCGCGGACCATTTCCAGGGCCACTTCTTCGTCGAGTTTCTTCGGCAGTACTTCCACGGTCAGGCGCTCGGCTTTCTGGGCGGGCGACAGGTCGGCGTACTTCTGGCCGAACAGGAAGATCTGGGCCAGCACCTGGTTGGCAAACGAGCCGTCCATGATGCGGCTTGGGTGGCCGGTAGCGTTGCCCAGGTTAACCAGACGGCCTTCAGCCAGCAGGATCAGGTAGTCGTCGTTCTGTGGGTCGAAATCGCCAGCGCCGGTACGGTGAACCTTGTGTACCTGAGGCTTCACTTCTTCCCATGCCCAGTTCTTGCGCATGAAAGCGGTGTCGATCTCGTTGTCGAAGTGGCCGATGTTGCAGACAACAGCGCGCTTCTTCAGGGCCTTGAGCATGTTTGCGTCGCAAACATTCACGTTACCGGTAGTGGTCACGATCAGGTCGATCTTGCCCAGCAGTGCTTTGTCGATGCTCGCTTCGGTGCCGTCGTTCTGCCCGTTGATGAACGGCGAAACCACTTCGAAACCGTCCATGCAGGCTTGCATGGCGCAGATCGGGTCAACTTCGGAGACCTTAACGATCATGCCTTCCTGACGCAGGGACTGGGACGAACCCTTGCCCACGTCGCCGTAGCCGATCACCAGGGCTTGCTTGCCCGACAGCAGGTGGTCGGTGCCGCGCTTGATGGCGTCGTTCAGGCTGTGACGGCAGCCGTACTTGTTGTCGTTCTTGCTCTTGGTCACCGAGTCGTTGACGTTGATGGCCGGGATTTTCAGCTCGCCCTTGGCCAGCATGTCCAGCAGGCGGTGAACGCCAGTGGTGGTCTCTTCGGTCACGCCGTGGACGCGGTCCAGGATGGCCGGGTATTTCTTGTGCAGCAGCTCGGTCAGGTCGCCGCCGTCGTCGAGGATCATGTTGGCATCCCAAGGCGCGCCATCTTTGAGGATGGTTTGCTCCAGGCACCACTCGTACTCTTCTTCAGTCTCGCCTTTCCAGGCGAAGACCGGGATACCGGCAGCCGCGATGGCGGCAGCGGCCTGGTCTTGAGTCGAGAAGATGTTGCAGGACGACCAACGCACTTCGGCACCCAGGGCAACCAGGGTTTCGATCAGCACGGCAGTCTGGATGGTCATGTGGATGCAGCCGAGGATCTTGGCGCCTTTGAGTGGCTGCTCGGCGGCGTACTTGCGACGCAGGCCCATCAGGGCTGGCATTTCGGATTCGGCGATGATGGTTTCGCGACGGCCCCAGGCAGCGAGGGACATGTCGGCGACCTTGTAGTCGTTGAAATCTGCAGGCGTGTTTACTGCGCTCATGAAGAGCCTCCATTCGTAGTGTGCGAATGGGCGCCGTTGTGCGTTTAGTATCAGGCCGGAAGTACCAGGCCGGACAACGCCCCATCCGAGCCTGACAGGTTGAACCTGCTGCAGCGCCCCTCGGACAGGTGGCGGGAGAACGGTATCAATCGAAGATGACCGTTTTGAAGCGGGGGCGATTATAGCCGTCTGGTTACGCGTTCTAAAAGCCTTTCCGTCGGCCATATGAAGATCGCTGATGGGGTTGATAGGCGATGGCTCATAGAGCTTGGGCCCAGGCTCTGCCATGATGATGCCCATCATTTCGCCAGACGCTTTGGAGTGACCATGAACTTCCACACCCGCAAATGGGTAAAACCCGAAGACCTCAACCCCAACGGCACCCTGTTCGGTGGCAGCCTGCTGCGCTGGATCGACGAAGAAGCGGCCATTTACGCGATTGTCCAGTTGGGCAACCAGCGCGTCGTCACCAAGTACATCTCCGAAATCAACTTTGTCAGCGCTTCGCGCCAGGGCGACATCATCGAACTGGGCATCACCGCCACCGAGTTCGGTCGCACCTCCATCACCCTGACCTGCGAAGTGCGCAACAAGATCACCCGCAAAAGCATCCTGACTGTGGAAAAAATGGTTTTCGTCAACCTTGGCGAAGATGGCTTGCCTGCGCCCCACGGCCGTACCGAGATCAAGTACGTGAAGGATCAGTTTCAGGACGACAACGTCACCGAGTAACACCATCGTGGTGTGATTTGCGTTGCCAAATCATTCCGCCTGGATCTTTCTCCGGCGCCTCATCGCTCAGGACACCCTCCTGTAGCGAGGGCCTGTGTATGAAAGTGCCCTGTTCCCCTGTCCAAATGCGCCCCCTGGACGAGATGATGCGCATCGAGTCGCGCGAGGCCAAGGCCTGGCACATACCGGGCCACTGAACAGCTGTCGTCGCGGCGTGTCGTAGCTACAGGCACCCCTTGAGCGCTGAGCGATCATGGCTACTGAAGAAGACGGCAAGACCCCCAACCTGTCACAGGAAGAGCAGCAGGACGTGGACAAGAACCAGCCGCCTCGCGCGGCGGTTCTGCATGAAATCATCCGCACCCAGGGCGACCAGGAACTGGAGCGCAATGTCGCGGCGCTGTGGTGGTCGGCGCTGGCGGCCGGCCTGACCATGGGGCTGTCCCTGATGGGGATGGGCCTGCTCAATTCACGCTTGCCGGACGGCGAAGGGTTCAAGGTGATCGCCAGCTTCGGTTATTGCGCGGGTTTCCTCGCGGTGATTCTTGCGCGTCAGCAGTTGTTCACCGAAAACACCCTCACCGCCGTGCTGCCGGTGATGAGCAAGCCGACATTGGCCAATGCTGGCCGGTTGCTGCGACTGTGGACCGTGGTGCTGGTGGGCAACCTGTGCGGCACCTTGCTGGTGGCCTACGTGATGCTGCATCTGCCGATCTTCGACACCAAGACCGACATGGCCTTCCTCGACATCGGGCGCAAGGTCATGGAGAACGATCCCGGGCAGATGTTCGCCAAGGGCATTGTCTCCGGTTGGATGATTGCCACCATGGTGTGGATGATCCCGTCGATGGAAAGCGCCAAGCTGTGGATCATTATCCTGATCACTTACTTGATGGCGCTGGGGGACTTTACCCACATCGTGGTGGGCTCGGCGGAGGTGTCTTACCTGGTATTTGCTGGCGAATTGGCCTGGAAGGACTTCTGGCTGGTGTTTGCCGGGCCGACGCTGGCGGGCAACATCATTGGCGGCAGCTTTATCTTTGCGCTGATCAGCCACGCGCAAATCCGCAGTGAAAACAGCCTGCCGGGCAAAAAGGCTGCGGACCCGAGGCATCCGCAGCCGATCAGCAAGGATCAGTGAACGTCAGGCGTGGCCTGGGGCTCGTCCCGGGTCACGCGCTTGACCAGCTTGCCGATGCTCAAACCCTGCAACAGGATCGACGACAGCACCACGATATAGGTGATGCTCAGCAGCAGGTCACGTTCCGGACCTAGCGGCAGGGCTAGCGCCAGTGCTACCGACACACCGCCGCGCAAACCGCCCCAGGTGAGAATGCGGATGGTGCCCCGTGGCACCGTGCGCCAGCGGCGCAGCAACAGGATCGCTGGGGCGACGGTCAACAGGCGCGAGAGCAGGATTGCCACTGCCAGCAGGCTGGCAGCGAACACATGCAGCCAGTTGAACGGCAACAGCAGCAGCTCCATGCCGATCAGGGCGAACAGCAGGGCGTTGAGCATGTCGTCGAGCAATTCCCAGAAGCCGTCCAGGTAGCGGCGGGTCATGTCGTTCATCGCCAGCTTGCGGCCCAGGTTGCCGATGATCAGGCCGGCCACCACCATCGCGATCGGGGCGGAGACGTGCAGTTCCGTGGCCATCGCCGAGCCGCCGATTACCAAGGCGAGGGTCAGCATCACTTCGATCTGGTGCTGCTCGATGCTCTTGATCATCAGGTACACCAGGTAGCCGATCAGGCCACCAAACACCACGCCGCCGATGGCCTCGTGGGCAAATAGCATGGCAGTGGCGCCCACTGTAGGTGTTTCGCCCAGCTGCGCGATACCCAGCAAGACAGTAAACACCACCACCGCCGTGCCGTCGTTGAATAGCGACTCGCCGACGATGGTGGTTTTAAGCGGTTTGGATGCATTGGCGGTTCGTAGCACACCGAGTACCGCAATCGGGTCGGTGGGGGAGATCAGTGCGCCGAACAACAGGCAGTACAGGAAGCTCACCTGCCAGCCGAACAGGGCAAAGATGTAGTACGCCAGGCTGCCAATCACCACGGTGGCGATCAACACACCAAAGGTCGCCAGCAGGCCGATGGGCCAACGGTAGCTGCGCAGGTCGTTCAGGTTGACGTGCAAGGCGCCGGCAAACAGCAGGAAGGAGAGCATCCAGTTCATCAACAGGTCGCCGAAGTCGATCTGGCCGATCAACTGCTGGATACGTTCTTCCAGGCCGGGGTAGCCGAGAAAGCTCAAGCCTTGCAGGATCAGGGAAAACAGCAAGGCCGTGACCATCACGCCAATGGTGGGCGGCAGGCCGATAAAACGGAAGTTCACATAGGTGAGCAGGGTGGTGAGGCAAATGAAGGCGGCGACAAGTTCAAGCATCCGGGGTCCTTGGAAGTTGGGGGGAGAGGATTGTTGATGGTGGATGGACCGCAACTGCGGCGGGTGGTTGCAAGCGTCCGGGCAAATGCCGGACAGAACCTTTAAGCGCACCGGGGCTCATAGCGGAAGGGTGCGGCCTGGCTTTATTAGTGCTAAAACTCTAACTTCTGACTAAAACGACAAAAAGGAATCAGTGATGACGGTCGCTTTCTGGTGTGTGTTGATCGCAATTTTCCTGCCTTATCTGTGCACGGGCGTGGCCAAGTTCAGCGGCGGCAAGTTCGGGCCACGGCAGAATCACGACCCTCGCGCCTTCCTGGAAACCCTTGACGGGTTTGCCAAGCGCGCCCACAACGCCCAGCTCAACAGTTTTGAAGTCACCCCGGCGTTTGCCGCGGCGGTGATCATCGCGCACCTGGCCGGTACGGCGTCACTGGTGACGATCAATGTGCTGGCGGTGCTGTTTATCACCAGTCGCCTCCTGTACATCATTTGCTACCTGGCGGACTGGGCGATGTTGCGTTCGCTGGTGTGGTTCGTGGGCATGGCGTTGATTGCGAGTTTCTTCTTTGTCTCGATCTAAAGATTGACGACGATCTCCTGTGGGAGCGGGCTTGCTCGCGAATGCGGTGTGTCAGTACCGGATGTGCTGACTGGCACACCGCATTCGCGAGCAAGCCCGCTCCCACATTTTGAACTCTAGCGTCTCTTAGGTTCCGACAGGGGCATCGGGTACGTGCGGCAATGCAGCCCCCTTGGGCCATAGCATCCAGATCTGCCCCTGCTGCTTCATGTTGCCGGCCAGTTCACCCGCCGCGTCGCCGGTTCCCCAGAACAGGTCGGCCCGCACTTCACCCGTGATCGCACCACCTGTGTCCTGCGCCGCGACGGGCCTTGCGATAGGCGAACCATCCGGTTTAGTCGTCGACAGCCACAGCAAGCTGCCCAGCGGAATCACCTTACGGTCCACCGCCACGCTGTAGCCAGCAGTCAGCGGCACGTTTAGCGAACCGCGTGGGCCTTCGTTGCTGTCGGGGCGGGCACTGAAAAACACGTAGCTGGGGTTGCTTGCCAGCAGCTCGGGAATACGTTGCGGGTGTGCCTTGGCCCAGGCGCTGATGGCGCCCATGGTCACGTCATCCTTTTTCAACTCGCCTTGTTCCACCAGCCAGCGGCCGATAGGACGGTACGGGTAGCCGTTCTGGTCGCCATAGCCGACGCGCAGTTGCCGCCCGCCTGCCAGCTGAATGCGGCCTGAGCCCTGGATCTGGAGGAATTGCAGGTCCATTGGGTTTGTCAGCCAAGCGATCGGCTTGGCACTGGAACCTTGGCCATTGATGGTGCTGGCGTCGTCATAAGGCTTGAGCACACGACCTTCCAAGCGACCACGCAGACGCTTGCCCTTGAGTTCCGGGTAGATGCTTTCGAGGTTGACGATAATCAGGTCATCCGGCACGCCATACACCGGCACGTTGGCGGTGGCGGTTTTGGTCAGGCTGCCGGGGTAGACCGGTTCGTAATAGCCGGTGATCAAGCCGTTAGGCGTGTTGTCTGCCGAGCGCAGGCCGAAGACATCCAGGCGCTCCTTGAGAAAGCCGCGAACCGCTGCGGCATTGCCCGGCACGCTGGCTGCAGCGGCACAGGTCGCGCCCCAGACCGGGTCGGCCTTGAGACGTTGGCAGGCACTGCGCCAGGATTCAAAACCGGCCAGCAAGTCAGTGTCGGATACCGTGGGCAAAGCTTCCCAAGGTGCGCTCACGTAGGTGGCGACAGCATGGGGTTTTACGATTTCATCTTTGCCCGCGTCCTTGCCGCCATCGCAGCCGGCCAGCAGCGCGATCATTGGCAGAGCCCACGCCAGGCGGCGGCTCCAGGCTTTTTGGGTGACATTCATACAAACACTTCCTGAAGCGATTGCCCGTGATTTCACGCATTCGGGCAACCCTTATTATTAATAGGGCTATTGGTCTTTACGGGCGGGGCGAGGATACTGGCCGCCGTTTCCCGTGACCTCGAAGCCATCATGACTTTTAAAAGACTGACCGTTGTATTGCTGGCCTGCCTGATGCTGTCCGCCTGTGGCGGTGTCGACCCGAATTCGCCGTTGGGCCAGCGCAAAGCGATCTTCAAGCAGATGCTCAAGACCGGCGAAGACCTGGGTGGCATGTTGCGTGGGCGTATCCTGTTCGACGGTGCGAAGTTCGCTGAAGGCGCGGTCAAGCTCGATGCATTGTCCCATGAACCGTGGAAGCACTTCCCGAGCGTGCGCGAGGAAGACCACACGAGTGCCAAGGACAACGTATGGCAACAGCAGGCACGTTTCCAGGAACTGGCGCGCAACCTTGAAGCCGCCACCGGTGAGCTGGTGATCGCGAGCCAAGTGCAGCCTTACAAGGCCAGCAACCTTGGGCCAGCGGTGCAGAAGGTCGAAGACGCCTGCACGGCCTGCCATAAACAGTTCCGCGACCACTGACCGGTTTTACTTGTCGAGTTCTTCGACTGCGTCCTGCAGTTCTTTGCGGGACTGGGCGAGCTTGTCTTTGCGTTTGTTGATCTTGTCGGCGTCGCCCTTTTTCATCGCCTTGTCGAGGTCGGCCTGACGGCGGCTGACTTCGTGCTTGGCGTCGAGCACCTTGTTCTCACGCTCTTTCTTCAAGGACGCATCAGTGCAATTGGCGGTGACTTCGCTCAGGGCTTTCTCCAGGCCGGCTTGCTGTTCGCTGTTGCCGTGGGCCTTGGCTTGATCGATCTGGGTGCTGATGGCTTGGCGCTTGGCGGCGCAGCCGGTGAGTTGAGGGGCTTCTTCTGCGGCCAGTAACGGCGTGGTCATGAAACTTGCGACGGTCAGCAAGGCAAGTGGGGCGAGAAATTTCATGTAGGGCTCCAAGGTCGCAAACAGGTGGCAGGGTGAATTCTGCCGTTGGTTTAAAGGTGGCCGGGCCGGGCTCAAAACCCGTCTATCCCGGCGACGCGTAATGTTTCAGCCAGTGCCTGAACGTGCGGGTCGCGAAAAAAAGCGCTGAGTTGCGCCGCGCGCCCCGGGCCGATGCCGTCTGTGGCCATCCAGGTCTGGGTATCTCTGGCGGCCAGGCTTTGCCAGCCACCGTCCAGGTTGTTGCGTGCCGAAGGGGGTACACCCAGGGCTTTGAGCCATTGTGCAAAGGGCCGTTGCCGGGCGCTGTGAATGCTGTCGAGCACTCGCGCACGGCTGCGGTCGCCGAAGCCATCAATGTTAGCAAGCTCTGCCTCATCCAGGGTTAACCAATCGAGAAAGCCTGCGATTAGACCGGCCTGGAGCAATACGTTCCAGGTTTCACGGCCCATATGGGGCAAAGCCAGGCCCTGGTCGCCGCTCATCCAGGTCAAGCGTGCCAGCAATTGCTCCTCGCAGCCCGGGTCCAGTTGCCAGCAGCTCAAGGGGTGAAAGTCGCGGGCGTCAGGGACAGCGATGGGCACTCGGGTCTCGTTGCGCAGAATCACCTGGTCCAGCCGAGGAATCACCTGGCCGGCCAGGCTGATGGACACATGGTCGCCGGGGCGGATGTCCAGCGCCTGCCAGCGCTTGAGGGAGCCGACGCTGACCCGGCTGATCTGCCTGTCGTCCATCCGCACGGGTTCCAGTTCAAGGATCGGCGTGATGCGCCCGGTTCGCCCGATCTTGAATTGCACCTTGCGTACCAGCGCCAGGGCCTTGGCCGCCGGGTACTTCCAGGCAACCGCCCAGTAGGGTGTGCTGGCCTGCCAGCGTTCGGCGGGTGCGTGCACGGCTTGATGCAGCACCACCCCATCGCTGGCGAACGGCAACGGGTGGTTGAACCAATAGCTGCGCCAGTGTGCGGCGTCGGTGATGTTCTGGAGGGGCTGGCTGTAGCGCTGGCTGTCTGGGAAACCCCAGCGTGCGAGTGTGGCGAGACGTTCGGTGAAGTCGCGCGGGCCATCGGGCCAGGCCCAGACGAACAGGCCGATACCGCTGGCTTCAGTGTCACTCAGCTGTCGTCGGTTCATCAGGCCGGCCACCTTGCTGCGGGCGCTTAGCCCGCCGGTGGCCGACTGCACATGATCGGTGAGGCGCCAATAGAGTTCGCCTTGCAGCACCAGGTCAACAGGTTCCGGGAGTTGCTGGACGATGCCTGGGATCTTGCGTGCGGCGGCTGACCAGTCCTGGCCGAGCAGCCCGTCGCCGCGACTGATGAGCTGGCTCAAGCGACCCTGGCGATACACCAGTGTCACCGCCACACCGTCGACCTTGGGCTGGATCCAGACGTTTTGCCGCGCACTGAGCCAGTCGGCTACTGCTGCTTCATCCAGCAGTTTGTCCAGGCCTGTGTGAGCGACTGGGTGGCGCACTGTGCCTCGCGAACTCGCCAGCGGGTTGTCAGGCTGGGTTTGAGGAAAACACTGGCGCCATTGGGCCAGGCGACCCCGGGCCTGATCGTACAACTCATCGCTGACAGGCGACTGGCCAAGCCGGTGGTAGCTGTCATCCCATTGACTGACCTGTCTGGCCAGACTGTCGAGTTGAGATTGGGCGTCATCCGGGCACGCTTCGGCCCACGCCAGGAACGGCACCGCACTCAATAAGAGAGCAATCAGAAAACGCATCATGAGCATCCTTGCCCGAAAAGGACGCACAGCCTAAGTGATCCTCACGGCCACAAAAAAGCCCCGACAGCGCGGGGCTTTTTACCGGGTGTTTCTACTTACTTGAACAGACCGCCCAAGGCTTTCACCGGGTCGGCCTTGGCTTCCTGTGTTTGCGGCTTGGCGTCGGCTTTGGCCTGGGTCTCAGCGAGTTTGTTGCAACCTTTGTTGATCTGGTCTTGAGCGGCTTTGAAGGCTTTTTCTTTGAGATCGTCTTTGGCGGCCTTGGCAGCATCGATCTTGGCTTGCAGGTCGTTGGCTTGTTGCTGGCAATCGCCGGAATTGCTCACGCCCAGTTTGGACGTCAGGGCACCACCCAGGGCGCTCAGGTCGGCAGCATGGGCCGGCAGGGCGAACAGGCTGAGCAGAAGGGCGGCAGGGGCGAGTGTGGAAATGCGCATGAAAACCTCAATGTTCGATTGCCTGCGCGCGTGTCTATCCCGGGCTGGCGCAGGGCAATATCCAAAAAAGGTGAAGGGCCCGAGAGGGCGCGGATTCTAGAGGGCCATTATTTGGCCTGCAAGTATTGGATCCAAAAAACGTGAAGGTCGTCCCGTAAACGCCAGCCATAAAAAAGCCCTGCCGGAGTAACCCGGCAGGACTCTGTGCACCGCGAGCGATTACAGACCGGCAGCCGTGCGCAGGTCGTTGGCGCGGTCAGTTTTTTCCCACGTGAAGGTGGTGAAGGTGTCGTCGCCGACCGTCTTCTGCGCAGGGGTACGACCGAAGTGGCCGTAGGCTGCGGTTTCCTGATACATCGGGTGCAGCAGGTCGAGCATGGTGGTGATGGCGTAAGGGCGCAGGTCGAAGATCTCACGCACCAGCTTCACGATCTTGTCATCGCTGATCTTGCCGGTGCCGAAGGTGTTCAGCGAGATCGACGTAGGCTGGGCCACACCGATGGCGTAGGAAACCTGAATCTCGCAACGTTCGGCCAGGCCGGCTGCCACGATGTTCTTGGCCACGTAACGACCGGCGTAGGCAGCGGAACGGTCAACTTTGGACGGGTCTTTGCCGGAGAAGGCGCCACCGCCGTGACGGGCCATGCCGCCGTAGCTGTCGACGATGATCTTGCGACCGGTCAGGCCGCAGTCGCCCACCGGGCCACCGATGATGAACTGGCCAGTGGGGTTAATGTGGAACTGGGTGTCCTTGGTCAGCAACTCGGCAGGCAGTACGTGCTTGACGATCAGCTCCATCACGCCTTCACGCAGATCAGCGTAGGAAACGTCCGGGTTGTGCTGGGTCGACAGTACGACGGCGTCGATACCGACAACCTTGCCGCCTTCGTAGCGGCAGGTCACCTGGGACTTGGCGTCCGGGCGCAGCCATGGCAGCAGGCCGGCTTTGCGGGCTTCAGCCTGGCGCTGAACCAACTGGTGCGAGAAGGTGATCGGTGCTGGCATCAGCACGTCGGTTTCGTTGCTGGCATAGCCGAACATCAGGCCTTGGTCGCCGGCGCCCTGATCTTCAGGCTTGGCACGGTCTACACCCTGGTTGATGTCAGGGGACTGCTTGCCGATGATGTTCATCACGCCGCAGGTCGCGCCGTCGAAGCCGACGTCCGAGCTGGTGTAGCCGATGTCGGTGATCACGTCACGAACGATCTGCTCCAGGTCAACCCAGGCCGACGTGGTGACTTCACCCGCGATGATCGCTACACCGGTTTTCACCAGAGTCTCGCACGCCACACGGGCGAACTTGTCTTCAGCAATGATGGCGTCCAGCACCGCGTCAGAAATCTGGTCGGCGATTTTGTCCGGATGCCCTTCAGACACGGACTCGGAGGTGAAAAGGGAGTATTCGCTCATCTCGATGTTTTCCTGATATTTACCGATGGTGAGTGTCGCCAGCCGGTCGC
>Ga0207655_1002660_pt1 | contig 14074 bp, 13 predicted proteins | sample KBSM44metaG_FD_184398 | JGI IMG/M metagenome (GOLD analysis project Ga0207655, IMG submission 184398) | Miscanthus rhizosphere microbial communities from Kellogg Biological Station, Michigan, USA - KBS M4-4 metaG (SPAdes) (version 2) | ecosystem: Host-associated > Plants > Roots > Rhizosphere >...
GGCGGTCGGCTGTTTCTGCATCGGCACCAACCAGGTCGACCTCAACGCAGCGCGCGAGCGCGGCATCGCGGTGTTCAACGCACCGTACTCCAACACCCGTTCCGTTGCGGAGTTGGTGCTGGCCGAGGCCATCCTGCTGCTGCGCGGCATCCCTGAGAAGAACGCTTCCTGCCACCGTGGCGGCTGGATCAAGAGCGCGGCCAACTCCTTCGAAATCCGTGGCAAGAAGCTGGGTATCGTCGGTTACGGTTCGATCGGTACTCAACTGTCGGTCCTGGCTGAGGGCCTGGGCATGCAGGTGTTCTTCTACGACACCCTGACCAAGCTGCCATTGGGCAACGCCACCCAAGTGGCCAGCCTGACCGAACTGCTGGGCATGTCCGACATCGTCACCCTGCACGTTCCGGAAACCGCTGAGACCCAGTGGATGATCGGCGAGAAGGAAATCCGCGCCATCAAGAAAGGCGGCATCCTGATCAACGCAGCACGTGGCACCGTGGTCGAGCTGGACGCCCTGGCCGACGCGATCAAGGACAAGCACCTGATCGGCGCCGCCATCGACGTGTTCCCGGTGGAGCCACGCTCCAACGACGACATCTTCGAAAGCCCGCTGCGCGGCCTGGACAACGTGATCCTGACCCCGCACATCGGCGGCTCCACCGCTGAAGCCCAGGCCAACATCGGCCTGGAAGTGTCGGAGAAGCTGGTCAAGTACAGCGACAACGGTACTTCCGTATCGTCCGTGAACTTCCCGGAAGTGGCCCTGCCGGCTCACCCTGGCAAGCACCGCCTGCTGCACATCCACCAGAACATTCCTGGCGTGATGATGGAGATCAACAAGGTTTTCGCGGAAAACGGCATCAACATCTCTGGTCAGTTCCTGCAGACCAACGAGAAGGTTGGCTACGTGGTAATCGACGTCGACGCCGAGTACTCGGACCTGGCGCAAGAGAAGCTGCAGCACATCAACGGCACGATTCGTAGCCGCGTGTTGTTCTAAGGTTTCACCTGCACCATAAAAAAGGGAGCCCTCAGGGGCTCCCTTTTTTTCATCTGAACAAATCTTACTTAACGTTAACCGTGATCACTTTGGACGCTACAGTCGGGTTGAACTGCATGTGCAGTTTGTCGCCCGCCACCAGTTGCAAGGTGTGCTTGCCTGGGGTGAGGGTCAGTTCGGTTTCGGTCTGGGCCTTGCCGTAGTGGATCACGGTGTCGGTGGCCGGAATTGGCACGCTGGCGTCAGGCAGTTCTTTCTGGTCGACCAGCAAGTGGTGGTGGCCGGTGCCTGGGGTCTGGTCAGTGGCCGGAGCCAGTTTCAAACCTTCCATGCCGAATTTGACGGTGAAGGTCTTGTCGACGGTGGCGCCGTCTTTTGGCGAAACGATAAACACCTTGGCGCCTTCAGGTGGAGCACTGCGCGGGATACCGTCGGCGGCGGTGGCCAACATTGAAGCACCCAGCAGCAGGCTGGCAATCGTTGCTCGGGACAAAAGGGCTTTCATTCGCTTCTCCAGTTTTTCCAGGAAATCTGTTGGGTTATGACAACTTCGCGGCAAATTGCTGTCCAAGGCACTCAACACACCATAGCAAAGCGATGCTGAACGGCGCCTCGCACAGATGAATACTTTAGGAGTGACCATGCGCCTTTCGCCTGGCCTTGTACTTTTGCTTTCCTTCCTGAGCCCTCTGGCTCATGCCGAGTTGATCGACGATGTGTTCGATCGCGGCGAACTGCGTATCGCCCTCGAAGCCAACACCCCACCCTTTAACTTCAAGGACGGCGACAAACTCACCGGCTTTGAAGTGGAGCTGGGTGAACAACTGGCCAAGGAAATGGACGTGCGCCCCTCATTCATCACCACCGACGACAGCGACCTGCTACCCGGCGTGGAAACCGGCAAGTACGACGTGGCCATCAACCATATCGCTATGACTGCCGAGCTGCGGGATCGGTTCGATTTCAGTGAGGCTTATAAGGAAACACCTGAACTGGCGATTCCATTCCATAAAGGCAACCCGGCCTTCAAAAATAGCCTGGACAAGGCGCTGCAGCACATCAAGGCCGATGGCCGCTTGAAGGCGCTGACGCAAAAGTGGTTTGAAAACGAGCCCGTCGCCAAGACCCAATAACACGCTGTAGGAGCTGGCTTGCCGGCGATAGCGGCCTCAAGTTGTTCGCAAACCTTAAGGGCCTCATCGCCGGCAAGCCGGCGCCTACAGGTTGTTGAGTGCCTGGGCGGCTTGGGGGAGTTCCAACTCGCTGAAGACGTGCACGCCATGGCGCTTGAGCAGCGCCGCCGTCACCCCCTCGCCGCTCACCTTCACCCCCGAGAACGTGCCGTCATAGGTCAGCAGGTTGCCGCACGACGGGCTATTGGCCTTGAGAATGGCGATACGGATATTGTGTTGCTGCACCAGCGCCAGGGCCTGGCGGGCACCGTCGAGAAACGCCTCGCTGAAATCCTCGCCGTCGGCGGTCAGCACCCGGGCACGGCCTTCCCACACATCCAGCCCTTGCCCGCCCGGGATTTCGGCCGCAGGCCTGGGGGTGGGCAACCCACCCGCCACTTCCGGACAGATCGCGACCACCCGCCCCTCGGCCTGCCATGCGGCCAACTGATCGAACGGCCCGCTGCCAGCGCCGTCGTAGCGCACCTTGTGCCCGAGCAGGCAACGGCTGACGAGGATCTTTTCCATGGTTAAAACGGCTCGTTGCCACGCCGACGGAACCAGCCCGTGAGGGACAGCCGCTCACGCGTCGCCGGCAAGACTTCGTGGGGCACCTCGCCCGACAAGAACACCACCAGGCAACCGCCGTTGGGGTCTACGTCGTACTCTGCGCCGTCCTTGAGGTACATGCGCAACTGGCCGCCGTGTTCGGGCAGCCAGGCATCATTCAAATAGACCACTGCCGACACCATGCGCCGGTCATCGTCGCGAAAGCGGTCCACATGTTTTAGGTAGAACGCTCCTGGCGGGTACATCGCAAAGTGGCTTTCGAAATCCTCAAGGCCCAGGAACAGGTCGCGATTCATCGCCTGGCGCAGGCCGTCCATCAAGCCCATGTAGGTGCCGCAGACAGCAGCATCACCCTCTTCCAGCCACTGGATATGGTCACCGCGAATCCCCTCGCGGATCTCCTGGGCCGGGCCGCGCCCGACCGCAGCCGGTGCCAACTCACCTTCGGCTTTACGTTTACGGCACTCAGCCGCCAATTCCAGGGTCAGAGCCTGGGGCAGGAAGCCGTCCTGCCGGGACCAGCCTTTTTCGGCGAGGTCGTCGACAATACGTTGCAACAGCGAGTGATCGAGGGGAATTTGCATGGCGCGCATAGTATCCATACGCCTGTGAATCCGACAGAGCCGCCGAGCGTCTGAATACACTTTAGTCAGGTGACCTATAGGATTTCTCGACAAATCCTACGCCCGACACGGACAATAGTGGCCGACTGACAGGAGTCCATATGCGTCGTTTGTTTTTTTCCGTGCTGATGTTCTGCGTTTTGCCCGCTTGGGCAGACGGCCATGACCAGTTGTACAAGGTCGCCGGCTGGGCCGAACAACGTGCGCATTTCAATGACGCCCTGAGTGCCGCCCAGCAACGCTATCGCAATAGTCTGCCGCCAGCGGTGTACCAGGCACTGGTGGACAACAGCAATAAACGCTTCGCCGCCCAGGCCGTGGACCAGCGCGCCGAGGCGCAACTGCGCAAGAACCTGGCGGACCCCAAGCCCGCCCTGGCGTTTTTCCAGTCGCCCCTGGGCCGCAAGATTGTCGCCGCCGAGCTGCTCGCCACCCGCCGTGACCAACTGGCAAAGAACGCCCAAGGCCTGCCGAAAATTGAAGCCGACGCCACCCGTAGCCTGATCATCGGCCACCTGGCCCAGGCGCTGCCGGCACGCGAAGCGGGCGCCGAGGTCAGCCTGGCGATTGCCGGTGTGGCCGCCGACAGCCTGAGCCAGATGATCCCCGGCCTGCTGGGGGGCGGTCAGGCCCAAGGCATGCTGAACGGTCAGCGCGAGCGGTTGATGCAGCAGATCGGCAATGACCTGAACAACACGCTGCTGTACGTCTATCGGGATTTGTCCGACCCGGAGCTGGAAGAATTCGCCACGTTTGCCGAGTCGCCGGAAGGCAAGGCGTATTACCAGGCAGCGTTGGCGGCCATTCGCGCCGGCCTGGCGGTCGGCCAAAGCACCTCAAGCCTGTCGCAATAACCCGCCTTGTAGGCGCTGGCTTGCCGGCTCCTACACAGGGGCGGTGTTATTTCAGGTGGGCTGTTAGATACCGGAAATACTCTTCACGAATCTCGGGAATCTCATTGGCCAGGTGATGCCTGCCACGCGGCAGCATCAGCACCTCAGGCTGGTTGAACTTGCCCCGCAGCACCTGCAGGTTGTGCTGCCAGTCCACCGTCATGTCCTCCTCCCCCTGGATAATCACCGGCCGCCGTGGGCTGCGCGGTGCGGCTTCGATGCGCTTGATCCAGCGGGCGAGCGCGCCCACCCAGGCGGTGGGCAGTTGGCGCGGCTGCAGCGGGTCGGCTTCCAGGAACGGCTTGAACGCGGGGTCGTTGGTGTTCTCGCTGAACCGCCGCGCAATGCCTTTTACAAACGGGCGCAGCAGGTAATAGCTGACCTGCGACCAGCCCCACGCACGCGGCCGTACCAGCGGTGACAGCAGGAAGGTCTTGCCCTGGGCCGGGCTGTCGACGCCATGGTTGAGCAGGTGATCCACCACCACCGCCCCGCCGGTGCTTTGCCCGAACAGGTGCCAGGGTTGGGGCAATTGCAGGGCCGATGCCTGGGCGAACAGCGCCTGGACCACGTCCTGATACACCGAAAAATCATTGATGCTGGCCCGCGCGCCACTGGACAGGCCATGGCCCGGCAGGTCGCAGGCGATCACCACGAAGCCCTGGTCCAATGCCCAGTCCACCACATTGCGGTACAGCCCCATGTGGTCGTAGAAACCGTGGAACAGGAACATCGTCGCCACCGGCGCCTTTGGCCACCAGACCTGCGCCACCACCTCGAAACCGTCGACCTCGAAGCGCCCCAGGCGGCTCACCGCAGGCACCGTGCGCTTGGCCAGGTCGAGCCCGTAGAAACGCTGGTAGACCCGCGCCTCGGCACTGAGCGGTTGCGCATCCACCAGGGGGCGCAAGCTGTCGCGCAGATGATCGGGGTCAAAGGTGACGGGCATAAAGGGTTCCAGACTGACGGCGAAGATGAATATCGAGCTGCGATATTCATCTGTCAGGACAAGCATGGCAAGCTACGCGACCTTCGAGGATTGATCTGAATGCGACAGCCTTACCGTACCGCCTTGTTCGCCAGCCTGATCCTGATCATCTGCGCCGGCGTGCTGTGGGCGGCCTACGACTGGTTCCAGGGCCGCTACCTGCGGGCCTTCAGCGAGCACACGGCGGTGTTCTCCGGTGATGCCCTGCGCCTGCCCGCCGAGCTGAGCGGCCCGGGTCCGATTCGCCTGGTGCATTTCTGGGATCCGGCCTGCCCGTGCAATGTCGGCAACCAGCAACACCTGGGCGAGCTGATCGAGCAATACGCGCCCCACGGCGTCCAGTTCTATGCCCTGCAAAAAGCCGGCAGCCACGGCAAGCTGCCCGACAACCTGCGCCAGATGAAAACCCTCACCGTCCTGTCCGGCGCCGACCAGGTGCCCGCCAGCCCCGCCGTGGGTATCTGGGACCGTAGCGGCAAGCTCGCGTATTTCGGGCCCTACAGCGAAGGGCTGACGTGCAATTCCAGCAACAGTTTTATCGAGCCGATCCTCAAAGCCCTTGAAGCCGGACGCGAGGTGAATGCCACGCACACCCTGGCGGTGGGCTGCTATTGTTCGTGGCCTAAGGATCTGTAGCCGTTACCCTCACTCTTGGTAAGGAATGTTCATGAAGCGCGTCTTGCAGGTTTTCGCGGTTCTGGTGGTGCTGCTCGCCTTCGCGGGCGGTTGGTACGTGTACAGCAAGCAACCCACCCGCCAGGGCACGGTCACGCTGGCCGGCCTGCAAGGCTCGGTTACGGTGCGCTACGACGACCGGGGCGTGCCGCATATCCGCGCCGAGAACGAGACCGACCTGTACCGTGCCCTGGGCTATGTGCACGCCCAGGACCGCCTGTTCCAGATGGAAATCATGCGGCGCCTGGCGCGGGGCGAACTGGCTGAAGTACTCGGCCCCAAGCTGCTGGACACCGACAAGCTGTTTCGCAGCCTGCGCATTCGCGAACGCGCCTTGAGTTACGTGGAACAGCTGGACCACGACTCGCCTGCGTGGAAGGCACTGCAAGCCTACCTGGACGGGATCAACCAGTATCAGGACAGCCACGCCAGCCCCATGGAATTCGACGTGCTGGGCATCCCCAAGCGGCCGTTTACCGCTGAGGACACCATCAGCGTCGCCGGCTACATGGCCTACAGCTTTGCCGCCGCGTTTCGCACCGAACCCCTGCTGACTTACGTACGCGACCAACTGGGCAGCGACTACCTGAAAGTCTTCGACCTGGACTGGCAACCCAAGGGCGCGCTGAACCTGGCTGCCAGCGACTGGCAAAACCTCGGCGCCCTGGCCTCTCTCAGCGAGCAGGCCCTGGCCGAAAATGGCTTGCCGCAGTTCGAAGGCAGCAACGCCTGGGCCATCAGCGGCAGCCGCACCAAGAGCGGCAAGCCGTTGCTGGCGGGCGACCCGCACATTCGCTTTTCGGTGCCGTCGGTGTGGTACGAGGCGCAACTGTCGGCGCCGGGGTTTGAGTTGTACGGCTATCACAACGCGCTGGTGCCGGTGGCGTTCCTGGGGCACAACCTGGACTTCGGTTGGAGCCTGACCATGTTCCAGAACGATGACCTCGACCTGATCGCCGAGAAGGTCAACCCGGACAACCCCAACCAGGTCTGGTACCACGACCAATGGGTGAACATGACCACCAGCGAGCAGCAGATTGCCGTGAAAGGCCAGGCGCCGGTGACCATCACCCTGCGTCAGTCGCCCCACGGCCCGATCGTCAATGACGTGCTGGGTGAGAACGCCGGCAAGACGCCGATTGCCATGTGGTGGGCCTTCCTCGATACCCAAAACCCGATCCTCGAAGGGTTCTACCAGCTCAACCGTGCCGACACCCTGGCCAAGGCCCGGGCGGCAGCGGCCAAGGTATCTGCGCCGGGCCTGAACATCGTGTGGGCGAACGCCAAGGGCGATATCGGCTGGTGGGCGGCAGCGCAGTTGCCGATCCGCCCGGCGGGTGCCAATGCCGGGTTCATCCTCGACGGCAGCACCGCCCAGGCCGACAAGCTGGGCTTCTACCCCTTCAGCGCCAACCCCCAGGAAGAAAACCCGGCGCGCGGTTATGTGGTGTCGGCCAATGCCCAGCCGGTCTCGCCCACGGGCATGGAGATTCCGGGCTATTACAACCTGCCCGATCGTGGCCAACAGTTGAACGCGCAGTTGAGCGACAAGAGCGTGAAGTGGGACGTGAACAACAGCCAGGCACTGCAGCTAGGCACCACCACCGCCTACGGCCCTCGGTTGCTGGCGCCGCTGTTGCCGGTATTGCGCGACGTGGTCAAGGACCCGGCGCAGCTCAAGCTGGTGGAGCAACTGGCCGCCTGGAAAGGCGACTACCCGCTGGACTCCACCAGCGCCACGCTGTTCAACCAGTTCCTGTTCAACCTCACCGACGCCGCCTTCCACCCCAAGCTGGGCGACGCCCTGTTCAAGACCCTGCTCGGCACCCGCGTGATCGACGCCGCCCTGCCACGCCTGGCAGCCACGCCGGATTCGCCGTGGTGGGATGGCAAGCGCGCCGACACCGTCAAGCTCGCCTGGGACAACAGCCTGGCGCACCTCAAAGCCACCTTCGGCGATGACTCCAGCCAATGGCAATGGGGCAAGGCGCACACCCTGACCCACGGCCACCCGCTGGGCACGCAGAAGCCATTGGACAAGGTGTTCAACGTCGGCCCGTTCCCTGCGCCGGGCACCCACGAAGTACCCAACAACCAATCCGCCATGATCGGCCCGGCGCCGTGGCCCGTGACCTACGGCCCGTCGACCCGCCGCCTGATCGACTTCGCCGACCCGGCCCACGCCCTCACCATCAACCCGGTGGGGCAAAGCGGCGTGCCGTTTGATGCGCATTATGGGGATCAGGCGGAGACGTACATCGAGGGCGGGTATGAGCAGGCGCATTTCAGTGACGAGGAAGTGACGGCGAATACGCGCGGCACCCTGAAATTGCTGCCCGCCCGATAGCAACTTGAAATAGGGTCAAAATGTGGGAGCGGGCTTGCTCGCGAATACGGTGGAGCAGTCGATATTTCTGGTGACTGATACCCCGCATTCGCGAGCAAGCCCGCTCCCACATTTGATTTGTGTTGTGGCGACTATCGTGCCCGCAACCGCCCCGGCGCCTCGCCGTAGGTCTCCTTGAATTTCTTGCTGAACGCCGCCTGGGACTGGTAACCCACCTGGGCGGCGATATCCAGCAGGCTCAGGCGCGATTGGCGCAGCAGGTTGTACGCCAGCTCCATGCGCAACTGTGTCAACAACAGCCACGGCGAGACACCCGCGACTTTCACAAAAGCCCGCATGAAGGTCGCCCGCGACATCGTTGCCACCGCCGCCAGATTGTCGATGGTCCATTCGTGCCCAGGCTCGGCCAACATTGCTTGCCAGGCCTTGCTCAGGCGTTTGTCAGCCAACAGCGCGAACGTGCCGGCGACCGGCGCCTGGCGGTTCAGCCAGGTGCGCAGGATGAGGGTGAAGAGCGCCGATGACAGCGCATCGATAAAAGTCCGTGCGCCCAGCTGCTGCCCGTCCGCTTCACTGCGCATCAGGGCGATCAACGCCGCCAGTTGCCCATCGCCCTGCCACTCGCGGCTGGACACCACCAGGTATTCCGGCAGCGCACCGAACAGCAACGACTGGCGGTTGTAGTGAAAGGAGCCACACAGCATATCGATGTCCGGCTGGTTGCCGCCCAGGCGATGCACCTTGAGCAGCCCGCCGTCGATCACCTGTGGCGGCTTCGGCGCAGTCCGTGCGCCCTGGCTGCGCAGCAAGTGGGTGGCGCCACCGGGCATCAACAGAATATCCCCGGGTTCCAGGGTCACCTGCTGGCCGCCCGACAACTCGGCCCGGCAGGTGCCGCTGAGCACGATGTGGTATGGCGCCACGCCAAATGCTTCCGGCGCGTGGTCCATGGCCCAGTCGCCCTGGAACTGGCACCGCAGGTCCAGGCTGCCGCGCAGGTTGGCCAGCGCGATAAGGGTGTCGATCGAATTCATTTGCGAACATCGGTCAAAAAGATGAGCGGATTGAACAATAACGCCAACCCCGAACGGCACACACTGGCTTCACACCCAACCCGTTCAGGAGTTACCGCAATGTTCAATAACTGGTCCGACTTGCTGCCTACCGTGAAGAAAGCCTTTGGCGCGCTGGGCAAGAGCAATCCGAAGATGGTCAAAGCCTACATGGCGCTGGGCGAAGCTGCCGAGGAAAACAACGTCCTCGACGCCAAGACCCGTGAGCTGATCTCCATCGCCGTGGCCATCACCACCCGCTGCGACGGTTGCATCGGTGTGCATGCGGATGCGGCAATCAAGGCCGGCGCCACCCGCGAAGAAGTCGCTGCGACCCTGGCGACCGCCATCTCGCTGAACGCCGGCGCTGCGTACATCTACTCCCTGCGCGCCCTGGAAGCCTACGACACCCTCAAACCGGCGCCGCAAAGTTGAGCCGAAACTGTTGCGGCGTCACGCCCAGCCGGCGGTTGAACACACTGCGCATGTGCTGGGCGTCGCGAAAGCCGCACTGATAGGCCACGGTCTTGAGCGGTGCGGGGCTGCTTTCGAGCATCACCCGCGCCGCATCCACCCTCGCCCGCTCGACGAACTCGGCCGGCGTTATCCGCGCTTCCCGGGCGAACACCCGGGAGAAGTTGCGCGCACTCATGTTGGCCGCCTTGGCTAAGTCCGCAATGGTCAGGTCTCCCGTCAGGTTCGCCAGCACGTACAACTGCACCAGTGCCACCGCCGAGGTGGTTTCGGCGTGAGGCGTAAGGAACGGGCTGAACTGCGACTGCCCGCCCGAACGCTGGGTGAACACCACCAGGCGCTTAGCCACGCTCAGCGCGACTTCCGGGCCGTGGTCCTGGGCCAGCAAATACAGCGACAAGTCGATGCCCGCCGTGACCCCCGCCGAGGTGTAGAGGTTGCCGTCCTGCACATACAGGCGATCGGCCTCGACCTGGGCCGTGGGGCACAGGCGCGCCAGGTCAGCGGCGTCGTTCCAGTGGGTGGTCACAGTCTTGCCGTCGAGCAGCCCGGCGCGGGCGAGCATGAAGGCGCCGTTGCAGATCGAGCCGAAGCGTTGCGCTCGGGCGGTGGCGCCGCGCAGCCAATCATCGAATTCGGCACCGAAATCTTCGAACGGCAATTGCGGGCCGCCCGCCACCAGCAATAGGTCGTAGGCCTGCAGGGCTTCGCTGTAGTGCTGGTGGGCCTGCAACGACAAACCATTGGACGCGGCCAGGCTGCCGTGGCCGAAGCCGATCACTTCCAGCCGGTAGTGATCCTGGGGCGACAAAAAGCGGTTGGCTTCGCAGAACACATCCAGGGGGCCGGTTACATCCAGTGACTGGACGCCGGGGAAGATCAGGATGGCGACGGTTTTGCCCATGAACAACACACCTTATCTAGCTGGATAAACACAAATCCCCTGTGGGAGCGGGCTTGCTCGCGAATGCGATTTTTCAGTCACCACAGGTATTAACTGACATACCGCATTCGCGAGCAAGCCCGCTCCCACATTTGATCTGCTCAAGCCTCAAGAGATGATTAAGGCTGGCGCGATATGACGGCAGGTTGGCCGGGATCGCGCCCTCGCGGCGATAGCCCCTTCGCGGGCGCGCGACCAGACTGGACTCATCGGCGCCACCCCCGGCGCTTTCTTGAGGAGAACGACCATGAGCACCACCATCGCCGGCATCCAGATCCCGGACAGCGCCCTGGCCAAGGCCACCACCGAATACATCCGCGACGTCGAATCGGACCTGCTGTACCACCACTCCCGCCGTGTATTCCTGTTCGGCGCCTTGAGCGGTGAGCGCAAACAACTGGCCTACAACCCGGAGCTGCTGTACGTCGGCGCGATGTTCCACGACCTGGGCCTGGTCGAAGGCCATCGCAGTGACAACGAGCGTTTCGAAGTGGACGGCGCCAACGCCGCGGCGGCGTTCCTCAAGCCTTACGGGCTGAGCGATGACGATATCGAACAGGTGTGGTTGTCCATCGCCCTGCACACCACACCGGGGGTGCCGCAGCATTTGCGCCCCACCGTGGCACTGGTGACGGCGGGCGTGGAAATGGACGTGCTGGGCATGGACTACGCGGCATTTTCCAGCGTGCAGCGCGAAGCGGTGGTGCATGCGCATCCACGGGGTGAAGGGTTCAAGGAGTGCATCATCTGCGCATTCGCCGACGGCTTGCGCCATCGCCCGCAGACCACGTTTGGCAACGTGAAGACGGATGTGCTGGTGGATCAGGAGCCAGGGTTCAAGCCGATGAACTTTGTGGAGGTGATTCGCAAGTCGCCGTGGGTTGCCTGAAACACAACCCTATAAACACCACAAAACCACTGTGGGAGCTGGCTTGCCTGCGATAGCGATGTATCAGTAAACCAATCAATCACTGATAGATTGCTATCGCAGGCAAGCCAGCTCCCACATTTCTTACCGCGTTGCGCCAGTTAGACCGGTGCAGGCGCGCGGCGCTTGTCAGGCTGTTGCCAGCCGTCCGCCGCCGCTTCTTCAATGGCTTGCTGAATGGCTTTCTTGCGGTGTTCTTCGGCACGACGGCTGAAGAACCACACCAGGAAGGTCACCAGCGACACCGCCAGCAGGATGAGGCTGGCCACGGCGTTGATCTCGGGTTTAACCCCCAGGCGCACCGCCGAGAACACTTCCATCGGCAAGGTGGTCGAGCCCGGGCCCGACACGAAGCTGGCCAGTACCAGGTCATCGAGGGACAGCGCGAACGACATCATGCCGCCCGCCGCCAACGATGGCGCGATCATCGGGATGGTAATCAGGAAGAACACCTTCCACGGCCGCGCACCCAGGTCCATGGCCGCTTCTTCGATCGACAGGTCCAGCTCACGCAAGCGTGCCGACACCACCACCGCCACATACGCCGCGCAGAAGGTGGTGTGGGCGATCCAGATAGTGACGATGCCACGTTCCTGGGGCCAACCGATCATCTGCGCCATGGCCACGAACAGCAGCAACAGCGACAGACCGGTGATCACTTCTGGCATCACCAACGGCGCCGTCACCAGGCCGCCGAACAGCGTGCGGCCCTTGAAGTGGCTGATACGCGTCAGCACGAAGGCCGCCAATGTACCCAGCGCCACCGCAGCCACCGCCGTGTAGCAGGCGATTTCCAGGGAGCGGGCCACCGAGCCCATCAATTGGGTGTTGTCCAGCAGGCCCACGTACCACTTCACCGACCAACCGCCCCACACGGTCACCAGCTTGGATTCGTTGAACGAGTAGATCACCAGGATCAGCATCGGCAGGTAGATGAACAACAACCCCGCCACCAGCATGAAGCTTGAGAAACTGACGCGCTTCATATCTTGCCCTCCATCTCTTTGGCTTGGCTGCGGTTGAACAGGATGATCGGCACGATCAGGATCGCCAGCATCACCACCGCCAGGGCAGACGCCACCGGCCAGTCACGGTTGTTGAAGAATTCTTGCCACAGCACTTTACCGATCATCAGGGTTTCCGGGCCGCCAAGCAGCTCGGGAATCACGAACTCACCCACGACCGGGATGAACACCAGCATGCAGCCGGCGATGATGCCGTTCTTGGACAGCGGCACGGTGATTTTCCAGAAGCTGTTGAAGGTGCTCGAACCCAGGTCGGATGCGGCTTCCAGCAGACTCTGGTCGTGTTTCACCAGGTTGGCGTACAGCGGCAGGATCATGAACGGCAGGTACGAATAGACCACGCCGATATACACCGCGATGTTGGTGTTGAGGATCTGCAGCGGCTCGTTGATCAGCCCCATGGACATCAGGAAACCGTTGAGCAAACCGTTGTTGCTGAGGATGCCCATCCACGCATACACACGGATCAGGATCGCGGTCCAGGTCGGCATCATGATCAGCAGCACCAGCACGGTCTGCATCTCTTTGCGCGCACTGGCAATGGCGTAGGCCATTGGATAGCCGATCAGCAGGCACAGCAGCGTGCTGAAAAACGCCATCTTCAGCGAGCCCAGGTAGGCGGCGATGTACAACTCGTCGTCGCCCAGCATCGCGTAGTTGGCCAGGTTGAGCACCAACTGCAGCTTCTGCTCAACGAAGGTGTAGATCTCGGTGTAAGGCGGGATCGCGACGTCGGCTTCGGCAAAGCTGATCTTCAAGACGATGAAGAACGGCAGCATGAAGAACAGGAATAGCCAGAGGAAAGGGATCCCGATGACCACATGCCGGCCACCGGGTGTTATTCGTTGCAGCTGGCGCTTGAGCTTCTTCATGTTCATGAGCGAAGTACCACGCCGCTGTCGTCTTCCCACCACACGTACACCTGGTCACCCCAGGTTGGGCGTTGGCCACGGCGCTCGGCGTTGGCCACGAACGACTGCACCAGCTTGCCGCTGGGCAGTTCCACGTAGAACACCGAATGACCGCCCAGGTAGGCGATGTCGTGCACCTTGCCGCTGGACCAGTTGTGCTCGCAGGTCGGCATTTCGGTGGTCACCAGCAGCTTTTCAGGGCGGATGGCGTAAGTCACCGACTTGTCTTCCACGGCGGTGGCGATGCCATAGCCCACGTAGATGTCGCGGTCCAGGTCCGGGCACTTGAGCACCGCGTGGCCTTCGGCGTCGTCCACCACCTGGGTGTCGAAGATGTTGACGTTGCCGATGAACTCGCACACCAGGCGGCTGGTGGGGGTTTCATAGATGTCGATCGGGCTGCCGATCTGGGCGATCCAGCCCAGGTGCATGATCGCGATGCGCTCGGCCATGGTCATGGCCTCTTCCTGGTC
>Ga0207655_1002663_pt1 | contig 14062 bp, 17 predicted proteins | sample KBSM44metaG_FD_184398 | JGI IMG/M metagenome (GOLD analysis project Ga0207655, IMG submission 184398) | Miscanthus rhizosphere microbial communities from Kellogg Biological Station, Michigan, USA - KBS M4-4 metaG (SPAdes) (version 2) | ecosystem: Host-associated > Plants > Roots > Rhizosphere >...
GCTGTCGGCGGTTTCGTACATCTCGTCCTTGCAGATGACCCGCGTGCCCTCCATCGCGGCACCAAGCTGTCTTGCCTCGAACTCTTTGCGAGTGATTTCGGTGAGCACCACCCCCCAGCTGTACGGCATGATCAGCTTGCCGGGCCGGTAAGCCTCAGCACCTTGGGTCAGCGCGCTGTCTTTCTCCAATGCCTGAACCGTTTCAAAGGCATTCTTGCGGGCCTGCGCCAGGGGATTGATAACGGTTTTTTCCTGACCATTATCATATTTCTTCACATCGCTGGCCGTTATCGAGATCAGCGAAGTCATTTTCCAGTCTTTGACTTCGAGCACCAATAGCCCGATTTTCGGGTGCAACAGGACAAAGTCAGGTTGCAGACCTTTTGGGCCTACTGGCACGTTGAACCAGCATAGCCAGTCGTTTGAGAGCTTTTTCTCGAGTCGCTCCGCCAGGCGTTTTTCGCCGGGAGCGTCGAAGCGACAGGCACTGAGTGCCGGGAAGAGTTGGGCCATATCCTTATCGTCCATATCCAAAAACGCCGTGCACAGTAGGATTTAATGCTGCGAGGTGCAAATCCAAAAGGAGGAGGGGGCAGCGGCGCTGCAGGATTCACTGACCGCGATGGTGGGCCATGAGGGGAGGGCTGGGGGGTAAGCGTTAAGCCAAGCCGGCTTGATTGAGTTCACTAAATAACAGCTGATAGGTGGGCCGGGGGAAGTTGGATTGGTTCTGTATATCATTGATTTTTTTAACTAAAATAAATTCAAATTTGGTCTTGGAGTGCCAGCTGGAATACCGTCCGGCATTAGAAATGCCGAGTTGAGGATTTTTTGAATCCAAGAAAAGCTATATCGTACCGACGGGTTGGCGCTATCACATGATGATAACAGTGCTTCGATCCTCAGATGGCGATGACAGAAAAGGCCTCTCAAAAGGGCAAGAACGTATTAATATCGTATACAAGAACGCCGGTTTGTAGATGTGTTTGCTCGCACGAACATCATCCATCAAACCGGCGTTCTTGTTTCTGTTTTTCCCTGAACTCCATAAAGAACCAAATAAAAGCCTGCATCCCTGACGTAAAGAGGTGATGGATTTGGCCTTGGGGGTCCTGGCTTTACGTGCTAGTTCCATGATTTGTTCCATAGATTGAAGTTGGTACTCAATCTAGACGCCATTTTTAAAAATGATCTATTTTTGGTGTATTACATTATCATGCTTTGGATTTTTATGTGGCAATAAAAATCCCGCCATTTGGCGGGATGCGGTTCACTTAGAATCGCCAGAGCCACTTTGCGGTCCGAAGTGAACAGTGTTACGCAATTTGGCGGGGATTTTATGCGGAGAAAATATTAGCGCATGAATACTTGGCGCGCTTCAAGTTGTTGTCTCCATTCTCTAACAAGAACAGGAAGTCTATAAAGAACTTCTCGGCCAAAAATTACCTCATCAATATACCCCATGTGCAGCATGTCAATGATTCTACACAGGTAAGATCGGCCGCATTCCCACCACGTGAAGTAGTCATCGACTACTAACATGTGATGCACTCGCTGATGCCCTGCTTGTTCTAATTCGGTGAGTTCCATGCCATCTAATAGAGATTCATACACACCGTCAGCAACACGGCTGCCGAAAGTGGTTGTGTAATAATATTCTTTGATTTCCCATATGGCGATGGGATTAATTACAGCTGGAAATGCACCGTCTACCCTACGTGAAAGTGTTCTCAAAGGCATGCGGTTATGGGTAACCGTGGTCAAACTTCTTGGGTCGTAGTCGCAGCTGTGCGCCCCGATATTTGCTTCAACCAACATATTAACCATGCCAGTAAGGAAGGCATAATTTTTCTTTTCGGCCTTCTGTTTGTTAAGAGGCAATGGGCAATTGGGTTGAAGTTGATCGTAAAGTTGATTGAAGGCTTCTTCCGCTTGCTCTTTGTTCATCAAATTCCCACGAACAAAGTTGTTCAATATCTCAGAGCGGTAAGTGAAATAGTCGATCAATACATTGCCAAATTGTGTAAGGTTCCCGTAAGGGTCTTCAATATGGGCTAATGATAAATCCAGCTTATTGAAAGCATGGTGTAGTTGCTGTCGGTTTGGTATGAGAATGGTTTTGCTGGCTCTGTCTGTGTAACCGACCTCCTGACTAATAGTGCGAACATTGGCCCAAAACTCTCTAGTCTGGCTCAAAAAACGGATATCAGCTTTCAAGATATTTCCTTATAAAATCCATTAATGGTACTCCAATGGCATCGCAAATTTTTTCTAGCTCATATAAATCTAATCGCTGTTCACCGCTCTCGTATTTACTAACGAACGATTGTGTTTCATTGATTCGCTCAGCAAGTTGCGCTTGAGTAATTCCATTCTCAAGACGATATTGGCGAAGAAGTAAGTGATATCTATGAATTTTGGCCATTTACGGAATATAAAATATCTGGTAGGATATTCAAAATCAGAATATTGATCATCGCAGAGGGTGCCAAAGTGGGGCAAGTACAGCGAGATTTTTTTGAGGCAGAGGAACTGAAACCCCTGCCTCTAAAGTCCAAAGCGTTCAAAAGCCAACTACTGAAGTGGGTAGGTAATAAGCAAAAACAAGCTGAAGATATTATTAGTTATTTTCCTGAGCGTTATGGCACATATTTCGAACCGTTTTTGGGGAGTGGGGGTGTCCTCGGAACCTTAAATCCAACCAAGGCTATAGCAAGTGACGTGTTTCCCCCGCTTGTAGAAATTTGGACGGCGTTACATAGTGACAAAGAGTCGCTTAAAAAATGGTATCAGGACCGACATGAGTTAATAGCTGTATTAGGGAAAAAAGAAGCATATAAGAAGGTTCTGGACTCTTATAATTCCACTCCTAACGGTGCTGATCTCGTCTTTATACTTCGCTCCTGCTACGGTGGGGTAGTGAGATTCCGAAAAAAAGATGGTTTTATGTCCACCCCTTGCGGGGCACACAACCCTATGCCGCCTGAAAAATTTTCTCAAAGGGTTGATTTGTGGAGCGAGAGAACAAAAGGTGTTGAGTTCTTCTTATGCGATTTTGAAGAGTCGATGGATAAAGCCAAGCGAGGTGATTTGGTTTATTGCGACCCACCCTACGTTGATAGTCAAGCAATTTTATATGGTGCTCAGTCCTTCTCTCTCAGTCGCTTGCTCAAAAAAATAGATGAATGTAAGCGTCGTGGCGTTTATGTTGCGTTGAGTATTGATGGAACGAAGTTTTCCGGAAAGAAGCTATGTGATGTGGATGTGCCTGAAGGATTGTTTGAGCAAGAAGTGTTTATAAATGTTGGTCGTTCAATGCTGAAACGATTTCAAATGGATGGAAAGAGTTTAGAAGGGCATTTGGTTACAGATCGGTTGCTACTGACGTACTAAGAAAGTGACTTGGGCTGATTGTTTATGAGGCTTTTGTAAATAGGTTGTCATGCGGGCATATTAGCCCGCATAAAGTGAGGTTTTTATTGGGGCGGATATGATGATGCCAAAATGTTTTCTAATGAATGATAATCCGTAAAATATTTATTACTGTTGGTGTGTAATTTTTAAGTATGAGTTAATTATGCATAATGTGAATCTTAGAAATTCAGTTACTATGGCTGTTAATAGTTATTTAGAGATTCTTGATGGTGAGATTCCAAGCGGTGGAATCTACAAGGTTGTTACTGGTGAGGTTGAGCGTGAATTGTTTAGCTTTGTATTTCGGCATTGCGGAGAGAATCAGAGCCTAGCAACGAAAGTACTAGGTATTAGCAGGGCTACATTTCGAAAGAAAATTACGGAATTTGGTCTGATCTGAATGAATTCACCACCACGTCCCGGGCGCACATGGGTAATGTTATTAGATCGCCAACATATCCATGCGCGGTTGCGGAAAAATGACGAAATTACCATCGGCGGCACCTGTCTACAGAAATAGCGGGAATATGGATGCGCCGTTGTTTGGCTAGGGACAAGCCAAGTACGTGATATTGGAGCTTTGAAGAATGCTAATAACTAGCAAATTAGCGACAATTAATGCATCATTGACACAACTCGATACTAAATCGGTCTAGCGAGGGTGGGGTTGGTTTGGATGAAAGCGCGATGATGTTTTAATACGCGCCCCATGTGTCTGAATACCCACTGTTTTTTTAGTCGACGGGCGAGGAGGCGTACTGTCAGCAAGTAGTAATAGCACGTCGACTCACTGCGCGAGTCAAGGTAATGCTCGAGAAACCAAACCAAATGCTTTCTCTGCCAAGTCCAAGGTGCTTCTCGCTGCCAACGCTGTGCGATTTCTGCCTGGATGATCTTCGCCTGGCGTACATGGCGTTGCCGGGTTACGTGCGAGCCGGTCAGAACGCCAGCTAAGAACAGCTCTATGTCGAATGGCTGAATCGCCCCTGGTTTGCTAGACACTCTCCAAGCTCAGAAAATAGCGTTTCTCATACTCTACTGGCTACATCTGCATAGCACTGCTGTGTCGGCGTTTAGGGTTATAGAACATCTCAATGTAATCGAAAATATCACTTCGAGCTTCGTCACGCGTTGCGTAGATCTTTCGCCGGATTCGCTCCCGCTTCAAAAGCTGGAAAAAGCTCTCGGCCTCGGCGTTGTCATGGCAGTTTCCTCGGCGACTCATGCTGCTAATCACGTTGTTGGCCTTCAAGAAACTTTGCCAATCCGAGCTACTGAACTGGCTACCTTGGTCTGAGTGGATCATCACTTGCTGCTGTGGCTTGCGTCGCCACACGGCCATCAGCATGGCGTCGATGGCTAGGTCGCTGCACATCCTGGGCTTCATTGACCAACCGATGACTTGGCGAGAGAACAGATCCAGTACAACCGCCAGGTACAGCCAACCTTCATAGGTACGGATGTAGGTGATATCGGTCACCCAGACCTTATTCGGCTCACTGACCTTGAACTGCCGCGCGAGGTGGTTGGGCGAGGCCACTGTTGGCTTTCCACCGTAAAACCCTGGCCGCCGCCGATAGCCAGTTTGCGAACGCAGTCCCTCTGCTTGCATCAAACGACCGACTCGATTCCGCCCACATGTCTCTCCTAGCTCTCGCAGGTCATCGTGAATTTTGCGATAGCCATACACGCCTCCGCTTTCTAACCAGGCATGCTTGATCAAGCCAAGCAGGCGTTGATCTTCTTTGCCTCGGGCAGATTGAGGCTCGGCCAGCCAAGCGTAGTAGCCGCTGGGATGCACCTTGAGGGTTTGGCAAAGGCGACGCACTGGATAATCCGTCGAGTGCTTCTTGATGAAGGCGTACTTCAGCCGCACTCCTTGGCAAAGTACGCGGCGGCCTTCTTTAAGATGTCTCGCTCTTCCGTCACGCGCTTGAGTTCAGCGCGCAGCTTACGCAGCTCAGCCTGCTGATCATCGTCTTGCTGACGCTGTTCTTGGGGTTTGCTGTAGAGCTTGATCCAAGCGTAAAGGCTGTGAACGGACATGCCCAGGCGCTGGGCAACATCGGCGACAGGCTTGCCTTTCTCGGTCACTTGCTTGACCGCTTCGATCTTGAATTCTTCAGGGTAACGCTGACGACTCATGGCACCTCCTATTTGGGCCTCATTATGAGGCTTGGAGGTGTCTACGAAACCAGGGGCGATTCAAATCGTAAAGCCAGCCTCGCGCAGGATGACAGCCTGAGCAGTTTGATCCGGTGTCTTCTTTTTACCTGGCATCGAGCACCTCCTGCTCAGATCTTGTTCCAGTGGCGTTTGACGGTAGCAATACCGATTTTGAGTTCGGCTGCCACTTCTGCCTGTGTCATGTTCTTAGCCTTAGCCTTCTGCACGGCCTTGGTGGTATCAACTGCTTCAGGCCGCCCCAGCTTCTTCCCTTCGGCTTTCGCACGCTTTAAGCCTGACTGAGTGCGTTCGATCAACAGATCCCGTTCAAACTCTGCCACGGCCCCCAGAACCTGCATGGTCATTTTCCCTGCCGGACTGGTCAGGTCTACGCCGCCAAGGGCAAGACAGTGAACACGGATCCCAGTGGCTGCCAGTTGCTCGACTGTCTGCCTAACATCCATGGCGTTGCGGCCAAGGCGGTCCAGCTTGGTGACGATCAGAACGTCCCCTGATTCCATCCGCTCTAGCAGCTTCTGGAAGCCAGGACGCTCACTGGCAGGTACGCTCCCCGAGATAGTCTCTTCAATTACCCGGCCTGCTTGTACTTCGAAGCCGGCGTTCTTAACGTCTTGTACTTGGTTCTCAGTGAACTGGTTTGACGTACTCACGCGGCAGTACAGGAAGGTACAAGACATCGGCATCACCAAGGGATCATTTAACGTGGGATCATAGTGTCGGTATCACTAGTTTCTGTCAACCCTATTTTGTTGATACCTAGATTAGCGAGAATCAGTGGTATCGTTTATCGGTCGTTTGATGATTCCACTAAGCATATTTTGTGATCGGACGGTAGTGCCTGATAAGGTGGAGTTAAGGGAACCGTCCAGCGGAGGCTTTATGCCTGTTTCTAAGGAAATTAGATTGTGTGCTGTTAGGTGCATGCCCCTCCTGAATTTGAGGTGGGTATGACTAGCAAAGGTAAGAAGCTTAGTAATCCGTTCTCAACTGGAGGTGGCGGAGGCCATTTTGAGTCGCATGTACAGGCATCCTTTCTGGCTTTAATGCTGACTGGAGGGTACGCGCCATGTTTACCTTGCAGACCTATCAGCAAAATTAAGCTCCAGGGGAAATTTTCTGGGTACAGTACCGACGATTTGATCGTTTTTACGCAAGGGGTCGATGGTGCAGACGGACATAAATTACTTGGTCAGGTAAAACACTTCATCACGATAACAGATGGTGATGCGGTATTTGGTGAGGTGATTCAGTCAGCATGGAGTGACTTCAATAATGAAGAGCTTTTCAATAAGCGCGGCGATGTTATAGCCCTTATTACAGGTCCGCTGAGTGCTACGGATACTGGGGATGTTCGGACAATCCTAGACTGGGCGAGGCATGCAGAAAATTCTAAAGAATTTTTTGAAAAGGTCGAGTTGGCGCATTTTAGTAGCGCTACGAAGAGAGCAAAGCTGCAAGTATTTAAGTTGCATTTGAAGGCGGCTAATAATGATGTGGATTTAACGCAGGAAGAGATTTTCGAGTTTCTTCGCCGTTTTCATTTGCTGGGTTATGATCTTGATATCAAGGCAGGGGTTACTCTTGCGCTGCTTCACTCTTTAATAGGGCTCTACTCAGCTGATAATGTTGAATCTACTTGGGCGAGGCTTGTGGGCGAAGTCCAATCGGCCAACCAAAATGCTGGAACTATCTTTGTTGATAATTTGCCAGAAGATCTTTTGTTGATATTCAGGCAGAGGAAAATTGAGGAAATACCACCGTCATTGGCGGTCCCGCGTTCTCCAAAAACTGTTGCACTCGTCCAGGATCAAGAGCAACTGGTCTCATTGACTGTGGCGGCTCTGCTTGGCAGGTGGAATGAGAGTAATGAGTGTGATCTTAAGATGGTGCGGGGGTTAGTCGATGGATTTTAATGTCTGGATTGCCAATCTAAGATCCTTGGTTCAAGAGCAGGGAAATCCTTTACAAATACGCAACGGTCACTGGGAGGTTATGGATCGGAAGGCGCTTTGGAAAAGCGTAGGTGGGAGGGTTTTTGATGCTCATTTAGAAAAGTTAAGAATTAGCTTTATAGAAGTTCTTTCAGAAATTGATCCTCAGTTTGAGTTGGATATTGAAGATCGCCCGTCTGCAATCATGTTTGGAAAAACTCTGCGGTACTCGACAGATTTAAGGCGGGGGATGTCTGAAACATTAGCGCTTTTGGGCGCCGAAGGTAAAGCTCTTACCAACTGCTCTCAGCACAAGCCAGAAAATACTGCGGTTAATGTTGTGCATGAACTATTAGCGCAGGCGGATTGGCGACTGTGGGCTAGTTTGAATGATTTGCTGCCGAATATTGCTGAGGCTGCCCCTAATGAGTTTCTGAATTGCGTAGAAAGTTCCTTGCAGTGTGCGCATGCTCCATTTGTGAAATTATTCTCTGAAGGAAGAGAAGGGTTTAGTGGTAGGAATTACATGGTAGGTCTTCTTTGGGCTTTGGAGGCTCTGGGATGGTCCGAAGAGAATTTTATGCGCGTGGTTGTAATCTTGGCTGAGTTAGCCTCAATTGACCCAGGTGGTAATCACGGTAACAGACCTGTAAATACCCTGAAGACAATGATTTTACCTTGGTTTCCCCAAACTATGGCTGGTGCTGAAAAACGAATCGTTTCAGTTAAGGCGGTAAAATCAGAGTTTCCAGAGATCGCATGGGATGTGTTGAAAAGCTTGTTGCCAAATCAACACCAGACGTCAATCGGCACATACAAGCCTAGATGGCTCGAAGTGGTTCCGGAGAGTTGGGAGCCAAAGGTTTCTAATCAAGAGTATCGAGATCAAGTTGCGGCGTATGCAGAGATAGCGGTCGAGATGTCACTCGGTGATTTGGAACGGCTCAAGGAACTAGTGAAAAACCTAGATAATCTGCCGCAACCGTCTTTTGATCGTTTTTTAGCTCATCTCTCCTCAGATGCTGTGCGGGAACTTCCAGAACCTGAACGTCTGACAATCTGGAGTACATTGACTGAATTTGTGGCAAAGCATCGCCGTTTCCCTGATGCGGAATGGTCTTTGGACGAAGAGGTTGTATCCAAAATTGATGAGGTTGCTGGCTACCTTGCTCCAGTTAGTAAGGATTTTTTGTATCGTCGACTTTTTAGTGCAAGAGACTTCGATCTTTATGAAGAAAAAGGTGATTGGGAGGGGCAGCGGAAAAAGCTTGAGGAGCGAAGAAAGCAAGCAGTGAAAGAAATACTTGATGAGCATGGCGTTGAAGGAGTTGTGAGGTTTTTAGACTCTATTGAGGCTCCTGCCTTGGTTGGGTGGGCCTTAGGCTTTGCCGCTGAAGCTGAAATTGATGCGGAATTGCTCCCGGATTTTCTAATTACCGAAAATGATAACTATAAAAAATTTATTGGCTCCTACATTTGGAGTAGAAATTTTTTAGGTAAGGAAACTTGGGTCGAGGGTCTCGATCGCCAAGACTGGACTGCTGAGCAATCTTGCCAGTTTCTAATGTATTTACCCTTTGAGTCGACGACTTGGATTCTAGTAGATCAATGGCTAGAGGCGGAAAAAGATAAATATTGGAAGGCTGTGCCAGTGAATCCTTATCCAACCGAAAGCGATTTGTTAGTTGCAGTTGATAATTTGTTAAGAGTTTCTCGCCCTCAACAAGCTATAGAATGCCTTAGTGCCAGGTTTCACAAGCAGCTTCCATTTGATAGTAAACGAACGGCCGCAGCTCTCATTGGTGCAGTCAAAGAAGACTCACTAAGTGGCATGGATTCGTACAATGTGGCAGAGCTTATTAAAGCATTGCAGAGTGATCCTGCAACAGACCCTGATGATCTGTTTCGTGTTGAGTGGGCTTACCTGCCAATGCTTGGTGCTTATAGTGATGCAAAACCAAAGCTGCTTCAGGAGAAATTAGCTACCCAACCGAATTTTTTCTGTGAGTTGATTCGCCTTATATTTAGGTCTAAAAAAGATCAGGGCGATGATGTCGAGGAACTGACGGAACAGGCGAAAGCCATTGCCACTAATGCGTGGCGCCTTCTAAACGAGTGGGAATGGCCTCCAGGTTTGCAAGTCGATAATAGCTTCTCCGCTGCGGAGTTTGATAGCTGGTTTAGTAGTGTTAAAGAACAATGTGTTGAATCGGGTCACCTTGATGTGGCAATGGTGAAACTTGGTGAGGTTTTGTTTTACTGTCCTGCCGACCCCAATGGGCTTTGGATAGTAGAGAGTGTTGCTAAGGTTTTGAACTCTCGGGATGGAGAGTCGATCAGAAGTGGGTTTTGTACGGAGGTTTATAATTCTAGAGGGGCTCATTGGGTTGATCCAACTGGTAGTCCGGAGAGAGAGTTGGCTAATAATTGGCGCGAGAAAGCAAATGCTGTGGAAGATGCAGGATATCCTCGGTTTGCCGCATCACTTCGGGAGCTTGCAGGCTCATATGATCGACACGCAGAGCGAATTATAAAGCAGCAGGAGGAAAGGTCGTGATTTTGAATTGGGGGCATTTTATAGCCCCTGATCTATTGGCTGATAAAAGTTGTCATCATTTGAGTGAGCGGTTGTGTCGTTTTCTGTGCGTGATTATGCTTTTAACTAGAGTGCTGCCAAAGCGTTCTTCAAAATTTATTTTGTAGCTTGTAATGTTTTTTATTGATGAGGGGATTGGGAGGAGCATTAGCGCTGCAAGCCTTTGCTCTACCGTGGCACCGCCGTCATAGTGCTTTTCAGCGATAGTTTCAGGGGCATGACCTATGATGGCATCAATTATCGACTGATCGAGTCCTTTTCCGTCCCGCTTGGCATTACACAGGGAGGTTTCCAGCGTATGTCTAAATGAGTAGAGGCTTTTTCCATCGTGAGGAACATGGACGCCAATGGCGACTAGATACCCTTTGGGTTGCTCGTTGAAAAACTTGCCAGCAGCTTTGGCCTAGCCTTCCTTATTGTGCTCAGTAGCACCACTCCGCGAGGGAAGGTATGTGAGGCCATCGCCAAACAGTTTATTCTGTTTCTCTCGTCGCTGACTGTCCACATACTCAAGGAAGCCAAGCTCAATCAGGCGAGGATGAATTGGCACTTGCCGGGCCTCTTCGGTCTTGATTCGCTTTGCTTCGGGGGTCTTCGGGTCGTCAGCACAGAAGTCGAAGCATGGATAGCCACATACCTCCTTGATATCGCTCGTATCAAGTTGTGCTATCTCGTTAGTGCGGGCGCCTGTGAAATAGCCTACCAGGGGCATCCAGAACCAATACGGATACGCTTTGGTCCGGTCATTTGGGACTACGCCTTGGTAGATAAATCCAGAAAAAATTGCATCCACGTCGTCTGGCGAGAAGGACACGCCATCACGGCTACGCTTATTATTTCTCTTCTGCACGGGCTTAATAATCAAGTCATCGACTCTGACTGAAGTCAGGTCGATGTATCGTAAGCGTCCGGCGAACTCACCTTCCGAACTCCAGCATTAAGGGCGATGGTGTCCGCGTATTTTGATCTGACCCCCAGACCTTGGACATCATCACAGGGGGAAGGCATGGAAAAATACACAGAGCTGGTGAAGCTCTCAGCGGTGAAAGACTACTGCTCGGGTAGCGCAGGCCACAGAGAGGTCGCGCACCGACATGGAGTTGATGTCTCGTCCCTTCGAAAGTGGATCGCGGCGTACCAGGCGCTTGGTGAGGTGGGGCTGAAACGCAAGAAAAAGAAACACTACAGCCCCGAGTTCAAGCTAAGCGTATTGCAGCGCATGCGTGATGAAGAGCTGTCTTATCGTCAAACGGCCGCACTATTTGACATTCGAAAATTCGACATCATTGGCCAGTGGGAACGTCGCTATGATGAGGGCGGTTTAGATGCATTATCCCGGCATCCAGGAAGTGGACTTCATAGCAAAATGGCGAAAATCCCCCAGCCTTCTCAGCTCGCCTCTACGGACGACGAAGATCGCACCCGCGATGATTTGCTGGTCGAAGTGCAGCAGCTGCGGATGGAAATAGATTATTTAAAAAAGCTAGAAGCCTTGGTTCAAGTAAAGGAACGATCTGCGCAGCCGAAAAAGCGCAAATCGTGATGGAGCTGAGGCAGAAATATCATCTAGACGGCCTTCTGAAACTGGCATGCCTCGCCCGCAGCACATTTTATTATCAACAAAAGGTGCGACAAGCGGGTGATAAGTACGCGATGCTAAAAAGCTGTATTCGCTCGATTTTCGAAGAGCACAAGGGGCGGTACGGGTATCGCCGTATCACTGCTGCCGTTAGGCGGGGCGGCCACCTGGTGAACCACAAGACTGTCCAGCGCCTCATGGGCGAGCTTGAATTGAAAAGCTGTGTGCGCATCAAAAAATACCGCGCTTACAGAGGAGAGGAAGGTCAGATAGCGCCCAACCTACTGAAGAGGAAATTCGTGGCAAAACGGCCAAATCAGAAATGGGTAACTGATGTGACAGAGTTTCGAGTTGGCCAGCACAAGCTTTACCTCTCGCCGATACTCGACCTCTACAACGGCGAAATAATCGCCTTCAAGACTGCCAGGCGACCACTTTTCGACATGGTCGGCACAATGCTGCGGCAGGCTTTTGAGCGACTAAAGCCTCGTGATAAGCCGATCCTACATTCAGACCAGGGATGGCAATACCGCATGCCAATCTACCGACGTGTACTGAACGAGCATGCGGTGAAGCAAAGCATGTCTCGCAAAGGCAATTGCTATGACAATGCGGCGATGGAAAGTTTTTTTGGCACCTTGAAATCTGAGTTCTTCTATCTGAACAAATTCAATAACCTAGAAGAGCTTGAAGCCGGGATAGCAAGCTACATACACTACTACAATAATTCGAGAATCAGGCTAAAGCTGAGTGGCCTGAGCCCTGTGGAATACAGGACTCAAGCCCGGCGGGCATAGAAGGCGTCCAACATTTCGGGGTCAGATCAAATTAGGTGGACACCATGGCCTTCGGCGGTTATGTCAGGAAGATGTGTTGGCCGGACGGATACGGTTGAGCCCGCAGCTCGGGGGTCTGGCATCGCAAAAGAACTGGTGGATATCGTAAAGGCTCGATCCACTGAGAGAGGTTATGACGGCGTTTTCCTGGATGTCTCTCCTGAAAACGCTAGAGCCTCAAGCTTCTATTTGAAACAGGGGTTTGTCTTCTTGGATGAATGGGAGCCATTGGAAAGTCATCCGCATATAACTGTTCAGACTATGGTGTGGACGAGGCAGTGACCTCGCCCATAAAAGGATCGCAGTTAGGCCATCGCAAGGTGACTTCCCAGAACGCTTACGATGTATCTTGCATGGTTTTGTATCTGCTTCATCGATGCGATGAGGGCGCTCACTCGCTCGTGCCCGGTCATCTGCTCAGGGTCGTCTGTCAGAAGCTCGTTGAGAGGGGTGGGTGCTGGCGATATAGAGGCCGTGGCGCCGCTCTTAATTTTTCGTGCAGCATCGTAGGCGGTCTGCCAATCGCGCTTGCTCAGTTGAATTACAGGCTTGTGTTGCGTAAGAACAGTCATTACGCGGGCGCGGCGCTCTCGCTCCTCCAGCGTGCCTCCATGATTGGCTTGACCACCTTTCGAGGAGGTGTCAGCCCTGTCGCGCTCCAATTGGTGCTGCCACACTTGATACAGAGTCCAGTCAGCCATTGCAGGGTCATGACTCGTCAATGGCTCCGATGCCGGTACGGTGCCGGTATTGCCGTTAGCAGAATTGATGCTGCGTAGGACCAACTCCTCCCGGAGCTTTGGCAAGACAGCTCGGAGTTCGGTTGGCTGGTAGGATCGGGATAGTTCCAGCAGTTGTTGCGCCAGCGGCTCTTGATCGTCAGGGATTCTTCGACCATAAGCACCTGTTAGCAGGCGCTCCACCTCCCTGCGGCGTAGTCGAGCCTCAATCTCTCCGTTCGATAGGATTGGCTCAGTCGGCTTGTCTTCGTCTTTTGGGCTAGAGAAGTCCGGAAGCAGCTCCATCAATTCCTTGTAATCGGCTTCCGTAAGGCCGAGTTCGTCGCGCTTCATCAAACTCATCACTCTGTCGAAGGTTGCTTCATAGCGGGCAGCATACTGCCGGGCACGCTTACGGGCCAAGCTATGGCTGTCTGTTCTCAAGGTTCGTCTGACTTCACGTTGTCCGTTGAGGAAGGCGCGAAGCGAGCGTGGGATCACAATACGGAAATAGAAGGTTCCGTGGCGATTGATCGTCAGATAGGAAGGATTGCATTTCATGTCAGGCACCGCGTGATGCCCCACAAGAATGTCACACCTCAGTGGCACACATGCCAATTTGGCCGGGCCAGAAAGCACAAAGCCCTGAAAAATCAGGGCTTTATGTGTGAAGTGGTGGAGCCGGGGGGATTTGAACCCCCGTCCGCCAGTACTCCGCTGTCGGTACTACATGCTTAGCCGTGTCTACTGATTTAATCCGCAGCCGCCCGACGGGCAGGGTGCTTTGGATGAGTTGGGTA
>Ga0207655_1002664_pt1 | contig 14062 bp, 14 predicted proteins | sample KBSM44metaG_FD_184398 | JGI IMG/M metagenome (GOLD analysis project Ga0207655, IMG submission 184398) | Miscanthus rhizosphere microbial communities from Kellogg Biological Station, Michigan, USA - KBS M4-4 metaG (SPAdes) (version 2) | ecosystem: Host-associated > Plants > Roots > Rhizosphere >...
TTTCGCCAAGCTAAACTGAAATTAATCTGATTATATCCTTCAATTAATCCAAAATAATCAGCTACAATATTAGCCTGTTGCTCAGGATTCAATTTTTTAAAATCTGTATCTTTATTTAATTCATAATTATATGGGTCATAGACAGAATCAGGTAAAGTCCGCTCTAATGTTTGTAGCACTACTCCTCTGCCCATTACATTGATATTAAAGCATAAGAAAGAAACAATACAAAATTTGATCACCCTAGCTCGAAACTTCCTCCATTAACAAAATGATTCCTATACGAAATAGCAGGTATTTTCAGTACCAAGCTAGAATCATCCATTAAACAAAAACTACCCGAAAGTAGTTTTTGTTATCCTAAAAAATCATATTAGCTCGATTCCGAATCCTTATTCCCAAGCTTTGCATTTCATATTTTAATCACAAAAAAAAATCTTATGGAAGATTGAGTCTACGGCAATCTTCATAAATAATTTTGCATTGACTCTCAGGAAAGCCATCATAACTACATGCCTCTAAAACTTTTTTCCGCCCCAAAGCTTTTCTACTACCAGGAACCAACATAGGAACAACATCACTTACTTCTCCTGCTGTTGTTCTAGCTTTATATAATTTATTTGTCCCAACCGCTTGCCCTACAGTCGCACAATGATTGTCATCATAAGTGAACCAAATTCTACAATCAGTCCCACCTTTTTTTTCACAATCTTGCAATGCTTTTTCTTCCAACTTTCCACGGAAAATCTTCGCAGTAGCAAAACCAATAACGCCATTTGTACTCGAAGCTACGTAGCCTTCTGTACTTGGTGTACGTGAGCTTGAACCTGAATACCCCCCATTACCACCACCGGGAATAGGCGCACAGCCTTGTACACCTTGACCACCGACAGGATAATACCCCGGAGGACAATTCCCCTCAGCATGTGCAGCACCAGAAATAATAATTGAAAATAGAGCCACACAAATTAATGATATAAAATATTGAATGCTCTGCGGTCTATTGTATTTAGTCATAATTGTTTCATCCGTGTTTGTAATTTAATAGGTGAAATATTTATTTGATCTAAATCTTAAAATAATTCTTAGCTAAAAACCACCTTAGGATGGTTTGGTTTATCATGTCTTTTATTGAATTAAATGTGTGTCGCAATGAAAACCCACTCGGGTGAGTGAGTTTTTGAGTTTTAATCGGCTTGTTGCACAAAGTCTTGAAAGCTAGAGTTTTCCTAAGTGACATAAATTTAAGTCACAACTTTAGTATATGGACGACCTAATTTAGTAAATTTATTGAGCACTGCTACGCGTGCGTGAATCTCACTCACTTGGCTTTGGAAGTTCCTAGCAGTCAGTTTATCTCCTAATAGTTTGCTACAGTGCATCTTAGTTTCCACTAAACTTCTTCGATGATAGCCTACCCAATTTTTCCATATCGTCCTGCCCAAATGCTTAATCGTTCTTAATCGTTCATTTCTTTCTAGTGAATGAGTTTTTATATCTTTCCACAGCTTCGCATTCTTTCTTAGTGGAATAACGACATGAGCTTTTCTAGATACAATCAATTGACAGCAAATCTTAGTGTCATAAGCACCATCGGCATAGACTGAGTCTATTTGTTCTTCTTATGAAATTTGATGAAGTAAATCACCGAGTACCTGTGAATCACTGAGATTGTTCGTTGTGAGCTGAACTGCACGTCTTTGCAGGGTTTTAGCATCTATCTCTATGTGTAATTGACGCCATTGGCGACGATACTCGGGTTGGTGTTTCTTTCTTTTCCATCAACCTTCATCTAAAAACTTTAAACCAGCAGAATCCACAAGTAGATGTAATCCATTACTGCTTTTTTGATAGCCAATCGCAAATCACTATGCTTTTGTCTTCTGCAAAGAGTTGAGTAATCTGGTGCAGCCCAATCTAAACCACAAATTTGAATGAGGCTTTAAATAAATCCCGAGGTCATTCGTAAAGTTAAACGAAATAGAGATTTGATCATCAAACAGCATTGAATTGCTGTATCGGAGTAGGTTTGATTTCGTCCTTGTGTGCCTTTTAATGGCGCATACCATTGGGTAGTAGGATCAAACCAGATCGAGAGATTCCCTCGATTCACCAAAGCTTGGTTGTAAGAAGACCAATTCGTTGTACGATAGGTTTTAGGTGCAGACTTATTCATTCGGAAATTATATTACTGAATCAGACCTTACCAACACCTTTGTGCAACAAAGCCGTATTAGGACATACTTATGACCAAATCAAGATCAGAAATTAATCAAAGAAGTAATGAGCGTCGTGGTATTCTGAGCAAAAGTTATAAGCTTCATGAAAGTACGGTTGAGCAAATCAAAGTACTTTCATAATCTACTGGAGAGTCTCAAGCAAAAATTATCACTGAAGCTGTCAAACTTTACGCTGAACAATTAAATAAGCCCGATTAATTCGCGCTTCTTAAATCTTCAATACAACTTTTCTCTTTTTCTTCCTTATTTCGTGTATCAACCGAGTTCTTAACGCAACTACAGTAATCGTAATACTTTTTCTTATCCAGCTCTTTGGGTGGGTCTATGCCCTGACATTCCGTTAGTACTGTCCCTAGTCTAGGAAATTCTTTACTCTTTTTATTTTCTGAAGGAATACTAGGTTTATATAGAATTATGAGTAGTGATGCTATTATTGCTAAGAAAAATAAATATTTCATACAACCAATAGCCTCCCTAATTCAAAATATTCATATCTATTTATAAAGTAGACCTTGATATTAAATTAAGGATTACTTAAGTCTAATCAATTGAAAATAAAATTAATATAGCAATTTAGATACCAGGCAAAGTAATTACTAAAGCTGATTTCCAATTGAGTTTTGCAGTATTTACGCAGATTTTTGATTGCTTATTATTCAATAAAATATTAGTTCAATTAGTGACAAAATAATAACTAAGGTAGTACCAACGCTTTATTTCAAGCTACTAACAAAATTATTTTGATCAACTTTTCATGTTAAAATGTCATGCATAAAATTAAAAATAACAAACTCTGCTACTGACTGCAAACCATTTGCAATACCTTGCACAACAGCTTACAAATGCGAATCAAACGATATGCAAAATGGATTCATGGTGATAAAAACAGGAAAGAGATGGCAAAACTAAATACGCGCACTTAATAAGTGGCTTTTTTATAACAAGAATTTGGTGGAGATGGCGGGAGTTTAATTAAAGCCTTAACCCATTATATATATTAAATATTTAGTGTCCAGGATATGTATTGTGTAACTTATGTGTAACACACCACTTTGATAGTTAATGATTTTTTGTGACAGTTTATAACTTATTCTGAGTTAGGTTTCTGATTTCCGAATTGAACTCAGATCCTCTTCCTTAATTTTACCATCATTTCCTCACGATTAAAGCAAAACATTATAAAAACAAAACGTCGTATTCTGACGCACCTTAGGATATATATTTTGAATCACTTACCAAAATTTCCACCAAGCTTTATGAGGCCAATTAGCGCAAGGGTCAGGGAATAAACCGTAAATTTTGACAAATTCATCTTCTACAAGTTTTCCATCTTGATTTTCATCTAGATATTTAAATAATTTAATGTTTTTATCTTTGCCTTGAAACCGTCTATCATCTGGCCAAGAATATGGTTCAAAATCTTTAACCTTTAAAAATTCATTAAGTTCAAAAGTACCATTTTTATTTGAATCATAGATTTGATAAAATTTCTCCCAGTCTAATGAAGTCGATTCACAGGCATGACTGAAACTTGAAAGTACGCTACAACTGAGAATCAGAATACAGATTATTTTTTTCATTTGTTTTATCCCATCTTTAATTAGCTTTGATTATATAGACAAATTGATTTAGGAAAAATCATTTAAAGAAAGCTATTTAGCATTATTCATTGTAATAGATTACAAATCATCAATAGCGACTTTATTTTAAAAAAAAGTAGTGGTGAACTACTATTTTTTATTACATTAAAGTATTGACTAATACTGTCTGTTTTTGTTGGTGGTTTTTACTCCAAATTTATTCCTAAAGATAAATCCCTATTTAATAGCCTTATCTTTGCATCATTCAAAGCACTGCACTCGTTGTATATAGCAAATGTATCAACGATCAAAAATGTGATTTCTTTATCTTACCCTGATTCCAGTTAAAGGATTTTAGGGTAAGTTGTGATTCGGTTGGTGATATGATAAGTTACGCATAAGCTGTATTATGTTAATTTAGAAAAACTCAAATATATTCCATCAATAATTTTAGTCAAAAAAAATTTATTCTATCTTTTGATAGTCACTGATCTGAAATATGATCCGCTAGTAAGGAAAACATGTTTTGATTATAACTATATGTATTATTACAGTTTTTATTTTTTTTGTTATATTTATTAAAACCACATTTGATAAAAAATATAGTAACACTCAAATTTATTCATTTATGAAACGCAGTTTTTGGATTTGTATATGTCTTCTTCCGCTTGTTTGGCTTATCTATGTTAAAGACTTAAATCATCCACAGATGCCTGACAATGCAAATGGTTCATATGTGTTAGGAATTGCTTTATTCGTACTTACTTCACCTATTTTTGTCATTGTTGGGTTTTTAATAGGTCATATTTTTTATCTTGCAATATTTATGATCATTGATTTAATCATTTCAAAAATCTATGGCAATAACGTAAAGTCTATATTCAGTATTCTATTAACTACTTTAGTCATGATTCTCATTTTAGAATTTATTTGGTGGGGAATATTTTACTCAGAAAACTCTATTCCTATTCGAATTTATGTATGGAATATTACAATCCTAACTTTACCATGGTTGCCAATTATTAGTACTTTAGCTACCCAAAGATGGAAAAAACAGAAACTTTAATCTGGAAACAATAATTTATCCATCTAACATAATGGGGTTTATGCGAATTGCCCCTCACTCAGAGAGCTATTCCTCTATCAACCTTTCTGCATCATCTACGTGCTCATCAAATGATTTCTTTGGAAGCACAGGTCAAGCGACTACTTTTAACTTTGAGCGGCATTGACATGCTGTCAGCGTTGAGTTTTCTGCTGAAACCCTTGGGAATGTAAATTATTCATTGCTCATAAATTGGGTCCAATAAAAAACCCACTCGGTTGAATGGGTTTTAAGTTGAAGTACATGAGAAGGATTTAGAAATATCTTTTTGACGTAACACTCATGGTATTACCAGATACTGTCGGCTCTTTATCTGCATGCGGAGTTTCGACAATCAAGAATTTTGTTGCTATGAATGCATACATAATCATTGCTAGTATAAATACAGATATTGGAAATAAGTTGCTTTTGCTTTTTTCGCTATCCGATTCATAGTGCGCTGTTGAATTACAAATATTTCGCTCCATGTCCAAGCTCAAATTTTAAAAATATCTTACTTTTAGCACATAATTGTTACTTTATCTTGGATGAAGATTACAGAATTGTAATTTTATAATTAAAAAAACCTCCCGAGGGAGGTTATGATAAATTCAATATCTAATCATTTAATACTTTGGATTTCTTGATCTCTTCGAGTTTAAAAATCTTGGAGTTTATTTTAATCCCATTCGAAGCATACACAACAATTGGAAGTTTACTGTTGTAACGTAAAATTGTGTTACCGCTCAGATTAATTGGAATTTCACCCATTTGGGGCATTTCAGAACAGCCCATCAGAGTTGTTACAACATCACCAATTTTACCAACTTCATAATATGGATATTGCATTCCTTCAACTACTTTTTCCGTATACTTAGCTGATCGGCTTTTAGTGTTGCAATCTTGCATTCCATCTATAGAAGCTGTAATCAAAACTCTATAATCATCTTCATTTTCTTTTGGCTCTAAGACAATCACATTCCTATTTTGATCCTTTTTAACAGGAGGATATACGTTAAGATCATTTACACCTTTATTGGCATGGGCACTAATTGACAGAGCAAGAACACCTAAGACTAAAAATATATTTTTTTTCAAAATCCGACCCTCTTATGTTAATTATTCAATGTGCTTATCAAAGTCATTCTACTGAATTTTCAAACAATTGATAAAAAAATACACCAATTCATTACTTGAATCTTGCACATTATCAACACGAGTATATAATAATTATTCTTACCTGAAAATTATAATCATTATCAAATATAATAGAGGTAAATCATTAAAAAAACCTCCCGAGGGAGGTTTTAACAACTGATCCAGATATTTAATTTCTTTACTGCACAATATGAATTTCACCATTTTGATCTATAGTAAATTCTTTAGAATTTGCTCCTATTTTTTTTGCACCATAAATTTTTGCAAAATACTCGATAGTAATGTTTACTGAATTACCAACCTGATAAATATAAACATTTATTGGAACATAAGAGTGTCGATTTTTAAGACCATCTAGAATTGGAATCTCTGTCATTTTGATCCCAAACAAAGCTTGATCTCTAGTTAATTTTTTCCCATCTTTTTGGTCTACAAATGTTGATACATTCACAATAACGTCTTTTTTATTACCATCTTTAAGTGTTACATCATAATATTTTCCATCTAAAATATAATCATCATCTGTGAGCCTTACTATAGCCGAAGTTTGATTGTCCTTTTGTTCTACTTTTTCACCTTTAGAGTTTGTGGTCAACTCTGCATTACCTAATGCTGGCAATAACCCCAAAGTACCAATTAATAGTAATTTATTCATTCTGAAACATTCCTTTAGGTGTGTTAAAAGTATAAATAAATTAATTAAAAAACCCGCTTATGAGGTTTTTTTAAGTTGAATTAAATGAAAAGACTCTAAAAATATCTTTTTTGATGCAACACTTATACTGTCACTAGTTGCAGTGAGTCTCTTTAGTCAAAGATAAACTTTTCTATCTCGTCAATTATTTTATCTAAACCAGATTTTTCTTCCTCTTCTTTTTCTTTCTTTTCTTCTGAAGTAGTGAGTGGAAGTTCAGGATATGTCCACTTCCATGGAAGCAATATCCCGCCTACTCGACTTCTGTTATAGATCATATCAATTTGATATTTTGAAAATATACTTAATCTATCTATAAATTTTGAATCTGTATTATCTTCTCTCTGAGGATAATCCATGAAATTATCTGTATAACCCCTTTTATATATAAACATCTCACCAGACTCAAATGTATGAGTTAGCCCTAGCGCATGACCTAACTCGTGAGCATAAGTTTCAAGAAGTCCAAATTCCACACTATCCTTAAATATTACAACTGCATTTGAAAATTCTTGATCACTTGAATACTCACCTTCAGAATAGAGTATGTTTGAATGGGCCTTGAAACTTGCGCTACCTAAAACATAACTCCATTTGTCAGTATCCTTTACACGTGCATTTCTAACAGATACTGGTGCAAAAAAAATGTAAGTATTCCTTTCTATTTCACTATATGGAGACAACCCCACCTTTTTTTTCCGCCAATATAGTTCTTTTAACTCTCTAATGAATTCAGCATTAGCAAATTCAGTGGGATCTACAGTTTTCTTTCGCTCTATACTTAATTTAAGGAGTTCCTCTTTATTCGAAACAACCTCAAGATACTTTTCTTTACCATCATTTTTTAATCTTTTGTTCCACCATTTATCAACAAAATCTTTTACTTCAGTGTCACTTACAGATAGTAAGTCCAAATCAAAAACTTCCTTTTTAACCACTTTAAAAACAGTAAGTGCTTGATTAAAAAATTTATTTCTTAGTTCTATTTCGTGATTTTTCGATTTTGGTATAATTTTACCATTAACCTTCACATCTATTTCTACAATATTTATAGTATAAATTGTTTCGTTTCGAGCAATATAAATTATCCCGACATCTACTGGCTCACAATTATTTCTTTTTGCTTTAACTATAATGTGCTCATTCTTTTTTAATGTACCTCCAGAACAGATTATCTTTATCGCACTCTTTTTCTTATAAAAGTATCTATTTCTTTCAACTAAGTTATTATGTTCATCATAATCCAATCCTAATTTCATAAAATTTCGATTTGAATTTATAAAATTACTTAAAGGTTCTTCTATACTTTTGGCATTTTGATTATTGTCAAAAGTTGAAATTTTTATATTATCATTTGATGCTTCAAACTGTAAAACAGTTCCATTGTCAGTTAAAGCTTCTTTTTCCTCAATATATTCTCCCTTAATACTTTCCAAATATTCCTGATGAATTTCTATATCAAGGCAAGCTCCCTGTTTATTGATCTCCTCACTCCCATAGATGCCTTTACAATCAGTAGCAAAAATGTATAGCCATGATGGAAAGTATCTAGAAGGAAAATTAATACGAGTATTAACATCATGATAAAATACTTTATATAATTCTGAATGAACAAAACGCGGAGTACCTAAAATATCTATAACTGTATCTTTCTTTCCACCAATACTAAGCAGTGGATAAATATATTCATCCCGCACCCAATCAAACCCATACTCACCATTATAATTATCAGGTGGTATGCCTATTTCATAAGGACGTCGGAATTGAACTGTAAAATTTCTTACACAATTTGAAGATGATTGACCAATTTTGGGACTACTTTTTATATTAGGCATATTAGTTCCACTACTAACTAAATGATTGTTTTAAATAAATATTTATTTTCAATGTAATACTATTATAAATTTAATTAAGTTTTAATTCTAGTTTTTCTGATCCTATGCCTCTTTTCCATAAAGTTGATATAAAAAAACCCAATAGTTGCTAGCTATTGGGGTTTTGTTTGGGGGGTAAAAACCTCACGAAGGAGGATATGTTTTTAATTACATTATTCCACTACAATTTTCATAGACGATTTTGCACCGTTCTTTAGGAAAACCTTCGTTTTGACATTGCGAATATACATTTTCTCGACCATCTAACTTTCGACTCCAGCCACGAATCCTACTGCCAGTAACACGGCCATACAGTAAGGTTGTTCCTTCAGCTTGTCCAACTGTAGCGCATTCAGTTTCTGAATAGGTAAACCAAAGCTTACATTGGGTGCCCCCTTTCTTCTGGCAATCTTCAAGAGCATTTTCCTGTATTTTTCCGCGGAATACTTTGGCAAATGACGTTCCGACAACACCATTAGTACCAGCAGCAATTGCTCCTACAACTTTCCAAGTGCGGTTACTTGCAGCTCCTTGATTACCACCACCCCCTGGAATTGGTGCACAGCCTTGCACACCTTGACCGCCAACTGGATAAGAACCAGAGGGACAATTTCCTTCAGCATGTGCAGAACCAGAAAAAATAATTGAAAATAGAGCCATACAAATTAATGATATAAAATTTTGTATAATCTGAGGTTTATTTTCATTTGTCATAATTGTTTCGTCCCTGTTAGTAATTTAATAGGTGAAATATTTATTTGATCTAAATCTTAAAATAATTCTTAGCAAATAACCACCTTAAGGTGGTTTGGTTTCTCATGTCTTTTATTGAATTAATAGTGTGTAGCGCAATAAAAACCTACTCGGGTGAGTGGGTTTTAAGTTTAATGCTGAATAAGTATTTGAATATTAATCACTTGATGAACTTAAACCAAAGCTAAAATCTGCAGTTGTTTTGATAAGTTGAGGCTTGCCATTTATAATCAAAGGCTTAAAACTTGCCTGCTTGATGAACTCACTTAAAACATATTTATCTAGAGCAGGTATTCCAGTCCCTCGAAAAACTTTGACTTTGGTTAATTTACCTTTTTCATTAGCCTCTACACTCAATCTTATCGTTCTATCACTTCCTTTTAAATCAGCATTTTTATAATTAAATTTAGGATACACAGCATAATCAGGAATTCTGGAAACTGCAAAGTCTAAAGGTAGTTTTAAGCGAGATGGGTGATTTGTTTTTACATCCCATTCATTCCAAACTTTGAGTTTTGATCTTTTCACAGCCCTTAATACTAAATTGTCTAAGTCATCCAATCCGCTACTTTTACTTACTTCCGCTTTTTGAACCCTGCCACTCTCATCTGTTTCTAAATAGATTAATATATCTCTGTCGTAACCCTTTAATATTTCATTATCAATTCTAACTTTTGGCGGTATTATCCATTTCATTAACATTCCACTAGATGTGTCTCTCTGTACTTCTTGAACCTTAGCATTTGATCCAGTACAAAAAATTGAAACCAATAAACCGAAAATTATAAATAAACTTTTCATGATATATCTCTAGTATATTTAGACCAACATACTAATTTTAAGGCCAAAAAGAAACCTCCCGAAGGAGGTTTGGTTTATCTTCTATCTAGAACAAGATTAAAAGAGTTTTGATGTAGTTCTTCCATATCATGATCCCAAGCATTTATAGATTCTAGATGATGCTTAATTTCTTGATAGTCACTACTCGAATGTAATGTGCTTGTTAAGAACGCAGAGTATGCTTTATCTGCCTGGCATGATAATAATAATTTGGACACTGAATCCTTAGTATCATCAATATTTGCAAGGTTTAACGCTAATTTTGATAATTGCCGATTAACCTCATTACATGCTAAAAACCTAGGAAGAACAACGCGATCATCATCATTCAAGAAAAGTTTGGTAATTGTTGTCTTACCTTTCTCATCTTTGCCATAAAGCCTAAATGATTCATAACACAGATGTTCTTTGGGCTCATCAACATATGGATTAACTATTGGGAATTTCTCAACATCTAATGTCCATTTTTTTCTATTACAACGACCACATGAAGGTAGTAAATTTTCCCAGTCAACAACGTTATCAGGATATGAGTCTTTATCTCTAAAATGTTCTACCTGCATATATGAATCTTCAATTTGTAACTTACATTCACAGTAGGCACATTTATTTGATGAACTTAATAGTAGTGGATTACCAATGCTCTCATCTTTCCACACTACTTTAGTTTTGTCTTTTTTAAATCTTTCAGTCAATTCATGAACTTTTTCCACTGAAAGATATTCAGGCTTTTCACCTCTTTGCAACTTGATCATGGATTATTCTCCAAGACTATCTAGCTGCATTTTAAAAACTGGTCGTAAAGGATATTGAGGATGCAGCATCTTATCAAGTTCATGGTAAGCTGCTTTTGCATCATCTTTATTCTGCTCATCGAGAGCCTTATCAAACCTAGCTTTTATTTCATTATATTTTTTAGTTCTTAAATCAGGCATCCCCATAACGTCTTCAAGAATCTCCTCGATTGTCCAACCTTGGTATCCATATTCAGATTCAGGTAATTCACGTCTTTCAACTACTCCATTTTTACGCTCTAAAGCAATTACTTCACCTTTGATCGCAGTTTGTACTACATGAGGACTATGCGTAGTTATGAAAAATTGAGCATTAGGGAAAACTTCTTTAAGAATTGTGCAAATGCGACCTTGCCATTCAGGATGAAGATGTAATTCTACTTCGTCTATTAAAATAATCCCATTAAAAAGTTTATGGCTTGTAGTAACATAAATAGCTCTCTCAGAAAGTTCTCTAAAAATATTTATAATTATAAATAAAATTGATTTAAAACCAGATGATAAATATTCAAAGTATATATCTCCAGTCGGAGTACTAACAATAATTTCATTATTTTTTAATGATTTATATTTAATATCACTATCCAATAATGAAAAACATTTTTTAAGTTCCTCAATATTTTCTAAATCACATAAATCCAATGCATCAGGACTTGTACTAAGTAATAGTTGAGATACTAACCATCCTTTTAAATCTTCGCCATCAATTCCATTTACTAAACTCTTTAGTCGTTTTTGTAGTTTTTTTTCACTAAAGCTAATCGAATCTAGAAAACGATAATCAAATATTCTATTAACCTTGAGATAAATGACGTCACGTAATTCTGTAAAAATTGTTGGTTCAGAAGATATTGAAGAAAAACGGTGATTTGATGGCTCATACTCATTAATGCTTTTAATTAAAACATTCTCAAATGCGTCGGTTTCTAATTCAATGTTACCTTTTGTAGAACCAACACTTTTATTTACAACACTTTTAGGATCATACTCTGAGAATACATAAACTATCGAATCAAGAATATTTGTTTTACCAACACCATTTGCTCCACAAATAATATTCATTCGTTCATTGAGATTTTCTAATTTTAGATGAGATATTCCCCCTACATTTTTTATTTCTAATGATTTAACTTTCATTGTATCTAAGCCATTGTTGTTTGATGATTTCATCATACATTCGATAGAAATTTTTCCAAGCTTGTTTTGAGTCTGATTCATAGCTTTATTAAACCTTTAATTGAGGTTAAAATTTATCTATGTCTCTTTTGCACTAAGTAGATATCTAAAAACCCCAATAGTTGGTAGCTACTGGGGTTTTGTTTGGGGGGGAAGAAAAGGTGTAGATAGGTTTAGTTTGTCCGGTTTTATTAGATTTAAAGTATTACTCTACAGTAAATCCCAGATGCTTGGTGATCACATTTAAAACTGTTCCAGATGGTTCTATAGAGAATGAACCCACTTTAAATCCTTCGATTCTAAAAGTTCCTTGCACTTCCGCACCTGATGGTGGATTAGCTAACCCCCTAGCGGTAAATTTTCCAGTATTGGTTACGGTATTTACTTCCACTTCAACATCCGTCGCTTTAAATGTTCTTTTACCGGTAATCATGCTGTTTTCCTCACTATTATCAGCCAACTTATTGTAAGCAATAGTTTTTGGTTATGTCCAAAAGTTCATCACCTAAATTAGACATATTATTTCCTAACTTCAATCAAGTGTTTTAAATTGCTCAAACGCCATTAATTTTGATTATCGTCTACACGATTTTCTAAGCTACCTACATGGCAGTGAACACTCAACCCCTGCGATTGAATAAATAAGAGTATTTCTAAGCTGCCTACATGGCAGTCAACCTGGAATCACATCCTGTGGCACTTCGCCTGTCTTTCTAAGCTGCCTACATGGCAGTGAACACTCAACCCCTGCGATTGAATAAATAAGAGTATTTCTAAGCTGCCTACATGGCAGTCAACTTATACATGCTTGATGAAAAAGCCACATTCGATTTCTAAGCTGCCTACATGGCAGTCAACCAACTAGCTGAAACTGGAATGTATGTCTGCGAGGATTGGTCAGATCAAATTATGCAGATTGAGCGGAAGATAATAACGGATTCAAATGTTTATTTTCATTGAATTTACAAAAGCACCTTAGGGTGCTTTATATCCAAGTTTGTCTAAATCAACAAATTCTGGTTCATATTTTGGAAAATTGAAACCTTTTCCTTGTGATAAACAAGAAGAAACCCAAATAGTTTCCCCAACTGAGTCTGGGAAAATTAATTCAAATCTGCTGCTGGGCTTAGTATTTGAACTTAGAACGCTCCCATCAGTATCATACTCAATGTTCGCCAATATTCGTGACTCCATGTTCGCACAAGAATATTTAGTAAGCGTCTTTGATGAGGTGTAATAACTTCCGTCAAAAATTTTCTTTTTTGTAGTTTTAGTCCAGACGTCAACTGTTTTATTGGATGAATCATATTTGTAGAAACTTTTGTCAATAAAAAAACTCAGCCCTCCACCTTCAGTAACATAAATCCAGTCCGCCCCATAACTTAGACTAGAAGCCAGAAATCCACAAATTAAAATCAATTTTTTCATATTATCCCCCATTCTTATGAGGGATTTATAACATAAAAATCAATAATATTAGTAATATCAGAATCGCCACTTTTTAGAGCTGTTTATGTGGTATTGAACAATTAGATGCACTCAGTTTTGAGCACATCTATTTTCTAAGCTGCCTACATGGCAGTCAGCTAATCGCCTAAGTAGGCTGTATATAGTGATAGTGCGTGATTTTCAAATTGTGCTTGTATATGTCCATGATAGAAATTCAGGCATTAAAAAAGCCCTGAAACTGTTAAATTTCAAGGCTTTATTAAGTTTCATGATACATCGTATAACTAAGTGATAGATCATGATTTACAAATTTGGTGGAGATGGCGGGAGTTGAACCCGCGTCCGCCAACACTACACTCGAGAATACTACATGCTTAGATATCGTCAATTATTTTAACATTAAGTGACCCGACGAACAGG
>Ga0207655_1002671_pt1 | contig 14027 bp, 11 predicted proteins | sample KBSM44metaG_FD_184398 | JGI IMG/M metagenome (GOLD analysis project Ga0207655, IMG submission 184398) | Miscanthus rhizosphere microbial communities from Kellogg Biological Station, Michigan, USA - KBS M4-4 metaG (SPAdes) (version 2) | ecosystem: Host-associated > Plants > Roots > Rhizosphere >...
GGACAGCTTCGTTCCAGACGACAATCTTCAATTTCGCATCAGACATTTCAGAGCACCACTTCACGTTGTTCAAGGGCGGATTTGTAGCAGGCATCGAGCACCAGGGCCCGGCTGAGGGCGAGCGAACCGTCGTGGCTTCCCCACACGGTCTCGCCGCCGCGGACGGCGGCAATGAAGTCGTCGACGACGGCCTGGTGGGCTCGCCCGGGTTCGGCCACCACTTCGAAGTCCGCGTTTTCGCCGTCCTTCTCGGTGAAGACGTGGACGTCCGCTACCGGGTTCTCGGAGGCGCCGACCGAGCGCAAGTCCGCGCCGCCGTCGGTCCCGTAAACAGTGAAGTCCATCAGGTCCCGCTCGTCGCGGTACGTGGCCCAACCGGCTTCCAGGATCAGGGTTCCGCCGCCTTCCAGCCGGATGAATGCGGAGGCGAAGTCTTCCACTTCAAACTTGTGGCTGGAGTTCGACGCCGTGTACCGGGCGTTGCCGCCGAGGCCGCGCGGGCCGAGTTCGGAATGGGTCGACGCCGAGACGGCCAGGACTTTCGGCTCGCCGAGGAGATGCAGCGAGTAGTCCAGGACGTGCACGCCGATGTCAGCAAGCGGTCCGCCGCCGGCCAGTTCCGGGTTGGTGAACCAGCTGCCCAGCATCGGAATGCCCTGCCTGCGCAGCCAGGATGCTTTGGCGTAGTACGGGCGACCCAGCGTCCCGGCGTCGATCACTTCCTTGAGCGCCTGGATGTCGCCACGGCGGCGATGATTGAACGCGACGTCCAGGACGCGGCCTGCCTTACGGGCGGCGTCCACCATTTGTTGACCCTCGACGGCGTCACGCGCCAACGGCTTTTCGCTCAGCACATGCAGTCCACGCTCGAGCGAGGCAATGGCGATGGGTGCGTGCAGGAACGTCGGCACGGCGACGCTGACGGCGTCGAGGCCTTCCAGCTCGATCATGTCCTCCCAGCGGGCGAACGCGTGGGGAATGCTGTACTCCTCCTTCAGCTGGGCAAGGAGGTCGGCTTCCATGCCCGCGACGGCGACGATCTCGACGCCGTCGATGTTGCTGTACGCCTTGAGGTGCTGCTGGCCGGCCCAACCGATGCCCACAACTCCCACTTTGAGGGTTGTGGACGGGGCCTGCTGCTGAATGCTCACGTTGTTCCTGTTCTTTCCGGGTTTCTAGGAGTCAGTGGGTAGTTTTTGGATTTTGTGCCGGGGTTAGCCCTTGACCGCGCCAGCTGTCATGCCGGAAACGATGCGCTTCTGGCACAAGAGCACCAGGATCACCAGCGGCACGGTGATGATCACCGAGGCCGCGCTGATGGTGCCGAGGGGTTGGTCGAACTCGCTGGTGCCGCTGAAGAACGCAATCGCGACCGGCACGGGCCGGGCTTCGGGCGAGGTGGTCAGGGTGACGGCCAGGAGGAATTCGTTCCAGACCGAGATGAACACCAAGATCGCGGTGGTTGCGAGGCCGGGGACCGCCAGCGGCAGGATGACCTTCCGGAACGCGGTGAACGGCGTGGCGCCATCCATGTACGCGGATTCCTCCAGCTCACGCGGAATCTCCTTGAAGAAGGACGTCAGCGTATAAATCGCCAGCGGCAACGCGAACGTCAGCTTCGGGATGATGAGGCCGAGCAACGTGTCGTACAGCCCGATCTCGCGCCAAATGGAGAACATCGGAGCTGCGATGGCGATGGCCGGGAACGTGGTGACCGAGAGGATCAGCGTCAGGATCATCGCCTTGCGGCGCATCTTCAGCCGGGCCAGCGCATAGGCGGCGAAGGACGCGAACACCAGCGCCACGGTTGTAGTCACGACGGCGATAATCACCGAGTTGCGCAGCGCCAGGAGGAACTCGGGGTTCTGGAAGACCACCAAATAGTTCTCCAGGGTCGGCTGGCTCGGGAAGAGCTCGCCTTGTGACAGGCTCGAGCCCTTCTTAAGGGAGGTGTTGACCAGCCAGTAGAACGGGATGAGCGAGAAGCCCATGACCGCCACCACGAACACCCACACCATGGGGTGCAGTTTCGCCTCCCCACGCAAGCGACGACGTTTCGGCGCCTTGGCGCGCGTGGCGAGTTCCGGCGTCGGGCGTTCAGCAGTCAGCGTGCTCATTGTTCCTCCTTCGCGACGTCGCGGATGTTGCCGCCGGCGAAGCGGACGTAGATGACCGAGACCACCATGACGGTGAGGAAGGTCAGGATGGACAGCGCCGAGCCTTCGCCCACCAGCCGGTTTTCGCGCAGCTGGGTGTAGGCGAGCATGGACATGGATTCGGTGCCGTTGGCTCCGCGGGTGAGGACGAACGGCAGGTCGAAGACTCGTAGGGCGTCCATGGTGCGGAAGATCGCGGCGAGGACGATCGCCGGACGCAGGAGCGGCAGGGTGATGTTGACGAAGGTCTGCCATTTGCTGGCGCCGTCGAGTTCCGCGGCCTCGTACGTTTCGGCGGAGATGACCTGCAGGCCGGCCAGGATGATGAGCGCCGCGAACGGCGTCGTCTTCCAAACGTCGGCCATGACGATCACGGCCATCGCGTAACCGTGCTCACCGAGCCAGACGACGTCGCCGCCCGGCAGGCCCAGCGTGGAGAGGACGTTGGTGACCAGGCCCATGTTGGGCTGGAACATCGTTTGCCAGGTGATGGCGCTGACCACGGTGATGATGGCGTACGGCAGCAGAACCACCGTGCGCAGGACGGCGCGGCCCTTGAACGCGAGGTTGAGCAGGAGCGCCATGGCCGTGCCGAGGACGAGTTCCAGGCTGACCGATAGGCCTGCGAAAAGGAAGGTCTGGCCGAAAGCCGCCCACCACTCTTGGCTTGCGAGGGCGTTGATGTAGTTTTCCAGGCCGACGAACCGTGACAGGCCGGCGGTGCGGACGCTGTACTGGTTCAGCGAGAGCCAGATCGCGTAGCCGATGGGGACCGCCGCAACCAGCGCCATGATCACCAGCGACGGCGCGGTCATGCGGAACGCGAGCTTGCGTTCGGCGCGGTCGCGGCCGCTTGTTTTTGCTGGGCCGCGGCTTGGCGGGATTGTTCTGAGGGCCATGGTTAGAAGCTCGCCTTGGCGGTGGTGATTTCGTCAGCCATTTTCTTCACGGCTTCCTCGGTGGAGGCGGTGCCGGACAGGACGGCGTAGACGTTCTTGTAGATCGCCTGCGAGATCTGCGGGTAGACCGGGGAGCTCGGGCGCGGCTTGGCAGCCTTCACCGAGGCGAGGAGTTCCGTGGCGAACGGCATCTTTTCTAGCACAGCCGCGTCAGAATAGGCGGCCTCGTTGACCGGGGCCTGCGAGTAGTCCATGGCCACGTGCTTCTGCCAGTCCGGGGTGGTGGCGAAGTCGATGAACGCGACAGCTCCGGCTTGGTTGGTGGAGTGCGCCGAGATCGCGAGGTTCCAGCCGCCGAGCACGCCGGAGGCCTTGCCGCCTTCCCATGCCGGCAGCGGTGCAACCGCGAAGCTGGACGCGAGCGGTGTCGCGTTGAGCAGGCGGTAGACGTGCGGCCAGTTGCGCTGGTATCCGAAGTCGCCGGACTCGTAGGCGAGGCGGGCCGGGTCTTCGTTGTAGGTGAGGACGGCGCGGTCGGCTGAGCCATTCTTGAGGCCGTCGCTCATGAAGTTGAGGACGTCGCGGGTTTCCTTGGAGTCGATCGTGACGTCGCCCTGGTCGTTGAGGACTTCGCCGCCTGCGCTGTAGAGCATTTCGAGGAAGTTCACCGTGAGGCCCTCGTACTGCTTGCCTTGGTAGACGTAGCCGTTGCCGGGCGCCTTGGCGGCTTCGGCGTAGAGCTGCTGCCATGACTCGGGCTTGGCTACCTTGTCCTTCTGGTAGTAGATCAACCCGGCGTTGGTGAAGAACGGCGAGCCCCAGTACTTGTCCTGGTACTTGGTGGTTTCCACAGTGGAGGGAATGAGCCGGTCCTTGTTGGCCTCCACCAGCTTGGTCTGGTCCAGCAGCCAGCCCTGGGAAGCGAACTCGGAGGTCCAGATGACGTCTGTGACGAAGAGGTCGCACTCCGTGGACTTGCCCTCGAGCCGCTGCACAATCTGCGTGCGCGCCTCATCAGTGGTGGCGCCGATCTCGGTGTACTTGGCCGTGACCTTGCCGTTCGCCTTGGTGAACGCTTCCGCCGTGCCCTTGTAGATGCCGCTCGCGTCCTTGACGCCGCAGATGTTCACGGCGCCGCTGGCATTAGCGCCCGACGCCGGATCGGCAGCTGCCGCTTGCTCGGCACCTTGAGGCGCGGCTCCCCCGCCGCACGCGCTGAGGAGGAGGGCTGCGGCGATTGCGGTAGCCGCTAGGGCTTTGCGGTTTCTGGCTTTGTTCTGGAGCGGGAGAGCAGGTCGGTTCAAGTCCACAAGTGGCTCCTTTGGTGGCTGTGGGTGGGTGGCGTTCAGTGCGCGTTCAGGCTGTCCCGCGTGCTGAGGGTGGCTTCTTTGCCGGTGGTTCTTGTGGTTCGTGGAATCGATTCCAAATGTTTTCAAAAGAATCGGCCTTGCGGCCGTGGAATCGATTCCAAAGTAGTGTGACAGGGACCACTGAGAGCTGTCAACCCTCTTTATTTGGTGGAGTCCCGGATGACGAGTTCGTGCGGGAGGAAGGTTCTCCCCTTGCGATGCGAGCCCTCGACGGTCATCCGTTCCAGGAGTTCAGCGAATGCCACGCGACCCATTTCGTAGGCTGGTTGCCTTACGGTGGTCAGCTCCGGGACACACATTTCTGCCTGGGCGGAGTCATCGAAACCGGCTACGGCGATGTCTTGTGGAACTCTGAGTCCGGCATCCGTGAGTTCCCGAACGCACCCGGCAGCGACGACGTCGGTCCCGCAGAAAACGGCGTCCGGGAGGTCTTTTGCTTTGAGGAGTTTCTTGGCGAGCGTACGGCCGGCGTGGAAGCCGAAGTTGCCTTCGCCGAACAGGATCTGGTCGGGTTCCAGGCCTTGCTCCGTGAGCGCTTGGCGGAAGCCCTCTTCCCGAAGCCGGCCCGAGCGGGCTCCCCTATGGGCGAGCATGGCCAGCTTCTTGGCACCCGTGTCGATCAGGTGTTTCGTGATGTCGTAGGCGGCCTGGCGGTCATCGATGGACACCCCGAATGCTGCCTCAGCGTCGACGATTTCACAGACCTGGATCACGCTCAGTTGCTCGGCGACGGAGTTGACGTCCTCGTCCGGCATCGTCGGCGAAAAGATGACAAGTCCGTCCACCGAGCCATTCCGCAGCATGTCCACCAGTTGCTGCTCGCGGTCGAGGTCTCCGTCGGTTGCGGCGATGAGGCTGACGTAGCCGCTGTCCGCCGCCGCGTCGCCGACTCCTCGGAAGACTTCGCTGATCACGAGGGAGTCCAAGTTCTTAGCAAGTGCCAGGACACGCATGGTCCGGTCTCTTCGAAGGTCTCTTGCTGAAGCGAGAGGACGGTAGCTCAGCGTCTTGATAGCGGCGTTGACCTTCTCCTTGGCCGCCTCGCTGACTGCCGGGCTCCCGTTCAAGACGCGCGAAACCGTGCCTACAGACACACCCGCCGTCTTGGCGACGTCTTGAACTGTCGCTCGAGCCATTTGCTTTCCTCCCAGGAGCCCGTGCCGTAGTCTTTGCCGTCATGTCATTGCGGCGCCCCTCGGCGATTCTCAGCATAGTCGCAGGCGCACGCATGGGCCCGAAAAGCAGATTTTTTGGCCCGAAAGCACCATATGATGGCCCGCTGCATCTTGCTGCATCAAATTCTTTCTGACTCGACCGAGTAGTCCACGGAGCAAACCGTCCCTGTGCGGGAAACAGTATGATACAGAACGACGCCCAGCTACGGTTTACACCGAATCAAAAGGGCCCAATCGACAGCAGCAGGTAACTTCGCTGCAACCGTGGAACGACTTTAGAGGCCGAGTCCGTGTGGGCGCCACAGCAACAGTTGGAACCTTCAACTGAATTCAGCATAGTTTGGTGGTGCGTCCCGACGATGAGACGATAAGAGAGACCATGGAAATTGTCGGTATCAACGAGCTTGACCCTTATACCGCCATTTCCCACAGCCTCCGCGGCGGCAGGAAAACTTGGGGTTACTTTGATGGGCCTAACACTGAATGGCATGAGTTTCGATGAGCATATTCACGATCTCCAAAACAAACTGAAATCACACTGGGCGCCAATGCTTGGAATGGGCGACCCGCTAGGTCGCAACATGGCAATCCAGACTGCAGTAAATGAAGCCTTTATCCGAGGTTACACTTTAAGTAGAGAGTGGTCCCCGCTTCAGCGCTCCATTCATTTTCATACGCTCGCAGAGGCTATAGGTGCAATGGCAAACAACATCAGCTTTGTCGCGACAAGTATTTCTGCGAGTGAGGATCTCCCCATTTTACTGGCTGAAAGTCTTCGTGGAGATCTAAGAAATTGTCTCACGGGCATTCAGTACTGCATTCAGAGGGTCATCGAGGACCCTGTCGGCGAGGCTGATCATCCATCGCTCACAAAAGATATACATCTGGCGAGTATGCTCATTGAGCACCTCAACGTAGAGACCATTCTCCGGTCGAAAAATTTGACTTTGTTGCCCGGCGCGGTAGACCCTGAGCATGTAAGCGCGGTCAAGGAACTGGGTTCGCAACTACTACCCCATATTACCGGACTTCCCGAGGATGCCACGTTAAATAAGGTAACTGGTTGGCTAACAGCCAAACTATGGTCATTGCTGAGTCTCGTTGATGAGGATTCTACTTATGACTACACAGGCCTTGCCTCGGCCGTAATTGACGCAGGCACGAGTATCGAAATAGCCAAACTTGGAATCCAAAGTATCGATAGTCTTAGAGGACAAGATCAACTGCTGCAGTTGATTGACGACAAGCTCTCGTACCTGGCCTCCGGTAGCCTGTGGTCCGAAGAACATCGGCGTGCTCTAGCGACCGTTCAACTCCACCTACATGCCGCAGTATTAAGATCGATAGATTATGACTCTCGGGACCTTGTGCCCTCCTTCCGCTGGCTCTCTGCTCTCCGCAACTGGAGTGTCGGCACCCACGGCACAGCTAATCCAAATGAGCTGCCCACGCTGCATCTCGTGGCTTCAGACGACCGCTTACTTAGATTTCGATTCGAAAATGGTGAAGTCGACATAGTCAGCTGTCCACTACCCGAGGAATTTTGGCCTCGCGTAATCGCTGCTCATAGCGCGTTCGATGGAACCGGGACGTGCCTTATCAATAAGAGTTTCCGCGGCTACTTGGAAGAAGTGCTGCAGGATGTCCTACATCTTGATTCTAGTCAGAAATACACCGCAGCCTTGCATGGCCGCGTGGGCCTCATTCCTTGGTTTGCTTTGAAACCTAAGCATGACAGTCCCTGGCCTGGTACCGTCGTCCTTCAAAGCAGTCCGTACCGAGTTGCTCCCGCCACTCATGCGAACGATAGTTTTCTCGCCATTATTGATGAGTCATTTGACGTACAAGCCAAAGAGGCCTGGAGTATATGGAGGAGTTACTCTGGAGAAAGCGCGGATTTGGTCACCATAAACTCAACAAAAGACTCTGCCTCGCAGCGCGATACAATCCTATCAAAGCTTAGAAATGCCGGACATGTGCTCTTCTTCGGTCACGGACAGTCCGAAATGAGTGATTATCGCAAATCGGGACTACGCATAGGAGTCGACGAGTGGATAACCCCGAATGAGATTTCTGCACTTGACTTGAGCCCCACGCAGGAGCTCCTCCTAATTGCCTGCCAAAGCGGGAGGACAAATGTTGGCGTTCCGCTATCATCCATCGGCGAGGCATTTGCGGCGAGGGGTACGCAGCACGTCATCTCAACCCTATGGAGTATTGAGTCCAGAATTGGCTGCCAATTCCTACGCGTCTTCACGAAGCAAATGAAGAAAAACACCGACGTGACCACCGCGTGGGCTGCAAGTCTGGGCAAAGATCCAGCTCGGTATGGCTCCTTTGTCCTCCACGCACAGCAGAAGCGCAACATTTCTTGACCGATCAAACCGGCCAAGCACCTGCAGTTGTGGCACCGGATGAGCACATCCTTGGCGCCCTCAATGACATCCGGACTCACGTTCAAAACGCGCCACACCGCCCCCACGGAAACACCCGGCGTTTAAGCGACATCCAAGAGTGTCGGCCAAGCCACTCGATTGTCCTTGCGCCTTCCCTCTTCCGTTCTTCAACCTAGCTAACGCACCAATGCAGAGATTCTACGAACAGTAAAGGGACCAGCGGGAATCGACACAATGATCGAACTGATACAACGGCCCCAGGGAAAAATGGGATTTTGAACCGCGTAGACCATTTGCCTCCAGGAGTTACTCGGAGATGAAATGGAATAATCATGAATTCAGAAACACAGAAACCGGCACCATCCCGGCCGGAGGAAGGCAATGCTTCCCCCATCACACCCACCATGGACTATGATCAGCCCGAATCTTCTTCGTTATTGTTCTTCCTGTTTGAGGTCGATCATGATCTTTGCCGAACAGCGCCATCGGTCGATGTCGGATAGAAACCTTCCCGCCCTGAACCGGAACTTCCCGTGAAGTAGATAACCTCGCAACCCTCTGCCGTAACGACGGGCGGAGTCTGATTTTCGAGAATAATCGCCTGTATGGGGCTGGCAGCGAGGTAGTCATAGAATGCCTCGGCCACAGTGGGCGCCAATAATTCGTCACCGACTTCTACAGTCTGTTCAGGTTGACGCGACTGCCCAGTATCTGCATCTCGATAGGTCAGTACCGGGGTGTCGAATATGACAAACCCCGGGTGGGGTAATTCACGTTCCAAGCAGTATTCTCCGAGCGCCGTACTGAAACCTGCGTGGAGCACAGACCGTATGCCCTTGCCGCGATCGGCGCGGGGCCTCCCCTGCAGAACAACATCGGGCGGAGTGCTAAGTTGAAACTCTGCCAGTTCAGCATCAGGTACACCCCACGCCCGCAAGACGGATCGTAGAGCACTAGAAAAATCGATCTCAGTCCGCTTTCCGATGCCTTCACGCACTGGCTCCGCTGTCTCGGGACTTTCCAGGGCAACTGAAGCGCTCAGCGACTGAAGCTCCGCGACCTGATCCCAGAGCGTGATCCAACGCTCCAGCTCTGACCTTCTCCGAATTAGTTCTATAAGGCTGTCTTGGGCTGGCTGTATTCGCTGTTCAATTTCGGATACTTGTTGAGACTTCTCGTCTATCAGCAGGTCCAGCGCTTCCCTTTCATGGTTGGCATGTTCAAGCGCCGCGTTTAATCCATCGAGGGTGGAAGCCAGATCTTCTCGCAAGGCCCTCGTACGAGCAGTCTCAGCATCGATAGCCTCGTTTAGTTGTACTGTTTCGTACGCCGCGTGGTCACGCCTTTGATGCTCGGTGGTGGCACCACAGAATACACACTCAGTGGCATCGAAGTACCCGAGCAGCGTTCCCGCGGACTTGACCATCTCTAGTCGTTGCATATCCGTCTCGTACTGTGAATCGAGAAGCGAAAACCGCGCCACCAGGGCAGCACCCTCGCTAGCGCGCCCGTTGTAGCGGCGCAACTTGCTCTTTAAGTCACCAAGTTGCGAAATAGCTTCATCCCGGCCCTCGAGATCTGATGTCATGGCTGTCGAGGACTTCTCTATCTCTTCGTTGACGCGAGCCAGCATGCCAAGAGAATCCTCTCTGGATGAAGCATGCTCAACCGCGGAGCTGGCACGGTGTATCGCCCGATCGAGAACAGCCAGTTGGGCTCGGTTGAGTCGACGGAAAGCCGCCGGGTCTTCGCCAGCAAGGAGTCCGGAATCATCTTCACCTTCCAACAGGAGCTTGAGAGCAGATAATTCAACAGTGCGCGTTGAATAATTTCCGGACTCGACGGGTGAAGTACGCGCGTGCATGCGTTCTTCACCAATTATTACTAGATGGGCAAGATGCCTAAAGCTCAGGGAAATGGTCTCATTGCGCTTGTTTCGGCGCAACTGCGCTTTGGCCACGTCAAGGTGGTCCAGTAGATAGTGAGAAATCGTGTCATTTCTGCCCTTTCTATGACTTCCTAGAAGCACCTGATCCGGGCTTCGATTGGGCAGCTCACGAATGTCCTCGTCGTATATGGATATAGCGCCTCCCCGCAAACTCCGGGCCAGAGTGACGAAATCACTTTCGAATTCAATGCCAAGGAGCATATGTTGGTATCCGTGTGCCTCGGGGATGTCTCTTAGCCTCGAAGCTCCTAACATGAAGTCGATGGCCTCGCCGACGTAAGACTTTCCGGCCTCCGACGCACCATAAATGACAGTAAGGTGCCGCGCAAATTCAACTGTCGCGGGAGGAACATTAGCACCGACGGCGGTTAGATGTACCAGCCTCACAGCGCAGCCTCCTCTTCATCCGTTGTCAACTCTTCCCCGACTTCATCAGAGTCGTCCGTCCACTGTTCGCCCCACTGGTTTGCGATCAACTGAATCCTCTCCCGGATTCCAGCGGTGGGTAGATCCCCAAAATCACCAACAGCCCATTCTGCCACTTGCCTCAGTTTGTCCAGGAGAGGCGAACTCACTAAGCGGAGGAATGGGGCAGCAGCTTCGCTGGCCCGATAATTGAGCCCCTCGGAAGAAACTACGACGTCAACTAAACCTGCACGCAACATGACTTGAATTCCGTGCTCAAGAACCGTCCGCTTGATCCCAAGCTCCCCACCCCGCGTGGCAATAGCCGGGAGAACACTTGGTGGACCACCAAGATCTTCGCTGCGAAGCAGACAGTAGTCCATGAGTACAATCCGATCGATGTCCAGCTCACGTGGGAAAGATACGGTTAGAACAACCAGCGTTCGCAAGCCCAGCTCTAGAGGGCTATTTAGGGTCTGCATGGCACCAGCTCAATCTTCCTTCGTTCGCCAACTGGTGGCACACACCAGTACGATCACGGGTCTTAACTACCGGCAGGAGTCCATTTGCGGTCATAGACAGTTGATTAGCCGACTGCGTCACCTGTAGAAGACGGTCCAAGCCGTCTCCTTGGCAGCTGTCGTGGACATCGATCACGCCGTCAAAAATTTCTTCCTGCAGCGACTCGAAAGTTCCTTCAGGGACGGAATCGCGCGCGAAAACACGCAACGACTCCGCGCTGTAAAACGCAACCCTTTGCCGTAGGTAGTGGGGGCCGACACCTCCGTGTTCTGCCGCCGTTAGGGGCGTCAACTGTTCCCCATGCCGCTCTGAGTAGGCGGCGAGCAGTTGCACCACGTAGCGTTGATCCGCCTCATGCTGGCCCACATCTGGAATTTCAGGCCCCGTCCTCGCCGGCAATGGAACGCCGAAACGGGCCGCATGCCACCGCGTCCCTTGGTGGTCGGACACCAGCTCATGCAGCTCAATCGAGCCGAAACCTGAGAAATCAGCGGCATCAATAAAGGCAAGCACGTCAGCCAGATCCGTGCCCCCCAGCCGCTTGGCGAGCGCGCTCTTCTTCTTAGTCAGAGCATCCCTCATTTCCCCGCGAATCTTTAACGGTGAATTCAGTACTCCATCAAGTGTCGTGCCGTAGCCCTTCGGCGCTACGAAACGGTACTTCCGGGGCCAGGTATAGTGCCCTGCCATGGTGCCCAGTACGATTTTCAAGATTTCGGGATAGGCATCCGAAGGAAGCAATTGTGCAGCGTAGTGCTTGCATTGGTATGAATCCCATTCGCCCGCAAATCCTTCATCTGTAAGGAACCCAGCAACGTCGACACCATGGTCATTTGCCCCACCGTTGCGCATTACCTTTTCGTATGAAGTAAGGGTCGTTGCCCACTCAAGAACGAACTCCTCCCATTGCGTGTCACTGTAAATGGACACGAGTTGCTCTGGCGTTAAAGTCGCGTGGGTGGGAGTAGGCGTCCATATCTCAGCGTCCAACAACGTAGGCTGGGGCACTTCCACAAGTTCAACGCCAAGCCCGGTATCTTCGTTCGACAATGCGGCCCTCCAAGACAATGCCTCGATCGACGGACACAACTCATCGAGCCGTGTTGCTGCGATCGCACACGCCGCCAAGGTACAGCGTATAGCTTTGCTGCTATTCATCCACTGAATGACGTGGAGGATTACCTGCAGCCAACGGAGATTCGATCGACACCCCTCGCTGGACTTTGATCGCCTTGTTGCATGCCTGGGCGAGCACCTAACACAGAGACTAATGCGGCTCTAACCTCTCATTGTCTCCAGTGGTGTTCAAACCGCACAGCCCGGCTTGCAGCCTGAGCGAGCGTAGCCCGGTTTATCGTATCTTCAGCATGCCCCCGGGGCTGCTTGGTATCCCAAACCACCCCCTCCCTCCCCACCCCCTTGACTCCCACCCCCACCTTCCCTAAACTTTTCATAAAGCAGAATCTAAATTCCACAAAGCGGAAACTGAGGTCAAGTGCCAAGGCAGCTGCAGGAAGATAGATCAAAGCCCCTCCTCGGAAGGACCTACGATGACGTACACAGTGAACTGCTCCATCCTCCTGACGGAGCTGCCCTTGCTCGAGCGCCCCGCCGCCGCGAAGGCAGCCGGTTTTGACGCCGTCGAGTTCTGGTGGCCCTTCGCCACTTCGGTTCCCACCGACAAAGAGACAACAGAGTTTGAAACAGCCATCAAGGACGCCGGCGTTCAGCTCACGGGCCTGAACTTCAACGCCGGCAACATGCCCGGCGGCGACCGCGGCCTGGTTTCCTGGAAGGGACGTTGCTCCGAGTTCAAGGACAACATCGACGTCGTAGCCGGCATCGGTGAACGCCTTGGCTGCAAGGCCTTCAATGCCCTCTACGGCAACCGCCAGGACGAGTTCACCCCTGAAGAGCAGGACGAACTCGCGGCAAAGAACCTCGCCGCAGCAGCGGAAGGCGTCGCCCGCATCGGCGGCACCGTCCTCCTCGAACCGGTCAGCGGCGCACCCAAGTACCCGCTCCTCACCGCCGAAGACGCACTCAAGGTCATCGCCCGCGTCAAGGCAGAATCCGGCGCACAGAACATCAAGCTCCTCGCCGACTTCTACCACTTGGCAGTCAACGGCGACGACGTCGAATCCGTCATCGAGAACCACGCCAAGGACTTCGGCCACATCCAGATCGCCGACAACCCCGGCCGCGGCGCTCCCGGAACCGGCACGCTCCCCCTCGGCGAATGGATCGCCCGCAGCCGCGAACTCGGCTACGACGGCTACATCGGCCTCGAGTACAAGGAACCGCAGGAGACGGCTTTCAGCTGGGCCATCCGCCAGCGCGCCAACGCCAACTAATTACGACGGCGGCACCCGCCACAGCGGCTGACTCACCAAACAGCACACCTGAGCTAAAAAGACTTTCAGAAAGAGAACCACAATGAGCAACGTTGCAGTCATCGGACTCGGAATCATGGGCCTCCCCATGGCCATCAACCTCGTCAAGGCCGGCCACACGGTCACCGGTTTCAACCGCAGCCAGGACAAGATCGACAAGCTCGTCTCCGAGGGCGGCCAGGGTGCCACGAGCATCGCGGACGCAGTCAAGGACGCCGACGTCGTCATCACCATGGTCCCGGACTCCCCCGATGTTGAGGGCGTAGTCAGCGGCAAGGACGGCGTCTTCGCCAACGCGAAGAAGGGCACCATCTGGATCGACGCGTCCAGCATCCGCCCGGACGTCGCCAAGCGTCTCTCGGACGACGCAGTCGCAGCAGGCATCCGCCCGCTCGACGCTCCCGTATCCGGTGGCGAGCAGGGCGCCATCGACGCCGTCCTGTCCATCATGGTCGGCGGCTCCGCGGAGGACTTCGAGGCAGCACAGGATGTCCTCAACGCAGTGGGCAAGACCATCGTCCACGTCGGCCCGTCCGGCTCCGGCCAGACCGTCAAGGCAGCCAACCAGCTGATCGTGGCCGTCAACATCCAGGTCCTCGGCGAGGCCATCGCCTTCCTTGAGGCCTACGGCGTAGACACCGACGCAGCACTGAAGGTCCTCGGCGGCGGCTTGGCCGGCTCCAAGGTCCTGGACCAGAAGGGTCAGAAGATGCTCGACCGCAACTTCGACCCCGGCTTCCGCCTGGCCCTCCACCACAAGGAC
>Ga0207655_1002678_pt1 | contig 13999 bp, 13 predicted proteins | sample KBSM44metaG_FD_184398 | JGI IMG/M metagenome (GOLD analysis project Ga0207655, IMG submission 184398) | Miscanthus rhizosphere microbial communities from Kellogg Biological Station, Michigan, USA - KBS M4-4 metaG (SPAdes) (version 2) | ecosystem: Host-associated > Plants > Roots > Rhizosphere >...
ACACATGGCGAACAACAGCACGCGGAATCTCTTCATTGAGAACCTCCAGATGTAATCGTGATACTGACACTATACGTCAACTCTAGCAATACGCGGCCTAGTCTGAAAAGATGGATAATGTTTAGAGCATTAAGTTTAGCCGGTGGGGCGGTTTAGGGATTGCCGCCATCCTAGTCCCACCGGTTGGCTTATCAAGGTGAGAGCATGGACGAGTCGCCGTGGTACAAGTCTAGAAAGTATCTCCATTTTGATCGTCCTGTTGGCCAGAAAGCCGCACTAGATTACGTTTCATCTCCCCAGAAAGTTGCGGCTCATTCTTTTTATCCTTTTATCACCTACACCTCAGTGATTCTGAAGTATCGGTTAGATAATGATCGTGGCGTGTTCGTCAAGAACCCCAAGCCTAGACCAATAAGTTATTCCGCTCACTTGGATTCGCATATATATGCTTATTATTGCTTCCTTCTGAATCAGTTGTATGAGAAAGAGTTGGTTCGGCGCGGCCTGCATACGTCGGTGTTGGCTTTTCGCTCAATTGATGGAAAAAGTAATATTCATTTTGCACATGATGCGTTCTGCGAAATCAAGACAAAGGGGGAGTGCTGCGTACTCGCCTTTGATGTTGAAAAATTCTTTGATCGCCTTGATCACTCCCTGTTGAAGGGGGCTTGGGCAAAACTTCTGGGGGTTGATAAGCTCCCAGCTGACCATTTTGCAGTTTTTAAAGCAATTACCAAAAGTTCTAGCGTCGATAAAGTCGCCCTTTATAACAAGCTCGGTGTATCCATCCACAATCCACGCGTTGAGGATAAGCGCCTCTGTACGGCTAAGCGATTCCGTGATGAGGTAAGAGGTGGAGAACTTCTTGCCATAAATCCCGGTTCACGAGGCATTCCGCAAGGTTCTCCAATAAGTGCGCTCTTATCTAATATCTATATGTTGGAGTTTGATATTGCGTTACTTACTGAGTTATCCCTGACAGAGTCTATGTTCTATCGCTATTGTGATGACATACTCGTCATATGTGATTTGGAGAAGGAAAATGATATATATGAGTTTGTGGATAAAGAGATAAGAAAGCTTGGGTTGAACTTGCAGGAAAAGAAGACGGAGATTCGACAATTCACATTTGATGCTGCTGGCAGTCTTCGTGCTGATAAGCCGGTGCATTATCTTGGCTTTTCATTTGATGGGCAGCGTGAGCATATTCGCTCTTCCTCTATAACGAGGTATTATAAAAAGCTTCGCAAGCGTATCTGGGTAAGCAAGAAGGCAATGGATCGTTGCAATGAGCTCCGGGCTGGAAGGGGGGAACCTCCGCGAGAACTTTTCCTTCGTACTATCTATAGAGGCTATAGTTACCTTGGCCGCAGAAACTTCATTTCATATGGATTTAGGGCTGCGAATATTATGGACTCCCAATCAATTAGGAAGCAGTTGCGTTCCCATTGGAAAAAGCTGAACAAGTTATTGGCTGATGCTAGATCGAGTAGTCAATAAATAAGTTGCATTAATTTAGAGTGGTGGGGTCCTCAGATTATGGCAATATACTTTTGCGCGATCGAAGTATAGCGCTCAAACATCTGCTTCTGGCCGATAACAGCGCTCACGAACGACCGTTATCGGCCAAAAGCAGTCAGTTGTCTCTACGAAATTTTGGATGATTCAGATCAAAAACTGTAGGCCGCTTTGGATTCTAAAAAACGCTGGTGACGTTGCGATTTCCAACCAGGCAGCTGTTTCTATGTAAATATCACGAAATTGCCTTTCGATTACCACCGAGAGATAATAGTGCTCACCTGACTGCTACACATCAAAAGGAATTTTAACGCGTGTGGGATAAGATAAGAATAAACTATTACAAACTAATGTCGTCATTAAGATCTAAAGCTATATATCCTGATGATATAGATATCGATATCCAAGCGTTTTTTGCGAAGCCTAGTACATTAAAAATAGCCGTAATTGATGATAGTGATTTCCCTTGGGTGCAAACCCTTGAGAGCAAAGGGCATTCGGTAAATGTTTTCAGGGACTATCATAAAACCAGTACAAAAGCATCTAGAAAAAGACTGCAAGCATATGACCTTAGCAGTTTTGATGTGATTTTTTGCGATATAGAGGGTGTTGGTGCTTTGGCGTATCCAGGCTCCGAGGGAATAGGAGTAATTCAGGATTTGAGAGAGCGAAATCCACTACATATAATTGTTGCGTTCACAGGAAGTCCTGCGAGGCTCCTTGACCCAAAGACTGGAAAAAACCTTACTGCTGTAGATTCTGTTTTTCAGCGTGACTGGGGAGTTGACGATTTCTTATTGAACTTTAACAGCATCATGAAAATATTTTTAGAGCCGAAAGAAAGGTGGAAATTTATTAGAAGTAGATTGGTGCATCTGGATTTGAGCGAATCAAAAATAATGACAGCGCAACGAGCATTCACGCAAAATGTTCTTTTCCTAAAATACTTAGGAGAGAGTACTAATATTTCAAAAAATAGCATTCAGAAAATTATTCTGAAATCTGAGAAGAATGTAGATGTGCGCGGAGCAGTTGATGTTGCAGCGCTCTCCGTTAAAGCAATAAACATTGCTAGTTCTCTGTTTATTTTTAATTCATTTAAATAAGGGCAAAATATGTCCAATCAAGTTGAATGGGCGCAAATTTTTGAAAGATATAGGCATCTTTCGAGAGATTTCCAACAAAAATTTCAATCCATACAGGGTAGATTGTCTGTTGAGAAATACGGGGCAGGCGACCAGGCCATTAAAAATGTGCGTGGAGAACTTGAGGAGCTTGATGAAATTTTCCAAGACTTTAATTCCTGGCTTTATATCAGCTTGCTGGAAGATCTTAATGAGGCAAAAAAGAACAATGCTGTGGGCCTGCTGGAGATTCCCTCCAAGATAAAACGCATTAAGATGAAAATGAAAAATAAGTTTGAGGTCAAGCGAATAAAAGTAGAAACCGACTTCGATACGCTGTTAGCAGTATCAACGTATATTACTTTTTTTGAGCAGCTCCTTAATCTTATATTTCAGAACTCGCTGAAATATTCACCGGTTAGTTCTATTATCAATGTATCCACTATTAATAAAAACGATTCAATAATATTAGAGATTTCATCCTCAGGGCCTGTGGTCGAAAGCACAGAGATAAAAAGTTTAGCCACCAAGGGCTTTCGGGCTAGTGCTGCTATATCCTCAAACGTTCCTGGCGAGGGGTATGGATTGTATAACTGCAAGCGCATCGCCAACCTTTTGAACATAGAAATTAACTTCAAGTCTGATTCGGTCAGCAAGTATAATGTTAATGGCATAGCGTACTGCGACTTCATCGTTAACTTGAAAATCCCACTAGAGCTAAATCGCTAGAATGATGGCCACATCAAGCTCGACGCAGCGCGCAAAAACGGTTGCCCTCCTGTCATATATCCGGCTTGTATGTGCCCATCTATCCAGCAAGGGGGTGACGGGTTGTCTGAGGGGATAATAAAAAATGAGTGATCGGAAGATCGGTGTTGTCGCGTTTCCAGCATCCCAGCAATTGTCCCTAAGCCTTAGACATTAGAAAATTATGCATTTGCCTGTACTGCGTCGGGTGACCGCTTCTGGCCGATTTCTGCCGTTCGTAACGTGCAGCAACCGGCCAGCAGCGGACACTCAAAGGTGTCTACGAAACTAAGGGCGATTCAGAGTGGCCAAATATTGCCACCCTTTATTTCCGCTACAAGCGAGTTTCGAGTTCCTCATAGTTTAATAGTGGTGAAGGGTTAAGCTTGCTATAGTCAAATGTTGGTAGCCGTTTTTGGCCAGATGAGAATTCATCGAGAAGAGTTTTTATGTCGGATTTCGATTTTACATTTATTAGGTGTTTTATTTTGTTGAAGTATTGAGATGATGATGCTCTCGAAAACACTTCAAATGCACTATGGAATCTATTTTTGTAAACAAGTGTGCTTGGCCACCAGTAGTTGTCACTATCTACCTGTGATCGTATGAATAGTATAAAGTCAGCTTGCATTATGTCACTAAAGTTGACCCCGGTTCCTGTCGATCTTTCATGAAGGATAGTCGCATGGAGATCAACTTTGTTTAGCCCAAGTCTTTGGTTTCGATGCTCAATGCTTTTAATTTGTTGGCAGAATACAGTGTACGACTCCGTACCCGATCTTCCATAATTATTGTTCTGTATGTAATACTGTTTCGTCAATAGCTCATTCGCGCCTAAAAAATGTTCCTTCCTTATTAATATTGCAATTGTGTATAGGAAAAGTTCATGAGCAAAAAATTTGTAATTGTCAAAGTCCCATTCGGTGTATCGGCCAGTGCCCGGTGGTGGCGAGAAGTAATTGATTAACGACTCAAAGAAGCTATGGATTTGAAAAATGAAGTCTTCATACTTCAGATACTGAGATGCGGTAGATATTACTTGGATGAACTCGTTTCTGGCGGGCAAGAATAAATTAATGCTTTCAGCTATGATGTCATCGGCTAGTTTGTTGTCAGTTATGGCAACTCTCAATTTCTCTAAGTTCTCTGAGTACGCTATTAAATAATCAGATAGTGCGCCGCTGACATGGGGCTTTGCCTCCCGGATCGCTGATAGTACGCGCTTTTGGGCAGCAGAGGTTCCCAGGCTAATACTAGAGTCGTTAAGGAACTCGGGCTTTTTACCTAATGGAGGTTTTATAAATTGAGGCTGCCCATAGATGCAGCGAATTAATGCTTCGAAATTTTCTGAGTAGCTATCGACTTGGCTGAGGTCGATATAAACTCTGGAGTTGTAAAATGTCGGAAGATATGGTTTGCCAGTTTCATCTTTCTCAGAGATTATTGCAATAAAGCGCTCTTCGCCTATTTGTTCATAAATTTGTTTTGAGATGATTTGTGTTTCTGTGCCCACGCCCCCGAGGCGTCCGTCGGCCTTGTTTGCGTAGATTCGATCTGAAATTATTATGACCTTATCAATTGACGGGTCGGTTACCATTTGCTCCATGAAAGCGATAGATTCCTGACCTACTTTGAGATCCCACTTATCAAGTATTACTTGAACTCCTGACTCTATAAGCTCGGATGCTAACTGTATGACCCATTCCTGATGCGTTGGTGAGGACCAGCTATAGGAAATAAAAATTTTCGGTATCGACATACATTTTCTCCATAAAATGGACGCGGGAATAGGGGCTGTGTGAATAGATGTTCAGCGCCTCTGAGATTACCTTGATGGCCTTTCGCTTTCTAGATATACAAGTTTGACTTGAGCTGGCTCAGTGAGATCCGCAGGGCGACCTTCAACCTTATAACCTTCCGCGCTCAGTTGCGCGACGCGATCATGGATGCGGGCACTGCTGCCGGTGGTGATCAGATTTGCATCCGAGTTACCAAGGCGCCTCACGATGGCGAGACCAATCCCATGTTCGCTGCCAGCTCCACTGACCAATGTGACCAGACCACTCCAGTTTTTTGAACATGCAATGCTCCACTGTGATACACAGGAAATACTGTCTAACAGTAGAGAACAGACGGTGCCAGCGCTGCATCGATTCGCCAAGGATTGTGAGCAGCTGCATTTGGCCGGAAGCGGTCATAAGCTCGCAGCTGCCACAGACCGAAAGCCAGAAAAATCTGGGATATTTTTTGTAATGGAGGGATATAGCGAGGCGGAAGCTCCTTCAGCTTCCACCTCTTTATCAACCGCTCTTTCTTTTGAGCTGGACGTCAATGAAATCAAGCTCTGCCTTGATTGCATCAATCGTGAGCGTCTCAACCTTGGTGTTTTCGTTTGCCCTTGCGCTGAGCTTTTTCACGCCCGCCATGCCCGCAATTATTCCGTTCAAATGCAGCTTTCGGGCCTTTAGGTAATCAGGCATCTGAGCGCTGTTCTGTGGTGTTTTGTTCATGGTTGGACCGATGGTTGGCATGGTTGGCCCGGAGCAACCTGCCTTCGCCGGTTGCCTCGGGGAGGGTTTAAGTTAGGCCGCCAACAGGTCAAGTAAGCTGTATTGTTGTGAGCGGTCTGCAAGTTCTCGAGAGGTCCAGCTTCCGAAGTTTTCACCTTGCTCAGGAATGTGCAGCTTCAGCAGCGAAACCGGATCCAGGCTAATCAGTTTTCGTGCAGCCCACAGCTTGCCGCCGGTCACTAGAAGTACTTTCGCAGCCTCGTTCCACTGTTCTTCCAGCACAGTGTTCGCCAGGTGAGCCGCTTTGTTCTCGATCTTGGCGCGCTCTGTTTGTGCCTCCGTGATATGCAGATCAATCGTCACCAGCTCTTGCTCCAGCGCGGTGATCAGCAGTTGTTGGCGGCGGTGATGCTCAACCGCAGTAGTGAGGTTTTTTGCTGCTTTTTGAGCTTCTGCGTTTGCGGCTTTCTCTCCCTCTACATCGCCCCAGGCTACAGCCTGCGCATAAGCGGTAGCTGCGTCCGTTTCAGCTTGTCGAGCCTTTGCAATGTCTTCCTGAGCGCTTTGGCGGACCTGCTGCAGCCGGGTCTCAATGCTGTTGCGTTTTTCGTTGAGTTCCATCTCGTCGGCTTTCCAGTTCGCCATAGCACTGATATAGCCTGCTGCTATGTTTTCACGATCCGCGATAGTCTCTTGGCGATTAACTCCACGATCCAGCGCCTCGATTTGACGTTCGAGAGAGTTGATGCGGATGTTACGAGTGCTGATTTCACTGCGAACGGTGCTTTCTCGGCCTCTCGCCATGCCCTCGGGATTGTCTAGCTCTGCCTCGAGGGGGCCTAGTTCAAGCTGAAGGCTCTCCATTTCGACGGTCAGGTTGGCGCGGCGGTCTTTCAGGTCTTGGATTGTGTTCATCTGTGTTGTCTCTGAGCATTACGTTTGATGGGGATGGTTGATTGGCTGGCGAGGCCGGGAATGAGCCGGCGCTACCTCGATCAGCAGGCATGCCATCAGGCGGCCTTGGCCTCGCCTTCATCCGTTCCTGGAACTGTCTTCACCACATAGCAGCGTTGAGGTCCCAACCCAGGTAGCCGAATCAAGCTGGATGCCTTGCCGTCCGTTCCCGGCTCAAGCACGCCGCGTTGCAGCAACTCCTTGTTCACCGCGCTGATGTTCATGCCCTTAAAGATCTCGGCCCTCCAAGCTTCAGGCAGCACGTAATAGGTGTTGGTGGTGTGCAGGGCATCGCCCATGCCGTGTTCCATCGTCTTGCGAAAGCCCAGCCGATCAATCGTGCGTGGACCGTGCTCATCGATCTTGGCGGCGGCAGATTCCCAGCGGGTAAAGCGGCTTTCTCCGAACCGTTCGATGACCTGGTGTAACCGCGCCAAGATCGCGTCACCCTCGAAGTTACCGGCGCCGCCACGCTCAGCCAGCCACGCATGCAGGCAAACCCGTGCAGCAGTCGTGGCCGTACCATCCGGCCAACCAGTGACGCCAAAGGCAGTGGCCAACTCTCCGGCCGCAGCTGCGAGGCCAAAGCGAAGGGCGGCACGTTGGGCTTGTCCACTGGCCGATGCGGGTAGGTTTTGGGTGATGAACTGCTCCACCGTGCGGCGAATGATCACTGTCCACCTGAGCATTTCCCCGGGCGCACACAGAGCGCGTAGGAAGGCGGTGAGGGGTGTGCCGTAGTATTTGGCTACACGGGCTTTGAGCGTATCGGAGAGGGCCGCAGCGTCCTCAAAACCGTTCAGCACATCGAACATCCCGAGGCCTTTGCTGGCATCCGCAGGCACGGCGAGCATGCGCACCTCCATACCGGCTTTCAGCTCCTTGTTGGCGTCTGCCATGTGTTGCGCCAATGTCTTCTCGCCGGTCGAGAGAAACAGCAAGCGCCACTCCTGCACCTGTCGGCCCGCTTGTCCTCGATCATTCGCCCGAGCCTTACCGGTGCCGTTGCCGAGCATGTACACCGTTTCGCCAATGATGCGCGGGTCGCACATGCCGATTTCATCCAGTACCAAGAGACCGTCTGAGTGTGCGGCGGCGATGGACTCCAAAGCGTTATCCGTCGAGCGCCACGAGCGCACCAGGCGCGGCCCGCCATAGACCGAGGCAGCGACCTGCAAGTGAGTGGTCTTGCCCCCGGAGCTGTCGCCATAGAGGTGAAAGCCGCCCGACTCATGCCCGAGCAGGTTAAGCAGAGGCCCCGCAAAGGCCACAGAGACGACAAACGCCAAGCGGTGATTGCCGACGCACAGCGCGCCGATTTGCTGCTGCCACTGCTCCAGAGAGCCCGCCTCGCTGATCGGTGGCAACTGGGCACCGGCCTCATAAAAATGCAGATGCTCGGCGTGCGAGCCGATCTGTTGTTCGGGCAGAAGGAAGGCCTTGTCGTGCCAGCCCAAGCGCGTCACCAAACGTGCGCGCTGGGCGCTATCGAAGCCGCCGAGGTAACTCTGCAGGTCATTGCGTGCGTTGCGCCCTGATCGACTTCCTGCAAGGCGCAGACCCATGTCTACCAAGGGGCCGAGTACGTCTTTGCCGAAGTCGCCGGTCATAGTTCGTGCCGGAATGTTCCAGCGTTTTTTGGCGCCGTCCGGGTCATCGAACTCGACCAATAAACCCCAGTTGTGGCCCTTGTCGTCGCGAGTGCGAGCGATGATTTCGAGAGACGAACAAACGGGGCGCGCCTCGCCATCATCGCCGGAATAAAACACCCCTTCAGGCGTCAGGCGAAAGCCGCCCGGCAACAGATCATTTTTCGATTTCGCAGGGCGTTTAGCGCGCGCCTTGGCCTTCTGTTCTTGAGGTTCAGTTGGCTCAGCGGCACCGCCGAAAAACTCACCGCTGCGCACCAGCTCGGCGACATGGGCAGCGGTCCAGCCTTTGGCTAACGCATCCGCCGCATCGTCGCCGTCTGCCCATTTTCCACCCTTGATGAGCGTGGGCTTCCCGCCTTTGCTGCTGGGCTTGAGCTTGAACACGTCGAGCGAGATTCGTTGTACCGAAGCGACGCCCAGCTCAATCAACTTGAGCTCGATGGCGCCCATGCAGGTCTTCCCGCTGGCATCGTTATCCGGCCATAGCACCACCGTGCGCCCTTTGAGTGGCGTAAGGTCGGCCTTGTGCCAAGAGTTGGAGCCGTTCGGCCAGCACGTGGCTACATGGTCGGGCATCAGTTCAGCGGCGGCATCAGCAGCCTTTTCGCCTTCACACAGCACCACAGGCGCATCGGCGCGCTGTGCCAGCTCATCCAGGCGCAGCAGTGGCCGAGGCTCCAGCAATCCTTGCCAGCGCCATTGCGCGGTTTGCCCATCGGAGCGCTTGCACCAGGTCAACGGTGCGAAAACCTTTCGCGGCTTGCCTTCTTCATCGGGACCCAGGTCGAAGCGATACAGCGCCATGACCGGCTGGCCCTGAGCATCGCGATAGATCCACACTTTGGACGGAACACCGTGTTGCCGGTGTTTGGTTGGATACTTGTTCATGGCCTCGGCCGGGATCGGTTCAATCGCAATCCACTCCGGCGTTGCGCTTTTGGCCGGTGCGCTTTTGGCAGTCGCAGAGCCAGCGGAAACACTGAGCAGATCCGCCAGCTTTTTGCAGGCCTCAACGTCCGTGCCGCCGTCGATGTAGCGCACCAGGTCGATCAGGTCACCGCCCTTATCGCTGGTGGCAAAATCCGCCCAGGTGCCTTTGCTCAAATTGACCTTGAGTGAGCCCGCGCGTTTGTCCGTGCGCGTCGGGTTTGGTGCGGTGTATTCCTTGCCGCCGTCGACGCGTTTGCCGTTTGGCAGCCAGTGAGCAAGCACACGGTCTATGTTCTTAAGAGCGACGCTTTTCACGTCGGCAAAGCTGGGACGTTTTGAGGTGTTGCCGATGCGCTGGGTCATGGCGCTGTACTCGCTGCATACAGCGCATCGTTGACGTCATCGATCAGCGCTTTTGCCATCTCGCCCAGGTAGAACGCCGGCCAACTGAGCCGCTCGCCTTTGTCACTCATGGCGGCATCGAGGGTCAGTTGATTGGCGTAGTACTGAAACAGCGATATGGCCTCAAGTGCGTCCTCGATCGGCACTCCTGCATTCACCCGGAATAGTTTCTGATGGGTGGCGTTGGCACATGAGAATTCGGCACGCCCGAGAGTCGTGGCAGTGTTCACAGTGCACCGCCTTTCTGGCCCATTGGCACAGAGGAGGCGTCACCGTACAAGGCGAGTGTTTTGATCAAGCCCAAGGTGCCGCGCACGTCCCAAATGACGGATGACAGCACGCGGTTGGAGAGTACGGGTTTATCGCCGTCCAAATGATCTTCCAGCAGCATCAGGACTGAATCTGCTCGGTCCAGGGCGCAGGTGATGGCATCGATGGGAATACCTGCTTCAGCGTCCTGGCTGACGCATAGCAGATCCTCGGGCAGTGAGAAGCCTGGGAGCATGCTCATTGGGCACCCCCTGCGGCTTCCAGGGCGCGAGCCTTGGACATATGGGCGTTGTAACGGGACAGACGTGTAGCGAGGCTGGAGTTGGCGTGTAAAGCGGCGAGAGCCATTGCTCGATGAGCAGCAGCGCGAATTTTGGACGGATTGAGGGCGTGCATGGGGCGAAACTCCTATTGTTGAGGAGCTGCCAAACTTCGTCGCCAAACGAATTAGGGTGGCAGCTGTGCGCAGGTTGGCGAACCGGGACAATAGGAACCCGGCAGACCCGAAGGTCTCCCACGCACAGCCGCCATAACACGTGAATGCGGGCACAAAAAAAGCGCCTGCAATCGTAATGGGGGCGCCTGTGCGCCTATTGTAGATCGGGTCGCCAAACCCGGTCGCTGAATTTGCAGCGACAGCCAAAGAGTAACGTCCGTTTTTTGAAAGTGCAACTGTGCAGATCACTTGCGGATTTTTTGGATGCGGCATAAATTGATCAGGCATGTAGATTTACCTCAACGCCTCCGGTTGCCGTCGGGGGCGTTTTCGTTTCAGGCATGGACGTCCCAGCGCAGGGAGACAAAGGGCAGCAGGTCGCCTTCGAGGCAGGCGCGTGCATCCTCGTAGGCGGCTATCTGTTGGCCTTCGTCGACGATGATTGCTTGCGGGGCTTGGCAAGGAACTGACAATGCGCACCAGATGCCATCTCTCCATCGCATCACCATGACGTCCCGGTTCAGGCGTTTTTGCTCTGTACGGTGGCGCTCAAAACGTTGCATCCAGCGTGACGAGAAACCGACTTTTCTGAGTACAGAAAAGGGCTGCAGGATTGCCCTGTTGGCAGCTCGATTTTTCATGCTGCCACCTGATCACGGGCAGCGATGCGTGCGCGTGTCCATGCCTGAACTTCCCCCAATACCCACGCGACCGGAGCGCTTCGAGCATTGCTGTTACTCAGCTTTACCGGCAACGGGAATCCGCTTTCAGGTTGACGCATCAGCTTGTAGATAGTCGGGCGTGCGAGCCCTACGATTGAAATGACCTCTGGCATGCGGATGAGGGTCATTGAGGGATCATGCGAGGGAATTGTTTTTAATACGGTAGTCATAGCGAGCTAACCCTTTGTTAATTGAGACAACGGGTCATACGCTACGCAGGGGGACGGGAGTGGACTGTGTCCTTTCCCTTTTTTATTTCAGAGGTCGAAGCTTCAAAGCTTCCAAATGGCGTCGGATGGTCTTTTCCGTACCGTGAACCTTTTGGTTGAAAAGAATATTGGTGAGTTCAGAGTCGGACAGACTTCGCATTTCAATTTTTCGGCCGTTAATGATTTGCTCGGCAGCAACCTTGATTTTTGCTCGTCTATCCATTGTGTCGGTCTGTATTTTTGAGTTGGGATCTCGGTTCCCCTTGCCGGCTTCCTGACCCCTTCTCGTCGCCTTTGTAGACAAGGCGTCGTTGAGAATTCGATGCATCAAGCTTGATGTGTTGAAGCCTTTTTTAAACACATCCATTTGCTCCACCTGGCGATAAAGACTCGCCATCAGCAGCGCCTGATTCGCCTCGCCTAGCAACGTCGCGAATTCTTCTCGTGCCCTGATCTCGTTTCCACTGCTGCGGTCCCGCTCTTTTTCGATCAGGGCAAGGTACTGGCGGGGAGAGTCGTGTTTCAGCTGCTCTATCAGGTCTGCATCAATGTCGTAAGTGGTGAGCTCAAGGTCGAACAGCCAATTTGCAAGCGTCTCCACAGCCTGCGTTCCGATGACCAGGGCAAAGGTAGCCGTAAGCTGTGAATCTGCTGCGGAATGACTCACCCCAAGAAACCGTCGAATGACACTGGGCAATGAGCCTGCCTCTGCATAACTGGCATGCTCGCTAATGGGATCGCGAAGTCGATAAAGGGTTTTTGTTACCGACTCTGCACACGGAGCGTATGAGCCCTCCTCAAGCCAGAACGAGGTGGCCGTGTTGATCAGATCGAAGGCGTCTTTGAAGTGTTCGTTGAACTGCGGAAACAGCACAAGACTGCGAACGGCTGCCTCGACGTCGTCCTGATCCCACATCAGGCACGTTACATCGAAGCCTGCGATTTCGAGTTCAAGCTCTTCTGCATTGATGCCCCGTTCAAAGTCCATTTAGATCTCCCCGCTGCCCCGAAGCCGATAGGCTGTTACAGCGATTTGCAGCTGGAAGCGTCAATGCCAGCAGGGTTGAGGGCGTGACCTTTCTGTAACACGACTGCTCGATGTAACACGTGGTGCTCAGAAGCTTTGCAACGCGTGTAACGCTCAATATATTCAATAAAAACAATGACTTGAAGGTAGGCGTAACACGCGTAACACCCGTAACACCATTTTTTAAAGGGAAGGGGGTTAACGACTTCACACAGCCTTCCCAAATTGACCTTGCACTACATTTCCGGCCTCTAGGGAATCAAGGTGATCGGCGTACCATTGCATCATTTTTACGCGTTGCTCAAAGTATTGGGCCTTGTTGTATACCCCCGAGATGCCTTCCTCTTTGTGAGCCAACTGCGCTTCAACATGTTCCTTCGGCCAGCCATGTTCTCGAAGTAACGTGCTCGCGGTGTGTCGAGTACCGTGTCCTACTAGACGCCCTTTGTAGCCGATGGTAGCGAAGACTTTGTTGATTGTATTTTCGCTGATGGTTGGGTTCTTTGCTCCTACGCCGGGGAAAAGCCAGCGACTCTGTCCCGTTAAACAGTGCAGATCCCTCAGTGCTGTAACGGCTTGGTGGGGAAGGGGGCATACAAAATCCCGGCGCATCTTCATCTTGGCAGCAGGTGTCGTCCAAATGGCCTTCTCAAGGTCGAACTCTTTCCATTCAGCTAAGCGGACCATGCCCGGGCGGGACGCCGTCCAGATACAAAGCCATGCGGCGGTGCGTGCCGTCAGTCTGCTCGGGGTGTTATTGAGCGCTTGGAGGAATTCAGCCAGTTCAGGCTCCAGCAAGTGTGGATGCTGCTGAGTCTTGGGTGCCTGGGCAGCAATGTCGCGAAGGCGGCTGCCCGGATCGTTTTCCGTGAGGCCCAAACCGATGGCTCGCCCGAATATCTGATTGATCCAAGTGCGACACTTTTCCGCCACGTTGTGTGCGTCCCGGGCTTCGATGGACGCTTGGAGTTCCGCGCAGTCGGTACGGGTGATTTCGTCTAGAGGCTTATCTCCCAGTGCCGGGAGTATGTCTTTGTCGAGGTAGGTGCGGATTTTGTTGAGAGTGGAGGGTGCGAGACCCTTTTCCTCTTTTGCCTTCAGCCAGGCATCAGCGGCAGCTCGAAAGGTTCGGGTCTTCGCCGCATCGATAGCAGCTTTCGCGGATCGCTTTTGTTCAAGGGGATCGGCACCGCTACTCACTACTTTGCGTAGATCGGCAGCTTTTTCCCTTGCCAACGCGCCACTAACTTCCGGGTAACCCCCGAGCCCCATCCAAGCCCAATTGCCCGCCGGACGTTTGTAGCGGAGCTGCCAGGATTTACCGCCATCAGGTTTAACCCTGAAGTAGAGGCCGTTTCCATCCAGCTCCCTGTATTCCTTTGATTCCGGCTCCAATCCCGCAAGTGTCGTGTCAGCGAGAGGGCGGCGCTTGATGTCTGCGCGCTTCATCCTTGTATCCCAAAGTTCGGTATTTTTCTCAGGATACAAGCAGGGATAC
>Ga0207655_1002679_pt1 | contig 13989 bp, 10 predicted proteins | sample KBSM44metaG_FD_184398 | JGI IMG/M metagenome (GOLD analysis project Ga0207655, IMG submission 184398) | Miscanthus rhizosphere microbial communities from Kellogg Biological Station, Michigan, USA - KBS M4-4 metaG (SPAdes) (version 2) | ecosystem: Host-associated > Plants > Roots > Rhizosphere >...
TGGATCAGCCTTTTGCTGTTTTAATGGACCAAATGTGGAAATCAGCTTATGGCAATCAATATTTAGGTCGTTTACCGATTGGTGATTTGCCTGAGCTTAAATCTATTAAAATGCCTGAGCTAGACCGCTTTTATCGTAGCTGGTATGCACCGAATAATGCTGTCATGGTTGTTTCGGGTAAATTCGATAAAACAGATGTATTAAAAACAATTGATCAATACTTTAGTCCAATCGCGGCACGTGATGTTCCTAAGGCTGTACAGATTCCTGTACTCGACTCTACAAAAATAAAAAATCGTCAGTTTGTAGTAAAAAAAGGTAGTGATCTGGCGAAGTTCCATATTTATATGAATGGAAAAAACACCAAAATTCAGCCAACACTCGCTTTAGCTCCTTTGTTATATACCATGCAACCAAGTGGCCATTTATATCAGGATATGGTTGAAACAGGCATTACCACAAATGTTGAAGCTAGTACTTGGCTAGACCAAGATTTTAATGTGGTATTTCTGGGTGCCATTTATGCGCCAAGTAATGACCCTAAGAAAGTTGAAAGCTCTTTGCTAGCGGGTATTGAAAAAGGAAAGCCTTTTACTGAAGTTGAATTAAATCGTGTTAAAAGTTTAATGAAAACTCAAGGCGACTTAATCACTAAAGATGCAGTAGCACTTGGGTCACGTTTGAGTGATTACACGGTCGCTGGTGGGCAATGGGATCAATATTTTAAAGATCTGGATTCGGTAAAAAACGTTAAGCTAGATGATGTGAATCAAACTTTAAAACAGTTCCTTGTTGCTGAGCATCGCATTGACGGTGATATTTTGCCAACACCTGAAGACCAGAAGAAAGCTCAACAACAAAACTCAAAAGATGCGCCTAAAACCTTAGATCAGGTGGAAGCAAAGGCAGAACCTTTAAAAGACCCGAAAGCCTATCAACAAGAAGTAACTGAGTTTTTAAAAACCTCAAAACAGTATGTAGAAAGTAATGAGAAAAAGATTATCCGTGGAAAACTGACAAATGGAATGAAGTATGCTTTATTCCCAGTTGAAACACGTGATGATCGTACTTATGCCACAATTACGATGGATTTCGGAACAGAGAAATCTTTATTTAATAAAGGTACGGTAGTCGATTTAACCTCATATTTATTACTACGTGGTTCCGATAAATACAGTTTGCAAGATATTGCCGATAAGTCGATTGATGCGGGTGGGGCCGCTTATGCAAGTGCCGATGGCAATGGCATGACCATTAACATTCAATCTAAATCAGAAAAATTTGATGAATTCTTTAAGTTTGCTCTTGATGTGATGAAAAATCCAAAATTTGAGCAATCTCAATTTGATTTGATTAAATCGCAGAGCTTATCTAGTTTAGATCGTCCGTATACTGAACCAGATGTTGTAGCAGGTTTAACACTTTCCCGTTTACTGGAAGAATATCAACCGGGTGATTTGCGTTATCACTTTGAACCTGAACTGGCAAAACAGCAATTGAAAAATGCCACTCAAGAACAAGTGAAAGAATTGTACGAGCATTTCTTTGCAATGAACCATGCTCAAATCGCGATTACGGGCAAGTTTGATGCGAAAAAAATGCAGAAATTACTTAATCAGGAATTTGGTCGTTGGAATGGTAAACAGCCTTATCAAAAAATCTTGATTAATCATGTCGATTTTCCAGCACAGCAAGTTCATGTTTTATCTGAGCAGCGCGAATTTGGTAGCTACCAAAGCGTGCTTTCACTGCCAGTTGGGAAAAACCACCCAGATGCATCTGCTTTAATTTTACTGAATTATATTTTAGGTGAGTCTCAAATTTCATCACGCTTGGCTCAAGAGCTTCGTGAGAAAAATGCATTAGTGTATGGTTTTGGAAGTGGGTTGCAACTTGATCGTGATACGAATGTTGGGGCTTTAAGCATTAGTGCAAATTACACTTCGGGTCGCTCAGCGCAGGTTTCTGCATCAATACATAAGGTGTTGAATGACTTGTTGAAAAATGGTGTGACAGAGCAAGAGCTTGAAGCTGCTAAAGCAGATATCATGAAGAAACGAGTTACGGCATTAGAAGATGAACGTAATATTCATGGTATGTTAAATCTCCAGCTTGAGTCTGGTAAAACATTACAAGACCGTGTTCGACATGACCAAGAGTTAACTAAACTGACTGTTGCAGACGTAAATGCAGCAATTAAAAAATATATTAAACCTGAACATTTAGTCGAGGTTATGGCTGACCAATATGGTCAGGCAGCAAAAAAATAAAGTCTTCTTTTAAATAAAAAGCCACTCAATCGTGGCTTTTTATTTGGGTATTTAAATCATATTAATGATCATGTTTATGCGCGTGAAAATCTTCATTTTTACGGAAACGTAAATAATTTTCGAATTGTTCACAATATTCATCGAAATTATCTTCAAGCATCATTTGAAATTGTTGCACAAGATAAGACATGACTTGATCTTTAGCATCACGCATTTCATCGCCATCTTTAAAGTTATTTGCTGCTACCCATGTGTTAAAACGGGCACTAGCAAATAACATTGCCGCACTTACTTGACCACGGAGTTCAGCTGGATCTGGTTTTTCACCTTTTGGCGGGCGACAAAAATCATTCGCTTGTTTGATAAATTCATCCGCACGCTCAAAGAAAACCGCATTTAAAGCTTCTTCTTCAGTAACATCTGTTGCATTGATCTTTTGAGACATGACTTATTCCCGCAAAAATAGAGCTGCTTATTATAGGCAAAGCCTTGCGGAAACAAAACCTTTGCCTTAGTCTGTAAATAGCCTAAGTATCGGGAGGTTTAATATGCAAGATGCAATTGCTATTCAAAGTTTAAAAACGGATATCGCTTTATTACGACAGCATATTTTCCCGCCTCAATATTTAGAACATGTGGAAGGGCTGCCGATCTATTATGGTTTACAACAAGAAGTCGAAACCTATTATCAACAATGGCAAGGTTTAATTGAAAGGGCACAAGAACTTTTTCAGCCATTTATGGAAGATGAATTACCAGATGCGATTCATTTGCCAAGTCATTTAAATTTACCGTTGTTCTTTTTTCATGTAGACCGAATTCGGATTAATAAAACACGTGCGAAAGAGTCTAAAACTTTCCGTGGTGTTGCAAGCTTAATTGAAAAATGTGGGCAGTTCGAAACAGACCAGATTTTTACGATGCAAGAATGGTTGCAGAGTGATGATACTGCTGCACTGGTAGCTCATCGTGAGTTTATCGATTTAAGAACTTATGTATTCCAACATGGCCAAAGTGAATATACCCGTTCACGTTTTTATACCAATGGTATTGTGTTAGGGGTTGAGCCGCATTTTAAATTGGTCGATGCCCGTGATAAGCCAAGAAAGCAACGTAGTGATAGCTATAATGACCCGTTAGCAGATAACGGTGTATGGAAAGTATTTGGTAAGTATCGATAAAAAGTCGCTGCACGTTTACAGCGACTTTTTATAAATTACCAGAACGTTTCAGCCTGACTAAAAGTTTGTAAAGCTTTGGCGGACCGCTTTTGTAAGTGAGGCTGTTTGGCTTTTACCCAGCCTAATGCAAACCAGAAAGACGAGTCATTTTCGACAGCTTTATTAAAAATACCTTCAGCAATAAACAAATCGTTATATTGACCTAAAGTATTTTGTACAGGTTGTAGCTGTTTTAAATATTGCTGTACTTTTTTGTCAGGATAAAGACTTGAAATAAACTCAACACAATAACGTAACTGCTTAGCTGTCTTGCGTATTTTGTGCTGTTCAGTGACTTCAAGCTCAGAGAAATGTTCAGCATTGCTGATCACTTTATGATGTAACTTATCTAAACTCTTTTTAATATGTTTTTTTAACCCACCTGTTTTGTTCTTTGAATCTTCTTCTGAATACGCAAATGCTAATAAATCGAGTAATAGTTTAATCGTGTCCGAAGAGGTAAAGAGTATTGACAGCTCTTTTAATGGCTGTGCCGAAACGGGTAGTAGAAGCTCAGGTGAACCATGTTGCTTAATGATTGGTAACACTTCGGTGCGAATAGCATCTTCATCACGAGTGTCTCCAAGCTGGCGGAAAAGCTCAGCAATTTGTTCTTCCCAAAGAGGATTTACCTCGTTTGACCAGTTAGAAAAATGTTTAAGTGCGCTACGTAAACGGCGCAAACTTACACGTGCCTGATGAATATGTTCAGCTTCGGCAATGCCATCGGCAATTGCAGCCATATTTGGTAAAAATTGTCCTAAACAGTTTTCTACAATCTTTTTGAGGGCCTGTTCAGCAGTAATATCTTTATTTAATGTCAGGGCTTTGGCATGAACAGCGGGTGAGGCAGCTTGCCCCAGCGCTAATAAATTACCACGCTCGGCTTTACTTCTTACATCGAGCCAAAGGGTATAACGATTAATCCATTGCTGTGCAAACTGAATAAGTGTTTTAACTGCGCCTTGTTTAAGTTCAAATTCAACTTCGCAAATTATGCTTTGAGCAGTTGCAGTTTTTACTACACCGTCATCAAGGCAAACTTCAATCGCTGTATTATCTGCTTCAAAGACATGATAAGTACGTTGTACATCAGTCTCAAATTGCAAACTTAATTTTTTAGCTTCTTTACCTAGGGCTGTATTAAGTAAATCAGTCACTACTTTATTGTCTTGATATAACTCAAGGTTTAAATCAGGTTCTTGGTCACATTTGCCTAAAAAAATTTCTTCTTCAACGCGGTGTAAATGGCTTTGACCAGCAGCTTTAAAGGTTTGAACCCAAAGATCATTTTCTTTACGCAAGCGTAGCGCCATGCCATTTTTTGCAAGCAATCGATCGGGGGTGTCGTAATATTTTGCCTGTAAGTGAATATTTTGTGCTTTATGCTTTTTTAAGTATTGTTGAACAGATTTTTTCTTCGATTCAGGTAACTGAAACTTAAGCTCAACTTCAACCATAATGTATCTCCCTGAATCAGTTATTTAAACTATCTTGAATGAGTATAATAGCTTAGTACTAAAAGTAATGGTTTTGATAGAGAAAGTTACAATCAAACATATGACGCTACACTTTTATTTCGGTGTACAATCAGGTGACGTTTTGATCAAATAAAAATCAGGAAGATGATCGTGAATGCACCCATAAACTTTAACCATGAAGCTCAGCCAGAGTTTGAATTACCGATTAAAAATTATCAGGAATTTTATCGTTTTTACTTAACCGAACACCGTAACATCATGAGCAGACGCTTACATGTGGTGGGTAGTAGCATTGGTATATACTTTTTTTCTAAAGCAATTCGTAAAAAACAAGCCAAATATGTACTCTATGGTTTGGTAGCGGGTTACGCAAACGCTTGGGTTGGACATTTTGTGTTTGAAAAAAATAAACCTGCGAGTTTTAAGCAACCTTTTTATAGCTTTATTTCTGATTGGCGCATGTTATCTGATGTTGCACGTGGTCGTTTGAGTTTGACTGATCGTAAGTTTGATAAAATTGCTTCTTAAAATAGATGTAGGTCGCTACTTAGGTAAAGCTGAAAAAATCAATGTCACTTTACCAAGTCGTTTAATTCATATGATCGATGACAAAGTAAAAGCAGATGCTCGATATAAAAGCAGATCAGCATTTCTAGCGGCTAGTGCTGAACAACTTTTAAAAGCATAACGAATGCCCAAACAGGGGCATTTTTATGTTTCTGATCCAAAACACTGAATTGCTGTCTACCACAAGCTTAGACAGCAATTTTTTTGAATTTTAAAATTATAAATAATATATCTTATTACTCTAAAATAATTAATAAATGAGTTATAAGTCACACAATATAGATTCTAAATTAATTAATGCAATATTTTATTAAATAAGAAAGTTTATTATTAATATTAATTAATAAAATACAATTATATATATTGTTTATATTTATTAATGGAGTATATTTTTAAATATAATAATACAAAGAGTATTAAAAAATGGACAAGAAGATTCTCTGTATAGCAGTTATGACAAGTCTACTAACAGGTTGTATCAGCAATAAGGTTAATCATGCTCATACAACCGCTGTAAACTTATCTCAGGAGACGGATAAATTTGTAATGTTATCTAATACCTCTATCGAATTAAATAAGGCATTAGCATTAAAAGAGCAAGATCATCAGCTTGGAGATGGTCTATTTCCTAAAATTAGTTTAAGCAAAACAGACCGTGAAACAGCTGTTAAATATAATACTTTTCACGCTTACGATCTTATTTATAGTAATAAAGAAGTGAGTAAAGCATTTACAAAGCAAAATCAATTATTAGTTGAATATTTTAAAAGTTTATCACCCATACTTGAGGATAAAAGCGTAGATGTAGCTGGCTTAGTTAAAAATATTGACTATTTAAATCAAGTGATTGAAAAAAATGTAAGCGAAGATGGTCAAGTTAATGCAGGCCTTAATGAGACTAAAGTGGACCTAATCACAAGGACACTTTCATCAGGTTTTAAATTTCATCAATACAAGGTATTTAAAAACGCAATACGTGAACAATTTCCTATAATCATAGAAGCCCTATATTGGCAAAAAGTATTGTTTAATGATAATGCAGATTATATTTCAGGGAATCACCTCAATGAAAAATTTGCATTGGAATATAGAAATATTGAAAAAAATCTTCTAAATCAATTTAATGTTTATGATGATTTGCGGGTAAGAGGGGGAAAACCCGTTCCTACGTATAATCTAAAGGAAATAAAAAAATTTGATGAATTAACTAGTCAACCATACACATATTTTAATTACTTAAAACCTGTAGACTATAAGTATGAGGAACCAAGTGTTAAGTCAGCACCCTACATTGAAATTTGTGAAATTAATAAAAATAAACAAGAGAATGAATTTTCGAATTTTATTACTCAAAATAAAAACAATTTAGTTGAAGTAAAAGATGTCAGTCAAGACTCCCCAACCTTCCAGTATGTTTTCTATGATGTTGAAAGAAAATACTTACAAAGTGGAGATCAATTAATATGCGAATTAATTAATATTGTTGGTTTAATGCAAGAAAATAAATTTGATGATGTAAAATTAAAAGGGCTTGAAAAGTATTTGAGCAATTATGATGAATTATTAAAATACTTTTCTAACTTATATCTTCCAAAGAAAGAGGATAAATAAATGAAAGGACAATCTGCCGCACTCCAAATACTTGAAGAAATTAAAATGCTAAAATTAGCACAATATTTGGTTGAAAAATTACTTCCTGAAGACTATGAATTAAATATGCAACGTTTAGACGTTATCACAGGTAAGATTCAAAAGTTAAGGAAAGTTTACTATTACACATTAAAAGTAGGAATGGATGAAATACGAACTGATTTAGAAAATGCGTTAAATGATCTAAAAAATTACAATGATGGAATTGATCGTCAGGTTACTGATCTTGCACAAATCAATCAAATGCTAAAACTAGTAGCTCAAGTTATATTTGTTGCTTTTGGTTTAGGCTAAAAATCAAACTTAAAAGTAATGAGAGTACAAAAATACTCTCATTACTTTTAAATTCTATATTACACTAATCTTCTTTAATTACTTTCAAAATCCCTTATAATTTTCTTTATTTCACGTTTAACAAACTCTGTTGTCCACACTATAGGCTGATCACCAGTCTTTAAGGGGATGCGAGTAATATCACAGACTTCTTCATGACGGTATACGTCACTTAAGCGTTAAGATAAACAACAAATGATTACTGCTTAGGTATTCTTTATCTTTAAATTTTTAAAAAGAAAATATATTCTGAACTCAATATGTTTAATAGTGAAATTTTCATGCGCGGTTTATATCTGATTACCAATGATGACCCAATCCAATTATTATTAGAAAAACTAGAGGTCGCGCTCGCAACTAAACAGGTCGCAATTTTACAGTACCGCCGTAAAAAAATAGAAAAATCCAACCAACCTGCTGAAGTTGAACAGATCAAACTTTTATGTGAAAAATATCAGGTTCCTTTTGTGATTAATGATGACCTAGAACTGGCTGCTCAGTTTGGTTTAGGTGTGCATTTAGGGCAAAGTGACGGTGAAATTACAGATGCAAAATCTCAGTTACCACATAATGTCATTATCGGTCGTACTTGCTTGAACTCTCTAGAGCTTGCCCAAAAGGCGATTGCAGATGGAGCGACTTATATTGCATTTGGTGCTGTCTATGCGACCTCTACAAAACCTGAAGCAGGTAATGTTGGCATAGAAGTGATTAAGCAGGCAGCGATTCAATATGATCTACCGATTTGTGCTATTGGCGGTTTAACTGTTGAAAACTCAAAACCTGTGATTGAGGCTGGGGCTGACCTGTGTGCCGTCATTAGTGATATATTAGGCCGATCAACTGCTGAAATTCCTGCCCGTGTACAGGCGTGGGCACAATTATTTTCTTAAGCTTTCAAAATTATTTTTTAGATATTTAAGACGAGCATTTCCATGAGTTTATCTCCAAAGCAAGAACAGTTATTTAAACAAGCCAGCAAACACATTCCAGGTGGTGTGAACTCTCCGGTACGTGCCTTTAATGGCGTTGGAGGAACACCTGTTTTCATCGAGAAAGCGAAAGGTGCATATTTGTGGGATGTGGATGGTAAGCGTTATGTTGACTATGTTGGTTCTTGGGGACCAATGATTTTGGGCCATGCTCATCCAGAAATTATTAAAGCAGTACAAACAGCAGCAGAAGATGGTTTGAGTTTTGGTGCACCAACCGTACACGAAACAACGTTGGCAGATATTATCTGTGAAATCATGCCATCAATTGAATTGGTGCGTATGACTAACTCTGGTACAGAAGCGACCATGACGGCTATTCGTTTAGCGCGTGGTTATACTGGTCGTGACAAAATTGTGAAGTTTGAAGGTTGCTACCATGGGCATTCTGACTCGCTGTTAGTAAAAGCAGGTTCGGGCTTACTCACTTTAGGTGAAGGTGAACCAACTTCAAAAGGTGTTCCAGTTGACTTTGCTAAGCACACTTTAACGCTTCCATACAACGATATTGCTGCATTAAAAGAGTGCTTTGCCAAGTTCGGACATGAAATTGCGGGTGTAATCATTGAACCTGTCGCAGGTAACATGAATATGGTGAAACCAATTGACGGTTTCTTACAAGCCATTCGTGATGTGTGTGATGAATACAAATCTGTCTTTATTATTGATGAAGTCATGACAGGTTTCCGTGTCGCTTTGGGTGGCGCTCAATCAGTTTATAACGTTAAGCCAGACTTAACGACCTTAGGTAAAATTATTGGTGCTGGTTTACCCGTAGGTGCATTTGGCGGTAAACGTGAAATCATGGAATGTATTGCACCTTTAGGCGGCGTATACCAAGCAGGTACATTGTCTGGAAACCCACTTGCTATGCGTGCAGGTATCGAGATGTTCAAACATTTACGTCAACCAGACTTTTACAGCAATTTATCTGCTCAACTTGAAAAGTTACTTGCAGGTTTACAAGCAGCGGCTGATGAAGCGGGTATTCCATTTAAAACTCAGCAAGCTGGTGCAATGTTCGGTCTTTACTTTACCGATCAAGAAGACATTACAAGCTTCGACTCTATGTTGGCATGTGATATTGAAGCTTTCAAAAAGTTCTTCCATGGCATGTTAAAGCGTGGGGTAAACTTGGCACCGTCGGCATTTGAAGCAGGCTTTATTTCATCTGCTCATTCTGATGAAGATATCGAATATACGATTCAGGCTGCAAAAGAAACATTCGCTGAAATGAAGTAAGCAAAAAGGCCCGTTTAAAACGGGCTTTTTAATTTGAGCTATTTTTTATTTGTAGAGAACAATGTTTTATCCTTTACCTCGAAAAATCCAATTAGCAGCAAATACTTCAAATTGGTCAATTGAGTCTACGCAAAGTATTTTGCTCATGATTGGACTAAATGAACTTAAAGTTTTACCTGATTGGGCAGGGCAGCCATTAGCCGATCATTTAGAATTGCTAAGTAAAAGAGCACAGGCGCTCGAAATTCCAGTTATTTTTATTGAGACATCTCAGCTTCAGCAAACCATGTTGCAGCTTGGTCAGCGGCTGTCATCAAATAGTAAAGCCCAAGTTGTGATGGCAGGCAATTTGTCACCTCTTTTTAAACAGGTCATGCAGCTTGTTTTATCTATTACCGATTATGTAGCTATTGTAAATGATGCGATCGTGGCGGCTAATCTAGAGCAGCATATCCAATGGGTTGAAAAGATCAGTTTTGACCATATAAAACATTTAAATACACAGACCTTAATGCGCCTATGGTCTTTAAGTGCACCGTCTGAATATATTTTGTCGGATAAAGGAATTTTATTGGCAATTGCTGAACAGGTTGGGCGACATCCTATGGAAGTTCACCCTGAAATTGATCTAAGAAACTACGGAATAAATCAATCTGCTGTGAATTATCTAGTCGACTTATGGCGTGCGAACGGTGCAAGCCTGAGCGCTGAAGAGGTGATGCAAGCACCTACCTTGCAACATATTATGCAGTTATTGAAGCATTGACTCACCATAGACCCAACGTGCGCCATAATATTTGCAAATTATGCTGTTAATTTACCCGAACGGCATTGTAATTCAGACGTAAGCTTTTTATTATTGCCCGCTTGTTTTTCATCTTACCTTGGGAATACAACTTTGAGTGATTTTCTAAGTGAACATCTGATCTATCGTGATGATGATTTTATGGTGATTCATAAACCTTCGGACATCTTGAGTGTTCCGGGTAAGGGTGATTTACATGATAGCGTTCTGACAAGGTTGGTTGCGATTGAGCCTAAAACTTTGCTCATTCACCGTCTAGATCGAGACACTTCAGGTATTTTGGTATTTGGTTTATCTAAGCGCGGTCAAAGTGCGATTGCACGCCAATTCCAAGACCGTCAAACTTCAAAAATATATGAAGCACTAGTTGCTGGTCATTTAGAGGGTGAGGGGACTGTAGATATTCCCGTTATCTATGATCCAAGCCGACCACCTTTACATATTGTCGATGCTTCTCACAATAAGCCTGCTTTAACCCATTGGCAGGTTCTAGAAAATTTTCAGATTCAGGGACAACCTGTAACGCGTGTGAAATTAACACCAATTACGGGGCGATCCCATCAACTCCGTGTACACATGCAATATCTTGGGCATCCAATTGTAGGTGACACGCTGTATGCAACACCGGAGCAGCAACTTGTTCCGCGTTTGTGTTTGCATGCCAAACAGTTAAGTTTTAATCATCCTGTCACAGCAGAAACATTAACTTTTGACTGTCCTGTACCGTTTTAATGTAAAAAATTTTAATGCGTGATTTTTTGTAGCAAAACGATTTAATTGGTTTTTGCTTCAAAATTTTGCTTTAAAGACTACATAAAAAGATGCAAAAATAAGCTAATTTGCATCGTACAATATGTAGTGCGAACTTGAGAGAAAGGTGGAAAAATTGCAGCAGTATGCTATTGGTCAACGTTGGCTATCAGACACAGAGACTGAGCTCGGTTTAGGTGTACTTATTGATGTAGATGAAAGATCTGTCAGCATTTTATTCCCCAAAAGTGATGAGACACGTGTATATGCACGTAATAATGCTCCACTATCTCGTATCATCTTTAACACAAATGATGAAGTTCAAGATCAAGAAGGCAAGAAGTGGATTGTTGAATCTGTTGAAGACCGACATGGCGTTTTGCGTTACAACGTTGTTCGTACATTAGAAAATGGCGAGCAAGATCGTAAAGCGCTGAATGAAACACGTATCGGTGCGCAAATTCAGTTGTCGAAACCTTTAGATCGTTTGCTTGCAAGTCAGGTCGACTATAAAGAGTGGTATGACCTGCGTATTGAAGCGATGCTCATGCAAGCACAAATGCAGAATAGCCCTCTACGTGGTATGATTGGTGCGCGAGTTGGTTTAATTCCGCATCAGCTTTATATCGCACATGAAGTTGGTAAACGTTTTGCACCTCGTGTTTTACTTGCAGATGAAGTGGGCTTGGGTAAAACAATTGAAGCTGGCTTAATTATCCACCAACAGCTTAAAACCGGACGCTCAGAACGAATTCTTATTTTAGTCCCTGATTCTCTACAGTATCAGTGGATGATTGAAATGCGCCGTCGTTTTAACTTGCAATTCTCTCTGTTTGATTTAACACGTACCGCATCTATTAAAGAACATGACCCAGAACTTAACCCGTTCTTGACTGAGCAATGCATTATTGCCAGCGTTGATTTAATGGTTGACCATGATGATTTGCGCGAGCAAGCCATCGAAGCTGGGTTTGATTTGCTCGTGGTCGATGAAGCACATCATTTGATGTGGAGCGAAGAAGAAGGCGGTAATGATCGCTACGATTTAATTGAAGAGCTCGCTGAAAATACCGCTGGGGTGTTATTGCTTACAGCAACACCTGAACAGCTTGGTGTAGAAAGTCATTTCGCACGTTTACGTTTACTTGATCCGCAGCGTTTTAGCAGTTTAGAGCGCTTCTTGGATGAAGAAACTCAGTACCAGCAGACTGCAAAAATTGCTGAAGTGCTGATGTCTGATCAGCCTTTAGCACCTGAGCATTTGTCTGCTTTAGAGGGCTTATTAGGTCACAGTATTGAAGACCAGCCTGAACATCGCTTTAGAGCAATTCACGAATTATTAGACCGTCACGGTACAGGTCGTATTTTATTCCGTAATACGCGTGAAGCAATTCAAGGCTTTCCAGGGCGTGATTGTCAGCCAGCACCATTACCAGCACCAGAAGATTGGTCAAAAGATGGAAAGCTGCGTGAGCAAATGTGGCCTGAAGAAGCACACCTTGATGGTTCATGGATGCAAAATGACCCACGTGTGTTATGGGTAATGGAAGTCCTACGCAAAGATCTCAAGCATAAAAAAGTGCTTTTAATTGCGCGTAGTGGACCAGTTGTTGAAGCTTTAGAAAATGTATTGCGTTTGCATGCAGGCATTCGCACTGCCATGTTCCATGAAGGCATGAGCTTACTTGAACGTGACCAAGCAGCTGCGTATTTTGCTGAAGAAAGCTATGGTGCACAAATTCTACTGTGTTCGGAAATTGGTTCAGAAGGCCGTAATTTCCAATTCGCCAGTGATCTAATTTTATTTGATCTACCAGCTAACCCAGATGTTTTAGAACAACGTATCGGACGTCTAGACCGTATTGGTCAAGAAAACCGAATCCAGATTCATGTGCCATATCTTGTGGGAACAGCTCAAGAACGTATGTTCCGTTGGTACAATGAAGCCCTTAATATTTTCAGCAATATTTCGCCAACAGCGCAAACGCTGCAAGAAAACTTTATTGTTGAATTAAAAGACTGTTTGCTTGCAGACCAAGGCCAAACATTTGAAGATTTGCTTGAAGAAGTAAATGTTCAACGTCAAGCTTTAGAAGCTGAACTTCAAGCAGGTCGAGATCGTTTACTTGAATATAACTCATGTCGTCCAATCGTGGCGCAAGAGATTGTTCAGGCTTTAGAAGATTATGATGACAACACAACGCTTCCGATGTTTGTGAAGCGCTTTATGTCATCAACCAATATCGACTTTGATGAGCAAAGTAACGGTACTGTGATTATTCGTCCAACAGACCAAATGCAAGTGCAAGGTTTGGCGCTAGACGAAGAAGGTATGACAGCAACGTTCTATCGTGATCAAGCACAGCTTCGTGAAGATGCTCAATATTTAACTTTAGAGCATCCATTCATTGAAAGTGTAATGGAAATGATCCGTACGCAATCATTTGGTAGTACCAATGTTGCTGTACTCAAATCTAATGCGTTAAAGCAGGGTTCAGTATTAATCGAAGTGTGGTTTAAAGTCGATGTGGTGGCACCTAAGGCATTGAATTTACCATCGAGCTTACCTAAGCAATTAATTCGTGTACTGTTAAGCGAAAATGGTCAAGATTTGTCTGAGAAAATTGATCCGACTATCTTAAAACCATATTTACACCATTTAGATGGCAATAGCTGTCG
>Ga0207655_1002681_pt1 | contig 13982 bp, 11 predicted proteins | sample KBSM44metaG_FD_184398 | JGI IMG/M metagenome (GOLD analysis project Ga0207655, IMG submission 184398) | Miscanthus rhizosphere microbial communities from Kellogg Biological Station, Michigan, USA - KBS M4-4 metaG (SPAdes) (version 2) | ecosystem: Host-associated > Plants > Roots > Rhizosphere >...
TCGGCGCCAACATCGGCACTGAAGAGCGGGAAAGTTTTGCCGTTTGCGGTGAACCATGCGGTTGCCGAATCCACACCGGGCATCGTCCATTTTGTTGCTCTAAACGTCACGGTGTGTCCGTCGATGCCGACTATCGGTGGATCCTCGGCAAAGGCACTTGTGGCGGCAAGAAAGCTGCCGATCATCAACACCCACTTAAGGCTGGCCATAGACGATCCTCTTCACCACCGGGCTTTCTGACATTAACTGTCTCTTCGTAACGCCAAAGGCCTTGATCAGCTCTTCCCGAGATCCCTTCGAGCCAAAAGAGCGTTGGTTATTATCGAAGCTGTATTGCTCCAATCGCCCTGTTGTCGAGTAATACCCATGCCACTCCGCGCAGGCACCGCAACCGCCATATCCGCCTATCGAAACAAGACTGCCCTTGGTGCCTTCCACGCAATCCATCGCCACAACAACATTGCTCAACATTTTCGTCTTCGCACCGTTGGAAGTGAGTTGTAAAACTTTGCTGATATCGCGTCGAAGCACCTTGCTACCGATGTTGATGGTCTGGTCGGAGCAGACCGGGATGACGTGGGTTTGCGCACCATCCACCGTCACCGATCGGCAGGACGACACCAACACCACTTCAACACCGCCGCACTGCATGACATCGCGCTGGGTGTAAGCATCCGTTGGCGCGGCGAAGGCTGGGGAAGAGAACAACCATGCCAGGCTCCCGGCGAACAAAAGCTGATTCATTGAGAAATCCTTTTCGCCGTTAGCCGGCCTGTTGTTCCGCCAAGCACTTCGCATAGCCGTCCGCAAACTTGGCATCGAATGACAATGCCACTGGCTCCTCCAACTCCGCCGAGCTATTGAGCAATACACGGGTAGCCGGGGTGTATTTGATCCAGCCGATCGTGCCGGTGCCGTCGGTGTCGAAGAACAACTGAGCGCGCACTACTTCACCGTCGTCCTCGTCGATCAGCAGGTTGATCTTGTCCTTGCCGACATAACGAAACGGAAAATCGCTGCTCCTGACAAGCTCAGTAAGGTAGCCGTAGCAACTCCCTTCACTGGCAATCGCGGGCAGTGAATGAGATAAAAGCGAAAGCGCAATCAGCACCGACCGAATGAAAAACCGGCTCATCCACTCACTCCTCATCCATCGGCGACGATTCCACATCGGTCATGCTCAGCAGTCGAAATTCATTGTTCACAAACTCGTAGTAACGATCCCGGTTACCACTTTCCAACTCATTCCCCTGCGCATCTTCTTCGCCGTCAAGCGTGATGCCGGAGACGATGATCAAGCGGCTGTCGGGCTGGTAAACCATGCCGAAGGTGCTGCCGTCGTAAGCATTGGGCAGCCCGCCAACGACTTCCCCAGTCTGAGCGTCCAGCACTTCGCCGCAAATGGCGCTGCCGCCACAGCCGAGCCTGTGAAGGATGTAATGGCCGGCGAAGTTCACCTTGCCTTTCAGGGCTTGCACCCGTGCCTGATCCATCATTGGGCTGCTGTTTTCTTGCGGCACCAACTTATGGTTGGGGCCGGTGAAAACAGGCGTTATGGTGTAATCCTTGAAGGTTGGATCGGCAGCGAATGCCATGGATGCGGCAGCCAATATCAAGCTGCCGAGAAGAACTGAAAATCCTTTCACGTAATAACTCCGTAAATGCATTGGAGACAGTCGACTTACTCAGACTGCCCTTCATAACGCTGTGTCTGCGGATTGAATTGCCACAGATGGGGCCGGGTCATAGCCTCTTTGCCCTTGTAGCGGATCTGGTCGCGCTTATCGCGGATGTAGGAGTAGATCTCGATGTCTTTTACATCGCCGCCGTTCTTGGGCGGTCCGTCCAGTACCTTGACCTCGGCGAAGTAATCGCCGCCGACATGCTTCAAGTAACCGTGGCACTGGATAAGGAAGGCGAAGGTCGAGTCACCCGCTGAACCACGGCTTGAGTAGGAGGTGAAAATGAAGTCCTCCTGACCGTCACCGTTGAGATCGCCGCGATACACCACCTTGCCCTCCTCCAGACTGAATCCATCAGTTTGAAAACTTGAATGTATGTCCAGGACGTAATCGGGTCTTTCCACCCATTGCGAGAGAAAATTCTTCGTATCGGTCTCCGAATTGCACAGATCCGTTGCCATGCTCACCATCGGCAACCAGGCCAAACACATCAACAACAGTCGTTTCACTTCGCATCCTTCGAATTGATCAATTCCAACTCACCATCCCGATACAACACCTCACACCCCACCCACGCCGGATCCACCTGCGGTATCACCGCCGACGGCTTGCGCAATTCGCGCAGCAACGTCGAGCCATGGGACAAGCGTCCGCCCATCCGCGCAATCACTGCCCGCGCTGTTTGGTAATGCGCATGTCGCCCCGGATCGAGGGTGTCTTCGAGCAGGATGTCGGCGCCGAGGATGCCTTGCACCTGCCCCGGATAAATCATGAACCCGGTGGCCTGCTCCGCACCTTCGCGACCGTCCTGCCAGAAGCTGCCGTCTCGGGTGCGAACGTCGGGATGCGGCGCAAACCAGTGCTCGCGGTCCGCCAGCGGCATGGCGTGGTGCAGACGGAAGAAGATGCGCATCAGGTTGTCGCGATACCACTCGCGCACTTGCAGGTAGTAACCACGGAGGCCCGGCAGGCCGGTCGAATGCGCTAGGCGGATCAGCCCTGACCATTGCGGGAATGGCTGTAGCGGCAGATCGCTCGACGCGGGCCGAGGGGTGGCCGGATCGGTTTCCCACGGCAATCGATGTGGACTGTTTTCAAGGTTGTCATAAGCGGTCGGCGGGCGGCCCAGCCAATCACCGCCGCTGCTGGCCAGCGCCGTGGCGATACACAGATTGCCTTGCACGACGAACACGTAAAACCGGGTGAACCAGTCCGCGAGTTGCTGGCCATCGGCAGCTTGGACGATGAGTTCGGCCAGCTCCCGATCGAAACGCTGCAAACCATTTTCAAGGTTCAGCAAATGCCCGCGAGCCTTGCGTTGCATACGCAAAAACAGCGGCAACGAACGCAGCATCATCAGCGGCTGCCACGGCAGATGCGGAGTCGCGCCACCGACTTCACCAGCGTAGTTACTCGCGCTGATGCCCCAGTCGGCCAGCCGGGCGAGAAACAGGTCATTGTTGATGTAGGACGCGCCGCCGAACACTGCGGTGAACGGTTCGTTGTCCTGCAACACCCGCGCATCCCAACGCGCCATGATCGCCGGGATACTCGCTGCCGCGCGGCGCTGGGCGTATTCCACCAACACGCTCGGTTGCGGCGGCAGGATCTCGGCGATATTGGCGGCGGTCAGGTGGCGGCGCCAGCCGTAATCGCTGATCGGCCGGTATTGCAGCAGCCACAGCTGTGAGCCGTCCCAGGCCCATTCGACATCGCCGGGCACGTAGTGGAACACGCGCAGTACGTCTTGCAAAAAGCGCCAGAGCAGGTCTTCGGTCAAACCGTGGGACGGCGTGAACGTGCCGCTTCGCCACGCATCGCCGAGCCGCGAAAGCGTTGCCCGTGAGGGGCTGACGTGACCGTCGGCCAGCGATTCGAGATGGCCTTCAACCCATTCCAGCTCTACTGAGAGATGTCGCACGAAAGCGATCCCGGACACTACAGGCTTAATGAAGCGCTGCACCACCACTTCCTCGACGCCTTCGGCCGCCAGTTCGGCGATGCGTTTCGGCACGTTGGCGGTCGGTTCGCGCAGATAGGTGGTGCTCAAACCGGCATTCGCCGAATCGGCCTGATCTTCACCGTAACTGGAGGAGCGCACCGCCCAGGTCACATCAGGTTGAGCAGCGAGAAATGCCGGCAGGCGCGGATCGCTGCAATCGTTGAGCGTGAGCGCTGCCGGGACCGCTTGCCGGGCCAGTTCAGCCAGGCGCAAACGCCCACCCTTGGTGTGCGCGACAAACCCGCGCTCGCCCGACTCCAGCCATTGCGCGAACTGCGCGGGCGAGTCGATCCACGGGTAATGACCCCAACCGGGTTTCAGGCTGATGGTCAGATCAGCGCGGGCTAGAATCGCCGACCACGCCGCCGCTTGCTCGATGCCGAGCACCGCGTCCTGATCGCCCCAAACCAGCTCGACCGGATCGGTGATCCACTCCAGCAGTGGCAACGCGGTATCGGCGCGAATCAGATCCCAATGCGGTCCAAACGCACGGCAGCGCGCATAGCCGGCGCCCATGCGCTGGTACTGCGCGGGCGTCCAGGTCTGGTTGGAGAACTTGCGGGCGAACAGCTTGGGCTTGTTCGACAGCAGCCAGTGAATGGTCTTGCGGATCGGCAGCGGCGACATCAGTGCCGGTAACCGCCGCTGCCACAAAAACGCACCGACCGGCGCCAACAAAACGCTGCGGGAAAAGTGTCTGGGCCGACGCTGCAACGCATGCAATACAAGCAAGGCATTGACCCCGACCGCCATGATCGCGCTGCCCTGCTGCGTCATCGCCAGCAAGGTCTGCGCGTAGTCCGCCAAATCCTCGCAAGGCGGCTGCGGATTCGCGCCGAAGCCCGGCAACTCCAGCGGCACCACGTCGTAGCGCTGGAAGTGTGGCAGCGCGTCGTCCCACCAATCGGCAGCGCTACCGTTGCCGGCCAGCAGGTACATCAACGGCTTCCTCATGAGCGATCCTCAGGTCAGATCGCGCAGAGCGGCGTCGAGGGTTGGAAAGCGGAATGTGTAGCCAGCCTCGGTCAAACGCTGCGGCACCACGCGCTGACCGTCGAAGAACAATTGCGCCATCTCCCCCGCCATTGCACGCACTGGCGCGGCGGGAATGTGCAACCACACCGGACGCTTGAGGACCTTGCCGGCCTGCTCGGCGAACGCAGCCTGACTGACCGTTTCGGGCGCGACCATGTTGTAGGTGCCACGCAGAGTGTCATCGTTGAAAGCCCGCGCGATCACCTGAAGCACATCGTCGCGATGCACCCAACTCATGATCTGCTGACCATCGCCCATGCGCCCGCCGAAACCCAGGCGGAACGGCAGCAGCAACGGCGTCAACGCACCGCCGGAGCCGAACACCACACCGAGACGCAGCACCACCTGACGCACGCCAAACTCGGTGGCCGGTTGCGCGGCGGCCTCCCAACGCGCACAGAGTTCGGCCATGAAACCGTCACCCTTGCTAGCGTGTTCGTCGAGGCTTTCGCTGGCATCGCGCACGCCGTAGAAACCGATGGCCGAGGCTTGAATCCATAGGGCTGGTTTGTGCTTGGTGTTCTTCAGCCAGGTCATCAACGCTTCGGTGGTGCCGACTCGACTGGCGAGCAGTTGCGCCTGACGTTTGGGAGTCCAGCGTGGGCCGGCGACGGGTGCTCCGGCGAGATTGATGATTACGTCGAAGGCTTCGTCGTGGCTAAGTTCGCTGAGCGAATGCACACAGCGGATGCGGCCGTTGAATAGATTGGCTGCGCTCAATGGATCGCGCGTCAGTACGCTGACCGAGTGGCCCGTGTCGAGTAATTGATTGACCAAGGTTTCACCGATGAACCCGGTGCCGCCGGTGATTAGCACACGCTTGAAAGTGCCGCCGGCAAACGGGTTGGATTGGCTCGGAGTCTTTTCTGAAGGGGATTTCCGGCGGTCATGCCGATACAGCCAGAATAACGGCGGCACCAACACCAGCAACGCAAAACCGTCGAGCCACAGGTGCGACCAGACCTGTTGTTGCGCTGAAAGCCACATGTCCTGCGGCGCCCATAACAGGATGCCGGCGCTCAACCAGCCCCAGACTGCCGGGGTTTTCAAGCGATTGCCCAAGTGCACCAGCGCGAGCATGTACAGCGAATAACTTTGCAGCGTCGCGCCGAACAGCGCGAGCCACCAGACTTGTTGTTCGTGGCCGGCCGCAGGTACCGCATCGGCGCCCCAGAATGCGAGTTCGAGGGTGTGCAGGTAGCCGTCGAGTAAACCGGAATGCCCGGCCCAGGTCAGGGTGAGTCCGGCGAGTATGTGCACGATTGCGGCGGCGTATAGCCAGAGCACTAACGCAGGGCGAAGCGAGGTCGAGGGGGCTGGCATTCCGTGTCCTGAGCGCATTCCTTGGGGGTGGGGAGTTTAAAGGAAAATCGCAGTCGTCAGATGCTCAAGTATTAAACGTTTAAGCGCTGCGGATTCTGGCTCAGCGCATATGAAAACGCGTTAGCCATGATGGCGGAACGCGTTTGATCACATCGAGGTGAAAAGGCGCCGGGCGCTGTAAACGCCCTTCTTCACTTAACCGCACTAAAAGCAGCTGCTGGCCACTATCGGTTCGGCCACTTCGGACTGAAGTCGCTTAATCGCATTGATGCCCGAGTCGTTACCTTTGTCGGCAGCAAGCTGATAACAGGCCAAGGCGCGAGGAGTATCTTTCTTTCCTAGATCGCCGCTTTTCCAATAATCGCCTAACGAAACGAATGCATGCGTTGATCCCATGGTGGTAGCACGAATCAACTCTTTTTCAACGTCCAGCGGGCGCTGGCAGGGTCCTGAACCGGCCAATTCATTGCCAAAACAATAGAAGCCAGCCAACGACTCAGCACCGCTCGGCGAATCAACGGCTGCTGCCTTGAAAAGAGCCTCAACTTTGCCGTATTCCAATTGCGGGGCCATACCCGACAGACTTAGCCCGGCCGCAGCCGAACTAGATATAGGATCGCCTGAAGCGGCCGCGCACAGGTAATTTTCCAAAGTCGCCTCAAAAAGTTCTCCTGTCAGTCGGTATTGCTCAAGGCCGCCCAAGCCAGCAAATCCTTGTCCGCGCTGCCAACAGAAATTCTCCGCACGACTCATTTTCCGCGTACTGGCTACAGAAAGCTCTTTATCAGGAATCGACCAGTCCTCAACCCCATCAAGCGTCCAGCATGACTTCCGCGAAAAGTTGAAAATCTTGATATTGCTGTTGCCGGCGCGTTTATCCACAACGTTAACGTGGCGGTCATCCACCTTCTCGATCTCTATTCCTTCCACTTTCCCATCGGGCACGGCCACCATTAAGGGAAACGCCATATCGCGTCCCACCTCCGCAGTAACGTAGGTCACAATCCGCCCTATATCCGACGTCCCCTTTAATACCAGCAGCTTCACGGCCTGCGCAGTTAGTCGCTTCTGCGATTCGGCATTAGCGGAGAATGCTGGAAGAAACTGTCCAAAGTCTTGCGTAGGGCACGAGCCACGTCCAAATGTCGGGCCACTCCCGGTATCGGACGCGATATTGTCCAAAAACACTGAACGGTCACGACTCATACTGGCGATGCAATTGTTCACCGCTGCCACATGCGCCGAAGAGTCCGGTTCCGTCTCCAACGCATCGACCTGGCAATCGGTATCGCGCAGTTTGATCCAGGCGCGCTGAGCCTCCTGAACCGTTGCCTTTTGGCTCGCCGCAAGAACTGGATCGGTCTGATATCCACCTTCGAGCCGAACCATCAGTTCTTGATAACTGGTATTCAACTGCTTATCTGCAGCAACCTTGGCACTCACAGAACATCTTTCCCTCTGAGAGTTCGTAGTGATATCGACACATGCATCGTCAGCAAATGCATGTCCCCCCAACAGAGATAAACCACCAATCAGCACGGCGGGCAGCACCGGAATAAGATATTTACTCAAGGCAAATTCCAACAATATCTTGCGAAAGTGTATTTTTAAGTCGTGCTTATTCTTCAAGGGAGATAGCCATTTTCAGAGTAGATCCATTCAGATAAACGACTGCTTCGCGCCCATTAATATCGACAGGGGTAGGATTTTGGATCATTCCTTCATCACTAGCCTTCGCAATTTTTGTTAACGTCTTATCCGCAACATTGGCACGCCAAATAGTTTCATCACCATTCTTGAAATAAAACGTCGGCCGTGACTTGCTCCAAATCGGAGCATATATATTCCAACCGGCCTCGGGCCGACCAGCCTGCGCTATCGTTTCATACCCTGAGGTGTGCGAGTAGTACGCTTGCAATTTTCCATACTCACCACCCCAACCGAATGTCAAACCACTAACAGCATTTTCATCAGTATTTGGCCACTGCTGGAACAGCAAACTGCTTTCCAATGGCGGAGATTTTGAACCGAGCTTATAAACCATCCCCCGCAGCTGATTCTTAGAGAGTTGCTGTCGATAGTAAAACGCCCCATCAAAGATTCCCGCAAACCTTTTCCCTTCGTCGTTTGAACCCAAACTCAGAGCACCATCAAAACCGATATCTTTCGCAATCGTGTGCAATACCGGCCTGTCGTTGCGATCAACGTACTCATATAGATTACCCCGGTACGCAATCATCGCCGCATCAAAATGCCCTTCAAACACGATGACATGCAACATGCCTGAAATTGTTTCAGCTGAGATCACAAATCGTTCGACAGCCCCTTTTTCATTGGGAAGCCATGCTAAATCAATGACCTTCCATGAGCGTTCAAACTGTGTGTAGGGCTTATCACCCAACATTAACTTAATATCTTTCTGAGTCGGCCTAGGCGCAATAGAAACGGGTGTGAGAAAGCTTATCTGCTGAACATAAGCTTCCTCTAAACACTCGACTGACTCACAAGAATTACGCTCTGACTCAAGCCAGTCACTTTCGATTAATTGAAAAACCCGCCGACTTTTTATCGACTTGAAGACTTCACTTAGCTTTTCATCCATTGCGGACAAGGAAGGAGAACGACAAATTTTCCTTTCTACGTCCGTTGAAGCTTTGCCACAGTCGAAACTCGCAGAAAATGCCACCGAACTGAAAAGCAAAAAGGCTAACGGTAAAAAGCTAGGGAGCGAATATATATTTTTCATTGATTCACGCTATCAGGCATTTAACTTCGCAAAGCGGGTTGCGAGATGCTTGGGGCGTTCATTTATCCGCCGCTTCATTTGTTACCCTCTTTGCCAATGCTCGACGACATCAACATCCACCCGCATCGCCACACAAGATCCATCCGCGTATTTCTTTGCCTTTCGGTGTTTTAAACATAATCGAAAGCCAGCCAGCCTCAACAGCCTCCTGCTGAACCCTATCCCCGGAAACCAAATACATACGAGTGACATCGTCAAAAACTGGAGAGCTATAAATTTTAGCTTTTTTATTTATTGTCAGCTGAACCGGCACACCTTCATTCCATTTAGAAAACGCTGGAGTCGCAAGTTTATTACTAACAGACAATTGATCCTTGTAAGGAAATTCATACATTAGATTCTGGTAATCGTCTGCCAATATATCGCCACCCTCACCAAAATATTTGGAGACTCGCTCATCCCTTGAATAACCACTCTCGCTCTTTTTGTAAACATGCACACTATAATACTCACCAGAATATCTAACTCCGGTGTCTGAATGTATTCCCACACTGTGTATTACAAAAAGCTCTTTCTCGGAACTACCTTTAACATCAGAAAAAAATGCCGAGCGGACTTTTCCTGTATCTGCCAAATACGGCAACTGCCCAACGAGCTTCTTAGATTTACTCAAACAATCAACATAGTTAACATCAATACCCACTTGATTGTTCGAATCTTCACTGCTCGCCTCATCCTCTATAGGAACGAGATCAAAAACAATCGCACCGTCTTTTGTCGGGATCGAATGGTACACTTTACTCTCAGGGACCTCGCAAGCTAGCGAAGCCACCGAAGACAGGCAAAATGAAACTAACAATGAAAATTTACATAAGCGCTTCATAACGAACAGCCCCCGAACACAACCTTGAATTTCTCAGCAACTTCTTTAGTAAACTTCTCTCGCTGATCAAGTTCTTTCAGCCCAGAGTTGATAATCCTAGTCACAGATTTAATTTTCGCATCTACATCAGGTGAACTTGCATCCGCAAGTGAACCAATACCTTTCGCCTTCCAAAACCATAGACCAGACTCTAATGCAACCCTCATATTGTCCTGTACCAGGTTCGGATTAGCATCGATATTCACACCTATCGCTACAGCACATTCACGATAGTTAGCATAGTGGGTCAAATGAAGAAGGCCTCGCCCCCTATAGTCGTTATGAGGGTACTGATTGCTACCAAAGCTATGTTTACCATACGCTGGATCGTTTGCAATCAGATGCTGATCTATATACTCAAGCTTCTCTTCTCTGGTTAGTGACATCCCCAGCCTTGCAAAACCATCATTAATAGCGGTCGGCGCCATTCTATATAGTTTCTCGGCTGTGTAGCTACGACGAGTGTAATTTAAACTTTCCCTAAACGCAGAAAATTGAAAAGTCTCGTGCTTACCCTGCCCCATTATATGAAATACCTGAGCACAGGTATTTACTCCATACTTAGGGAAAAGCTCGTTCGCCACCATGACAAACTCACTTACAAAAGTATCCGTTACGGAGGATGGACAAATACTCCGCATCAATGCATTTGTTAACGCTATATTACTGCCACACTTTTTGCAGACATTACTGCCGGACGATGGCATCATATTTCCAATGAGCGCGATTGGATGAAAATGCCATACAACTCCATCGCCTACCCCTTTAGATTGTATAGCTGGATCATCCCAAAATATTAAACTATCTATTCGTTCTTTTTCGTGCTTTAGAACAGATGGGTAATTTTCTAGCAACGTATCCAACCGCGCCCATTTGGCAGAGTCCGACTTAGATTTCCACTCCGTAGGGTGATATGCAATGAGCTTTGACCAATGATCCCTGAACTCCCTATTCTTAAGTGCAACCGGAAAATCTTCGGGAGTAACTTTTTGATCTTTATTACCAAATCTATCCAAGTCCTTATATAAGATCTGGAAGAACTCCGGCATATCATCAGGATCCAGAAAACCATCAGAATTTGAATTTGATTCCTTAACGATGCGAAAGCCTAGTTTTTCCCAGTCGTGCTGACCAAGAAGCTCCGCCCCTTCTTTTTTGAGCAAACCCGATTTGTTTTCTGAATTATCAATTACGGTTACTTCGTACCATTCTTCAGTGTCCTTATAGAGAACAGTTTTCCCAAGCTCCACAAAATTTTCATTCGAAATTGTCACAATTCCGGTTAGAGGAGGCTTTCTTTTTAAAGTCGTATTCGGTGGCAAGTGCAAGTATTGCTTGCCTTGCTTCACAGATGCCTTATTTTTCAGAAAATCCTCAATTCTCGGATCTGATGAAAAAATTTCCACATGAACTTGATAGTTTCTGGAAACCCCTCCACCAGGACCTGCCAATGTTTCATTTAAACCAATAAAACCGATTGTGTCACCTGCCTTAATTGCCGTGTCCATCGGCACAACCTTATCAAACTCCGTAGGAGCCAACCCCTGCAATTGAACATAAGGCTTTTCAACACAGGCCCAAAAAGTTGCTGGGACAGGAGTAGAATGGCTTTTCAAACCGGTTGTAGCACCGGAAGTGCTCGGAACAAAGGAACATTCCGCCATTTTGTAAAGCTTAGAGCCAATCTTCAGGCTAAAAACTTTACCGCTATCAAATTCTATTACGCTATTTGTACAAAGCACTAAGTCTTCATTTTGTCCCAGACTATTTATTTGTCTAATTGCAGCCCCGGCTAAAGTGCCGTGACTTTGCGGCGAGGGCGCTGCCCGCAGAGTAAGTCCTGTCCCGGTAACTATAGCTCTGACTTTACCCTTCCAATAATCTGGCTTCTTCCTCTCTGGCGCAGTTATGGCGCTCCAACTCGCACTTCCATCACCTCGTGGGTAAGCAATACCGTTTTGTTTGTAGGCGAACCAAAAATCTTGCCCTGGTGTACGCCCTCCTACACTACCCTTAATAAGTTTTCCTTTTGCATGAATATGATCAGGGTGTTCTTCCAGTATTTCAATTTCAGTCCCAGCGGAGATCGAACCATATTCGACACAGCCGACTGCACCGTTAATATCGCTACGCGCCTTAAACCCGCTGGCCACCATTTTTATTTTTGGAGTGCCAGACTGCTCGGGATCATCCGCGTATCGCTGATAAGGTAACAAATGCATATACAGACTATAAAATACAAGCTCATTGCTAGCATTGGGAGTCACCTCCTTATTTGGAGGTGATTTATAGTCATGCCTTACAAGGCAAAACGAATTCGAGTACTTTAGTGCTTCTGTAGTATTTGAAGCTTCAAATGCAGTGGCTAGGTAATCCTCATTCAGACGGTATGCAACGACGACACCGTCGCCAATACAGCGAATAGGCTCATCTCGCATACACTGCGGAGCAGTTTTATGTGAGATATGAATACCACCATGCCAAAAGCCGTGATTTCCTAATAAGAAATTTCCGGAACTTTCGCTTTCCAAGGCTTTAAAAACTTCCTCCGAATCTTTGAACTGTGTGCCATCAGCCTTTCGAAACGGATATTGAAAATTCATTAAAGGCGCGGGAGCCGTTGGAGCGGCTGCAGGCGCGGGAGCCGGCGCAGGTTCTGGTGCTGGTTGCGCCCCCCTAAATTGAGGTTTCGGCCGCAGCACCTTCTCTGGCATTGGCCAATACCCGCTGTCCGGGCCATAAAGGGCTGTTTTCGGACCTGCAGATTGGGAACCAAAAAATTTCCCTGGCGTCAACGCAGTACTGAGACTTTCAATAACCCCCGTGTGCCCGTGAAAATTAATCCAAAGTGCAATATCACCCGGCTGGGCGCTCGCGACCGGAATCTCATCGAAATGCTCCCGATCAGTATTAAGCATCGATGTTGTGCGGTAAGGAATTGTATATCCGGCGTCTTTCATGATTCGGTAAACAAGACCTGAACAGTCGATTTCCTTCTTGCCGTTGTTATTTACATCCGTTTCGCCCTTATGCGGACCGTACTCGTAGCCGCTGCGATATGGATTCAGATGCTCAAGTAGCCCAGTACTCATCGGAAGCTTCCTGCTTTAATACATTGAATTGAATGATTCGTGACGACGCCTTCGGTCGCCAAGCGTTCAACAGAGGGCTTGCTGGACTCAGGGTCTTTTTTTTGAGCTTCTTGATAACACGCCATTGCTCGCGGTCGATCCGATGGGACGACGTTGCCCGTTTCGTACACTTCACCCAGTCGAAGAAGTGCTTTGGTTGAGCCACGCTGCGCAGCACTTTCCAGCGTAGCTATTGATTTTTCAGGGTTGGTACACGGACGTTCATAGTCGTATTCACCCTCATCGCAATAGAACCTTGAGAGCGCCAAACCTGCATCTGGAATGCTTGTTGATGCCTGAATAAAAAGATCCAGGATCTTGGCATTCTCCAAGCGCGGCGCTTGCCCGGAAAGACTGATCCCGGCAGCAGCAACGGCAGCCTGGGCCGAACCTTTCCGTGCACCATCTAAATAGCTATCCAATACTGCGGCATACAAATAGATGCCAGATTCGGGAGAAGCCTTATTAACGAGCCTGTCAAATATGACGCCTTTTTTGAGTTCTAACTCACCGGGAGCTAGTTTCTCAGACTGAGTGATCTCTTCCATGACCGCATCGATTGCCCAGTCCTCCAATCGATTCAGAGCCCAGCAATCACTGTGTTTGAAGACGAAAATCTTCAAAAAATGGCCCGCCTCATCACGGACGACTACTCTGTTAGGCTCTTTGATTTCAATAGTGAGATCAGATTCGGCAGCATTTTCCGGAAGCAATACCTTCAACTCATCGGCGGCAATCATGCCTAAGCTCCGCTCGACAACCTTCGGTATTTTCCCATCAGCTGTTACGTGAACATATTTCACAGGAGACGCAATAAAGGCTTTCTGTATCTCTGGCTCAGATGAAAAGGCTTTGACGAAATCACCAAAATTGCCACTTGGGCATTGGGCGGTGCTGGACGAAGAGGCAAAGGCCCCCGAAGTCATCCCCCAGCACAACAAAACAATCGAAAACCACTTCATCTGCCTCACGTACCTGTTTGTTGTCATCACGACACTCATCACTCAGAAAACACAAAAAAAGCCTTCGGCTTAACCTTCTCAGGCGGTGCATTCAACAACGCCTGATCCATCAAACTCCCCGCCTTATCCTTATCCGCCGCCCCCGGCAGCACCGGCGGTTTAATCCCGATCCCGGTGCC
>Ga0207655_1002682_pt1 | contig 13977 bp, 15 predicted proteins | sample KBSM44metaG_FD_184398 | JGI IMG/M metagenome (GOLD analysis project Ga0207655, IMG submission 184398) | Miscanthus rhizosphere microbial communities from Kellogg Biological Station, Michigan, USA - KBS M4-4 metaG (SPAdes) (version 2) | ecosystem: Host-associated > Plants > Roots > Rhizosphere >...
GGTGAGGTGCTGGCGACGCTCGATCCCACGCGCTTTCAAACCAATTTTGGCGAGGCGATAGCGCGGGTACGCACGTTGCGTGCCTCCTCTGAGCGTTTGCAGGCCGAGCTCAGCGACACGCCCCTGACGTTCAGTGCTGATATCCTGCAGCATCCCGAGCTGGTGGCGCGTGAAACTCAGCTCTATCAGGCGCGGCGGCAGAACTTTGTTGAGACCATCGGTAATTTGCAGCAATCACTGACGCTGGTGCAGGCCGAACTCAACGTAACAGAACCGCTGATGCTACGCGGTGCAGCGGGAAAGGTTGATGTCATTCGCCTGCGCCGTCAGGTTAGCGATCTGCGTGGCAAAATCGACGAAGCGCGCAACGATTACTACGTGCGCGCCCATGAAGAGCAGGTGAAAAACAACGGTGAACTGGACGCGCAGCTGCAGGTCGCGGCCGGAAAACAAGACCTCCTTACCCGCACCACGCTGATTTCGCCGGTGCGCGGCATTGTGAAGGATGTGCGTGTGACGACCGTAGGCGGTGTGCTGGAGCCGGGCGGCAAGCTGATGGAGATCGTTCCGCTGGAGGATCAGTTGCTAATTGAAACCCGCATCAATCCGCGTGATATCGGCTATATCCGCCCGGGTTTGCCTGCCGTGGTGAAAATCACCGCTTACGACGCTTCTATTTATGGTGAGCTGCGCGGTGAAGTCGAAACCGTCTCACCCGATACGCTACAGGATGAGGTTAGGCATGACGAATTTTACTATCGCGTCTATGTGCGCACGCAAAACGCTGAACTGACCAATAAAAGCGGACGCAAGTTCGCTATCATGCCGGGCATGGTGGCAAATGTTGAGATTAAAACCGGTCAGAAAACCGTAATGGATTATTTGCTTAAGCCACTGAATAAAGCCAAAGAATCACTGCGCGAGCGTTGAAAATAAGCACCGACTACTTTTCCAATAATCTTAGTTGTGCGCGGAAATTAACATTACTAATTTAAGGCTAACGATTGTACAAAATGTGCTGAAAACGGCAAATAATGCGCGTCAGAAATTGAGGTTAATTTAACCCATTCAATTAACTTTACGCGATATAGATGTTGAAGAGGAATTACGGACAAAAAAATGCCGGACCATCTAGTCCGGCGGGAAATTAGGGTAAATCAAATCATTCGGGGTGAATGAAGGTAATAATGAAATAAATGATGATAGCAGGGATAATTGTATGCTCTGGATGCCAAACAGTTTTGTCATTCAGTGCGGAAATGTAAATCATGTAATTTTATGTTTTTAAACGATTAAAATATATATTGGCAAAAAGTGCGATATTTTTTACCTATCCGTGCTGGTTATTAGTTCCCCGATATTTACACTTAGAAATAACTTTTAAATAAACTGAAACAGTTTTGGAAATTTAGTAGCATTTTCGTGATAGATTATTGCCCAACATAAAATAACAATGGCGTGCCGGCTGAATTTTTAATCGTTCAGTTAGCAGTGGCAAAAAATAAAGGCACATTAAAGAGGGTAATAAAATGAAACGTCGCGTTCTCTCCCTGATGATTCCTGCATTGCTGGTTGCAGGATCAGCAAGCGCAGCTGAAATTTACAACAAAGATGGCAACAAATTAGACCTTTACGGCAAAGTTGACGGACTGCACTATTTCTCCGATGACGCTGGCTCGGACGGTGACCAGTCTTACCTTCGTTTTGGCTTTAAAGGTGAAACTCAGGTGACCGATCAGCTGACCGGTTATGGCCAGTGGGAATATCAGGCGGCACTGAACACCGCTGAAAGCGAAGGCACCGCTAACAGCTACACGCGTGTTGGCTTTGCCGGTCTGAAATTTGGTGATGCAGGTTCATTCGATTACGGCCGTAACTACGGCGTGATGTACGATCTCGGCGCATGGACAGACGTGCTGCCAGAATTCGGTGGCGACACCTACGGCGCGGACAACTTCCTGTTCCAGCGTAGCAACGGCCTCGCAACCTATCGTAATACCAACTTCTTCGGCTTAGTCGATGGCTGGAACTTTGCGGTTCAGTATCAAGGCAAAAACGATAACCCAACCGAATCCTCTTCTGGCCGTGATGTACTGGGCGAGAACGGCGACGGCTACGGTCTGAGCACCACCTACGATCTGGGTTCAGGTTTTGGTATTGGTGCGGCAATGTTCCAGTCTGACCGTACCAACAACCAGAACAGCAACACATCCGGCATTCTCGGCCGTGGCGATAAAGCCGAAGCTTACAGCGGCGCGCTGAAGTATGACGCTAACAACGTCTATCTGGCGGCAATGTACAGCCGTTCGTACAACGCCACACGCTTCGGTTCAAGCGACGCAAGCGCTTACGGTTACGCTAATAAAGCGGATAACTGGGAATTGGTGGCACAGTACCAGTTCGACTTCGGCCTGCGCCCATCTCTGGCGTTTGTCTCTTCACGTGGCTCTGACATCGAAGGTTACGGTAGCCAGAACCTGAAGAAATACATTGATGTAGGCGCAACTTACTACTTCAACAAAAACATGTCGACCTACGTTGATTACCAGATCAACCTGCTGGACGACAACAACTTCACCGACGCAGCCGGTATCAATACCGATGACGTCGTAGCACTGGGCTTGGTTTACCAGTTCTAAGGGTGATGGAGCGTGACTCGACGGTCACGCTCCCGTTTTCAGCAGCGCATCCAACGCAGCACGCAGCACCTCGACCACGTGTTCCGCATCCTCACCAATCTGTACCTGCACAATTGCGCCCTCAACCAGCAATACAACCTGCGCCGTTTTCAACTGTTGTTCGGGTATCAGCTTGTCGCCGATCGCCTGTGCCATTTCACGCTTATGCTGACGAATCAGTTCGCTGGCTTCCGGTAACGTATTGCCCAACTCCGCTGCAGTATTAATAAACGCGCAGCCACGATAATCGTCATCGCTGAACCAGCTGAGTAACGCAGCGGGTAGGGCATCGATCACTGCTGCGTGCTGATGCAGCGCAGCGCGAAAGGCGAGCATCCAACGCTGATGACGCTGCTGTAAAAATGCCAGCACCAACGCATTCTTCGCTGGAAAGTGGCGATAGAAAGTCACTTTGGTGACGCCCGCTTCTGCAATTACCTTATCCACGCCGGTAGCGCGAATCCCTTGCTGGTAAAACAGCTGCTGGGCGCAAAGCAAGATACGATCGCGCGCGGATGCGGAGGCATCAAAGATGAGTGGCTCAAGCATAAAAATTCCTGTGTTTGCATGTAGACAGAATTGTCTACATACGGCAGGATGAATCAAGTAGACAGACCTGTCTACATAATCAGGAGAAATAACATGCTGGTGCCACCGTTCAATCAACAAACCGCGTTACAGAAAGTCCGCATGGCGGAAGATGCCTGGAACAGTTGCGATGCGCAGCGTGTTTCGCTGGTGTACAGCGAAGATACGCGCTGGCGCAACCGCAGTGAATTCGTTAATGGACGCGCAGAAGTTGTGACCTTCCTGCAGCGCAAGTGGGTAAAAGAGCTGGATTATCGACTGATCAAAGAGTTATGGGCGTGGCACGAGGATAAGCTAGCGGTGCGCTTTGCTTATGAATGGCATGATGACAGCGGTAACTGGTTCCGCAGCTATGGCAATGAGAACTGGCATTTTGCTGCCGATGGTTTGATGATTCAGCGTTTCGCCTGCATCAATGATCTGCCGATCAAGGCAGAGGATCGCCTGTTCCATTGGCCCGCCGGAACACGCCCGGACGATCATCCGGGCCTGAGTGAGTTGGGGCTGTAGCGGCTATCGCTCGCCGCGCCACTTTTTGGCTTTTGGTGCCAGTTGCGGCGGCGGGTTGGTGATGGCGTTCAGGCTACCTTCCATCGCCACGCCCGCGAGCGTAAAGGCGGAGAAGCTCAGCCAGTGCTGCCATTTACTGATTTGTGTTTTAGTCTTTTCCATTCTGCACCTCGCTGAAATTCAACTCACCTTCAACAATGCAGAATTCATGCCAGCGCACCGCTCTCAGCGCCACACGCCTTGCAGCGACTTTGCTACACTGCGCCAGCGCTGAAGCGGTGCAGGGTGGTGATTTTCTGGTGCAATAATTTAACGTCGGCGTGCAGGATAGTGCTGAATCAGGCGATGGCGGTAAGTCTGCCAGCATTTGAAACTGCCATAAATAAACAGCCCGGCGGTTACGGCAATAATCATATAAATCATCTGATGCTCCTGTAGGCATAACGTTGCAGGAACCGGTTATCCTGTGTCAGCGTTAAACCGACTTCAAGCAGCTTTAGACTGCTTTACAAGTGATTTATGCTTTGTAATTGACTGCAGTAATGCGTTACAGATGAGGAATTAATGCGTTTTCAGAATATTCTGCTAACTTGCCTGCTGGCATTTGGCCTCAGCGCTTGCGAAAAAAATGACACGCAGCCCGCGTTGGTGCTGGAAGGTAAAACCATGGGCACCGTGTGGCGCGTCAGCGTCGCCGGGGTTGATCCGCAGCGCAAAGCGGCGTTGCAGCAGCTGATTCAGCAACAGCTGGATCGTGATGACGGCGAATTATCGACGTGGAAAAGCGATTCGGTACTGTCCCACTTTAATCAATATCAAGGCAGCGCCCCGCAGCCGGTAAGCGCTGACATGGCCGATATCGTGACTGAGGCGCTGCGTATCGGTCATAAAACCTCAGGTGCGATGGATATCACCGTCGGCCCGCTGGTGAATCTGTGGGGCTTTGGCCCGACAAAGCAACCGACGCATACGCCCAGCGAAGCGGAAATCGTCGCCGCTAAAGCTGTGACGGGTTTGCAACATCTGCGCGTGATTCAGGGCGTTAATGGTCAGTGGCTGCAGAAAGATCTGCCCGGCTTGTATGTCGATCTCTCAACCATGGGCGAAGGTTATGCCACCGATCATCTGGCGCGCCTGATGGAGCAGCAAGGCATCACCGATTATCTGGTTTCAGTTGGCGGTGCGGTATTGAGCCGTGGCGTCAATGCCAATCAGCAGCCGTGGCGCGTGGCGATCCAGAAACCCACCGATCGCGAAAACGCGGTAGAAGCACGCGTCGATCTGCAAGGGCACGGTATCAGCACCTCGGGCAGCTATCGCAACTATTATGAACTGGATGGCAAACGCATTTCGCACGTCATCGACCCCACCACTGGAAGACCGATTGAGCACCAGCTGGTGTCGGCGACAGTGATTGCCACTACCGCGCTGGAAGCGGATGGCTGGGATACCGGTTTAATGGTGCTCGGCAGCGAACGCGCCAAAGCGTTGGCGTTAAAAGAGCATCTGGCGGTCTATTTGATCAGCAAACAGGGCGACGGCTTCACTCACTGGATGTCGCCGCAGTTTACATCCTTCCTCATCGATCAGGCATCTCAATAAAGGAGGCGTCATGCTGGATTTATTTAGTGACGAAGCGCCGTGGCAGGAACCGCTGGCGGAGGGTGCGGTGATTTTGCGGCGTCGCGCCCGCGATCAGGCCGATGCGCTACTGGTGGCGATTCACGACATCGCCGCTAAAAATCCTTTTGCCCATCGCATCACACCCGGCGGCCACCGCATGTCGGTGGCGATGACCAACTGCGGCGATTTTGGCTGGTCTACCGATTCGCGCGGTTACCAATATACCGAACAGGATGTCAGTAACGGACACCATTGGCCGCCGATGCCTGCGCTGTTCCGCGAACTGGCGCAGCAGACGTCGCGTGAAGCGGGATTTACCGGTTTCAATCCTGATGCGTGCCTGATTAACCGCTATGAACCTGGTGCGAAACTGACATTGCATCAGGATAAGGATGAGAAGGATCTGCGCCAGCCCATTGTGTCCGTTTCGCTAGGGTTGCCCGCCGTGTTCCAGTTCGGCGGATTTGAACGCGGTGATGCCACGCAGCGCGTGTTGCTGGAACATGGCGATATTGTGGTGTGGGGCGGCCCCTCACGCCTGCGCTATCACGGCATTCTGCCGCTTAAGCCGGGCATTCATCCGCAGGCGGGCGCTTTCCGCTATAACCTGACTTTCCGCCGTGCGTTTTAAACTTTTATTGTTGTCAAAGCGTACATTTTTGTAGTGGCGCAATTTATTGCGCGATAAATCGCGGCGCTAGCAAAGGTGCGATGAAAAGCGTTTTGCTGAGGTAAATATTGGATGAGAATTATTCTTGCTATCAGCCAAGGCGACATTAAACTGCAGGCTGCTTTATTGACCGCTGGAACCCTTTGATGGCATTGCTGCAAGTCGTTTTTCGCCAGTACCGCTGGCCTTTTATTGGCGTCATTCTTCTCACGCTGTTGAGCGCCGTGCTCGGTATTGGCCTGATTGCTTATATCAATAATGAGCTGATCGTCGCGGTGAATACCTCGATTTCAGTGCTGCCGAGTTTCCTGGGGCAACTGTTCCTGCTGATGGCCGTGACGCTCGGCTCCCAGCTGGCGCTGACCATGCTCGGCCACCATTTTGTCTGGCGTCTGCGCGGCGAATTCATCAAACGCATTCTCGATACGCGTGTGGAGCGCATCGAACAGATCGGCAATGCGCAACTGTTAGCGGGTCTCACCAGCGATGTGCGCGCCATCACTATCGCTTTTGTACGCTTACCTGAGCTGATTCAGGGCATCATTATCACCCTCGGTTCGGCACTTTATCTCGCCTGGCTTTCTCCGAAGATGCTGTTGATCACTTGTCTTTGGCTGGTGGTGACGCTGGTGGGAGGCTGGCTGCTGGTTTCGCGGGTTTATCAGCATATGGCTAAGCTGCGTGAGATCGAAGATGACCTGTATCGCGATTTCCAGACCATTATTGAAGGGCGTAAAGAGCTGCAGCTTAACCGCGAACGCGCCCAGCTGATTTACGACAGCGTGTATCAGGAGAATGCTAAAAGCTATCGCCACCACATCGTGCGCGCCGACACCTTCCATCTCAGCGCGGTGAACTGGTCGAATATTATGATGCTGGGTGCGATTGGCATCGTGTTCTTTATGGCTAACGGGCTGGGCTGGGCCAACACGGCGGTGGCGGCGACCTATTCGCTGACGCTGTTGTTCCTGCGTACGCCGCTGCTGGCGGCCGTAGGCGCGTTGCCGACGCTGCTCAGCGCCCAGGTGGCGTTCCGCAAACTCAACACCTTTGCGCTGGCGCCGTATGAAGAAACGTTTAAATCTCTGCCGAACGTCAGCAACTGGCAAACGCTGGAGCTGCGCGACGTCTGCTTCCATTACGGCGAGCACGGTTTCCAGGTTGGGCCGATCAATTTGACGCTGCGTCGTGGCGAACTGGTGTTCCTGATTGGCGGCAACGGCAGTGGAAAGTCGACGCTAGCGATGCTGCTCACCGGCCTGTATCAACCGCAATCGGGCAGCATACTGCTGGATGGCAAGGTAATTGACTGGCAAAACCTTGATGCCTATCGCCAACATTTCTCGGCAGTGTTTACCGATGTGCATCTGTTTGACCGCTTAATTGGACATCAAGGCCAACCGGCCAATCCAGCGCTGGTACAGCAGTGGCTCGAGCGTTTGAAAATGCAGGATAAGCTCAAGCTGGCAGGCAACAAAGTGCTCAATTTGCAACTGTCAAAAGGGCAGAGCAAACGCCTGGCGCTGCTGTTGGCGGCGGCTGAAGAGCGCGACATCCTGCTGCTCGACGAATGGGCGGCGGATCAAGACCCTCATTTTCGTCGCATTTTCTATCGTGAGCTGCTGCCGTGGTTACAGCAATCGGGCAAAACGGTATTCGCGATCAGTCACGACGATCACTACTTTATCCATGCCGACCGATTGCTGGAGATGCGCGAAGGTCAACTGAGTGAGTTGACCGGCAACGAACGCGAGATGGCAACACTGGATGCGGTGCAACGTACTGATACTGGCCATTAGCGCCAATCGGGAAAGCTTAGCGAAAACCCTTATTGGGCAAGACGTTGCGGAGTGAGTAAAGTTACCTCCAGCAGAAATCCTCGTTTCTGCGTCCCTGGAACACTTTTCTGTCGTCTTGTGTTGTCACCGGCTCAGCGTTATTTCTGAGCCGGTTTTTTATTTTGTCGGCAGCGGATGGGTCAGCAGCGTGATGACGCGCGTGCCAGTCAGCCAGAAACGCGCCTGTAGCAACACCTTCGTGGTGTAACGCCCATCAAAATCCCGACACAAGCGCAGCGCTGCGCGGCCTTGTTTTATATCCAGTTCCACCACTTCCGCCTGATGAAAATCCATTGGCTGATGCAACTGCGGCCACAGGGCTTTATACAGGCTCTCTTTCAGCGAAAACAACAGCGTAGCAGCCTGCGCAAAAGGCAAGGGTTGCGCCAGCAGGCGCTGCTTTTCCGCCGCGCTCATCAACATCTCGGCGGTTTCATCGGCAGTTCCCTCCGCCATTATCTGCTCAATATCCACACCAACACATAATGGCTCCCGCGTGGCGGCCACTACCGCAACATTGTGCGTGTGCGACAGTGAGGCTTGAATCCCAGCCGGCCACAACGGTGAACGATCCGGTGCATTGCGCAAGATAAAGTGCGGTATACCGAGTTGTGCGATTCTTTGCTGCACCAACCAACGGCTCGCCAGATGCTCGGCTTTGCGTTTGTTAACCGCGCTCTGAAGCGGTGCGGACAGCGGCAGTTGCCATGCCTGATGCAAATCAGCGTGCCAATGTTGTAGATCGAATTCACACCAGGCGATCGGCAATGCATCTGGCGAGATGCCAGCAGCACGGATAAAAGCGGAAGAGGGCAGGGCAAGCGGTGTTTGAGAGGTGAACATAAAAAATCACGGCTGACGGAAAACGTAGTTTTACCAGTCAGCCGGAGTGAGAGCAAGCCAAAGGGGCTCGCCCACTTTTAGTTGTTTGGCGGAATAGCCATACCTTTAATCTGCACCACGAAGTGCTGATGGCCTTTGGTGATGCGCGCACCGCGATCGCACCAGCGGCTGGCCAAACGGAAGAAATCGTCGCTACCGATATCATAAGCCAGTTCAACCTTATTGATACCCGAGTGCAGGAGCTCTTCCGCATCCTGCAGGTTTTTTGCTTTGATGACCATAGTGGTTTCCATCGAAAAAACAGGAGTGCTAAGAGTAAGAGAGTTCTGTGACAGTTTTGTTTCATTTTGATGAAGCGCGGTCATCTTTATTCCAAAATGTGATCTGGCTCGGATAAGGTTGCTTTCGGTAACTTACTGATTAAGCGCTAATAATCATTCATTCCCTGGCGATAATCTGATAGTGCCTTCGCGGAAATGAATTCAGGTGAACATCGCCAGACTTAACGTAGTCCTTTACTTTGAACATATATGAAATAACATATGTGTTGTATTTTCATTGGAACCTAAGCTGATGCTTCCTGTTCAACTTTTCAAATTGCTTGCCGACGAAACGCGCACGACGATTATTTTGTTATTACGAGAAGCAGGAGAGCTTTGCGTCTGCGACCTCTGCTCAGTCACCCTGCAATCGCAGCCGAAGATTTCACGCCATATCGCCTTGCTGCGTGATGCTGAGCTGATTGTGGATCGACGTGAAGGTAAGTGGATTCACTATCGTCTCTCTCCGCATATGCCGGCCTGGGCTGCATCGATTATCGATACCGCCTGGAATAGCCAACGTGATGAAGTGCGCAAGTCGCTGAAAAACGCCGCCACCACGGGTTGTGAATAATCACCTGATAAATACGAATTTGCGAATATTAAAGGCGTGAGGGGAGCGAAATGTTTCTGGCAACTGCAATTTTTGTTTTAACCATCGTATTTGTCATCTGGCAACCGCGTGGCCTGAGTATTGGCTGGACGGCAACGATCGGGGCTTTACTGGCGTGGGTGGCCGGTGTCATCCAGATAAACGATATTCCCGCTGTCTGGCACATTGTCTGGAATGCCACGGCGGCCTTTATTGCCATCATTATCATCAGCCTGTTGCTGGATGAATCCGGTTTTTTTGAATGGTGTGCTTTACATGTAGCGCGCTGGGGCAATGGGCGAGGTCGGCTGCTGTTCACGTACATCGTGTTACTCGGCGCATGTGTGGCTGCGCTTTTTGCCAATGATGGTGCTGCTCTGATACTGACACCAATAGTTATCGCGATGCTGCTGGCGTTAGGCTTCGGTAAAGGCGCAACATTGGCTTTTGTCATGGCAGCAGGTTTTATCGCCGATACGGCGAGCTTGCCATTGATCGTGTCTAATCTGGTCAATATCGTTTCTGCTGATTTCTTCAAATTGGGATTCAACGATTACGCAGCGGTAATGGTGCCGGTTGATATTGCCGCTATCATCGCGACGCTGGCGGTGCTGCACCTTTTCTTCCGAAAAGATATTCCTGCCCGCTATGAACTTTCACGACTTAAACGACCCACTGAAGCCATAAAAGATCCCGCCACCTTTAAAGCCGGTTGGCTGGTGTTGTTGCTGCTCTTGTTGGGTTTTTTCCTGCTAGAGCCGATGGGTATTCCGGTCAGCGCAATCGCGTCGCTTGGTGCGTTGATTCTCTTTATCGTTGCCAAAAGAGGTCATGCTATTAACACCGGGAAGGTGTTACGCGGCGCTCCCTGGCAGATTGTTATTTTCTCGCTTGGCATGTATCTAGTGGTGTATGGCCTCAAAAATGCCGGGCTGACATCCTATCTCACCGATTTATTGAATGACTTTGCTCATCGCGGCTTATGGTTTGCCACCTTTGGTACCGGTCTGGTTACCGCGCTGCTTTCATCCGTGATGAATAATATGCCGACGGTGCTGGTGGGCGCGCTGTCGATTGACGCTAGCGCGGCGCAAGGCGTAGTAAAAGAAGCGATGATTTATGCCAATGTTATCGGTTGCGATCTTGGGCCGAAAATTACACCCATTGGCAGTCTTGCCACATTGCTTTGGCTACATGTTCTTGATCAAAAGAACATCAAAATTAGCTGGGGTTACTATTTTCGCGTTGGCGTGGCGATGACACTACCCGTACTGCTTGTTACGCTCGCTGCACTGGCACTTCGCCTCACGTTGTCTCACTAAGCCGAGAAATACCATGACGGACATCACTATTTACCACAACCCAGCGTGTGGAACCTCACGCAATACGCTTGCGTTAATCCGTAACAGCGGAGTTGAACCCTCCGTGATTTTGTATCTTGAGACGCCGCCCGACAGTAAAACGCTCAAGGCCTTGATTAGCGCGATGGGTATCAGTACCCGTGCGTTATTGCGTAAGAATGTTGAACCCTACGATCAGTTGGGTTTGGCGGAGGAGCGTTTCAGCGATGAGCAATTAATTGAGGCGATGGTGAACACGCCCATCTTAATGAATCGTCCCATTGTCGTATCGCCGCTAGGCACTCGCTTGTGCCGACCTTCAGAGCTTGTCCTCGATATTCTGCCAGACGCGCAGCAGGGTGCGTTCACAAAAGAAGACGGCGAAAGGGTGATAGATGATAAAGGAAAGAGAGTGCATCCAACCAGCTAGCTGACAATAAAAAAGCAGCCCTAAAGGCTGCTTTTTTGGGGATTTTGGTCGGCACGAGAGGATTTGAACCTCCGACCCCGGACACCCCATGACCGTGCGCTACCAGGCTGCGCTACGTGCCGAACGAGGAAGAATATTACTGTTTCCGCGCAAGATTGCAATATCAGCAGAATTTAACTGCCTCATAATTAATCAGTTTGCGACAAAGCGTTTCTCTTCCGTCAGTACCTGCAGCAACAGCGCCAGCTGCGGTTTATGATCTTTTAGCTTGTTACCATGCGCATCATAGGCGCTGTAGCTGCCATTGTTATTCAGCACCAGCGTCACGGTTGGCGTAGTGACCACCAACTTGCCATCCTCGCTACTCGCCACCCAATCATGGCTGCGTTGCGCGGCAAACAGATCCTCACCCTGCGAGTAATTTGCGGGGTTAGTGCGTACATGCAGCAGACGCTGCATCAGCGTGGTCATCACGTCCTGCTGATCGGTGAGGCGATCGATAGTTTGTGCCGGCGTATTCGGCCAGTGCACCACCAGCGGTACCTGCAACGTCGCACGATTACCGGGATTATCATCGTTGCTATCCAGATTGACCGCACGCTGAGCGGTAATCACCACCACAGTATTTTTTAATAAGTCGCGTTGTTGCAGCGTTTGCAGCACAGAACTGATTTGCTCATCAACACCGCTTGCCTGACGTGCGTAACTACGCTGGCGCGCCTTCAGATTGTCGCCATTCACCGCAACACCATTCAGGGCAATCCAGGAGAACCACGGTGCGCTATTCGCTTTCTGACCATTAATCCAGTTTTGCCACTGAGTCACGGTGGTGCTATTCGGCTGGGTATCGGCCTGCGGTAACGAGTAATCGGCTAACAATGCCTGACGATACAACGGTTGGCTAAAGCCATCTGATGAGAACAAGCCAAATTGATAGCCTTGCGCGTTTAACGCATTGAGCAGGGCGGAAGGTGTGCGTGAGGCTAAGACGCCATCTATATAGCTGGAAGAGATGCCGTAGAATAAGCCAAATAAGCCTTTTTCTGGCTGCAGACCAGCACTGTAATGCTGGGTGAAGCGTACATTTTCGCTGGCGAACTGATTGAGTGACGGCAGCGCCTTTTCCACCGTGGCGTTGTTCAGGCCATCAACCGTCAGCACCAGCAGATTGTGGCGTGTACCGCCATCACGGAACGTTATATCACTCAGCGGATACTGCAATGACAACGCTTCCGGATCGCCCTGTTGCACCAAACGGCGCTGATACTCTTGCGCATCCAGCAAGCCATGACGCTCAAGGAAGCGACGTGCGGTCATTGGATAGGAGAGCGGCAGATTGGCGCGCTGCATGGTAATTGGGCGATAGAAATTGGCATCGGCCCAGATATAGAGCAGATGACTGGCGAAGAAGGCACTGATAAACAGGGCGGCCAGCGGTTTACCGAACGAGCGCCGATTGAGACTGCGCAGCTTTTGCCAGCTCCAGGTCGCGAACAGCATCTCGACGAGGAAAATCAGCGGCACGCTGATAAACATCAGTTGCCAGTCGCGCGCCATCTCGCTTTGATCGGGGTTGATGACCAACTCCCACACCACCGGATTGAGGTGCAAATGGAAACGGCTGAATACTGCGCTATCAACCATGATCAGCGTCAGCCCGGCGGTGGCAATGATCGCCGACAACACCCTAAGCAATCGCTGCGACATTACCACAAAGGTGAGCGGGAAAATGATCAGCAGATAACCGGCAAAGACGATGAAACTGAAATGACCGATCCAGCTGGTATATGCATAGATACGTCCCGCGAGTGACGCGGGCCAGTCGGCGACCAACAGGTAGCGGCTGCCTAAAATTAACGCGAAGATAATATTAAACAGGGCAAACCAATGCCCCCAGCCGATCATCTGGGAGACTTTTTCGCGGTAGCGCTGCCGGTTGGTTACCATATTATGAGGTCAAATCTGCATATTAATGAGCGTTATCGTCGCGTACGGATGACTGCAGCGCATCCGCGAAAGATCGTGCCAAAGTACGGCGTTGAGCCGGTGAAACGCTGGTATTGATCAAGTTAGTTACCATGTTACCCAATACCATCAGGGAAAGGTCGGTTGGCGCTTTGTCTTTTTCAAGAATCTGCGCCATCTCTGCGAGGAGCTTTTCCACGCGTTCGTCACTGTAACGGGATGATTGTGGCATATCGTCGTCTAATCAAGGGTGAAAAGGCGGTATATTACCGTAACAACGCATTTTTTTCCGCAATTTTATCGCAAGCAGAGCGATCAGTTTGTGCTGGCAGTTGAAAGCGGCTGCGGGCGGTGTTTGAATACGCGCCTGAGCTAAAAGGAGAGTCTACCATGAGTCTGGATATCGACCAGATTGCCCTGCATCAGTTAGTTAAACGTGATGAAAACCAGCTTGAACTGGTACTGCGCGACACCTTGCTGCCTGCTACCCGCGCGGTTGAAGAGATGGCAGAAGAGCTGCACCGGGTATATAGCGCCAAAAGCAAAGCTTACGGACTGTTTAACGAAGATAGCGAACTGG
>Ga0207655_1002686_pt1 | contig 13966 bp, 11 predicted proteins | sample KBSM44metaG_FD_184398 | JGI IMG/M metagenome (GOLD analysis project Ga0207655, IMG submission 184398) | Miscanthus rhizosphere microbial communities from Kellogg Biological Station, Michigan, USA - KBS M4-4 metaG (SPAdes) (version 2) | ecosystem: Host-associated > Plants > Roots > Rhizosphere >...
TTGTAGGTTTACTCGGTCAACTGGTTAATATTCGTAGTAATGGCATTTTAGACTTACGCCACGGTAGCGTTCGTGATGACGACTGGGAATATATGGATGCCCGAATTGGCATGATGGATGATAACCGTGCTCCGGCCCCACTTCCTTCCCATATCAATACTTTTTTAGTGGCAGGAACACTCGAATTTGAAAAAGTACGCAATAAAGCGCTTACTGTGATTGGTGATTACTTGGTGAGTGTAAAAAGCGCGCTGGGTGAACATCCTAATCCACGTTTTCAGCTTAAAGTTCCAGATTCGCATAAAGCCGTATTTTATGGCTTAAATCACTTTGAAATTCAGTATCACTCGAGTGTAGCGGAACAGATTACTCGTTGGTTATATCCTCATGCGAATGATTATGTGCAAGAAGGTATTCAAACTCATATTATTGATATGCCAAACTATACCCTCGAAGATTTAGAAGGAATTGTAGAGACGTAAAAACAAAGCCCAACTTATGTTGGGCTTTTCTAATTAATTAGCTTTTGTAGCAGGAAGCGCCCCTATTATTTCGCATCCTAAAGTAGAAGAAATACATTTTAACTTACTATTAAAAATAGTTTTGACAGATTGTATTTCCCCTGTTTTATAAGATTTTATATTTGCTAAATAAATATATTGCCCTTTTTTTGAATCATATGTTAACTGATCTCCTTGTAAGATATCTGTCGACTTACTTTTATCCTCACTATCTGAATTTAAAACTGGCACTTCAATAAAGTTATTATTTATCAAATTATAAAAGTATGCATTTGCAGTGAAATTTTTATATGGTTCTTTCATATAATCTATATTACTATTTTCCCGGATTCTAAAAGCCACAATATTTTTATCATTGCACAACAATGTAAAATCAACATCAGATTTTAAAGGAACTTTACTTTCAAAAATATTATACACTTCTTTTTTATTTAAAATTTGAACTCCATATTTTTTTAAAGAATATTTAATATCTTTTTTGGTTTTTTCAATATTACCAAAATCTGTTAATTTAATTTTTAAATTAGGATTTATAGCAGTATACTTGTTATAAGTATCTATATACTCTACAGGTGAATTTATTTGGGCAGAATCTTGCAAATAATCATCCCACTTATCTACATTTGCAAATGTGTTACTAGAAAGAACCAACAATAATAAAAAGTAAAAATTTTTCATTAGATTAATTTATGAATAATAAGATCAAACCATTATAACAAAATTACAATAAAATATTTTATAAATTCATAAAGTAAATATTAAAATGTTCCTTTTAAAAAACTAATTCTTATCACTATTACTAAATTTAGAGAAATATATGAAGGAAATCGTTGTTTTTGACTTGGATGGGACATTACTTTCGGGCGACTCTACAAAGGCATGGTTAACGGATAAATTGAAATCTAATCTTCTTAGATTCATCGCTGCACTTATTATTACTCCTATAGCTTTGCCTCTTATGAAGTTCAAGAAATATAAATCTAGAGGTGCTTCATTGTATTTGTGGATTGCAACCTACGGTCTGAATGAAGAAGAATTAGAATACAGCTTTAAAATTTTTTCCAATAATATAAAAGATACTACTTCTGATTCATTATATTGGTTTGAGCAAGGTATAACAGAAGTTAAAGATCATTTAGCAAGTGGAAGAATTGTATTTATTGCCACAGCTGCACCAGAAAAGTTAGCAAATGTTTTACTCGGGTCTATCAATCTAGGTGTACAAATTATTGGTACTCCTTTGCAAAAGAAGCTAGGTGGATGGGTAAGCGGTATACATTGTAGGTCTGAAGAAAAAGTAAGAAGATTGAATAAACTTAATGTCAATCAACCTTGGTTCGCGACATACAGTGATGATATTGAAGATGACTTGCCTATTTTGATGGGTGCCAAACTCCCCTATTTAATTAATGGGAATAACAATAAGATTAAAAATATTAAAATTAACAATTTAAAACTATTAAATTGGGTTTTAAAGTTAGAACATTAATATTATTTTTAGAAGCCACCTAACAACTAATTAACCAAAGATGCTATATGATCAATTAAATTAGCCTATACAGGCACTTTTAGTAATAAAAGTGCCTACATTACTTAAATTAACTTTTCATTTATCATGAATATTATCAGATAAATTTCATTAATTTTCTCTATATTTATTTCCTATATCCAGAAAACCTTTACTATATATTTTTTCATTTTCAGTACATGATACTTGTAAATCCATATCTAGGTAAGTATAACGATGTAACAATTTTTCTTCATTATTATACCCTCCCCAAATATTAAAATATTCACCTTCATTTAAAAAACATTCAGTTATAATGTTAGGGATTCCATCTCCTATTAAATCTACCCCTCTAACTTTATTATTTTTATACAGAATTTGATCTTTATTTAATTGAAAACCATAACCTCGAACTAGCTCCTTACTTCTTTTATCAATATTATAAAAGTAATTAGACTCATCTGTAACAAAAGCTAATTCTGAAACACAATCACTACTATCTTTTTTCAATATTGGATTCACAATATCATATTTAAATTTTTCGTCCTCTTTATAGACAATTACAATATCTTTATTAAGAGGTTTTTCACTTACTATACAAACCTCATCAGAATCTAATAATAAATAAATTTTATTATCTAAACTCTTCTTTATTTTTCTAATTTTTACAGTGGATTCAATGGATTGATTATTATTTACTTTCTTTATTTCAAAAGAATTTGCATAAGCTCCTTCAATTACATATTGGATACTACATGAGCCTAATAAACATACAAAAATTAATTTTTTATAAATCACTTTTATTTTCTCGCATCACTAATGAAGTTGATATTTATAACCGTTCAGAACCTTACTATATGATTTTTATCAAACTTCAACTTTCCAAGCTTTATTAGTAACTATTTTTCCATTTTTTACATTTAAAACGATATTGTATGCTGCGGCACCACCATCATTAAAAGTATTTAAAATAAAAATATTATTATTTAAGTAATATATTTTAAAATCAGCAAGCTCGTTCTTGTCCCTATCGACACCCTCTTTAGGGAAAAAATATTGCTCGAGCTCAGTTCTACTGATTTCTATTCTGTTATCTTTTTCTTTAATAATAATTTTATCAAGTTGTAAAAAATTATTGTCAGGTAGACGACCATCCGTACCAAAGAACGTTTTATCATTAAAATACTTATATTCACCTTTAAAACTTTTATAAAGTTTAGGATCTGAAATAGCTTTTTTTGCATACACTTCTAATATTATATTTTTATCACTATAAACAGCTTTTTCTCTAGAATACTGAGATAGCTTAATAGAAGTGTAACCACTAAAATTATTTATTCTGTTTTTATAGACAAATCCTGTTGCTCCATTACTTGCATTAACTAAACAAAAATTATTAGTCTCTTCATCCATCACACAAGAAACAATTTCATTATTATTTAATTTGGATGTAACTTTAGAACTTAAACTTGAATTTCCCCTTACATTCACATACCCATCTTTATCTTGAATAAAACCAAAATCAGCATATGAGGATTCTACAGATCCCATCACAAGAACTGTGAAAATTATAAATTTAAAATATTTTTTCATTTGAATAAGCTCATTATTCACTTCAAATTTCTATTTTACAATAATAGTAATATCATATCTTAAGCTGATATTACTATTATTAAATGCAATCAAAATCTTAACAAAAAATAATTACTCTTCATCATCATGACAATCATTTTTCTTATTTTTTATATTCATATCAGTTGTATAATTAATTGCAAAATTTAAATTTATTAAATCTTCTTTTCTAAAAATTTTCGGAACTATATTCCAAATATTTCTACCGTTAGTAACAAATGCTAAATTAAATTCTGGAACTTTATTATTAGTGTCAATTTGATATTCTACAGAAAATCCATATTTTTTCTTATCAACAATATTATATATACGTGGCTCCTTTAAACCTTGGTCACAAGCTTGATATATATAAATTTTGTCTTTTAAAATTTTAATTGCATTTTCATTACAATAACATCCACCTGTTTCCAACTCTTTCACAATACCATTTGTATAATTAAATGGCTTTATTAGGTTCCCTTCTAAACTATCAAAATCCAAATATGAATTTTTCAAATCTTTTATTTTAGAATTATTAAAATCACTTAAACATTTATAGTTTCCACTATTTACTTCTTTTCCATTAAAATTACATTTTAAATTTCTATTTTTCAACCAAGAACGTTGATTATCTATAAGATATTTAACTTCATTTTTATTATCACTGATATAGCCTTTTATATCTGAATATATACTATTCAGATCGTGCTCACTATTAGTATATATTGTTTTCTCATCTAACCGTTGTGGTTTATAATCTGCAGCATTTGAGCAAGCACTCAAACTAAAGACTAATAGCACACTAAGAAAATTAAGATTAATGCCTTGCATCGTACGTTCCTTAATAAACAATTGATATTCACTATTACGCCTTTTAGTTAAACCAAGATCTAGGACATGTTAGCTTTTTAATTATTTTAATTTTAACAGTTCGTTAGAGCTATATTTATGATTAACTTTATGTTAAGAGCTAACTAAATATTAACATTCTAAATATCAACAATATAAAATTGATAAAAAACAGTAAATATTTACTGTTTTTTATCAATTATTTATTATTTGAAATTTCTATTTAATATTAACATCTACTATCTTATTTAAATTTTAATATTTTTTCTTTATTACCATCTTTATAAATTAAATTATAATTTTTATCGATTACTACATTTTTGTTTGCAGGTATAGTTTTTTGTTCTACTACACCAAAAGCATTAATAATAGAAATTTCTAACTGTGGGCCTTCACCTTCATTGTCTTCAAAAGGAGAAACAATTATTTGTTTACTATCATCTGTTTCAGGCAAAACAATACTATCTCCATATGCAGGTGAAATAAATGAATAGTATTTAGTTAAGTTAGATGATTTTACTAAGTTAACTTTAGAACAACTATTTGCCTCATTTTTCATGATGCATTTAAGATGATCACTGGAATTATATGGTAAATGTGTTAATTCTAAACCATGAATATTTTTGTCACTTTTTTTAACTTTTGTATTATCTGCACATGCTGATACACTTAAACTCAAGGTTGCTAATAACCAACCTGTATAAAATACATATTTTCTGAACATATTAAATTCCTTTAAAATCTTTAGATAGAACAATTTTAAACGATTTTGGCATTTTATCTCTTAACTCTCGAACCATTTCATGGGCATGTATAGCTTTACCTGTATCAAGTATCATACCATTTTTCACTGCCTCATTATGAAATTTATCTACCCAAGCTTTTCTATTCTTTTCATCTGAATAATATTTATTTGCATATTTTAAATTTTCTCTAATAATTGATTTTTCGATTAGTCCATCCTACAAAACAATTATTAACAAAATTTTAATTTTTTCTTACATGTGACATACATATATTTTCAAAGCTAATATATCAATTCAGACTCTTCGGTTTAGTAATTTTAGAAAATGAATATCAGCATTCATAACTTTTCTACACTATTTCCCTATACTCTTAATTTAGTTTTAGTCATATTAGTTTAAAAATGCCAAATGCCTTTATATTAATTTTTATAATTTAAAAGAAGATCTACTACTTCATTTCTAAATTTCAAAAAATACTTTTTACTTTGTCTTAAAAACCATCATCTTTAGGTATAAATTTTAGCTATAATTTATAATTAATGATAGTACATAAAAAATATACTAATTAAAATAACTTCAATAAGATATTCTTAGTATATTTTATTATGTACTAATCTAAACTTGGACTATAGTTTCAAATTTCAATAATAATACATCAATTTGAATACATTTTATTTAAAGATTTCAATTCTAATAATCTACTTTTATCACTGTTTAGTAAACAAGATTCTATAACTGTCTCTGCTCCATCGCCTTGAGCATTAGCTGCTTCTTTTCCAATAAACTCTTTGCAATATGTATTTTTATATTGTGCCCATTTTATTTGTGAAGCTTTTAATTCATTAACATTATCTACTGACTTATATAAATTTTCTAGTATTCTTTTCATTTCAGAATTAGTTGAACTTGATGCACTTCTAATACAACTTAGATTATCAAAGTCTGTTTTACATGTAGATACAGGTTTGGCTATTACACTACATCCGCAAATCATAATAATAACAGAAGTAATTATTAAACTTTGTTTTTTCATCTCTTTTGACTCTTAATTTACAATCTTGATTTTAAATGAAGCAGGTTTATGCGGCTTCATATCTGATGTTGTACCATGATAATGTATGAAATCACCTCTACCAAAGATATAACCTGTTTTTTTTGCTTGATTTACTACGTCTGCAACCCATTTTTTAGTACTTTGGCTAGCTTCTTGTAATTGGGTAGGATTTGCGTAATTTAATTCACTACCAATAATAGACGGTTTGCCATTAACTCTGTCATTAATATATTTATTAAAAGCTTTTCTATGACCATCCGTTACTCTAGACCAAGGTACATTTTGTACACTACCATAAGCTGTAGGACGAGTGGAGTTAATATCAGAGAAAGCCCATTGTTCATTTAAAACTTTTCTGATAGTAGACCATTTATTTCTACCAGTCATTCTTCTATTTAACATAGTTTCAACAACTCCTCCCATTTGCTGGTAAGTCATATCTTCATTATTTTTGAATACATGTACTTCTGTAGCTGCAGCTTTTAATAAGTCATCTAAATCCTGCTTTGTTAATTCCAAAACAGTTCCTGTGGCCTCTATAGAAGGTTTATTATTCGTAGAAATTTGACCTGAGCAATTTAATATAGAATTTAAAGAGTTTTCTTTTATTAAAGTCAAGAGCTTAACACCATTAAGAGATTCTACTTTTTCTTTGAACAAATTATTGTGAAGATATTTGTTTGAAAACGCTGTAACATCAAAATGTACCCATGTTTTTGCACCAGCCTCTCCACTTCTAAAGACTTTAGGTTCTAAATAAATTTTATCTCTGATTCTTTGTTCAGATGCCCCCATTTTTCTTGCCATAACATTTTTTCGAATAAATTCCATATCACTTAATTCTCGTGTTCTAACTCCATTTTTATGAAAATGTATATCCAGAGCTAGCCCCATATGGTTTACAGATGTTCTCTCATGTTTCTTATTATTTTCAATGCATCTATAACCAGATTCTATATATGCCACATTAATTTTCTTATCTTTAAATTCATTTTTTAAATAAAAATTTAAGGTTTTTAGTATCCAAATTAAAGACCTATGAATACCTGGATATTCATTAGCAGTATTTATACCTGATCGCACTCCCATCTTTCCATTTCCAAAACCAGAACACTTACCACAATTACATGCAGCTTTTCCCATGAAGCTAGAAATAGGGTATTCATCATAAAATTGATCTAAAGCAGCTAAAACAGAACCACAAATCTTCCCAGTGTCTGGAACCCCCATATAATCCCGTTGAAATTGTTTAATACATGTTGCAGTCAGTTCTGTAAATTCATCTGTTGGTAATGCTCCACCAAAACCTGCTAAGCGAATATTAACTTCTCTTATTAACTCACTTTTACCACTGGAAATACATTGAGGATTGGTTTTACAAATATTTGTCGTATTTGCTTTAGGAGTACCCCCATCTTGACTACGATCATCAACAGTCAAAATTTTAGAAGCTGAACTTGTCGCTTCATTCAGTGCTTTTTTAGTATCTTCATAAAGTTGATGTACTTTTTCTTGAAGCACATTTTCTTGTTTTGTTTGAGAAGTAGGATTAGCTGGTCTTTTTGCTGCTGGGGCTGGAGTAGTTTTTGTACTACTAGGAGTAGGTTTATTTGTAGATTGAGCTGAGTGCTTATGTTTAGGTTTATCTTGGTGTGAATGATTTCCAGAAGCAGGAATATGAACTGGCAGTTTAATTACTTGGCCAATACTGATCTGATTTGGATCGTCTATTTTATTCAAACGCTCTAGTGCACGAACGGTCGTATGATTTTTTTGTGCTATTTCAAAAAGCGTATCACCCTTTTTAACAATATGTGTTTTTCTTTTATATTGACCATTATTACCTTGATTTGTTAATGTTTTTAAATCTAAAAGTACTTTGGGACTTGTAATTTTTACGACCATTCGGTCTTTAGACATTACAAAACTTTGTACTTTAATCATTGAACCTTTAAACATACTTTTAATATATACATCTAAAGCAGTTCCTTTATCTCGGCTGATTTCAACAATACATCCAGATGAGTTTGTTGTTCCCACAGCGATAACTTGCCCAGTCCTCTGATTTTTTACTTCATATTGTGCTTTTGAAATTGGGCTACCAAATAAATCTAAGATTTGTATTGTAACTAATGATTTTTTATTCATTTTCAGCCCCTATCTTCAACATTATTATCAAGACCTACGTTATTACCATTAACGTTCTGATCCTCCAAAGAGTCATCTTCATCAAAACTATCAATTAACAGTCCCCATTCATCATCAGAACCAATTAAAACTTGAACATTTTTTGGATCAGCAGTACTGATTTTTCCTGTACGGCCATGTTCATCTACAGCTCCTGAAGTAAAGGAATTTGTCTCTGGAATGAATGCCTTATAGCTAAGCTTACTAAAGTCACTTTCCCAAAATAGATCATAGATATCTAAACGGTTACTAAAACTTGGTGTATTAGGCAACTCAGGAACCTCATAAGAAACCTTGGCTCCACTCGTAAACAAATGCTGTCCAGCTTTACTTTCAAACTTACCGCCTGTTGTTGAAAATACGCCATCCGCATTAATTTTGAGCTGAGATCCACCTGCTGTTAATACAATTTCTTTTGGACTAGTAAGTTCGATTTTATCTTCAGTAGAAATGAGCTTGATAACTTTCTTGGCAATCGCTTCAATGGCATCGTCTTGCGCTTGTAATTCGAGCTTTCCTTTTGCTGCATAAGCGCGAAAACCCTTTTGTGCAGCAAACAGACTAATTTTGTCTTGTGCATGCCCAATAATATTTTTCTGTGCACTCAAATTAATTGACCCACTGGCACTTTCGGCAATATCTTGCGAAGCTTGCAGAATAATATTTTCAGGTGTTGTTAGAGCAATACCATTTGGCGATGCTAATAACATAAGGGCTTGTCTAAAGATTTTACCTTGTTCTTGCTGCTTAGCATCTGAACTACTTTCTAAACCTTGGGTATAACCTTCCATAAAGCCTTGTAAAGAACCCAATGCTTTAGAAGGTGTCACTTCCAATTTGCGACCTTTACTAAAAGTTCCGCATACACTCATCAGGTCAAAGTCTTTAGTCTCGACATTGGCTAAGACTTTGCTGACTTCTTTAAGACTTTCAAATGGATTTTGATGAATTCGATCTTTAATGCTTGCGAGTTTGCCTTTAACAATGTCAGCACCATGTTCTTCAACATTTTCAATAAAGGCTTTTAAATTCTCTACCGAATCTTTAGCATCGCTAAAGAAAGTATTAAATTCATCTACAACTCCTTTTGCATCGCCACCTAGTGCACCAATATCTTGAATAAAGCCACCGCAGTCTTTTAATGCGTGAATAGGGTCGTTATTAATGCTTTCCTTAAATAGGTTTACCGTACTATTTAATGCCTGCCCTGTGGTTTTTAGCTCAAGGGACTGGATGAATTTGGGTAATCGATTAATCACATTCAAAGCATCAGTTTGTTGCTTGGCCGCAACCTCACTGAGCATTTTCATGCTGTCATAACCTTGTGAAAGTAAAGATTGTGCTTGTGCAGCATCTAAATGGTCTGCAATTGCCTGCTCTTGTGCATAAGTACTAATAAGCATGCCTTTGCCTGCACGCACTGCCCCCCAAGCATCTGTTCTCAGCTCAAAGCCTTCTCCACGACCTTGGCTCGTCGCTTGTTCTTTAGGATGGCTTAAATTACCTAAATTCAGCTGTGTTGCTGCATGGCTACTTTGTAGTTGGGTACTGATTTGCCCTGTTGTGTCATCAAATCGTAATTGGTTAAACCCACTGCCACTAACTTCCTGACTACGAATACCACTCAGTTTTTTAGTATCGGGAAGCTGTCCTTTCACATCAAACTTGGTTGGTGAACGCTGTGCTTCATGGATGCGTCCCGTCACAAATGGACGGTCAATATTGCCATCAAAGAAGTCAATGACCACCACTTCACCAATACGCGGTAAAAAGCGTGCTCCATAGCCTTCACCCGCCCACGGAGTCAGTACATCGACCCAAGCCGAGTCGGTATCATTGTCATTGCTGCCTGCACCACCATCATGGCCATGATCATCACTACGGGTAAACAGAAAACGCACCTTGATGCGCCCCCATTCATCGACATGGATGGTCTCTCCCTCTGGTCCCACAACTTTCGCTCTTTGCGGGTAGGCAATCGGACGATGCTGTTCTGGATTATATTCAGGTGTCGTTTTGATTTGACGGCGAATTAAAGTCAGCTCATTACCTTGACGCTCAATATATTCATAACCGTGTTTGTCCCAACGACTTTGGGTTAGTAACTGACTAACTTGCTGATGTAGATCTTTTGGTAAATTGTTTTGGTTGTAGAAATTTTTAGCGATAATCAGGAACTCTTGATCAACCCCTTCATGTTGATCAACTTCAGGATGCTCTCGGAGATTAAACCAATAGCCGACTTGGCTATCTCGAACACTGCTATAAGCTTTGAAGTATTTGGCCTGACTGGCATACATGTCATTAAATTGCTGATTCAGTTTCTCTAGCTGATTACTAGTTGAAGCAGTAGCCTGATCCTCACCTTTTAAATCTTGCATCCAAGCAGGACTCATATGCCATGCTTGCTCAAGGCTTAAACTCGCCGAATCAAAGTTATCTGAATGTGTATGGGTAGTGATGACGGAACCAGCGCCTTCTTCTTGTGATAAGGCATCGGGCTGCCAGCGTTGCACATGTACCGCAGTCGGTTGCAGACTCCGCACCGCAACAAAACCCGTAATACTATCTTGATATTCTGTCGCGCTACTTCGGTGATAGCGAATGCTACGGCGTGCTAAAGCTTGGTACTGGTTATTATCATCAATTAATCTAAGCTTTTGGGCTTGTACTGGGGCAGTAAAATGAGGAACAAAAAGCTCTGATTCATCAATTAGCCAACTAACACCTTCACTTCGCCATAAACGCGTAAGAAAGTCATAGTCGGATTCATTATGCTGCATGATAAATGGGCGAGTATCATAACTCTGGCTTAACCCACTCAGGTCTAGGCTTAAACTTGTCGCAAAAAGTGGACTTTTTTCTTGCCATTCTTTGAATAGAACTTCGGTAATTTCTACGATAGTTTTATTCATAAAAACACGACTGTTACGGCGTTTGTGCCATAAATTTGTCGCGTCTTTTAAGGTCAATTTATAAAGCGTTAAAGCACCATCACTCTGGCCATAACTGGCTTCAGTCACAATTCCTGTAGTTCGAAATAATTGTCCAGAATCTGTAACCTGATCAACAGCAACCTGAACGCCTATAAACTGCTTCAATGCAATTTGGGCACTCGTCGAAAGACAAATTAACTCAGCTTCAACTCCCCCATTTAGCTGATGTTGGCCTTCAATACGCTGTAAAAAAACTTGGTTATTGAGTAGTTCATTAGAAAATTGCACGTGAATCGCGCGTTTCTGTGCACTTAACCCTATTTTTTCCAAAACATTAAATATATTAAAAAGCATTTTTTATAATCATAAGGATATAAAACGGCTGCACTTTATAAAAAACAGAACTATCTGTCTACATCGTTATGCTTTTTTTCAATTTGTTTTTTTATAGTTTGATTAATTATAAAACAATAAAAAAAGCCCAACATAATATTGAGCTTTTTTTAATCTGTTTAAACTTACTTTTTAGCAGTCTTAAACACTGGATAAAAACGGAACAATTGCCATAAACAGACCAGTAATAGCAAAAGGAAATAAACCAATGACCAGACTGGTAAAGACTGGCCTAAAAAGGTCCAGTCAATTGCTGCACATTCACCTGAACCTGACAATACTTCTTGCAAAACTGTTTTCATTGGTAAGGCATCAACTAAATAGTTTAAACCTGGACCACAGCTTGGCACTTGATCAGGTGGTAAATGTTGTAGCCAGACATGACGCCCTGCTACACCCACTGACCATAAAATTGCGATGCCAGCCAAAAATGCGTAAAAGCGTTTAACCGCATTGGAAACAGGGTTATGCAAAAATGCAATCAGTGCCACAAGGCCCATTGCCATTAAGCCAACACGTTGAAAAATACAGAGCGGACATGGCTCTAAACCTTTTACATGTTCCAGATACAACGCAAAAGACATGCCGACAATACTTGCTAAAACAAGTAGTCCACTCACCAAACGGTAACTTAATCGCATGTAAAACCTCATTTTATTATCGATATTGTTCAAGATATTGGTCAAAACTGACCTGAGTATCTTGCTCAAGTTGTTCTTGCTGCTGTAAAGATTGTGCAGCCAATTGCTCAAAATGTTTCAAGGTTTCCACACTAAGCTCATGCTCCTCATAACTTTCAGCATGTAACTGGGCCATGTGGCTACCAAAACTCCAAGTTCCCCCATGCTTTAACGTATCGTCAATAACATGGGCTGACAAAGTTTCATCAACTTCATCAATTCTTGCTTGCATGATCGCTAATGCAGAACCATACAGCTCTGTTGCATAGGTCTGATCGAGTAACTGCGCACAACCTTGCATTTGAGCAATATACAAACGTGCCCAATCTTCGATGTGATAAGAACCGTTTAAATCTGTAATGGTTGCATTCGGCGCTCGGCCACGATTCACCACTTCAGTCTGGTTCTTTTCAATTAAATCTTGCTCAGGGCCTAACAGCTCTGGGCTATCACTTAACAAGCAATAAAGTGCTAACACTTCAAGGAAGCCAGCCGTCGTTTCATCAACGCCAATTGACGAATATGGGTTTACATCAACAGCACGTAGTTCAACATAACCCACTCCTCGATTTTTCAAGGCTTGAGACGGTGTCTCACCTGCTTGAGGCACCTGTTTTGGACGTACGAGACTGTAATATTCATTCTCGATCTGCAAAACATGATCATTAATTTGCAACGGCTCACCAGCAGCATCATTTAACCCTAAACGGCTAAATGGTGGGTAAGGAGAATGAACAGCTTTTTGTAAACCATCCAGATAGCCAGTCAAATTGTTATAATGAATACCTAAGCTTTTTTGAGCTGAGTTTTGATAGCCCAATCGCCCCATACGTAAAGCTGTAGCATACGGTAAATAGTATGAACCTTTGATTAAAGGCAACAACTGATGTTTATGTCCGGTTAAGAAACAACGACATACCGTTGGGCTTGCACCCACCAAAAACATAACCAGTGGCGTTAAACGGATAAAATTACGAATAAGACCAAAATAACGATGGCTACGATAATCCTGCAAACTTAATGATTTTAATTGTTCGTCAGTTTCATGAGCTTGCAACTCAGCAAAAAGCGTATCTGGAAAAGATAAATTGTAATGCACACCTGAAATCGTCTGCATACGACGACCATAACGTACTCCTAACCCACGACGGTATAGTGTTTTAAAGCGACCAATATTAGAAGTGCCATACTGCGCTAGACGAATTCGTTCTTCATTGTCATCTAACATACATGGCATAGATAGCGGCCAGAGTTTCTCACCATTTTCTAAATGACGATGCACAACCGCATGAATATCAGTGAGCTCATTCAAAGCTTCACCAATCGTTGGCTTTGGAGAAGTAATAAACTCCATCAATGCTTCTGAATAATCAGTCGTAATTTGCGGATGTGTTAAAGCCGAACCTAATGCTTTTGGATGTAACTCTTGCGATAAGAACCCATTACTTTGCATACGTAGGCTTTCACGCTCTATTCCACGTA
>Ga0207655_1002688_pt1 | contig 13964 bp, 7 predicted proteins | sample KBSM44metaG_FD_184398 | JGI IMG/M metagenome (GOLD analysis project Ga0207655, IMG submission 184398) | Miscanthus rhizosphere microbial communities from Kellogg Biological Station, Michigan, USA - KBS M4-4 metaG (SPAdes) (version 2) | ecosystem: Host-associated > Plants > Roots > Rhizosphere >...
GATCTTGCGCCAGCGTTCGGGGTTTTCCGGCGCGGACAGGTCGGGGATGGTTTTGTTGAGGCTACAGGCGATGCAGAATTCTCCTGCATCGTGGGCTGGAAACAGCCAGTTGCAGGCGGCGGGCGTGTCGAGGTTGGCGCAGCGGCGGTACAGACCGGCCTGCGGCTCTTCGCTCAGGCGCCAGGTGTTGAGATCGGGGCCGGGTTCAAGTGCGGCGATTTTGCCCTGCTGGGGCAGATAACCCAGCGCCGCCTGGCAGGCCAGGCACTGGCTGTTGCGCAGGAACACCGACTGGCCGCAGCGGCATTGCCAGACCTTGCCGTTGCGCCGGGTTTCCGGGGCGAACGGCGCCGCGATGCGTGTGCTGAGTTGTTCGAAGAACTGGAACATGGCGATCTCCCGATGTGGCCGCAAGCACTAGATCGTCGGGGGTTGCGGGGGTTCCGTGGATTTTTGTGCATGGGTAAGGATGTTGACGATCATCGATCGGCGAATTTCTGTGGGAGCGGGCTTGTCCGCGAAGGCGTCGGGCCAGATACATCAAGGGTGGACTGACCCACCGCCTTCGCGGGCAAGCCCGCTCCCACAGGATTGCGGGGGCTCCGAGGTATGGGGCGGGCTTGAGATCGCTCCCGCGGGCAAGCCCGGCTGCTACGGGGTGATGGGGTGGCGGCTGTTGTGGGAGCGCTGGGTGGCGTCGTAGCAGTCCGGCTTACCGGCGTCGGCGACTTTGAGGGCGCCATCGCGGGCAAGCCCGCTCCTACGGGTTCGAGGGGTGGCGGCTGTTGTGGGAACGCTGGATGCCGTCGTAGCAGTCCGGCTTGCCGGCGTCGGCGATTTTGAGGGCGCTATCGCGGGCAAGCGCGCTCCTACGGGTTCGAGGGGTGGCGGCTGTTGTGGGAGCGCTGGATGCCGTCGTAGCAGTCCGGCTTGCCGGCGTCGGCGATTTCGGGGCGCCGTCGCGAGCGCGCCCGGCTGCTACGGAGGTGGGTATGGCATCAATCAATGGCGACGTTGTGCTTTTTCAGGAACGCCACGAAGGCTTCTTCGTCCAGCACCTTCAAGCCCAGTTCGTTGGCCTTGGTCAGTTTGGACCCCGCACCTGGGCCGGCGACGACGGTGTGGGTCTTGGCCGACACAGAGCCGGATACCTTGGCACCCAGGCTTTCGAGCTTTTCCTTGGCAACGTCGCGGCTCATCAGCTCCAGCGAGCCGGTCAGGACCCAGGTCTGGCCGGAGAGCGGCAGGCCTTCGACGGCTTTTTTCTCGCTGTGCCAGTGCATGCCGAAATCTTTGAGCTGCTGCTCGATCTTGAGGGCAAGGTCAGCATTCTCAGCGTTGTCGAAGAAGGTTCTCACAGACTGCGCCTGCTTTTCAGGCAAGGTCTGGCGCATGTCCAGCCAGTCGGCCTTGACCACGCCTTCCAGCGTGCCGAACTTGTCGGCCAGCTTTTGCGCCCCGCCCGGCCCTACCGACGGGATGTTCAGTTTGTCGAGCATGCCGCCCAGGGTCGCGCTGGCGGCGAATTCGGCGCCCAGTTCACCCACATCCTGCAACTGCATTTTGCACTCGCCCAGCAGCGCGCCGATGACGTCCTTGTTGTGATCGTCCTCGAAGAAGCTGTGAATCTCGTGGGCAACTTCCAGGCCGATGTCCGGCAGGTAGGTCAGCACCTGGGGCAGCGCGACCTTGACCTTGTCCAGCGACCCGAGGGAGCGCGCCAGCACCTTGGCCGTTTCCTCGCCCACATCGGGAATGCCCAGCGCATAGATGAACCGCGCCAGAGTCGGCTGCTTGCTGTCTTCGATGGCCTTGAGCAGCTTTTTGCTGGAGATGTCGGCAAAACCTTCCAGATCGATGATCTGTTCGTACTGAAGCTTGTACAGATCGGCGGGCGAACCGATGAGCTTCTCGTCCACCAGTTGCTCGATGGTCTTGTCGCCCAGACCTTCGATGTCCATGGCGCGGCGTGACACGTAATGGATGATCGCCTGCTTGAGCTGCGCGCCACAGGCCAGACGACCGACACAGCGATATACCGCGCCTTCGCTGACAGTTTCCTTGCCCTTGCTGCGTTTGATCAGTTGCGTGCGCTCGACCTGCGAACCACAGACCGGGCAGGTCTGCGGGATCTCGACCTGGCGTGCGTTCTCCGGACGACGCTCCATGACCACCTGCACCACCTGCGGGATCACGTCGCCAGCGCGGCGGATGATGACGGTGTCGCCGATCATCAGGCCCAGGCGCGCCACTTCGTCCATGTTGTGCAGCGTGGCGTTGGCCACGGTCACACCCGCGACCTTGACCGGCTTGAGGCGCGCCACCGGGGTCACTGCGCCAGTGCGCCCGACCTGGAATTCGACGTCGAGCAGTTCGGTCAGCTCTTCCATGGCCGGGAATTTGTGGGCAATGGCCCAGCGCGGCTCCCGGGCGCGGAAACCCAGTTCGCGCTGGGAGGCAATGCTGTTGACCTTGAACACCACGCCGTCGATTTCATAGGGCAGCGACAGACGCCGCTCGCCGATGTCCTGGTAATACTTGAGGCAGTCTTCGATGCCGTCGGCCACTTTCAGCTCACGGCTAATGGGCATGCCCCAGGTTTTCAGCTTCTCGAGGTTGCCGATGTGGGTGTCGGCGATGTCGTGGGACACCTGGCCGATGCCGTAGCAGCAGAATTCCAGCGGGCGGTTGGCGGTGATTTTCGAGTCCAACTGGCGCAGGCTGCCAGCGGCGGCGTTGCGCGGGTTGGCGAAGGTCTTGCCGCCGACTTCCAGCTGGGTCTCGTTCAGTCGCTCGAAACCGGCCTTGGACATGAACACTTCGCCGCGCACTTCCAGCGTCTCTGGCCAGCCTTCGCCATGGAGTTTGAGCGGGATGTTGCGAACGGTGCGCACGTTGACGCTGATGTCTTCGCCGGTGGTGCCGTCGCCACGGGTTGCGCCGCGCACAAGGGCGCCGTTCTGATACAGCAGGCTCACGGCCAGGCCGTCGAGCTTGGGCTCGCAACTGTACTGCACCTTGGCGCCTGCGCCGAACAGATCACCCACCGGCAGGTCCAGGCCTTCGGTCACGCGGCGGTCGAACTCGCGCAGGTCGGTTTCTTCGAAGGCGTTGCCCAGGCTGAGCATGGGGATCTCGTGGCGCACCTGGGTGAACGCCGACAGCGCCGCGCTGCCGACACGCTGGGTCGGCGAATCCGGGGTCACCAGGTGCGGGTTTTCCGCTTCCAGCGCCTTGAGTTCGTGGAACAGGCGGTCGTACTCGACATCCGGAATGCTCGGCTCGTCGAGCACGTGATAGCGGTAGTTGTGCAGGTCCAGCTCTGTGCGCAGTTCCAGGATTCGGTGTTCGGCGTTCATACGGTGTTCTCGAGAAAGCAAAAGAGCAGCCGGGGCTGCTCATCTGATGTTGCATGACCTTGTAGGAGCGCGCTTGCCCGCGACGGGGGTTTGCCAGATACATTTACGCTGTCTGACACAACGCAATCGCGGGCAAGCGCGCTCCTACAACGAAAAACTGCGGCGTTCAATCAACGACGCTGAGTCAGCGCGCGGCGTTCGAATTCGACGATGCGCTGGCGGTAGTGTTCGATGGTCTGCGCGGTCATTACGCTGCGCTGATCGTCTTTCAACTCGCCGTTCAATTCGTGAGCCAGTTTGCGGGCTGCGGCCACCATCACGTCGAAAGCCTGTTTCGGATGACGCGGGCCTGGCAGGCCGAGGAAGAAGCTCACGGCGCGGGTGCTGAAGTGGTCGATGTCGTCCAGATCGAACACGCCCGGCTTGACCGCATTGGCCATGGAAAACAGCACTTCGCCATTGCCCGCCATGCTTTCGTGGCGATGGAAAATGTCCATCTCGCCGAAACGCAGGCCGCTTTCCAGAATGTTCTGCAACAAGGCAGGGCCCTTGAAGCCGCTTTCGTCGCGGGAAATCACGCTGATGACCAGCACTTCCTCGACCGGCGCCAGGTCCTTGTCTTCGGTGATGCGCTGGGCAGGCTTGTCGTCCGGGAAGTCGTCTTCGCGGGCGCTGAACAGGCTCGGACCGTCCAGGTCCAGGTTCAGGTCGCCCTGCTGCGGCTCGTCCTTGCGCTTGCCGCGCTTGGATTCGCGCTCCGGGCGCTCGGCGCGTTCAGGCCGCTCGCGGGCAGCGCTCATGGTCGGCAGATCGTGCTCGTCGAGCTGCGGTTCTTTCTGGTTGTCCAGGACACGTGCAGGGCCCAGTACCTCGGCGGACGAGCCTTCTTCGTCGTCCGGCAGGTTGGAGAAGCTGCGGTCCAGTCGGAATTTCAACTTGCCCTTGCCGCCGCGCATCCGGCGCCAGCCGTCGAAAAGAATACCGGCAATGACAATAATGCCGATGACGATCAGCCACTCTCGCAGACCGATTTCCATGTAATCCCGTGCCTCTATTGAAAATTCTGAAAATTAAGGGCGTAAACCCCTTTAAAACGTGGAGCCAACTCTATGTTCTGAATGGCCTTTTACCCACGCAAAAATGAAAAAGTGGACATTAAACTAGCACGACCAAAGGTAACTTTACACCGTCAGTTACATCTGGCATGTCGCGAGCATCTGTACGGCTGCGACGGTTAATCCTGTGCCGCGCTATCAGAACGCCACTTTTCCCTGTCTATTCGTCTGGCCGCCTGGCCAGCAGCTACGCATCCACCAGCGCCATCGCCTCCTCTACGTCCACCGCCACAAGGCGCGAACACCCCGGCTCATGCATGGTGACACCCATCAACTGGTCGGCCATTTCCATGGCGATCTTGTTGTGGGTGATGTAGATGAACTGCACGGTCTGCGACATCTCCTTGACCAGTCGGGCATAGCGGCCCACGTTGGCGTCGTCCAGTGGTGCATCGACTTCGTCGAGCATGCAGAACGGCGCCGGGTTGAGTTTGAAAATGGCAAAAACCAGTGCCAGTGCGGTCAGGGCTTTCTCGCCGCCGGACAGCAAATGGATCGTGCTGTTCTTCTTGCCCGGAGGACGCGCCATGATCGTCACCCCTGTATCGAGTAAATCTTCGCCCGTCAGTTCCAGATAAGCGCTGCCACCACCGAAAACTTTTGGAAAAAGTGCCTGAATTCCGCTGTTTATCTGATCGAAGGTCTCTTTGAAGCGATTTCGCGTTTCCTTGTCGATCTTGCGAATGACGTTATCCAGGGTATCCAGCGCTTCAACGAGGTCGGCATCCTGAGCGTCCAGATAGCGTTTGCGCTCGGACTGCTGCTGGTACTCGTCGATGGCCGCCAGGTTGATCGCGCCCAGACGCTGGATTCGCCCGTCGATGCGCCCCAGTTCTTCCTCGGCGTCCTTTTCGTTGGCCTCGGGGGTCAATGTCGCCAGCACACCATTTAGATCGTAGCCGTCTTCGTGCAATTGCTCCTGCAACGTCTTGCGTCTGACAGTGAGCGATTGCCATTCCAGGCGCTGCTGTTCCAGTTGCCCACGCAGCAGTTGCGATTGCTGCTCGGCCTGGGTACGACGCTTCTCGGCATCGCGCAGTTCGCGGTCGGCGTCTTCGAGGGCATTCTTGGCGGTGCGCATTTCGTCGTCGACGGCCATGCGCTTTTCCAGCAGCTCTTCAAGCTTCATGCGCAGCTCTTCAAGCGGTGCTGCGCCCTCCTCCAACCCGAGGCTCAACTGCTCGCGCTTTTCGGTCAGGCGTTCGGACTGCATCTCCAGACGCTCCAGCGCCTGGCGGGTGGAATCGTGTTGCGCTCGCAAGGAGCTCAGGCGCACGGCCAGGTGGTTGCCGTGGTCCTTGTGCTGGCGGGCTTCCTGGCGCACCCGGTCCAGGCGCTCGCGCAGGCTGTCACGCTGGGCCAGCAGCAGTTCGCGCTGCTCGGTGTCCAGCGCCATGCTGTCCAGGGCGTCCTGCAATTGCAGGCGCGATTCGCCCAGGCTCTCCTGCTCCAAAGCGCGCTGCTCGCCGAGTTCGGTCAGCTCCTCGTCCAGCCGGGTGCGACGCAGGGTCAATTGCTCGACCTTGGCCTTGGCCGCCGACAGTTGCGCCTTCAGCTCACTCTGCTGACGGGCTTCTTCCTGCAGGCGCCTGCGAAGCTGTTCGCGGCTCTCCTCCTGGGTACGCTGCTGTTCACGCAGGCTGAGCAGTTGCTCTTCGAGCGCGGCGAGGGTCGCTTCGCGCTCTTCGCGTTCGGCTTCCAGACGCTGCAATTCCTGGCCTCGGGCCAGTACGCCGCTTTCGGCTTCACTGGCGCGGCGCACCCGCAGAAAATCACGGCCGACCCAATAGCCATCGCGGCTGATCAGGCTCTGCCCGACGCTCAACGGCGCGCGCATCGACAAGGCGTCTTCGAGTGTTTCGACAGGTTTGACCTGCCCCAGCCAACTGCTCAGATCGACCTGGCTGTCGACCTTGTCCAGCAGACTGCCGGGAATGCGCGTCATGTCGCTGGCGGGGCTGACCAGACGCAAGTCGCCCTGGCTGAAGCCGGCCAGATCCAGCCCCGAAAAATCATCGACCAGCACGGCATGCAAGTCCGCGCCGAGCACGGTCTCCACCGCCAGCTCCCAACCGGCTTCAACGCGCAAGCCTTCGGCCAGGCGCGGACGCTCGCTCAACTGGTGATCGCGCAGCCACTCGGCGGTGCCGGTCCCCGGATCGAGCGCAGCCTGTTGCAAGGCTTCCAGCGAGGCGAGGCGGCCATTCAGGCGCTGCAGATCGCCTTGGGCCTGCTGCTGGGATTGGGTGGCCTGTTGCAGTTCGAGACGCAGTTGCTCAAGGCGCTCGACCAGTTGCTCTTCCTCGGCGGTCAGCTCTTCGAAGGCCATTTCCCGGGCGGCGAGGTCTTCGCTGAGGTCGAGAATCGCCGCGTCTTCGGGATCGGCGGCGAGCAACTGGCGCTCTTCACCCAACCGACGCTGCCGCTCGGCCAGTCGCTCCAGGCTGGTTTCCAGTTGTTGGATGCGCGATTGCTGCACCTCGGCCTGACGCCGCGGCTCGGCGGACGACAGGTTGAAAGCGTCCCACTTTTCCTGCCAGCCGTGCATGGCCACTTCGGCCTCTTCCAGCGCGGCAGCGGATTCCTCGGCGGCGGCCAGGGTCATTTCCTGCTCGGGTTCGAGCATTTCCAGCTCTTCACCGAGGGTCGCAAGCAGCGTGCGGTCATGGCCCAGATGGGATTCGGTTTCCTGGCGCGCGCGCTCGGCTTCGCGCAGGTCGTCCTGCAATTGGCGCAGGCGTTGCTGGCCGTGCTGGATGCTCTGTTCGTTACGGGCGATGTCACCGCCCACCGAATAGAAGCGCCCCTGCACCACATTGAAGCGCTCGGACAGATCATGGTGCCCGTCACGCAAGCGCTCGATGGCGGCATCGGCACTGCGCTGATCGGCGACCAGCGCTTCGAAGCCGACCTCCTGGTTGCCGATCACCGCTTCGCGCTGGGCCACCTGCTCGTTCAGGGCCTGCCAGCGCAGGGCCGACAACTGCGCCTTGAGCTGACGCTCTTCGGCCTTGTATTCCTGATACTTCTCGGCGGCCTGGGCCTGGCGGTGCAGGCGCTCCAGTTGACGCTCGAGCTCTTCGCGCAGGTCGGTCAGGCGCGCCAGGTTCTCGTGGGTGCGACGAATGCGGTTCTCGGTCTCGCGCCGGCGCTCCTTGTACTTGGAAATGCCCGCCGCTTCTTCGATGAAGTTGCGCAGATCCTCAGGCTTGGCTTCGATCAGCTTGGAGATCATGCCCTGCTCGATGATCGAGTAGCTGCGTGGCCCCAGGCCCGTGCCGAGGAAGATGTCGGTGATGTCGCGACGGCGGCATTTGGTAATAGGTGTTCTGGCTGTCGCGGGTGACCTTGCGGCGAATGGAGATTTCCGCATAGGCGGCGTACTCGCCCACCAGCGTGCTGTCGGAGTTATCGAACACCAGCTCGATGCTGGCCTGGCTCACCGGCTTGCGACTGGTGGAGCCGTTGAAGATGACATCGGTCATCGACTCGCCGCGCAGGTTCTTGGCCGAGCTTTCGCCCATGACCCAGCGCACCGCGTCGATGATGTTGGATTTGCCGCATCCATTGGGGCCGACCACGGCCGCCATGTTGCTGGGGAAGTTCACTGTCGTCGGGTCGACGAACGACTTGAACCCCGCCAGCCTGATGCATTTAAGACGCATGGATCAGCTGGCCGCCAATGCAGACAGGATCGACTGGCAACTGCGCTCGGCGTAGGCGGTGAGCACGTCGCGGATGCGCGGCAAATCCCGCGCAACCACGGCTTCCAGCAACTGGCCGAACAGTGTCAGGTACTCGCTCATCTCGGCCTGACGCTGATCCAGCGCCAGGTAGTAGAAGCGGCTCATGGACGGCTGCAGGTTCTCGACGGTTTCTTCCAGGTACGGATTGTTGGCGAACGGATACGCAGCGCGCATCACGTTGAAGCTGTCCTCGACGAAGCTCTTCACGTCGCCGCGCTCGCAACTGGCGATCAGCCGCTGCTGGATCTGCTGGAACGGCGCCAGGTCCAGTTCTTCGGCCCAGCGTTGGGCCACCGCAAGGCCGAGCAAGATGTACATCTCGCTCATCAGCGCGCACAGGCTTTCGATGTTGTGCGGGGTGAGCACGGACACCTGGGCACCACGGCGCGGCAGGATCACGATCAGGTGACGGCGTTCCAGGATCAGCAATGCTTCGCGCACAGAGCCACGGCTGACATTCAGCGCTTGGGTGACCTTCTGCTCCTGAATCCGCTCCCCGGGCTTGAGCTCGCCGCGAATGATCCGTTCGGCGAGGTGGTGAGCGATCTGCTCAGCGAGGCTGTCCGGTGCCTTGAACGTCATTTCTTTCCTTTAAAACCATGGCTGCACACAAGCGGCGCAGTGTATCGCACTGGATACCTGTGGCGCAGGGCCATATGCATGGAAACTGGCATGAAATAAGCAATTCTTTGAGCGTCGTCCCACGGTTTTATTGCAAGACCTTGCTGCCGTTAATCGGCTAGTCACCGGAAATGTGATTTTCTTGACCTCTAGGTCAGATTTTAATTGACCCAATAGTCAGAACTGATAGATTCATCGACAGGTTCGATGAACAATTTCCGCTACACCTTTAAGACAGCTATCTATTACAAGAAGACGAGGCGCGACCCGTGATCCAGTTCTTACTGAACCAAGAGCTCAAGACCGAGCATGCTCTTGACCCCAACATGACGGTGCTCAACTACCTGCGTGAGCACCTGCATAAATCCGGCACCAAGGAAGGCTGCGCCAGCGGCGACTGCGGCGCCTGCACTGTGGTGGTGGGCGAACTGAGCACCGACGCCGACGGCCAGGATCACTTGAGCTATCGCAGCCTCAACTCCTGCCTGACGTTCGTCGCCTCGTTGCATGGCAAGCAACTCATCAGCGTCGAAGACCTCAAGCACCAGGGGCAACTGCACAGCGTGCAAAAGGCCATGGTCGAGTGCCACGGCTCGCAGTGCGGCTTTTGCACGCCAGGTTTCGTGATGTCGCTGTTTGCCCTGCAGAAGAACACCAGCGAAGCCGATTCCAGCAAGATCAAGCACGCCCAGGCCCACGAAGCCCTGGCCGGCAACCTGTGCCGCTGCACCGGCTACCGCCCGATCCTGGCCGCCGCCGAGCAGTGCTGCAGCCAGCCCCAGCCGGATCAGTTCGACACCCGCCAGGCCCAGACCATCGCCCGCCTGAAGGCCATCGCCCCCAAGGAAACCGCCGAGCTGAACAGCGGCGACAAACGCTGCCTGGTGCCGCTGACCGTGGCCGATCTCGCCGACCTCTACGATTCCTATCCGCAAGCCCGGTTGCTGGCGGGCGGCACTGACCTGGCGCTGGAAGTCACCCAGTTCCACCGTCCGTTGCCGGTGATGATTTACGTCGGCAACGTGGCCGAGATGAAGAAGATCGAGGCGTTCGACGACCGCATCGAGATCGGCGCCGCCACCGCTCTCACAGACTGTTACGAAGCCCTGGCCCACGAATACCCGGATTTCGGCGAGCTGCTGCACCGTTTTGCATCACTGCAGATCCGCAATCAGGGCACGTTGGGTGGCAACATCGGCAACGCCTCGCCGATTGGCGACTCGCCTCCCCTGCTGATCGCACTGGGCGCCAAGATCGTCCTTCGCAAAGGCAGCAAGTCTCGTACCTTGCCGCTGGAGCATTACTTCATCGATTACCGCGTCACCGCCCGTGAGGAAAGCGAGTTCATCGAGAAGATCATCGTGCCCAAGGCCAACGCCAAACAGGCCTTCCGCGCCTACAAGGTTTCCAAGCGCCTGGACGACGACATCTCGGCAGTCTGCGCTGCATTCCGCGTGCAGGTGGAAAACGGCGCCATCGTCGATGCCCGTGCAGCCTTCGGCGGCATGGCGGCAATCCCGAAACGCGCGGCCAACTGCGAGCAGGCCCTCATCGGCCAGCCCTGGACGTCGGCCACCATTGAACGCGCCTGCGCCGCGCTGGAGAAGGACTTCACCCCGCTGTCGGATTTCCGCGCCACCAAGGAATACCGCCTGCTGAGCGCGCAGAACCTGTTGCGCAAATACTTCATCGAGCTGCAAACGCCACACATCGAGACTCGGGTGACTGCATATGTCTAATCACGCCCCGCAAAAGACCCAGGAAGAACTGGTCGCCCTGTTCCAGCAGGACCTCACCTCCGGCGTTGGCCGCAGCGTCAAGCATGACAGCGCCGACAAGCACGTCTCGGGTGAGGCGATCTACATCGATGACCGCCTCGAATTCCCCAATCAGCTGCATGTGTATGCGCGCATGTCGGACCGTGCCCACGCGCGCATCGTCAAGGTCGATGTCTCGCCTTGCTACGATTTCGAAGGCGTGCGCATCGCCATCACCCACGAAGACATTCCAGGCCTGAAGGACATCGGCCCGCTGCTGCCGGGCGACCCGCTGCTGGCCATCGACAAGGTCGAATTCGTCGGCCAGCCGGTGATCGCCGTTGCCGCTCGCGACCTGGAAACCGCGCGCAAGGCGGCCATGGCGGCGATCATCGAGTACGAGGACCTCGAGCCCGTTCTCGATGTGGTCCAGGCCTACCGCGACAAGCATTACGTGCTGGAAAGCCACACCCACAAACGCGGTGATTCGGCCACGGCGCTGGACTCGGCGCCCAACCGCATCCAGGGCACGCTGCACATCGGCGGCCAGGAACACTTCTATCTGGAAACCCAGATCTCCTCGGTCATGCCCACCGAAGACGGCGGCATGATCGTCTACTGCTCCACGCAAAACCCCACCGAAGTGCAGAAGCTGGTCAGCGAAGTGCTGGACGTTTCGATGAACAAGGTGGTGGTGGACATGCGCCGCATGGGCGGCGGTTTCGGCGGCAAGGAAACCCAGGCCGCAAGCCCTGCGTGCCTGTGCGCGGTGGTTGCGCGCCTGACCGGCCAGCCGACCAAGATGCGCCTGCCCCGCGTCGAAGACATGATGATGACCGGCAAGCGCCACCCCTTCTACGTCGAGTACGACGTGGGCTTCGACAACGACGGGCGCCTGCAGGGCATCCAGCTGGAACTGGCCGGTAACTGCGGTTGCTCGCCGGACCTGTCCGCCTCCATCGTCGACCGCGCCATGTTCCACGCCGACAACTCGTACTACCTGGGCGATGCCACCATCAACGGCCATCGCTGCAAGACCAATACCGCGTCGAACACCGCCTACCGCGGCTTCGGCGGCCCGCAAGGCATGGTGGCCATCGAGGAAGTGATGGACGCCATCGCCCGGCATCTGGGCAAGGACCCGCTGGCGGTGCGCAAGGCCAATTACTACGGCAAGACCGAGCGCAACGTCACGCACTACTATCAGACCGTCGAGCACAACATGCTCGAAGAAATGACCGCCGAGCTTGAGGAAAGCAGCCAGTACGCCGAGCGGCGCAAGGCGATCATGGCCTACAACGCCAACAGCCCGATCCTCAAGAAGGGTCTTGCGCTAACGCCGGTGAAATTCGGCATCTCCTTTACTGCCAGCTTCCTCAACCAGGCCGGCGCCCTGATCCACATCTACACCGACGGCAGCATCCACCTGAACCACGGTGGCACCGAGATGGGCCAGGGCTTGAACACCAAGGTCGCGCAGGTGGTGGCCGAGGTGTTCCAGGTGGATTTCAGCCGCGTCCAGATCACCGCAACCAACACCGACAAGGTGCCGAACACCTCGCCAACGGCAGCGTCCAGCGGCGCGGACCTGAACGGCAAGGCGGCACAGAACGCGGCAGAAACCATCAAGCAGCGCCTGGTGGAATTCGCGGCCAGGCACTACAAGTGCGAAGAATCCCAGGTTGAGTTCCGCAACGGCCATGTGCGCGTTGGCGAGCAGGTCATCAGCTTCGACACCCTGGCGCAACAGGCGTGGATGGGCCAGGTGTCGCTGTCGAGCACCGGCTACTACAAGACACCGAAGATCTACTACGACCGCAGCCAGGCCCGCGGGCGGCCGTTCTACTACTTCGCCTTTGGCGCGGCCTGCACCGAGGTGATCGTCGACACCCTGACCGGCGAGTACAAGATGCTGCGCACCGACATCCTGCATGACGTCGGTGCCTCGCTGAACCCGGCCATCGACATCGGCCAGGTCGAGGGCGGCTACATTCAGGGCATGGGCTGGCTGACCACCGAAGAGCTGGTGTGGAACGCCAAGGGCAAGCTGATGACCAACGGCCCGGCCGGTTACAAGATTCCGGCGGTGGCAGACATGCCGGCGGACTTGCGGGTGAAGCTGGTGGAGAACCGCAAGAACCCGGAAGACACGGTGTTCCATTCCAAGGCCGTGGGCGAGCCGCCATTCATGCTGGGCATCGCGGCCTGGTGCGCGATCAAGGACGCAGTCGCTAGCCTGGGTGATTACAGGCATCAGCCTAAGATCGACGCGCCTGCAACGCCGGAGCGGGTGTTGTGGGGGTGCGAGCAGATGCGCAAGTTGAAACAGGCAGCGCCCGAGGCCGAGGGTGTGGCCCATGAGTTGACGGTTTCACCGGTTTGATCGGCGGCGTTTGAAATGATGCCGTCGCGGGCAAGCGCGCTCCTACAAGGAATCGCGTTTCAGCTGTAGGAGCGCGCTTGCCCGCGAAGGCGTCTGAAGAAACACCCCCATATGTTTGATCTGCCCCTTGGGCGATCAGGAGAAACACATGAACAACTGGATCAGCGCCCTCGCCGAGTTGCAAACCGCAGGAGAAGCCTGCGTGCTGGTGACCATCATCGAGGAGCGCGGCTCGACACCGCGCAACGCAGGCTCGAAAATGGTGGTCAGCGCCGAGCGGATCTACGACACCATTGGCGGTGGCCATCTGGAATACAAGGCCATGGACATCGCCCGCCAGATGCTCGAAAGCGGCACCCAGCAGACGCGCCTCGAACGCTTCAGCCTCGGCGCGAGCCTGGGTCAATGCTGCGGCGGCGTAAATGTGCTGCTGTTCGAACCCATGGGCCAGCCCCAGGCGCAGATTGCCGTGTTTGGCGCAGGGCACGTCGGCCGCGCCTTGGTGCCGCTGCTGGCCAGCCTGCCCTGCCGGGTGCGCTGGATCGACTCGCGGGAAGCGGAATTCCCCGCGCAGTTACCCGAAGGGGTGAGCAAGATCGTCAACGATGAAGTGGTCGACGAAGTGGACAACCTGCCCGCCGGCAGTTACTGCATCGTCATGACCCATAATCACCAACTGGACCTGGAACTGACCGCCGCCATCCTCAAGCGTGGCGATTTCACCTGGTTCGGGCTGATCGGCTCGAAGACCAAGCGCGTCAAATTCGAACATCGCCTGCGTGATCGCGGCTTCGATCCGGCACTGGTGCAGCGCATGCGTTGCCCCATGGGCCTGTCCGAAGTGAAGGGCAAATTGCCGATGGAAATCGCCGTGTCGGTCGCCGCCGAAGTGATCGCCACCTATAACGCCTGCTTCGGGATGGAAAGCGGCGAGCAAGGCTCGACCTCCGAACCCGTCGCCAAGCTGATGCCGGTCTCCCGCC
>Ga0207655_1002692_pt1 | contig 13938 bp, 1 predicted proteins | sample KBSM44metaG_FD_184398 | JGI IMG/M metagenome (GOLD analysis project Ga0207655, IMG submission 184398) | Miscanthus rhizosphere microbial communities from Kellogg Biological Station, Michigan, USA - KBS M4-4 metaG (SPAdes) (version 2) | ecosystem: Host-associated > Plants > Roots > Rhizosphere >...
CAAAGACTTCAGTTAATGATTTAACTACAAATCAGATTGATGATGTGCTTGCTCGAACAATTGATCAAAGTGCTACAACCATTGTCGATGATGCTAAAAATACTGAATTGGTCGCTTTTAATAAAGCCGAAAATCTATCAGCGCAAGATATACCTGTATTGCAATCTGATCTGATCAAGGATTTGTTTGATCCACAATTACTAACCTTTTGATTGAAAATAATCAGATAAGCACCTACGGGTGCTTTTTTATTGAAATGAATTTGGTATAAAGTAAAAAGATTGTATTCAAAATCAAAAAAAATTCTAGGATTAAAATTTTTATGTCAGATGCTGTTGAACAAAATCAATTCCAAATCTTTATCGATGCTAGCGCAAGTTTAAATTTTGTCTTTCAGCAGAATGCTATCCCTTTAATTCACAGTATTTCTTTAACTAGTAGTAAGTTACTTCCTAGAAGTAAGCTTATTATTCAAGCGAATCCTGAATTTATTCAAAGAACAGAAATCCATATCGGGATGTTGGATGAACAACAAAGTACCCAAATCAATAATCCTAAACTGAATTTTGATATTCATTTTCTATTAAATTTATCTGAAAATATAAAAGTAAACATAAGCTTTAAATGGTTGGATTTAGAAGATAATTTATTGGCAGAGCATCAACAAGAAATTCAAGTTCTAACTGTCGATACTTGGGGTGGAGAAAAACAACCGCTTGAACTATTGGCATGTTTTTCACAACCTAATGCTGCTTCGTTAGTACCTATTTTAAAACGTGCCAGTGAAGTACTGTTTGAAAAGAATCTTGGCAGTTTAAATGGTTATTCAGATAAAAATCCTGAACATGTTTTACAGCAAGTCAATGCGATTTGGCAGGCATTAAATGAACAGGATTTACGCTATATTGTAAATCCTGCAAGTTATATTCAACAAGGGCAACGGATTCGCTTTGCCAAACAAATTTTAGAAGAAAAAATGGCATGTTGCCTAGACAGTACGATGTTGCTCAGTTCATTGCTGGAACAAATCGGACTTGATCCGATTGTTATGTTGATTCAGGGGCACAGCTTTTTGGGAATTTGGCTACATGAAACACCACTCGTCGACATTTTGATTGATGATCTGCAAACATTACGTAAATGTATGGAACTCGGTGCAATTACGTTTATTGAAACCACACTGCTGACCTCAAAAAATAGTTTAAAGCAAGCGATAGAATCTGCTCAGTGCTTTTTACAAGTACCTGAAAAAATTGAACAGTTTTATGTTGCAATTGATATTCGACAAAGTCGTTTACGTGGAGTGCGTCCGATTTCTTTGCAGTTGGATGTCAGAAAAAATCTTGATGATAATGAGATTACTTGGACACAAGCCTCATTGCCTGAGTATGCTAGTTATGATGAAAGTGAAAATGTTGCAACCCGCGTACAGCGTTGGCTAAGGCGTTTATTGGATTTAAGTTTAAGAAATAAATTATTAAACTTTAAAGATAATCGCCTAAGCATTCCCTTGCAATGTTCTGAGAAAACCTTAGCCTCTTTGGAAGATGCTTTAGCAGAAAATAAAGGGTTTTTCTTCCATAGTATTGAGCATATTTCTTTAAAAAATGTGACACGTGAGAATGAAGCTGATCATGTACAACACTATATTGATGAAAATTTGCATCGACAGCTATTATTTAGTGGTCTAGATAGTGAAACCTTAAATAAACGCTTGGTTGAAGTTTATCGGGCTTCACGGACGGCATTAGAGGAAGGTGGAGCAAATACATTATTTTTAGCCATTGGATTTTTGCAATGGAAAGAGTCAGAGAAAGCTCAAAGAAGCTTTAAAGCACCATTATTATTGATTCCTGTAAGAATGACGCGCGAATCTGCTAAGTCTGGTTATCGGTTATGGATGTATGATGATGAGACACGCTTTAATTCAACTTTATTGCAGTTATTAAGACAAGACTTTGAGCTCGAAATGAGTGGCTTAGATCCATTGCCAATAGATGAATCTAGTGTGGATGTGAATGCTGTATTACAAATTGTACGCCGTGCGGTGGTCAATATGCGAGGATGGGAAGTCACTGCAGAAGCAGCAATTGGTCAGTTTTCATTTTCAAAATATCTGATGTGGCGTGATCTATCTTTACGTATGCAACAGCTAAAAGAACAGGCTGTGGTCAATCATCTGATTGAAACACCACGGGAACCATTTAAAAAACAAGAGGCTTTTCCACATCCAGTCGAACTCGATAAAAACTATCAACCTCAGCAATTATTCACGCCCTTGTCGTCTGACTCCTCGCAACTTGCTGCGGTAATGTCAGCTGCATTGGGACGAACATTTGTACTTTCTGGACCGCCAGGTACGGGTAAATCTCAAACGATTACCAATATGGTGGCGCAATGTTTAGCAGATGGAAAATCAGTATTATTTGTTTCAGAAAAAATGGCGGCCTTAGATGTGGTTTACCGTCGTTTAAACCAGATTGGATTAGGCGATTTATGTCTACAATTACATTCTGCAAAAGCGCAAAAAATAGAAGTTTTAGATCAACTTCGTGAACGTGCCGAAAATAACAATAATCCTTATGCTGTTCAGCAAAAGCAAACCCAGCAAGCGTGGCAATTGCTTTCTCAGCAACTGGTGGAAAGCCGCGATGAGTTAAATCAGCATGTGCATATTTTACATCAACAGCATCCGATTGGTTGGAGTTTATTTGATGCCATGAGTGATGAGCTGCTACATCGGGATTTAGACAACTTACGATTTGAACTTAACATTCAGCAGTTAACTGAACAATCTCGCAACCAGTTAAAAGCGCTCAGTACAAAAGCATTTTTACAATATCAAAAAATTTCCCCATCCTCTTTTGAGATACTTAAGGGATTTGCAGAGGGAAGCCCGCAGAATATTTGGAATTTGTTATGGCAAGATCAGTACCAACAGCAACAACAACGTTTAGCTGAACTGATTCCACAGTTGCATTTTTCAGTACAAGCTTGGCAAGAGTGTTGCCAATTTCCCCGTGCGGAAAATCTACAGCAACTACAAAAAGATCTCGATATTTATCAGACATTGTTTAATTTCGCTCAGCAGCATGATTTGAAATTATTAAAAATTGTTGATGCGATAGATATACGACAAATTTCTGAAGCAAAAGCGATTTGCACAGAAATACAGCAAAACTGTACACGCTTAATTTTTAATTATGATGCGTCTATTTACCAAGCTGAATTAAAACAAATCGAATTTAAATGGCGTGAAGCTGTTGCCAAATTTTGGCCTTGGTCTTGGTTTGGAAAATACCAGCTGAGAAATTTAATTCGGAGTTATCAGACGGAGAAACAACGTCCATCAACGATGGTGGTTGAAAATGACTTGCCAATCCTGATCAATATTCAAAATTATCAGCAGCAATTCCAGAGCATTGAAAATCAGCTGAAAGACCGTTTGGAATCTTATTGGCAAGCTGAAAAGACAGATTGGGTACAGTTTGAAAATATTTCGATCGCATGGACGCAACTGAAACAACAACTCTCAGAACGTATGAGTCAAATTTCAGTGATTCAGCAGGCAGTGAGTTTTGCAAGCCAGCACGATTTGGGGAAAATCACCCAATATGTAGATGAATTAAAAAAAATATATAGCCAGCTTTTAAGCGATCAACAGCTTCAAACTGAACACTTAGAAGGCTATTCAATGATCACTTTTGCTGAACTTATTGCACGTCAACGGCAATTACAAACTGTGATAAGTGAGTGGCGCCATTGGCTAAATTGGCAAGGTTTAAAAACTGAACTTAAACAACAGGGTTTAGCAAGTTTCAGCGAGTTTTTACAACATCAGCCATCCGAAGCAAACGTGCAATATGCTGCTCAAAAGTTAAGACAAGAATATGTGATATTGTTAATTGATATTAATCTTGCTCGGCAATGGATTATTCAGCAGTTTAGTCAACATCCTGAGCTCAACCAGTTTAATGGTGAATTGCAGCAGCAAAAAATTCAGAAATTTTCGCAGCAGGATCGGGAACATCAACAGTTTGCCAGTGAGGAAATTACCCGTCGTTGGTATAAAATCTTTGAAAACCCTGAAATGTTTAAAAAACAATGGGCTTTACTCAATAAAGAGTTGGGCAAAAAGCGTCGGCATATACCCGTACGTGAATTAATTAAGCAAATTCCCGATGTGATTACAGGTTTAAAACCGTGTATGTTAATGAGTCCACTTTCAGTCGCTCAATATCTAGATCCTGAGTCTAAGTTTGATGTAGTGATCTTCGATGAGGCATCACAGATTCCTGTTTGGGATGCGATAGGTGCTTTGGCTCGGGGCAAACAATCGATTGTTGTGGGTGATAATAAACAAATGCCACCAACCAGTTTCTTTGGAAAAGGCGATTCTGAAGCGATCGATGAGGATGTTACCGAAGATTTGGAAAGTATTCTGGATGAATGCTTGGCCGCACAATTGCCAGAATTGGTGCTCAATTGGCATTATCGTAGTCGCTATGAAAGCTTAATCCAGTTTAGTAATCAAAAATATTATAAGGGTGAATTATTGACGTTCCCGGCACCTGTGGCTCGGGATAGTGCAATTCAATTACACCCAGTTCAAGGGGTTTATGATAAAGGTGATACCCGTACCAATAAGGCAGAGGCACAAGCGATTGTGCAATTTATTATCCAGCATTTAACGACTCAACTCACGGCTGAGGTTAAACAAACAGTTGGTGTGGTGACATTTAATATTACCCAGCAAAAACTGATTGAAGATTTGTTAGACAATGAATTGGCGAATTATCCCGAGTTAGAGCAATTAAGCCGAGAGGGTTTCGAGCCATTATTTGTGAAGAACTTGGAAAATGTACAAGGTGATGAAAGAGATCTGATTATATTCTCAATCACTTATGCTGCAGATCAAAACGGTAAATTGTTGATGAATTTTGGTGCTTTAAATCGTCAAGGTGGACAGCGCCGTTTAAATGTTGCGATTACTCGTGCACGTCAGAGTTTGCATGTTTTTTCTACACTTCGTCCAGAACAGATTGATCTCTCGCGAACCAGTAGTGAAGGTGTACGGGATTTAAAAGATTTCCTTAGCTTTGCACAAACTGGGCAGATGGCTTATTACGCACAGTCTGTTGGAAAAGAAAAATCTAAAGATGAGCTGATGTTGTATTTGCAAACTCAATTAGAGCGGTTAGGTTGGAAAGTAGACTTAGCTGTGGGGAGTGGAGAAGGTCGGATTGATCTTGCAATTCAAGATCCTAAAATTTTAGGGCAGTATTTAACGGGCATCCTTGTAGATGGTGATGATTATGCCAAGGCTGCAACCGCACGAGATCGTGATCAACTGCGCCCAACAGTTTTAAAAGGTTTAGGTTGGCATATATTACAATTATGGACTGTAGAGTGGTGGCTTGATCCAAGAGGAAATCTTGAAAAGTTACATCGTCAATTAGAAGCTTTGGTCAATAAAATGTCTTAATTGTTTTTAGTAGGTGTTTGTGAAATCGGATTTTATAGCGCTTGTTTGGCTTAAATTTGATGCATAGTGCTTTCCAATAAACGCTGAATAATTTCATTCAGCGTTTTTATTTTTATCTAAAACGTGAACTTATACATATAAAATACCCAATTTCAGGTATATCTCTATATTCCCCCATTTGATCTAATGATTGATATTTGATCAAAATGTAGATTTGGGGATTATCATGAACAAAATTTATAAAGTTATTTGGAATTCACAACTTAGGTGCTGGCAAGCAGTTTCAGAATTGGCAAAAAATCATAATACTTCACAAAGTACTGTAGACCATAAAAACGCACTGAAGGGCGGTGTTCATAAAGCATCAGGGATAAATTTAATCCGATTGGCTTTTTTGGGGCTGGCTTTATTGCCGTTATCGATTTATGCCGCAATTTCTAATACTGAACTGCCTACAGGCGCCAATATCACTCAAGGTTCAGCCAACATTTCCCAAAATGGCAACGTTTTAAATATTCATCAAAATAGTCAAAACCTTTCGACCAACTGGAATACTTTTAATATTGGTAAAGATGCAACGGTTAATTTTAATCAACAAAACCAGTCATCTATAGCCATTAATCGGGTTTTGGATAGCAATGCATCGCAGATTATGGGGCGTTTAAATGCCAATGGGCAGGTGTTTTTACTCAATCCAAATGGTGTGGTTTTTTCTAAGACAGCTCAAGTGAATGTTGGTGGTTTGGTTGCTTCAACTTTAAGTTTGAACGATGCGGATATTCAAAATGGAAAATATACTTTAAAAGCCAATGCCAATAGCACAGCAACGATAGAAAATAACGGTAGTATTCAAACTTTATCAGGTGGAACTGTTGCGCTGATTGCGCCCAATGTTAAAAATACCGGCTCTATTGTGACACCGAATGGCGTTACTCATCTCACTGCTGCCAGTCAAGTCACTCTTGCTTTACAGGATGGTTCACTCACCCAGTACCAAGTTGATCAAGGGGTATTAAAAGGCTTGGTGGACAATGGTGGTGCAATTCTTGCCGACAATGGCGCTGTATATTTAACTGCAAAAGCCAAAGACAGTTTAAGTAAAGCCGTGGTCAATCATAGTGGGATTATTGAAGCGAATCGCTTAAGCCAAAATGCCAAAGGTGAAATCATTTTGTTAGGTGATATGCAAAATGGTGAAACAAATGTCAGTGGCCTGCTTAAAGCTGAAGGGAAAAATGGTCAAGATGGTGGGTTTATTGAAACTTCAGCAGCCAAAGTAAAGATTAATAATAATACGATAGTGTCCTCTCATTCTGAGGGCGGGAAAATCGGAAACTGGTTGATCGACCCTACCGATTTCAGTATTAATTCAGGTAATGCATCGGCAAGTAGTAGCGGCATAGGCGCAACCACTTTAGCAAGCAGTCTTGCAACCAGTAATGTCATATTGCTAACTAGCTCTACGGGTAACCAAAAGGGTGATATCAATGTGAATGCTGATGTGACTTGGGGGAGTGCGACCAGCCTGACTTTAAATGCACAAAATGACATCAACATTAATGCCAACATCACAGCGACCAATAACAGTGGCAAACTTAATTTGATATATGGACAAAATACAGCCAATACCAATGCTAATTACTATATTAATACTGGCGCAAAAATAAACTTAAAGGCTGGGCAGAATTTTAGTACCCAAAAAGGAACGGCTGCTACCATTAACTATCAAGTCATTACGGCTTTGGGCGCACAGGGTTCGACTACAAGTCAAGATTTACAAGGGATCAACGGTAACCTGAGTGGTAATTATGTGTTGGGTGCAGACATAGATGCCAGTAGTACATGGCAGTGGAATGGCTATACCGGATTCGACCCAATTGGCTTTTATAATCCAACTTTAAGTCCAATGGATCTATCACAACAAGCTTTTCGTGGACGGTTTGATGGATTAGGTCATGCGATTAGTGGATTAAGTATTGACTCTATGTATCAGGGCATTGGACTGTTTGCGATTACGCATCAGAATGCACTTATACAAAATCTTGGACTGAATAATATAAGTTATTCAGGTTATGGAAAAACAGGTGGGATCGTGGGGCTTAATCTTGGCACGATTAATAATGTTTATGTCAATGCTGGCTTAGTCACAGGTAATACCGAGCAGTATGGCGGATTGGTGGGTTGGAACTATAATTCAGGAAATATCTTAAATTCTTATGCCAATGTGACTGTAAAAGGAAAATATTCTAATAATAATTATATTGGTGGTTTGGTTGGTTATAGTGACGGAGTTGTAAGTTCTTCTTTTGCAACAGGTGCAGTGACAGGAAATAATTATATTGGTGGTTTAGTTGGTGGAATATCAGGGCAAATCAATAACTCTTATGCAACAGGTACTGTCATCGGAAATCAATATGTTGGAGGACTGGTGGGTTTCAATGGCGGAAGTGTTGACAAAAATTATTCTTCTGGAAGTGTAACTGGGAATACTTTTGTTGGTGGTCTCGTTGGTGGTGGTAATGGTACAACCACAAATAGTTTCTGGAACACCAGTACTTCTGGAAGAACAAGCAGTGCGGGTGGTATAGGAAAAACCACAACAGAACTTCAGCAAATTTCTACTTTTGCAGGTTGGGATATTGATGATGCAGGTGGTACAGGAAAAGTCTGGCGTATTTATGAAGGAAGATCTGCACCGTTACTACGTCATTTCCTTAAACCCTTGGTTACAGAAATTGTCGCTAATTTTTCTGACAAAATTTATGATGGATCGATAGCTTCTGGAACGCTGGCTTCAGGGCTGAATTATAAAACAACCAGTAAAAATGCAGGGATTTATAGTTTAAATGATGGCTCAATCCTAATTAGTGGTGTTCCAATCGCAGCAAATACAACTCAGTTTGGTGATGATGTAATTTATAAAGAAAATGGTGGTTCGGGCTCATTAACAATAGCAAAAAGAGATTTAAATATTAATGGCTTGAGTGTTTTTGACAAAGTCTATGATAGATCAACTTCAGCAATATTATCTGGTATAGCAGGAGTGACAGTGCTATCAGGTGATTCAGTGACACTTTCAGGTATTGGATTAGGATCATTTACTGATAAAAATGTGGGCAATAATAAAAATGTAATTGTGTCGGGTTATACGCTGACTGGAACAGATGCTTTAAATTACAACTTGCTACAGCCGACAAATCTTAAAGCCAATATAACACCTGCAGTTTTAACCATAAATGGAATAAGTGTTGCTGATAAAACGTATGATGGTTTGTCCAATGCAACCTTAAATGGTGCTGCTTCAATCAATCCAATTGCTGGAGATTTTGTTGGATTGATTGGTAGTGGTATAGGAACATTTACAAATAAGAATGCAGGAATCAGGTCTGTGATCGTAACAGGCTATAGCTTAACAGGTGCGGATGCTGGAAATTATATTTTTAGTCAGCCTATAGGTTTAAGTGCCACAATTCACAAAGCGCAAGCCACTGTTACGGCCAATAGCTTATCAACTACTTATAATGGTAAAGACCAAACTGCATGGGGCTTTAGTGCAACAGGCTTGGTCAATGGCGAAACTACAACTGTATTGTCAGGCGTGACTGCAACGGTTACAGCCAAAGATGCTGGCAAGTATACCAATACAGCTACGGGTATAGATAATAACTACGAGCTCAGCTTTGTTGATGGCTCATTAGATATTGCGAAAGCGAAAGCCACCGTAACCGCCAATAGCGTATCAACCACCTATAACGGTAAAGATCAAACGACTGTTGGCTTTAGTGCAACAGGCTTGGTCAATGGCGAAACTACAACTGTATTGTCAGGTGTTTCGGCAACTGTCACAGGTAAAGATGCCGGTAATTATGCCAATACAGCCACAGGTACAGATAAGAACTATGAGCTAAGTTTTGTTAATGGCTCTTTGGATATCGCCAAAGCTAAGGCGACAGTAACAGCCAATAGTGTAACAACGACCTATAACGGTAAAGATCAAACGGCTGCTGGTTTTAGTGCGACAGGCTTAGTCAATGGTGAAACTGAATCGGTATTGTCAGGTGTTTCAGCCACGGTGACTGCTAAAGATGCAGGTCAATATACCAATACCGCAACAGGTATAGATAAAAACTATGAGCTCAGTTTTGTTAATGGCTCATTAGATATTGCTAAAGCTAAAGCGACAGTAACAGCCAATAGCGTATCAACCACCTATAATGGTAAAGATCAAACGGCTACTGGCTTTAGTGCAACAGGCTTAGTCAATGGTGAAACTACAAGTGTATTGTCAGGTGTTTCAGCAACGGTGACTGCCAAAGATGCAGGCAAATACAACAACACAGTAATAGGTGTAGACAAGAACTATGATCTGATGCTTATTGATGGCTCATTAGATATTGCCAAAGCCAAAGCCACAGTAACTGCCAATAGCGTATCTACCACCTATAATGGTAAAGATCAAACTGCTGCTGGTTTTACTGCGATAGGCTTGGTCAATGGGGAAACCGAATCGGTATTGTCAGGTGTTTCAGCCACGGTGACTGCTAAAGATGCTGGCAAATACACTAATAGCGCAACAGGTCTAGACAAGAACTACGAGCTAAGCTTTGTTGATGGCTCATTGGATATCGCTAAGGCTAAAGCCACTGTTACGGCTAATAGCGTATCAACTACCTATAACGGTAAAGATCAAACAGCTGCTGGCTTTAGTGCAACAGGCTTGGTCAATGGTGAAACTACAAGTGTATTGTCAAGTGTTTCGGCAACTGTCACAGGCAAAGATGTAGGCAAATACACCAACACAGTAACAGGTGTAGATAAGAACTATGATCTGACGCTTATTGATGGCTCATTAGATATTGCTAAAGCTAAAGCCACTGTTACTGCCAATAGCGTATCAACCACCTACAATGGTAAAGATCAAACGGCTACTGGCTTTAGTGCAACAGGTTTGGTGAATGGTGAAGATACATCGGTACTCTCAGGTGTAAGCGCATCGGTGATTGCTAAAGATGCAGGCAAATACATCAATACCGCAACGGGTCTAGACAAGAACTACGAGCTAAGCTTTGTTGATGGCTCATTGGATATCGCTAAGGCTAAAGCCACTGTTACGGCTAATAGCGTATCAACTACCTATAACGGTAAAGATCAAACAGCTGCTGGCTTTAGTGCAACAGGCTTGGTCAATGGTGAAACTACAAGTGTATTGTCAAGTGTTTCGGCAACTGTCACAGGCAAAGATGTAGGCAAATACACCAACACAGTAACAGGTGTAGATAAGAACTATGATCTGACGCTTATTGATGGCTCATTAGATATTGCTAAAGCTAAAGCCACTGTTACTGCCAATAGCGTATCAACCACCTACAATGGTAAAGATCAAACGGCTACTGGCTTTAGTGCAACAGGTTTGGTGAATGGTGAAGATACATCGGTACTCTCAGGTGTAAGCGCATCGGTGATTGCTAAAGATGCAGGCAAATACATCAATACCGCAACGGGTCTAGACAAGAACTATGAGTTAAGTTTTATTGATGGTTCTTTGGATATCGCCAAAGCTAAAGCCACTGTCACCGCCAATAGTTTAAATACGGTTTATAACGGTAAAGATCAAACAGCTGCTGGTTTTAGTGCAACAGGTTTGGTCAATGGTGAAACTGAATCAGTTTTATCAGGTGTTTCAGCCACGGTGACTGCTAAAGATGCTGGCAAATACACTAATAGCGCAACAGGTCTAGACAAGAACTACGAGCTAAGCTTTGTTGATGGCTCATTAGATATTGCTAAAGCGAAAGCCACCGTAACCGCCAATAGCGTATCAACCACCTATAATGGTAAAGATCAAACTGCTACTGGCTTTAGTGCAACAGGTTTGGTCAATGGTGAAACTGAATCAGTTTTATCAGGTGTTTCAGCCACGGTGACTGCTAAAGATGCTGGCAAATACACTAATAGCGCAACAGGTCTAGACAAGAACTACGAGCTAAGCTTTGTTGATGGCTCATTAGATATTGCCAAAGCGAAAGCTACAGTAACTGCCAATAGCGTATCGACTACCTATAATGGTAAAGATCAAACAGCTGTTGGCTTTAGTGCAACAGGCTTGGTTAATGGTGAAGATACATCGGTACTCTCAGGTGTTTCAGCAACGGTGACTGCCAAAGATGCAGGTCAATACACCAATAGCGCAACGGGTCTAGATAAAAACTACGAGTTAACTTTTGTTGATGGTTCATTAGACATCACCAAAGCCAAAGCCACTATCACCGCCAATAGCGTATCGACTACCTATAACGGTAAAGATCAAACAGCTGTTGGCTTTAGTGCGACAGGTTTGGTCAATGGTGAAACTGAATCAGTCTTATCAGGTGTAACTGCAACGGTTACCGGCAAAGATGCAGGTCAATACACCAATAGTGCAACGGGTCTAGATAAAAACTACGAGTTAAGTTTTGTTGATGGCTCATTAGACATTGCCAAAGCCAAAGCTACTGTGACCGCCAATAGCTTAAATACAGTCTATAACGGTAAAGACCAAACGGCTATTGGTTTTAGTGCAACAGGTTTGGTCAATGGTGAAACTGAATCGGTCTTATCAGGTGTTTCAGCAACGGTGACTGCTAAAGATGCTGGCAAATACACCAATACTGCAACAGGTCTCGACAAGAACTATGATCTTAGTTTTATTGATGGCTCATTAGATATTGCTAAAGCCAAAGCTACTGTCACCGCCAATAGTTTAAATACGGTTTATAACGGCAAAGATCAAACAGCTGCTGGCTTTAGTGCAACAGGTTTGGTCAACGGTGAAACTGAATCGGTATTATCAGGTGTTTCAGCAACTGTCACAGGTAAAGATGCAGGTAGTTATGCCAATACAGCCACAGGTCTAGATAAGAACTATGATCTTAGTTTTATTGATGGCTCATTAGATATTGCTAAGGCTAAAGCCACTGTGACCGCCAATAGTGTATCAACTACTTATAATGGTAAAGATCAAACAGCTACTGGATTTACTGCAACAGGCTTGGTCAATGGTGAAACTGAATCAGTACTCTCAGGTGTTTCAGCTACTGTGACTGCTAAAGATGCAGGTCAATATACCAATAGTGCAACGGGTCTAGACAAAAACTATGAACTAAGCTTTGTTGATGGCTCTTTGGATATCACCAAAGCTAAAGCCACTGTCACCGCCAATAGTTTAAATACGGTTTATAGCGGTAAAGATCAAACAGCTGCTGGTTTTAGTGCGACAGGTTTGGTCAATGGTGAAACAGAATCGGTATTGTCAGGTGTAACTGCAACGGTTACCGGCAAAGATGCAGGCCAATACACCAATACTGCAACGGGTCTAGATAAGAACTATGATCTTAGTTTTATTGATGGCTCATTAGATATTGCTAAGGCTAAAGCCACTGTGACCGCCAATAGTGTATCAACTACTTATAATGGTAAAGATCAAACAGCTACTGGATTTACTGCAACAGGCTTGGTCAATGGTGAAACTGAATCAGTACTCTCAGGTGTTTCAGCTACTGTGACTGCTAAAGATGCAGGTCAATATACCAATAGTGCAACGGGTCTAGACAAAAACTATGAACTAAGCTTTGTTGATGGCTCTTTGGATATCACCAAAGCTAAAGCCACTGTCACCGCCAATAGTTTAAATACGGTTTATAGCGGTAAAGATCAAACAGCTGCTGGTTTTAGTGCGACAGGTTTGGTCAATGGTGAAACAGAATCGGTATTGTCAGGTGTAACTGCAACGGTTACCGGCAAAGATGCTGGCCAATACACCAATACTGCAACGGGTCTAGACAAGAACTACGAGTTAAGTTTTGTTGATGGTTCCTTAGATATCGCCAAAGCCAAAGCTACTGTGACCGCCAATAGCTTAAATACAGTCTATAACGGTAAAGACCAAACGGCTATTGGTTTTAGTGCAACAGGTTTGGTCAATGGTGAAACTGAATCGGTCTTATCAGGTGTTTCAGCAACGGTGACTGCTAAAGATGCTGGCAAATACACCAATACTGCAACAGGTCTCGACAAGAACTATGATCTTAGTTTTATTGATGGCTCATTAGATATTGCTAAAGCTAAAGCCACTGTGACCGCCAATAGTGTATCAACCACCTATAACGGTAAAGATCAAACTGCTGCTGGTTTTAGTGCTTCTGGTTTAGTCAATGGAGAGACAGAATCTGTATTATCTGGTGTAAGCGCAACGGTTACCGGCAAAGATGCTGGCAAATACGCCAATACTGCAACGGGTGCAGACAAAAACTATGAGCTAACTTTTGTTAATGGTGCATTGGATATTGCGAAAGCTAAAATTAACCAAGTGACAGGCATTAGCGCCAATAATCGTATTTATGATGCAACCACCAACGCAACATTAAATACTGGATCAGCACAATTCACTGGTATGGTTGCAGGCGATGAATTGAAAG
>Ga0207655_1002695_pt1 | contig 13923 bp, 11 predicted proteins | sample KBSM44metaG_FD_184398 | JGI IMG/M metagenome (GOLD analysis project Ga0207655, IMG submission 184398) | Miscanthus rhizosphere microbial communities from Kellogg Biological Station, Michigan, USA - KBS M4-4 metaG (SPAdes) (version 2) | ecosystem: Host-associated > Plants > Roots > Rhizosphere >...
GACGGTCGCCGGTATTATCTGGTCCGGCGTGGGCGACGTGAAAACGGCGCCGGGCACCGCGGCGTCGAGCATTCCGAGGCCCACGAAACCAGCGTGCAGTGGCTCGTGACCGCTGCCGCCGCCGGACACCAGGGCAACCTTGCCCGCTACAGGTGCGCCTTTCCGGATGACGTACTTGGGCTCGGGATGGACGTCCACGATGTCGGCATGGGCCATGCCGAAGCCTTCGACGGACTCGTCCACCACGGCGCGTGGATCATTGATGAGCTTTTTCATGGCATGCTCCTGGACGTGCTGTGGCTGGTGCTCTGACCCTACTACCGGCGCCCGGGCACAGGGTAGGCTTCGCCGGTGCAGAAACGCCGACGCCCATTAAAAGGCCGGCAGGGACGGCCCCGAAGGCCCGTCCCTGCCTGAATGTCATGCTTAATCCTGGTGATGCCCGGGCTCCGTGCTGGTGCGCGGAGGAGTGAAGTCCGCCTCAGTCCGAGAATGGAAATCGAGCCAAAATGCGGAGTACAGGTCCGGGTTGGAGTGGGCCGTCCCCGGCCAGAAGGATTCGTTCGGCCAGGAACCGTGGGGGATGTCTATCTGGAAAGCTGAAAAGTCGGGAAACGTGACGCGATTTTGCATGGTCCGCCCCTTAACTGTTCAGCACGGCGTCGCCGCCGGCAGTGACCACATCTTCGAGCAGCACGGTCTGATTCATAACAACCGGCTGTTCCGTGGCGGGAAGTCCCACTACATGCCCGAAGCTGAACGTGTTCTTCGGATCCAGCTCAGCCTTCGCCTTCTTAAGCCGCTCCCGCGCGCTGGGCCCCCAAGGCCGCTCCCTGTCCTCGGCATCCACAAAGTGCCCATGAAGGTTCACAAAGGTGCCGGGATTGGCAGCGGGACGAAGGTCGGTATGCACGGCATCGAAAACTGCAGGCAGCAACTCAACAACAGGAGGCGCGGCAATGGCAACCATGTAGAAGCTGAACGCCGCGTCACGGCCCCCCACAATATCCTCGCCCTCCGCGCTCTTGGCGAGGGCGCCGCCCAGCAGCCGGAGTTCGGCCAGCAACACTGGGCTCTCAACGCCCGGACCGAAGTGCCGGAGGATTGCCTCGGAGGCCTCTTCGTCCAAACGGTCAAGCAGGAAGCCATGCTCGCGCACGGGGACAGGCTGGTCCGGATCCTGATGGATCGTGTCGAATTGGCTTGCTTCCAAAGGGCCGGTGGCGTCCATCATGAACGGGGCGCTTCGGCGCATGGGTTCCAGCAGCTCCGCCGCTGCGGTCAGATCGCCTTGGTAGGCGTAGCGGAGGTGGATCACAAACTTTCCCCGCAACGGCTCCGGAATCATCTCCAACTCCGGAAGGCGCAAAAACGCCAACGACGCCGATGCCTCCGAGGGTAGCGATGGCACCCATTCCCTAAACGCCCCCAGGACTTCCGGGGCGTGTCCGCCGTCGAAGTACACGCCACCGGCGTAGATGTCTGCGGCTGGGAAGAGGTGGAATTCCATGGCCGTCACAATGCCCAGGTTGCCCTTGCCGCCTCGCAGGAGGAAGAACAGCTCAGGGTTCTCGTCCTTGGTAACCCTTTGCTGGGTGCCGTCGGCTGTGACGAGCTCGAAGGCGATGACATGATCCGAGGCGAAGCCGTACTTACGGCCCAGGATGGGCAGGCCCCCGCCCAGCGTGTATCCCACCACGCCGACGTCACTCGTTGAACCACAGAGCCCCATCAAACCGAAAGTTGCAGCAAGCTCAACCACAGCCTTCCACCGAACACCGGCCCCCACTCTGGCAGTCTTCTCAAGGGGGTCGATGCTGAGTTCCAGCATGCGGCGGGTACTGATGAGGAGGCCGCCTTCTATCGCGTTGGTTGCACCATGCCCTGTGGACTGGACGGCTACGGGTATTCCCCGTTCCGCCGCCCATCTGATAGCCGCCGAAACGTCCTCTGCGTCGAGGGCGCCGAAGGCAAGATCCGGCTGGTGTTGAGTAGAGAGGTTGAAAGCCGATATCTCGGGCTGGAAGCCGGGATCGGCAGGCGTGAACACGGGACCGCGCACACTGAGTTGGAGTTCTGAAATTCCGGAAAAGGACGCGTGGGACTGCATGATCTTCTCTCGATTGACCGAATGGCGGAAGCTCCCCAGCAAGCCTCGATCAGTTTATCCATCAACTTTAGATAAGAGAAGGGGTTTTAAATCACGCATAATCCGGGCAGGGTTGAACCCCGCATCAGTTAGCCCTTGTTGTAGGTCCTTAGAGGTGCTTGATCATGCGTGTATTGCCCAGGGTGTTGGGCTTTACCCGGGCCAGATCCAGGAATTCCGCTACGCCTTCGTCATGCGAGCGCAGCAACTCCGAGTACACCTGCGGGTCCACGGCCGACTGGTCCTCCATGACCTCAAAGCCATGGCGCTTGAAGAAGTCCACCTCAAACGTCAGGCAGAAAACCCGGCTGACGCCGAGCTCCTTGGCCTTTTCGAGGAGATCCTCCACCAGCACGTGCCCCACACCCCGTCCCCGCCACGTGTCCGCGGCGGCAAGAGTGCGGATCTCAGCCAGGTCCTCCCACATAACGTGCAGGGCACCGCAACCAATCACGTCGCCATCCTGGGATTCGGCAATCCGGAATTCCTGGAGGCTCTCGTAATAGGCCACAGTTTCCTTGGCCATCAAAATCCGCTGCTCCGCCAAAGGCGCGACCAACCTCTTAATCGCCGCCACATCACTAGTACGGGCAGGACGAAGGCTAAAGGTCGAATTCACTCCCCCATCCTAGCTACGTGGGACGGGGCCGGGGATTCGTGACTGAGAAGGAGGCGCGGTTACGTTTATGGGTCCATCTGTTGGCAAGGGCTGTCGCGCCCACGCTTAAAGAGGCCTAGTTGATGGACTGGAAGCCCTTACCAACACTTAGCTTGATAAGTGTTGGTAAGCTGCGTGCATGGCAACACCTCCGCGCGTTGGTATTCCGGTCGATCCGGTCTCCTTCGAGACCTTCGACTGGAAGCCGCGAGCGCCCGAGATGTACTCCCGCGCGGAGGTGGAGCGCCAAACCGGCCCTTACCAGGCGGCCGTCACGGCGCCGATAGCCGACTGGACCCCCTTCATTTCCAGCGAAGATTCCGCCGATATCGAGGACGCCACTCGACAGCTGGTCGGGTTCGACAAGCACGCGCAGCGGACCCTTGGTAGAGACAATCCCGCGCTCGGACCAATGACGGCGATCCTGCTGCGCACAGAGTCTGCCTCCAGCTCACAGATCGAACAGTTGACGACGTCCGCCAAGCAGCTCGCTCTTGCCGAGATCGACGAGGGCGGCAAAGCCAACGCCCTCCCCGTCATCGGCAACGTTCGAGCCATGGAGGCGGCCCTCCAACTGGCCGACGACATCAGCGAGGATTCCATCCTCGCAATGCACAAGGCACTGATGCTCCACCAGCCCGGCTTCGATCCTGCCGGCGCCGGCCGTTTCCGGGACGAGCAGGTATGGATCGGCCCTGGTCAGGCAGGGCCACGGGTGGCCGAGTTCGTCGCTCCGCACCAAGACCGCATTCCGGCTGCGATCACGGACCTGGTTAAGTTCATCGATCGCCAGGATGTCTCCGTACTCGTCCAAGTGGCGATCAGCCATGCCCAGTTCGAAACGATCCACCCCTTCCCGGACGGGAACGGCCGGACAGGGCGCGCACTGGCGCAGTCGGTTCTCCGTAACAAGGGCCTGGTGGACTCAACCGCGGTGCCGATCTCCGCGGGCCTCCTCGTGGATACCGCACGCTACTTCGCAGCACTGGGCGCATTTCGGGAGGGCGATGCCGGCCCAATCGTCCGCGAGTTCGCAATGGCGAGCCGGATCGCCGCAACTACCGGATCGCGGCTGGTCGACGACCTTGTCGCACAACTCGAGGAGTCCCGCGCGAAGATGACGGGGCTGCGCGCGGACGCGGCGGCCTGGCGGGTGTTGCCCGCACTGATCGGCCAGCCTGCAGTGAATACGAAGTACCTTGTGACCGAGCTCGGACTTGGCGAGATGGCGGCGTTGCGCGCACTCGATGCCCTGACGGACCGCGGCGTACTGACGGAAGCGTCAGGCCGCGGCCGCAACCGCGTATGGCAGCACCGCGGGATCTTCGAAGTCCTCGACGCCTATGCCACCGGAATTCGCCGTATGTCCGCAGGCTGATCCGCCGCCTCCCGTTCCGGTCTCTAGATCCCCAGCTCCTCCGGCAGGCCCACCTCCTCACCCAGCACCTGCTTTGCCAGGAAATGCTCCACTACTCCGTACCAAACCTTCGCGTGCTGCGGCTGGAGGATCCAGTGGTTTTCGTCGGGGAAGTAGAGGAACCGGTGCGGGCTCTGGCCGTTGTCGTCGGCGGGCAACTGCGACGAGGACAATAGTTCGTACCAAAGCCGCAGGCCCTCGCCGATCGGGACGCGATAATCCTTGTCTCCGTGGATCACCAGCATTGGCGTCCTGATGTTGCGTACGTTGAGGTGTGGCGAGTTCTCCATAGCCATCTCAACAGTCATTTCCTTCAGCCAGTACTGCGCGGCATCGGTGGTGGGACCGAACTGGTCCAGGGCCCACAAACTGGCATGGGTCACGATCGCCTTGAACCGGTCCGTCTGGCCTGCCACCCAGTTGGCCATGTAGCCGCCGAATGACCCTCCCATCGCCGCAGTCCGTGACTCGTCGATGTCCGCCCGCTCAACTACGGCATCGGTGATGGCCATGAGGTCCGAGAAGGGCTTCTTGCCCCATTCACCCCAGCCGCGCTGGATGAAGTCCTGGCCATAGCCTGTGGAGAGTGCGGGGTCAGGCAGCAGCACGGCATAGCCCTTGGCGACCAGCAGCCAAGGGTTCCAACGCCAGGTCCAGGCGTTCCATGAGCCCAGCGGTCCACCGTGGATCCACAGCAGGAGCGGGGCGGGGTTGTCACCGGACGCACCTTCCGGGAGCGCCAGGTACGCCGGCACGCGGGCGCCGTCCTCCGCCGTCGCTTCCACACGTTCGAGGTGCCCCGCGAACGTTGGCCGTTCCGCGGGTGCCTGCAACCTCACCACGTCTCCGGAAGCGAGGTCGATCCGTACAGCTTCAGGGGGGAACTCGTAGGAGCTCCGCAGTGCGTACGCTGTGGTTCCGTCCGGCGAAACCACGACGTCGGAATACGCGGCAGCGTCTTCCGTCACCCGCGTTACCCCACCGTCAGCGACGTCGATCCGGAAAACCGGCGACGCGCCGTCGTCGTCCGCTTTCACCAGGATGGCGTTGCCTTCGGGGAGCCACGCCAAGGCAGTAGCCCAGCGGTCCCATTGGTGCGCGAGCGGCTCCAGGTCAGTCGTTTCGCTGCCCGATACGTCCAGCAGGTGCAGCTTGACCTGCGGCGCTTGCGTGGGCGTGGTGTCACTCTCGCTCTCCACCACCAGTGTGCGGTTGTCCGGGCTGACGGGACCAGGGAAGTAGCTCATTCCCTCGCGGTCCAGAAGAACCTTGACGGTTCCCGTGGCGACGTCGACGGCGGCAAGCACCTCACGGCTGTCGGCCTTGGCGAGAGCTTTGGTGAGGCTCGTGTAGATGGTCTTGCCGTCCGGACTCACCACAGTTTTGGCTTCCCGCAGCGAGCCGCCGACGCCGGGCGTCAGGTTGCGCAGCTGAAGCGGCGTTGGCGCGTCAATGGTGGTTGGTTTGCCGGCCTCCTTCTCCCCGCCCGGCTCCACTGCAAACAAGCGCGGTTCGGCAGGACCCAGATCCGCGTCCCAATACCGGATCGGGTAGCCACTGTGCAGGATGGCAGACACCTTATTGTCTTTGCGGGTCTTGCGGCGTTCTTCGTCGTTCTCCTCATTGCTGGAGCCCGCCAAAACCTCGGCGTTGACGAAGATGGCATCCGCGTTCTTTGCCGCCATGACGGAACTGATCCCGCCGGCCCGAGTGTGCACAACCCGAGCCTCTCCCCCACTGGCAGGGAGCAGCCACAGTGCGTTCACTGGATCGGCGTCGGGATCTGCGCTCTCGGGGTCGGGGCGGGAGGACGTGAAGTAGAGATCGCCGTTCGCGGCAAAGGCGGCACCGGCCTCACCTTTGGAACTCCGGGTGATCCGTCGGGCGTGGCTCTGGCCGGTGGAGTCGATCTCCCACAGTGCAGTGACGAACTCGGTGCCCTTGCCGTTCAGGGTTGAAACGGTAGTGACCAGGCGCTTGCCGTCCGGGCTGAGCGTGAGACCACTGACCCTGGGGATGGAGAGGTAGTGGTCGATATCGTGGAAAGGAGTTTCAGGTGGCGTGCCTGGGCTTGGGGTGTCAGTCGAATCCATGCTCCGATTCAACACGTATTGTGCTGCGGATCACAGAGCCGTTCACTCATAGTGAAACACTACTTTCAGATATTCCGGGGTTGGTGTGTGGATACTGGCGGTGCTGGCGCCATTTGCCGCTTGCTGCTCCTTCGTCGCTTTGACGCAAGCTACGCAAATGCCTCCGGAACCGCCTGCGAGACGTCATCTGACGCGAAAGCCCCACCCGTTCCTTAGGAACGGATGGGGCTTTGCATTCGTACGTGTGCCTTATGCGGTAGGAGCAATCTCCGGGATCCGCGGCTTGGCGTTGCCTGCAAACGTGAACTTGGCGTCGTCGCCTTCGCCGTCCACGTCCACCACAACGATGTCACCGGAGTGCAATTCGCCGAAGAGGATCTTCTCGGAGAGCTGGTCCTCGATCTCGCGCTGGATGGTGCGGCGCAGCGGCCGGGCACCCATTGCGGGATCGTAGCCACGAGTGGCCAGAAGAACCTTTGCTGCCGTGGTGAGCTCGATGCCCATGTCCTTGTCCTTGAGGCGGCGCTCCAGGCGGGTAACGAACATGTCCACGATCTCGATGATCTCGTCCTGGGTGAGCTGCGGGAACACCACAACATCGTCAACACGGTTGAGGAACTCGGGGCGGAAGTGCTGCTTGAGCTCCTCCGTGACCCGGGCGCGCATCCGGTTGTAGCCAGTCTGGGTATCCGTGCCGGACTGGAAGCCCGTAGCGACGCTCTTTGAGATGTCGCGGGTACCCAGGTTGGTGGTCATGATGATCACGGTGTTCTTGAAGTCCACCACGCGGCCCTGGGAGTCGGTCAGTCGGCCGTCTTCCAGGATCTGCAGGAGCGAGTTGAAGAGGTCCGCGTGGGCCTTCTCAACTTCGTCGAACAGGACCACGGAGAACGGACGGCGACGAACTTTCTCCGTCAGCTGGCCGCCTTCTTCGTAGCCGACATAGCCCGGAGGTGCACCGAAGAGTCGCGAAACCGTGTGCTTCTCGGAGTACTCGGACATGTCCAGCGTGATGAGGGCATCCTCTTCACCGAACAGGAACTCGGCAAGGGCCTTGGCGAGTTCGGTCTTGCCGACACCCGTAGGCCCGGCGAAGATGAACGAGCCACCAGGACGCTTGGGGTCCTTCAGGCCTGCACGTGTGCGGCGGATAGCCTGGGAAAGGGCCTTGATGGCCTCGTCCTGGCCGACGACGCGCTTGTGCAGTTCGTCTTCCATCTTGAGGAGCCGCGAAGACTCTTCCTCGGTGAGCTTGAAGACGGGGATACCGGTGGAGTTCGCGAGAACCTCGGCGATCAGGTCCTCATCAACCTCGGAGATGTCATCCATGCCGCCGGACTTCCAGTTGCGTTCCTTCTCAGCGCGTTCGGCAATGAGCTTCTGCTCTTTGTCGCGCAGCGAAGCGGCACCCTCAAAGTCCTGGGCGTCGATGGCGGATTCCTTCTCCATCTTGACGTCGGCAATGCGCTCGTCCATGGCCTTGAGCTCCGGCGGAGCGGTCATGCGGCGGATACGCAGGCGTGCGCCGGCTTCATCGATGAGGTCGATTGCCTTGTCCGGCAGGAAGCGGTCCGAAATGTAGCGTTCGGCCAGCTGCGCGGCTGAGGCGAGGGCGCCGTCGGTAATCGTTACGCGGTGGTGTGCCTCGTAGCGGTCCCGCAGGCCCTTCAGGATCTCGATCGCGTGGGCGACGGAAGGCTCCTTGACCTGGATCGGCTGGAAGCGGCGCTCAAGAGCGGCGTCCTTCTCGATGTGCTTGCGGTACTCATCCAGCGTGGTGGCACCAATGGTCTGGAGTTCACCGCGGGCAAGCATCGGCTTCAGGATGGATGCAGCATCGATGGCGCCTTCAGCAGCACCTGCACCAACGAGGGTGTGGATCTCGTCAATGAAGAGGATGATGTCGCCGCGGGTGCGGATCTCCTTGAGGACCTTCTTCAGTCGCTCTTCGAAGTCGCCACGGTAGCGCGAGCCGGCAACCAGCGAACCAAGGTCAAGCGTGTACAGCTGCTTGTCCTTGATGGTCTCCGGGACGTCGCCGCGGACAATCGCCTGGGCAAGGCCCTCGACGACGGCCGTCTTACCGACGCCGGGCTCACCGATTAGCACGGGGTTGTTCTTGGTACGGCGGGAGAGGACCTGCATGACGCGTTCCATCTCCTGCTCGCGGCCGATCACGGGATCGAGCTTGTTCTCGCGGGCAGCCTGGGTGAGGTTGCGTCCGAACTGGTCCAGAACCACCGAGCCTGCCGGGGTTCCCTCCGGCTGGCCTTGGCTGGAACCCGAACCGGCGGCTTCCTTGCCCTGGTAGCCGGAAAGCAGCTGGATGACCTGCTGACGGACCCTGTTAAGGTCCGCACCAAGCTTGACCAGTACCTGGGCAGCAACGCCTTCACCCTCGCGGATGAGACCGAGCAGGATGTGCTCGGTTCCGATGTAATTGTGGCCGAGCTGCAGTGCTTCGCGGAGCGAAAGCTCAAGCACCTTCTTGGCGCGCGGGGTAAAGGGGATGTGCCCGGACGGAGCCTGCTGGCCCTGGCCGATGATCTCCTGCACCTGTTCGCGGACGCCATCGAGCGAAATGCTCAGGGATTCAAGCGCCTTTGCGGCAACGCCTTCACCCTCGTGGATCAGACCCAAGAGGATGTGCTCGGTACCAATGTAATTGTGATTGAGCATCCGTGCCTCTTCTTGGGCAAGGACAACCACGCGACGGGCACGGTCCGTAAATCTCTCAAACATTTCGCCACACTCCTAGCTACGACGTACTTTGATGCTACGTGCCGAAGCCCGACTTTTGGAGCGTGTTCGCCACAGGGGAAACATGACGCCCAGCGGAATAAACCTGGCACCCCCTTCGCGGTAGGGAGGCCCGGCCGCTGAACGCCTGTCCCACGCCCGTGCCGGCCCCCGGAAGGACGTGGTCAGGGCTCCTGAAGGACGTGGTCAGCCACCCAGGGCAGTGGTAGCCCGAGGAACGCGCCCCGCTTTGAGCAGGCGCTTTGAGCAGGCGTTTTGAGCAGGCGTTTTGTCCAGTTCCAAAAGGTCGGATAATCCCCACCGTAGGTGCCGGAACGATTCACGGAATATTCCAAGGGCCCGGTCCAGGCACCCCCTTGGAAGGCCTGACAACAAACCATGGGCTTAAAAAGCTAATGCCCCGGCAGAAGCTGCCGGGGCATTGAAGGCGGGTGAATCAGGAATTGGCCTTCTGGTACGCTTCCTGAATTTCAGCCTGAATACGTCCGCGACTGTTTACGGTGTAACCGTTGTCACGAGCCCATTGACGGATCTGTGCCGAATCCTGGTTTCGAGTGGCAGTCGCACGGCCACGTGTTGCACGACCCGAAGAGGTCTTCCTGGCCTTGGCTACGTAGGGCTCCAATGCTTTGCGCAAAGATTCTGCGTTAGCGGTGGACAAGTCCATCTCGTAGCTAACGCCGTCCAGCCCGAAACGGACAGTTTCGTCCGCTGACCCTTCATCCAGGTCATCGACGAGGATGATTTTAACTTTCTGTGCCATGAGTAGCCTCTCTTTTGGAGGGTTGGATAATCAGAAATTTGAGGGTTCCTATTACTGATTATCGTTCACGCCAAGCACACACGTCAAAGGCACATTTGGGTTTCCTGCTAAGGACACCCAATTTGCAGGCTATTTAGCTGCCGGGCCTTCACTCTCAGGGCCGGAATTCCGCAAATTGGCCTCTGCTTGGGCGCGGGCTTCTGCCTGCCGCTCGGATTTGTCCGCATTGAAGATGGACTTCATGGCAAACCAGAAGATCAAACCAACAACGATCGATGGCGCCAGGACTGCGATGTATTCCATGATCAGTGACCTTCGGGCTTCAGCAAGGGGAACAGAATGGTTTCGCGGATACCTGCACCGGTGAACAACATGACAAGGCGATCGATGCCGAGCCCGATACCACCCATGGGCGGGGCGCCGTATTCAAGGGCGCGAAGGAAGTCTTCGTCGAGTTGCATGGCCTCTACGTCGCCAGCGGCAGAACGGCGTGACTGCTCCGTAAGCCGTTCGCGCTGGATAACGGGGTCAATGAGTTCGGAGAAAGCCGTCCCGCGCTCCATGCCCCCGATGATCAGGTCCCATGCCTCGATAAGCCGGCCATCTTCGCGATGCGGACGGGCAAGCGGTTGAGCGGACGGCGGATAGTTGTAAACGAACGTCGGGTTCTGCAGGGTGGGTTCCACGATCTCGCCGAAGAGCTCAACCACGATCTTCTCGGCGTCCCACTTCGGATCCACCTTGACCTCGTGCTTGGCAGCAATGGCCAGCAGTTCCTCAACCGTGGTGTCGGGAGTGACTTCAACGCCAATCGCTTCAGAAAGCCCCGGGTACACCGCAACCCAAGCCCATTCGCCGTCGAGGTTGATCTCGCCTGCATCCGTCTGGATGGTGCGGGTGCCAACCACGTCCGCCACGTTCAGGATGATTTCCTTCATGCGCTCGGCCATGACGAACTGGTCAGCCCAGGCTTCGTAGCACTCAAGGGTGGTGAATTCGGGGCTGTGCGTGGAGTCGACGCCTTCATTCCGGAACACGCGGCCCATGTCGTAGACGCGGTCGATGCCACCGACCACAGCGCGCTTCAGGAAGAGTTCCGTGGCGATGCGCAGGGTCATCTTCTGATCGAACGCGTTCATGTGCGTCTCGAACGGACGGGCCGTGGCGCCACCGTGGACCAGTTGCAGGATGGGGGTCTCCACCTCGACGTAGCCGTGGCGGTCCAGGGTGTCGCGGACAGAGCGCGTAATGGCAGCGCGCTTGTAGACCATCTCGCGGGCTTCATCGCGGACCATCAGATCCACGTAACGCTGGCGAACACGGGTTTCTTCGTTAAGCTCCGCGTGCAGGACCGGTAGCGGGCGCAGGGCCTTGGAGGCCATGGACCAGGAATCGGCCATGACGGAGAGCTCACCGCGGCGGGAGGAAATGACCTCGCCCTTGATGAAAACGTGGTCCCCAAGGTCAACCAGGGCTTTCCAATCGGCCAGCGCTTCCTCGCCCACATTGGCCAGGCTCAGCATTGCCTGGAGACGAACGCCCTTGCCGTCAACGCCACCTTCCTGGAGGGTAGCGAAGCAGAGCTTGCCGGTGTTGCGCACGAACACGACGCGGCCGGTGACGCCTACGATGTCACCGGTAGTTTCGTCGGCTTCCAAGTGCGCATACTTTTCGCGGATCTCACTCAAGGAATGTGTCCGCTCAACGCCCACAGGATAGGCCTCTGTGCCACGTTCGATCAGCTTGGCGCGCTTGTCCATACGGATACGCATCTGCTCGCTGGCGTCGATGGGCTCTGCGGAGGTGTTCAGGGCTGGGGTGTTTGCGGAAGTCACAGTCCTTAAGTTTACCGGTGATTACGGGCCTCTACGTCCGGACATAGACTCGGGCTGTGGAGACGTGGACAGTTGAAACGGACGACGGCGGCGGGCAGCTTGAGGTGCACACGTTCCGGCCGGCGTCGAAAGCCTCGATTCCTGGTTCGCACGCGCCTACGGAACCCTCCGGCGTCGTCGTTGTCCATGGCACTTTGGTGACCGATTCCCTGTACTGGCCCTTCGCGCGGACCCTGAGCCTCATGCTGGGGCGACCGGTCCATTGCTACAACCGGCGAGGCCGCGGCCGTTCGGCGCCACAACCGCCCGGCTACTCCGCCGGCACCGAGATCGCGGACCTTCAGGCGGTCATGCGGAGAACAGATTCAACGGATGTCGTGGCGCACAGTTACGGCGGCTTCGTGGCGCTTCAGGCGGCTCGCAGCACCAAGATCAACCGCCTGGTCACCTACGATGCCGCTGTCTCGCTATCAGGAAATCTCCATGGCCGGTGGCGTCCGGAATTGGAAGCCGCAGTTACCGCAGGCCAACTGGACCACGCGTGGGCCCATCTGGTGCAGGGTTTGGGAACGGCCGGTCCCATCTCCTACCTGCCGATGGGAGCCTTGCGGATGCTGAGCATCCTCTCTGCACAGACGCGGCTGGGTTCGGAGATGCGCTCCCTGTTGCCCACCGCCGTCGCCGAAATGCGGGCCGTACTCGACGCCGACGCGCATCTTCACGATTTCACCTCGCTCGTGACTCCAACACTCATGCTTAGCGGCGGCTGGAGTCCGTCCTACTTCGCCGAGACCGGCCGCACCCTTGCTGGAGCGGTTCCAGTCATCGACTTCGCTATTGTGCCCTTGCAGTTCCATGAAGGTCCCCTGCGGCCAGGCAGGCGGCTTGCAGCCCGAATCGCCCGTTTCCTCTCAGGAGGCACAGCCCCAGTGCCGGCGCGCCCTAGGATAAACCGGTGAGGGAACGCACCATCAAAACGCACGACGGCGGCAAACTCGCCTTGTACAGCTACGGCGCGGAAGACGCACCCGGGGAGCGCCGCGTGGTCCTGATCGGTGGCGCATTCCTCACTGCCCTGATCTATCGGCCCTTTTCCATTGCCCTCGCGAAGGGCCTCGGTGATGGGTGGGCCGTGGACGTCTACGATCGCAGGGGCCGCGGCAACTCCAGCGATCAACCACACAACTACTCCATGGTCACGGAAATTGCGGATGTGCGCACCATCATGGATGCCACCGACGCGAGGAACATCCTCGGCCACAGCCTGGGCGGGTCGGTGGCCCTCAACGCTGCGCAGGCGTTTGCCGGCACACGGCACCAACCGGACAGGCTCGCCGTTTACGACGCGGCAGTTAATATCGACGGAAGCATGGACACCGACTGGATGGCCGGCTTCGAGGATTCCGTGAACAAGGGCAACATCAACCTCGCATTGGCCCGCATGAAGCAGGGAATGCATCCGGGAAGTGCGTTGGCCCGGGTCCCTGAACCCCTGCTGGTGGGCCTCATGGCCGTGGTTTCGCGAACCAAAGTCAACACAATGTTCCGTGAACTCCTGCCATCCGGCGTCGGAGAACTCAAAGCTGCCTTCGACGCCACGGAAACTCCGCGCGATTTCTCCGTTCTACCTGCCAGCACCCATTTCATGGTGGGCAAGAAGAGCCCGCAGTACTACAAGGTAACCGCAGCGCGTTTGCACGCCGCTGTTCCCGGAAGCACCCTTGAGATATCGCCAAAGGGCTTCCATGGCTCCGTTCCAGCCGCTGTGAAGGAACTCGTCATGGACATTTCGGACTACTTCAAAAGCTGATTGTTGTCCACATAACGTCCGGCATGCTGCCTGCGTTCAGGTGGCTCGGTTAGGCTCAAGACATGACGCGCGAGATCATCACCACAACGGACGGCGGACACCTCGAGGTACTGACTACGGGCGGTGACCTGGCAGCTGCAGGCTCCGGCATCGTGGTCGTGCCCGCCTCAATGGTGACGGCCTCCGACTACACACGTTTCGCGCAGAAACTGAGTGAGTCCCTCGGCCGGCCTGTCCATACCTTCAACCGCCGTGGACGCGGTGAATCATCTCCGCAGCCCGAGGACTACACCCTCGAAGCCGACATCCGGGATCTTGACGCTGTCATGAAACACACATCCAGCACAGACGTTTTCGGGCACAGTTTCGGCGGCGCCGTTGCACTGCATGCGGCGCGGACCTTACCGGTTGAGCGACTCGCCGTTTACGATCCCGCTG
>Ga0207655_1002697_pt1 | contig 13923 bp, 14 predicted proteins | sample KBSM44metaG_FD_184398 | JGI IMG/M metagenome (GOLD analysis project Ga0207655, IMG submission 184398) | Miscanthus rhizosphere microbial communities from Kellogg Biological Station, Michigan, USA - KBS M4-4 metaG (SPAdes) (version 2) | ecosystem: Host-associated > Plants > Roots > Rhizosphere >...
CGTTGGGCATGGGCAGGTCGGCGCCGCCGCGGGCAATGGCCGTCTCGTAGATCGGCACGGCCTCGGCCGAGCGGCGCTCCTGTGCGAGCGCGCGCGCCGCGGCGCCGAGCCCGTAGGGCGGCAGTTCCGTGCCTGTGGCGCGCACTGTGTCGTAGAGCGCGACGGCGTCGGCCGGGCGGCCGCGTTCGACCAGCGCCAGCAGGCGATCGGACAGCAGCCGCGCGCGCACGGTGCGCCATGCGCCGGCGTCTTCGGGCGCGGCTTTCGAGGCCGCGGCATCGGCCCGTGCCAAGGCGGCTTCCTGGTCGCCGAGTACACGATCGAGTGCAGTGACGCGCTCCGCGCCAATGCGCTGGTCGCGCGCCTGGATCGCCCATCGCAACCGCTGCGCCAGCGCCTCCTGCTGCAGGGTGGAAAGCGCCAGCGGCGAAAAGCTGCCCGGCGCGGCGCGCTCCGCTGCCTCGGCGTTGTCGAAGGCGCTCGATGCGGCGCCGCTGCTCGCGAGCAGGAAGTCGGCCTCGCGCCGGATGTCGCCGCGCCCGGGCCGCAGTGCGCCGGCCTCGGTATAGGCGGCGAGCGCCTGCAGCGGATCTTTTTCGGCGCGCGCCAGGGCGGCGCGCAGCTCCAGCAGCGCGACGCGGTCTTCGACCTGCGTGGGCGCCGGCTGCGACAGCGCGCGGTACAGCGCCTGCGCGCCCGCGACGTCGCCGCTGTCGAGGCGCCAGTAGGCCTCGTGGATGCGAGCCTCGCGCGCCCCGGGCTGATGCGCGCGCCAGAGGCCGATGGCCTCGCCCTGCAGGGCAAGGTCATGCGTGCGCCGCGCGGCCAGTGCGAGCGGGCCCAGGGCGTAGTCGCTCAGTCTCGACGGCTTGGCCTGGCGGCCCAGCGCGGCGGCTTCGGCAAAGCGGCCGTCGGCGGAGGCGATCGCGATCGCATCGGAGGCCACTCGCTGGCGGGCTGCGCCGTCGATCGGCGCGGCGAGCCAGTCCTTCAATTGCTGCAGCGCCTGGGCCGCGGTGATGCGGCCTTCGCGGCGCGCGACGATCAGCGCATCGTGCCGCTGGGCGTCGTAGGCTGATGCACTCCGGTCGACCGCGGGTGCCGCGGTGACCGACGGTCCTGCGAATGCCCCGGACGCGCCGAAGGCCAGCATGCAGACGAGGGACGGAAATTCTCGTGCCGCCTGCACGAGATGGCGAGGCAACGATCGGGCGGACGCCGATTTGCGTCCGTCCGTGACCGTGCCTCCAGTTATTTTCTGGATGAACACTCTGCTCCCTTGGAACCACAGCTTTCACGACTAGAGATGCCGCCGCGAAAGCCGAACCACCGATATGTGACAGGTCGGCGGTTCTAGAAAATCAAATCAAGAATCACTCTAGACAGAACTGTTAACTAACGCAAACCAAAGTGCCACGAACTGGTTGTATGTGTGAATAGCTTGGCGTTTTTGGCGTCCGCGTCGACCGCCTTGTCCGGACCGAAGCTTTCGAGGCCGGCTCGCCACCAGCCTAAGATTGCGTGATGAATGCTCCTTCGGCCCCTCCGTTGCCCCGTTTCTGGTCCCAGCTCACCACGCGCGATTTCGCGTCGCTCGATGCGGCGACCACCGTCGCGGTGCTGCCGCTGGGCGCGACCGAGCAGCACGGCCCGCACCTGCCGCTGGGCGTGGACACCGTGCTGGCCGACGGCATCGTCGCCGCCTCGCTGCCTCTGCTGCCGGCCGAACTGCCGGTGCTGTTCCTGCCGACCCAGCAGATCGGCCTGAGCCCTGAGCACGCGCGCTTCGCGGGCACGCTCACGCTGTCGGCCGAAACGCTGATCCGCATGTGGAAGGAAATCGGCGCCGGCGTTGCGCGCGCCGGGGTGAAGAAGCTGGTGCTGTTCAACGCCCACGGCGGCCACGTAGGCCCGATGGACATCGTGGCGCGCGAGCTGCGCGCCGAGCACGGCCTCATCGTCTACAGCGTGAGCTGGTTCAACCTGCCGCTGGGCGACGCGGGCGCGCAGTTCAGCGCGCAGGAACACCGCTTCGGCGTGCACGCGGGCGAGATCGAGACCTCGATGATGCTGGCGCTGTCGCCGCAGCTGGTTCGCATGGGCGAGGCACAGGATTTCGACTCCACCTCGCGCCAGCGCGCGGCCGACTACGCCATCCTGGGCAACGGCAAGAGCGCCAAGCTGGGCTGGGCCATCGAGGACTACAACCCGCACGGCGCCGCCGGCAACGCGGCTGCCGCCACGGCGGCGCATGGGCAGGCGGTGGTCGACGAGGCAGCCCGGCAGCTGGCGCTGCTGCTGGAAGAGGTGTCGAGGCTGCCGCTGGACACCGCCAATACCGGTCCGCTGCCATGAGCTGGTGACGTCCTCACGCGCGACAGCAGAGTGGCGCCTTCGCGAAGCTCAGCTCCATGGCCGAGGCGACGAGGTCAGGGCCTGATGTTCCAGCGCAAAGGTTCCTCGGCGCCGATGCCGCTCTCGCGGCGGCGCTGGCCGCAGTCGCTGTTCCATTCTTCCGGGAAGGTGGGCCAGTAGCACAGCCGCTCGGCCAGGCTGTGCAGCGGCGCCCAGATGAAGTTCACCGCGTAGCTGGTGAAGGTCGCACCTGAGGTGTCTTTGCCCAAGATGTCGTCCGGCATGGCACCGGGGACCCGATGCACACGCATGTGGTCCACGCCGACTCCAGCCGGGTCGATGTCCGGATTGAACGGCCTTCTGGCGTTGGTCGTTCCCGGCGTGCAGGCACGCGGTGGCGGTGCCGATGAGACACCGCCAACACCGGCCCGCTGCCCAGGCCCTGCTGACTCCGGATTACGAAGCGCTGTGCCCCAGCACCGCGGCAAACATGCCGGTATCGACATTGCCCCCGCTCAGGCACACGCCCACCGTCTTGCCGCGCCAGCGTTCCTGCTGCTGAAGCGCGCCCGCCAGCGCCGCGGCGCCCGCGCCCTCGGCCACGTTGTGCGTGTCGCTGAACAGGATGCGCATGGCCTCGGCGATCTCGTCGTCGGTGACGGTGATGACGTCGTCGGCTTCGCGCAGGATCACCTCGACCGACTCGGGCACCGGCACGCGGCAGGCCATGCCGTCGGCCAGCCGCGTGGTGACGGGCGACTCGACCGGCTTGCCGGCGCGGAAGGAGTCGCGGTAGGCCGTGGCGTGCGCCGACACCACGCCGATGAGCTTCGTCGACGCGCCGCAATGCGCACGCGCCGCCGCTGCCGCGGCAAAGCCGGAGCCCAGGCCGATGGGCACGAACAGCACGTCGGGCGGCGTGGCCGACAGTGCGTCGAAGAACTCCACATACGCGGTCGACACGCCGCGCACCAGTTCGCGATGGAACGATGGCACGCGGTGCAGGCCGTCGCGCTCGGCCAGCGCGGCCGCGTGCTCGGCAGCCGCCTGGAAGTCGTCGCCATGCTCCACCAGCGTGACGCCGAGCGCGCGCATCGCGGCGTTCTTCTCGGTCGAATTGCCGTGCGGTACCACGATGGTCGCGCCCAGCCCATGGCGCCGCGCCGCGAAGCCGACCGACTGGCCGTGGTTGCCGCGCGTGGCGCTGATGGCGTGGCGCACGCCCGGCTGCTCGCGCGCCAGGGTCTCGAAGTAGGTCAGCCCGCCGCGGATCTTGAAAGCGCCGGCCGGCGTGTGGTTCTCGTGCTTGGCCCACACGTTGGCGCCCAGGCGCTGCGACAGAAGCGGCCAGGCGTACTGCGGCGTGGGCGGCATGGCCGCATGCACGGTGCGCTGCGCGGCTTCGATTTCTTCGCGGGTGAACCTCATCGGGTGTCCCATCTATTTGCGTTCCGTCAGCGCGACGCGCACGGCCAGGGCAGCGAGCACGCTGCCCATGATGTAGCGCTGCGCGCGCAGCCAGCCCGCGCTTTGCGACAGCACGGCCGTGATGCTCGCGGCGCCGACGATCATCACCGTGTTGACCGCGGCGCTCGCGGTCATCTGCGCGACGCCCAGCTGCATGCTCTGCAGCAGCACCGATCCGCGCTCGGGATGGATGAACTGCGGAAAGAACGAGAGATAGAACATGGCCACCTTCGGGTTCAGCAGGTTCGTCAGAAAGCCCATGCGGAACAGCCTGGCCGGCGGATCGGCCGGCAGCACGCGCGCCTCGAAAGGTGCATTGCCGCCGGGCCTGACCGCCTGCCACGCGAGCCACAGCAGGTAGGCCGCGCCCGCGATGCGGATCGCGTCGAACGCGAGCGGCACGGCCAGCAGCAGCGCGGTGAGCCCGAGCGCGGCGGCGAACAGGTGCGCCAGGAAGGCGATCAGCACGCCGCCCAGCGAGATGAGCCCGGCGCGGCGGCCCTGGATCAGCGTGCGCGAGACGCAATAGATCATGTTCGGCCCCGGCGTGAGCGCCAGCAGCAGCGAGGCGAGGGCGAACAAGGCGATTTCAGGGAGGCTCAGCATGGTCAGAGTCCTTGGGATTCGAGGGTGACGGGGCCGCGCGGCGTGTCGAGCACGGCGATGAGGTTGGGCGCTCCGGCAGCGACGGCCATGCCGGTCATGCCGATGGCCGACAGCGCGGCGGAGAGCGCGGGCGCACGCGGATGCACGGCGCGCAGCGAGCGCATCGAAAGACCCGACGCAGGCATGGCATCGGTCGGATGCACCGGCCCCCACTGGATCAGCGTGGGCAGCGCGCCGTAGAACAGCCGCTGGCCGTCGTCGCGCACGGTGATCTGCCACTCGAGCCGGCCGGCGGGCGTGTCGCGCGAGGCTTCGAGCAGCTGGCCGCGGTCGATGTGCGCGTGCTCTTCATGCGCGAGCGCACGCGTTGCCGCATGCGCATCGGGCACGCGGGCGACGAAATGGATCAGCCGCGGCCCGTGCCGCGCGAGCCCGGCCTGCATCGCGGCGTCGTCGAGGTCGAACCAGCGGTGCGTCTTGGGGCGCGAGGGCCGCTTGCCCGGCTCGATCGCGATGATCTCCGCGTAGGCGGCAGGAAAGGCGTCGCTCGCGATGTTCAGCAGGCGGTTGTGCGTGCCCATCAGCGGATGCGAGCCGCCCGGTGCCGGCGTCACGCCGAGCGTCGCTTCGCACCACGCCACGCCCTCGGCGAGCGAGGCGGCGGCAATCACGAGGTGGTCGAGCTGCGCGTGCATGGTGCGATGGTTCTCGCCGAGGTTCAGAGCGTGACGTGGCCGTCGATGCAGGTCACGGCATCACCGCCGACCCAGATCTTTCCCTCGGGGTCGCGCTCGATGTGGACGCGGCCCGCGCGGCCCAGGCACTGGCCTTGCGCGGCGAGGTAGCGCTCGGGCATGTGGCCGTCGGCGATCAGCCATTCGGCCAGGCTCGCGTTGAGGCTGCCGGTGACCGGGTCTTCCTGCACGCCGATGGGTTCGGCGAAGGCGCGCACTTCGAGGTCGATCTTCGCGCCGTCGTCGTAAGCGGCCGCCGGGCGGTTGCCGAAGGCGCGCGCCTCGCGGTTCGAGCGGCCGATCAGCGGCGAGGTGTCGAGCGCGGCGGGCACGCCGGCCACACCCGCCTTCACGCCCAGCTCCTTGAGCATGCGGTGATCGGGCGCGAGCGCCAGCACGGCGTCGGCATCGTTGACCAGCAGGCCGAACCAGACCGGGCCGTTGTCGAGCACCTGCGCCGCGATGATCTGCTGCGCCTTCAGGCCCAGCGCGCCGGCCACCTTGGCCAGCAGCGCGGGGCTCGGGGCGCTGCGCCTGAGCGGCGGCGCGGCGAAGGCCAGGCGGCTGCCTTCACGGCGCAGCGGCACGAGGCCGGCGCCGCACTGCTGCACCACGAGGCCGGCGGCCTTCGGCTTGCCGCCGGCCTGCAGCCACGCATGGCAGCTGCCGATGGTCGGGTGGCCGGCGAACGGCAGCTCGCCGCCGGGCGTGAAGATGCGCACGCGATAGTCGGCGCCCGGGTCGGTGGGCGGCAGCAGGAAGGTGGTCTCGGACAGGTTGGTCCACTGCGCGAAGCGCTGCATCGCGGCGTCGTCGAGGTCCGTGCCGTCGATGACGACGGCGAGCGGATTGCCGCGGTAGGCCGTGGCGGTGAAGACGTCGACTTGCTTGAAGGGGCGGGATTTCATTGGAGACTCGGGAGGATCAGATCAATGGGCGATGTCAGTCGGGGAAACACCGTGGATCGGCTTTCCCGGGCCACAGGTGCTGCCCCCTGGAAGGGGGTGGCGAAGCGACACGAAGTGCGCGGAGACCGGGGGTCATTCCAGGCTCAGGTCGAGCACGCCGCGCGTGCCCGGGCGGGAAAGCAGTTCGGCATACCAGCGCTCGACGTTCGGCCACGTCGGCCGGCGGTATTCGGCGGGGGGCAGGCCGAACCAGCGGTGCGCCTCGCAGCCGATGGGGATGTCGGCCATGGTGAAGCGCTCGCCGGCCATGTACGGCTGGCGGGCGAGGTGCGCGTCGAGCATTGCGAACAGCGCCTCGCTGGCGCGCACCGAGTCGTCGATGAGCGTCAACTGTCGCTCCGACGGCGGCGTGCGCACCCATTGCACGAAGGCGTCGCGGCTCGCGCGGTTGAGCGTGGTCTGCTGCCAGTCCATCCAGCGCTCGGCGTCGAAGCGCGCGGGCAGCTCGCTCGGGTAGAGGGTGCCGTGCGAATGCTTCGCGCAGAGGTAGCGCACGATCACGTTCGACTCCCACAGCGTCACGCGCTCGGCGCCTTCGCCGTCGTCGATGGTGGGCACCATCGCATTCGGGTTGAGCGCGAGGTATTCGGGCGTCTGCACCACGCCGAACCTGCCGCCGGCCTCGGTGCGCTGGAAGTCGAGCCCGAGTTCCTGTGCGCACCACACCACCTTGCGGACGTTGATCGAACTGATGCGGCCCCAGATGTTGAGCATGGTCGGTTTCTTTGTCAGCGGGGTGAAGGACGGTCGAGGAAGAGCAGGCGCACGGCCAGCCCCAGCATCACGGCGGCCAGCAGGCTGCTCTGGAACCGTGCCGCACCGGGGCGGCTGTGCAGCCAGCGGCCGATCTGGCCGCTGCATGCGCCCAGCAGCGTGTTGAAGGCCAGCGCGGCCATCGACAGCACCACGCCGAGCTGCACCAGCTGCAGCGGCACGCTGCCGCGCGCCGGATCGACGAACTGCGGCAGGAACACCATGAAGAACAGCAGCGCCTTCGGGTTGACGAGGTTGTTCAGCAGCGCCATGCGCACGATGCGCCCGAACCCGGCCGGCTGCGCCTGCGCGCCCATGCGAAGGCCGCCGCCGCTTCGCAGCGCCTGCACTGCCAGCCACACCAGGTACAGCGCGCCCGCATAGCGCAGCACGTCGAACGAGGGCGGCCACGCCGCCACCAGCGCGGTGACGCCTGTGGCGGCGAACAGCGTGTGCACGAGGTCGGCCGCCGAGATGCCGAGGGCCGCCGCAAAGCCGCCGCGCGGACCGTGGGCCACGCCGTGCGAGAGCACGAAGGCCATGTTCGGGCCGGGCGACAGGAACAGCGCCAGTACCGCGAGCAGGAAGAGCGAGAGCGTTGCGAGGCCGATCAAGGGAGGCTCCCGGGTCAGACCTGCGCGGCGGCCAGTTGCCTGTCGCCGAGCAGCACCAGCTCTTCGCGCAGCGTCTGTGCCAGCGCGGCGATGGCGATGTCGATTTCTTCCACGCTGGCCGTCACGAACGACAGGCGCAGCGTGCGCGGATCGCCTTCGCCCGCATAGAACGGCGCGCCGGGCACGAAGGCCACGTTGCGCTCCACCGCCTTGGGCAGCAGCGTGACGGTGTCGACGCCCTCGGGCAGCCGCGCCCACAGGAACATGCCGCCCTTGGGCGCGTTGAACTTCACGTCCAGGCCCTTCATCTCGCGCGTGAGCGCGGCGATCATCGCGTCGCGCTGGCGCTTGTAGAGGGCGCGGATGGTGGGCACGTGGCGGTCGAGGAACTTGTCCTTCATCACGGCAGAGACCATGCGCTGCGTGAAGATCGGCGTGTGCAGGTCGACCGCCTGCTTGGCCTGCAGCAGCTTCGGGTAGATGGACTTCGGCGCCACCAGGAAGCCCAGGCGCAGGCCGGGCGCCAGCACCTTCGAGAACGAGCCCAGGTAGATCACGCCCTCGGGGTTGCGCGCGGCCAGCGGCAGCGGCGGGGCTTCGTCGAACCAGAGTTCGCCGTAGGGGTTGTCCTCGACGATGGGCAGGTTGGCGGCCGTGGCGGCGGCGGACACGGCGGCGCGGCGCTCCTCGGTCATGGTGCGGCCGGTGGGGTTCTGGAAGTTGGGCAGCAGGTAGACGAAGCGTGCGTCCTTGGCCTTGGCCACGAGGTCTTCGACGATCACGCCGTCGTCGTCGCTGGCCACGCCCACCGGGTGCGGCTCCATCGGGCCGAAGGCCTGCAGCGCGCCGAGGTACGTGGGCGTCTCGACCAGCACCTTGCTGCCCGGGTCGATCAGCACCTTGGCCACCAGGTCGAGGCCCTGCTGCGAGCCGGTGGTGATGAGCACCTGCGAGGCATCGACGTCCCACGGCAGCATGTCGGCCACGGCCTGGCGCAGCGGCGCGTAGCCTTCGCTGGCGGCGTACTGCAGCGCGGCCTGGCCGTCGTTGTGCAGCACTTCGGCGCAGGCATCGGCAAAGGCCTGGATCGGGAAGGTCTTGGGCGAGGGCAGGCCGCCGGCCAGGCTGATGATGCCGGGGCGCTCGGTGACCTTGAGGATTTCACGCAGCACCGAAGGATTCATCTTGGCGGCGCGGGCGGCGAGTTTCCAGTTCATGGCTTTCTTCTTTCAGGCGGTGAGGTGAGATTCGGATAGGGGGCAGGCGGGCCGGAGGTCAGTCCGTTGGGATGTCGCCACGGTACACGACATGGATTTTGTTGCTGTCCGGGTCGCGCAGGTAGGCGCCGTAATAGCCATGGCCATAGCGTGGGCGGGGGCCCGGCGCGCCTTCGTCGCGGCCGCCGTGGCGCAGGGCCGCCTCGTGGGCGGCATTCACGGCTTCGGCCGAGGCCGCGGAGAACGCGACCATGCTGCCGTTGCCGGCGCTGGCGGGTTCGCCGTCCAGCGGGATGTACACGTAGAAGCGCGGCAGCACCTGCCCCGGCACGACCCAGCAGGCCGCCTCGGGCCCGCCGTCGGGCGTGACCGGGCGGCGCTTCAGGCCGAGCGGGGCGAGCAGCGCGTCGTAGAAGGCGGCGGCGCGCGGCAGGTCGGTGCAGCCGACGGTGATGTGGCTGAACATCGTCAGCTTCTCCCCGGGCCGACGGCGCCTGCGGGCAGCGATGCTGCAGCTGGCGCGGCCTGGGGTTGCGACAGGCGCTTGCCGATGACCACCGTGGCCACCACCGCGATGGCGAAGCCCAGCGTCACCACGTCGAGCGGTTCGCCCAGCAGCGGGATCGACGCGAGGATCGACAGGAAGGGCTGCAGCAGCTGCGTCTGGCTCACGCGCAGCGCGCCGCCGAGGGCGAGGCCGCGGTACCAGGCGAAGAAGCCGATCCACATCGAGAACATGCCGACGTAGACGAAGCCCACCCAGGCCGACACCGCGACGGGCTGCTGCGGCCACAGCGCCAGCGCAGCCGGCAGCGTAAAGGGCAGCGCCATCACGCAGACCCAGCAGATCACGCGCTCGGCGCCCAGCGATGGTGTGACCTGTGCGCCGTAGATGTAGCCGAAGGAGGCGGCGATGACCGCGCCCACCAGCAGCAGGTCGGCCCACTCGAAACCGAAGCCATGGCCACCCTGGCTCGCGCGCAGTACCGAGAACGCCACCACCAGCAGGCTGCCCGCAATGGCGCAGAGCCAGAAGCCGAGCCGCGCGCGCTGGTGCAGCACCCGGGCCGCCACGGCGGCCGTGACCAGCGGCAGCAGCGCCGTCACCACCGCCGCGTGGCTGGCCGTGACCACGCGCAGCGCAAAGGCCAGCAGAAGCGGAAAGCCGATGGCGTTGCCCAGCACGGCCATGCCCAGCGGCTTCCACTGGTGCGCGGCGGGCCTCGGCGAGCGCGTTGCCAGCAGGAAGATGGCCGACAGCACGCCTGCCAGCGCCGCACGGCCGAGCGTGACGAACCACGGCGACAGCTGCGGCGCGTCCTGCGAGCCGGTGGCCAGGCGCGTCATGGGCAGGGTGACGGCGAACATCGCGACGCCGATGACGCCGAGCCACATGCCCAGCGTCTCGTCTTTCATGGCGAGCTTCATACGCTCACCATCCACCAGGCGGTGAGCACGAGGACGAGACCCATCGCGCGGTTGAACCACAGCAGCCGCGAACCCTTGGCAAGCCATTCGCGCAGCAGCGCGCCGACCATCGCATAGGCGAAATTGCTCGTGAAGGCATAGATGAGCATTACCGGCGCCACGATGGCGAAGCGGCCCAGGGCGTCGGGCTGGCCGGCGATCCAGCCCGCCACCAGCGTGAGCGCGAGCAGCCACGCCTTGATGTTCACGAACTGCAGCATCACGCCCTGTCCGAAGCCGACCGACAGGCTCGCCCCGTCGGCCTTGCCGAGCGTGGCGCTGCCGCTGAGCTTGTACGCGAGCCACAGCAGGTAGCCGATGCCCAGCCCCTTGATGGCCAGGCGCAGCGAGGGCATGGCCACCACCAGCGCGCCAATGCCGGCGGCGCACAGCGCCAGCAGCAGGGTCCAGCCCACGGGCACCGCGACCACGAAGCGCATGGCGCGCGGCAGGCCGCCGTTGGCCGCGAGGGCGGTGGAGAGCGTGGTGTTGGGACCGGGCGAGAAGCTCATCGCCGTGGCCAGCACCAGCAGCGCGGTGAATTCTTGCCAGTTCATGACACACACTCTAAACTTGAGACCATTACAGTTCCGGTACAGATGGTCGAACAATCAGGCAATCTGTATTGGTCACTCCTTCGACACAGAAGCTGGCACGGCCCCGGAAAACGCATGCTGACACGCACCTCCACCCAGTCGCTGACGGGGCAGTTGGCCGACCGCCTGGCCGAGCGCATCCGCACCCGCCTGCTGCCGCCCGGCGCCCGCCTGCCCTCGGTGCGCGAATGCGCGCGGCAGCAGGGCGTGAGTCCCTATACCGTCGTCGCCGCCTACGACCAGCTGCTGGCGCAGGGCCTCGTCGAGGCCCGCCGGCAGCGCGGCTTCTATGTGCGGGATTCCGCCCCTGCGCAGGAGGGCCGTCCGCCGAATCCGGCCGCGGCCGCGCCCATGGTCATGCAGATGATGGCCTCGCGCATACCGGCGGATGCGAGCTCGCTGATCCGCAGCATGTTCCACCGCCCGAGCGACAAGCCGCAGCCGGGCATGGGCGTGTTCCCGCCGGACTGGATGGCGTCGACCTTCATGCCCACGGCCGTGCGGCGCATGACCAGTACAGCCGCCCTGCAGGAGCTGTCGCTCCAGTACGGCGAGCCGGCCGGCGACATGAGCCTGCGGCGCAGCCTCTCGCAGAAGCTGGTGGGCATCAACGTGCCGGCGTCGCCCGAGCAGATCGTGACCACCATCGGCGCCACGCATGCGCTGGACATCGTGAGCCGCACGCTGTTGCGCGCGGGCGATCCGGTGATGGTCGAGGAGCCGGGCTGGGCGCTGGAGTTCGCGCGGCTCGAGGCGCTGGGCATGCGCATCCTGCCCGTGCCGCGCCGTGCCGACGGGCCCGACCTCGACGTGATGGCGCAGTACTGCAGGCTGCACAGCCCCAAGCTGTTCGTCAGCGTGAGCGTGCTGCACAACCCGACCGGCTACAGCCTCACGCCGGGCAGCGCGCACCGCGTGCTCAAGCTGGCGAACGAGCACGACTTCCACATCGTCGAGGACGACACCTACAGCCACCTCGCGCCCGAGCACGCCACCCGGCTCAGCGCGCTCGACGGGCTGCAGCGCACCATCTACGTGAGCGGCTTCGCGAAGATCCTGGCGCCCAACTGGCGCATCGGCTTCCTGGCCGCGCCGCCCGCGCTGAAGGAACGGCTGCTCGAAACCAAGCTGCTGGCCACGCTGACCTCGCCCACGCTGTTCGAGCGGGCCTTGTCGTGGTGCATCGACCAGGGGCAGCTGCGCCGGCATTCGGAGCGCGTGCGCATCCGCCTCGACGGTGCACGGGGACGGGCGGTGAAGCTGGCCATGTCGCATGGCTGCACTTTCGCCTCGGAGCCAGCGGGGCTGTTCGGCTGGGTCGATACGGGCGTGGACACAGACGCGCTCACGCAGCGCATGCTCGACCAGGGCTACCTGTTGGCGCCGGGCTCGCTGTTCCACGCGCGCCGCCCGCCGAGCACCATGATGCGGATCAACTTCGCGACCTCGCAGGACGCGGCCTTCTGGAAGGTCTTCAGCAAGGTCCGAAGCGAACTCTGACGGTGCCGAAAGGCCGAAAAAGGCCGGGGGCTTGGAGTAAGCTGGCAACACAAGAAAACCATCCCAGGAGACCTCCGCATGAGCAACGCCAGCAAGCCCTTCGACTTCAGCCAGTTCGTTCCCGGATTCGACTTCTTGAAGAACCTCGCCGGCGGCGCCGCGGCGGGCTCGGGCGCCGGCTCGGTGCCGGGGATGCCGAGCCTTGCGAGCTGGGTGGCGCCCACGCTGAGCGTGGAAGAGGTCGACAAGCGCATCCAGGAACTCAAGACCGTGCAGTACTGGCTCGAACAGAACGGCCATGCCCTCAAGGCCACCATCCAGGCGCTCGAAGTGCAGAAGATGACCTTGTCGACGCTGCGCGGCATGAATGTGCGGATGGAAGACATCGCCAACGCGTTCACCAAGCAGGCAGCCGCGATGGCACCAGCGGCATCCCCCGAGCCCGAACCCGAACCCGAACCCGAACCCGAAGAGGTCGAAGACGCGGACGAGATGCCCGAGGAGCAAGCTCCGGCGCCGAAGAAGCCGCGCAGCAGGCCTGCTGCGGCCAAGGCGAATGCCGGCTCGCCCGACGGCCCCGGCGTGGTCGACCCCATGCAGTGGTGGGGCTCGCTCACCGAGCAGTTCCAGCAGATCGCAAGCTCGGCGCTGCAGGACGCGGCGCAGCTGAAGGTGCCGGCCATGGCCCAGCCGTTGGCCGACGCGGTCGACACGGTCATGGGCAAGCCCGCTGCGGCTGCCCGCAAGCCCGCAGCAGCCAAGAAGACTGCAGCATCGGCCGCAAAGAAAAGGCCGTCGACCGCCGCCCGCAAGCGAACCTCCGGCCGGCGTTGACGTCATACACATTCATTCGTTGAAGAGAACGGGTTGGCACGCACCATGAAGTTGTTTCCCTCCGGCCACGCCACCCATCCGCAATGGCGTATGGCGGCCGGCCTCGTGCTGGCCCAGCTGCGCGCACAGATGGCCTTGCCCGACTACGCGTCTTCGCCGACGCTCGGGCTGCTCTACATCACCGACCACTATGCGAGCGAGGCGCAGGACATCCTCGATCACCTGAGCGCGGAGCTGCCCGAAGTGACCGACTGGTCGGGCACGGTCGGCGTCGGCGTGTCGGCCAACAATGCCGAGTATTTCGACGAGCCCGGGCTGAGCCTGATGCTCTGTGCCCTGCCCAGCGACCAATACCGCGTGTTCTCGGGCGTGGCGCCGCTGGGCAACTCCGAGATGAGCGGCTTCGAGGCCCACACGGCGCTGGTGCATGCCGACCCGGCCACCCCCGACCTTGCCGAGCTGATCGCCGAGATGGCGGGGCGCACGAACACGGGCTACCTGTTCGGCGGTTTGTCTTCGGGGCGTGGCAGCGCGCTGCAGTTCGCGGTCGGCGGCAACGGCAACATCCGCGGGCACGGGGCGGCGGGCGGGGTGTTCTCGGGCGGCCTGTCAGGCGTGGTTTTCGGCGAGGGCGTGCGGCTGGTGTCGCGCGTCACGCAGGGCTGCCAGCCGCTGCGATCGGGGGCGGCGCGCGAGCGCGAGATCACCGAGGCCGACGGCAACCTGCTGCTGAAGCTCGACGGCGAGCCGGCGCTCGACGTGCTGCTGGCCGACCTGCAGGTGTCGCTCGAGCGGCCGCAGGAGGCCATCGA
>Ga0207655_1002704_pt1 | contig 13901 bp, 14 predicted proteins | sample KBSM44metaG_FD_184398 | JGI IMG/M metagenome (GOLD analysis project Ga0207655, IMG submission 184398) | Miscanthus rhizosphere microbial communities from Kellogg Biological Station, Michigan, USA - KBS M4-4 metaG (SPAdes) (version 2) | ecosystem: Host-associated > Plants > Roots > Rhizosphere >...
AAGCACTAGCGTATTTCATATTGTGATTTTATTAATTCATATATTTTCAGGTGATTTCCCATAAATACCGCTGAAAATCACCTGAAATAAATAATTAAGCCGTACGACCAGCTTCTAATACATCAAATAGATTATCGGCAATTGATGTACCAAATTGAGCATCAATTTCACGAATACATGTTGGGCTGGTGACATTAATTTCAGTGACATAATTACCAATCACATCTAAACCAACAAAAATCAAACCTTTTTCGCGCAAGAAAGGACCAATTTTAGCTGCGATCAGCTTATCGTTTTCAGTAAGCGGACGCGCTTGACCTAAGCCACCTGCCGCTAAGTTACCGCGCACTTCACCATTTTGTGGAATACGAGCTAGACAGTAAGGAATAGGTTCACCATTTACCATCAAAATACGCTTATCCCCTTCTACAATCTCAGGAATATAACGTTGAGCCATAATTGGACGAGTACCTAGCTCTGTAAGCATTTCTAAAGTAGAACCAATATTTACACCGTCTTGGTATAAACGGAAAATTCCCGTACCGCCCATACCATCAAGTGGTTTCACAATGACATCGCCATGTTCTTTAAGAAATTCACGAATTAAACTTTGTTGCGATGTTACAAGTGTAGGTACTTGCAGCTCTGGGAATTGCGTTGCAAATAGCTTTTCATTGCAATCACGCAATGACTGAGGTTTATTGATAATCCATGAACCTTCGCGTTCAGCTTGCTCAAGTACGTAAGTCGTATAGACAAAATTCATATCAAACGGTGGATCTTTACGCATCAATACCACATCGTAAGCCGCGATAGATTCTTTTTTCTTTTCACCCAACTCGTAATAATGATTGTAATCTTCAAATACTTTTAATGGCGAGATTAGACCGTAAGCCTTACCTTGATCGATATATAAATCTTGTTGTAATGCATAACCCAATTCATGTCCACGACGGCTCGCCGCCCACAACATTGCCATGGTTGAATCCTTTTTAAGATTTACGGTTTCAATCGGATCCATGACGACAAGTACACGCATGCTCAAGCTCTTCATAAAATTTAAATTAGCATGAGTATAGCTGAGATTTTTCACTCGTTTTTCTTAATTTCAGTAAATCGTTATCTGTTATTCCTTTAACTAGAACTCAAGTAAATTCAGTTAAACTATGACCATAAAATATTATTTTTAAAGGCTAAAGATGAAACTTTATCGCTATTTAACCGGCCCTGATGACTCTGCTTTTTGTGCACGAGTAACTAAAGCACTGAATCACGGCTGGGAATTATATGAGGCACCCAGCATGACCTTTAATGGTACGCATGTGATTGTTGGACAAGCAATTTGTAAAACGATTGACGAGAATTATGATCCAGAAATGGATATTTTAGATGTTCTCAAAAATAATGCTTAACTCAAATATTTCCTTTCATCTCTAAAAACATCTTCTTAATCTAAATTAATAACTCAAGCTAACCAATACTCCCCCTTGTTAGCTTGAGCAATCGCTACATCCTTTCAAAAATAAAGACTTAAAAAAGCAATCTCATAAATTTTAAAGACAATAGTTCTTTTATTCTAAACAAAGAAATGATTATAATTATCATTTATACTTTTATTTTTGTTAACTGATTTTATCTTTATGTTAAGAATTTCTATATCATCTCCCCAAATTAAGCGTCTTTTCCCGCTCAGCTTACTCAGTTTAATGATCTTGAATATCCAAGCTGTATACGCTGAAGACTCTAGTAACTCATCCTCGCAAGTTGCAGCGACCATGCCCACCATAAAAATTGAGGCGATGAGTGAGTTAGACCCAATTAAAAGCTATATCGACTATGACAAAGCCAATGTCACACGTAATGGCTTAGATAAAAAAGATATCCCTCAAACCGTTGATACCATTGATGTTCAGAAATATAAAATTTATGGATCAAATGATTTAAGCGTTATGTTGCAAGGTACCCCAGGGGTATCTACCAATTACGATATGCGTGGTGATGGCATTACCATTCGTGGTTTTGGTGCTGATACAGGCGATATTTACCGTGATGGTATACGCGAAAGTGGTCAAGTACGCCGTAGTACTGCCAATATCGAGCGTATTGAAATTTTAAAAGGACCCGCCTCTGTTTTATATGGCCGTAGTGCTGGTGGTGGGGTTGTGAATATGGTGAGTAAATTCGCCAATTTCGATTCTAAAAGTTCAGTTGGTGCGTATGCAGGTTCATACGATAACTACGGAACCACTGCCGACATCAACCAAGTCATTAATGACAATTTAGCAGTACGCCTTACCGGAGAATATGGCGAGTCAGGTAGCTTCCGTTCTGGTATTGAAAATAAAATTGAGATGTTTTCACCAAGTTTTACGTATAAAAATGACGATGGAACGCTTACTTGGACCACACAATATACGTATGACAAATTAGGCCGTGTACCCGATCGCGGACCATCACATGACATTCTGCCTACGGGAACCTCTATCAAAACAGGATTTGCCCAAGACGGCGATTATGTTGATGATATTTTGCAAGTTGTGCGTACTGATGTGAATTATCAATATGCGCCTGATTGGAACTTTCACTGGGCAGCAAGTTACCGACAAGCAGAACAGAACTTTGATCACTTTTACTTTGGAACTTATTGTGGGTTAGATGGAAAAAACTCAAAGAATGAGTCTTGTACTAAAAAAGGTTACATCGACCAAATTTACTACTGGCAACAAACCAGCAATAAGACCACCACCAATACATTTGATATTAAGGGCAAGTTCAAAACAGGTTCGCTTGAACATCAAATCATGATGGGTACAGACTGGACTTATGAACAGCGAGAGCCACGTCTAGCCAATAAAACTCAAAATGGTTCAGCCATTTATGGTTACGTCAATCCATTCACGGGTGAACGTGAATATAGTCGTGGCAATGGCCCATTAGAAATTAGACAGCACAACTATAATGAAGGCACAACTTATGGCGTATTTATTCAGGATTTAATTGGTCTAAATGACCAACTTAAACTGATGATGGGTGTCCGCTACGATTACTTCGACTTTTCAACCACCAACAAACTCACTAATGAACACCGTAATGTAAAAGATGGCAGCTTTAGCCCGAATGTTGGCTTGGTATGGCAACCGCTTCCTGAACATAGTTTTTATACGTCTTACTCTAAGAGCTTTGCACCATTTGGTGGACAAATGGGTGTTAACCAAGTTACTGGAAGCACTGATGTCACAAAAATGGATAAAGAGCCTCAATATAACGAGCAATACGAAGTTGGGGTAAAAAGCGAATGGTTAGATAGTCGTTTAAATACTCAATTTTCGGTCTTTGATATTCGTAAAAATAATATCCGCTATAAACCAAAGCCTAATGAAGAACCAGAAGTATGGGCAACGGCCGGTCAGCATCAATCACGTGGTGTTGAATTTAGTTTTATTGGCCGTGTACTTGATAATGTCTTTGTTCGCGGTGGTTATGGTTACACAGATGCTAAAGTTAAAGAAGACAAACAAAAGCCTGAACAAGAAGGCAACTATTTAGCCAACACATCAAAAAATACGGGTAATTTATTTGTTCGTTATTTACCAACTGAACAGTGGTATACCGAGGTGGGTGTAACCTATGTCGGGTCTTATTATCCAAATATTAATAATGCAGTAAAAATGGAAGGCTTTAATCGCGTCGATGCAGCAATTGGCTATAGTGCAGAACCTTGGAATGTCACACTTGCAGTAAATAACCTAACCAATAAAGAATACTGGCGCTCAGACAGCATGCCGGGCACACCACGTAATGTGTTATTGCGTTTGAATTATCAGTTTTAAATAAAATATTAAACTGGCATACCCCTATTTAGAGGTATGCCCTTTTATTTTTAGATTCCGTATTTTTCGCGATAAGCTTGCATATTTGCTAGCGCTTCTTTTCCACCTTTGGTGATGACTGAACAAGGTTAATAAGACAAGTTGGGCATGACCTTCGAGTGTAAGAAGTGATTCGCATATGCTGTATTATATTAATTTTAGAAATTATTAAAAATATATTTTTAAAGTTAAAATAAACCAAATAGATTTAAGAAATTTAATATGCGTATATTTTTCATTTGGTTCTTTTTAATGATATTAACAGGTTGCAGTTCTTCAAAGTATAGTGAAAATCCTAATAAATATTTAGAATTATTAGGGACATCAACACAAAGCAAAAGTTTCGAAGCGTTTGTGAACCAGCTCGAAGTAAAGGAAATACCTGAGATCACCGATCAGTTTTGGAATGAAGAATTTCCTAAACTGATCGGTGATCAAAGCTTAATGCTTCCTCAAAATGGCATCGAAATGCTGTTAAAAAATAAGAAAATTGTATCTATAAAATTATATCTCCCCGATCAAGATGTTTCATTTGCAAATTATAAAGGACATAAATTGCCCCTTGGTCTTTTCAGTGATGATACCGAAAAAGAAGTGAAACAAAAACTGAAGACTAATAAAGATACCAATACAAATCCTCATCGAAACGTAAAAGAATTCGAAACTGAGAAAGTCAGTGTTGCGATTGATAACGCAACAGGAAAAATCATTTACTTCGAGTTACATGAGCATTCACTAGAACAAAATTAAGTGATTAAACCATATTGATTTTGTCTAAGTTAACTCCCTTATTTTACATAGTGGTGCTTATTTGAAATGATTTCGTAGTTGAGATTTTATGTTAATCAGATCATCGAAAGGCCCTATTTATGGGCCTTGGGACTGTTCTAAATTTTGTGTAGGTACCTAATTTTCATTTTAATCACACTTAAATCCTGATAACTGTAATTCTTGTTTTAGATTATCAGCACCTTCTGAAGTCATAAAATTTTGGAGATAGTTTGTTGATTCAACATAAGACTCATGGACTGTGTTATTTACGATAATGTTGTCAGCTTTTATAACTGCATTTGCCATAGAACACACTTCTTTTTTATCTTTATCAGCCAGAGCCTTTACATCATTTTCAGCGTTATTCAATATCAATTTGCCACGAACAATGATTTCTAATTGTGGATAAACTTTTTCTAGCATCTGTAAATATTTCTTTTCATCTGCATAGTTTGGATATTCTTTCGCCTGAATTGTACTGATTGCTGAAATAGCAAGTAGACTAATTAGTATCTTTTTCATTTTATAAGTTTTTGTAAAGCTTCGGATAAATTAGTATAGCATTCTGTTGTTGAGCCGTTGAATGAGATTTTAGGCTTATAGTGGTACTCATTCATTTCGGTTTTGAACTTCACTTCCATGTCATAGACCTTATCGGTAAGTTTGTGCAACAAAGTCAAATTAACATAATACGCCTTATACGAAATTATTAAAATTTTAGTCAAAACCGTTCTAGGATTCAGCACACTTGAGCAGCTTTTTTATAATTTCCCACACTCTACGACTATAATTTAACCAACTCAATAATTTGATTAAATTATAAAAAAGGAAGCCACAGCCTCCTTTTCCATACCTAACTCTTAGATACCGTATTTTTCACGATAAGCTTGCATATTTGCTAGCGCTTCTTTTTCGCCTTTCGCATCTAAATAATCCATTAAATCTTTCATGGTAATGAGTGCGTGAACAGGAATTTCTAATTCTTTTTGAACTTCTTGAATTGCAGAAAGTTCACCTTGACCACGTTCTTGACGATCTAGCGCAACTAATACACCAGCGATAGTTGCACCAGCATTTTTCAAAATCGTTACGACTTCACGAATTGCTGTACCTGCGGTAATTACGTCATCAATAATCCAGACTTTTTTACCTTCAACCGCAGCACCGACTAAAACACCGCCTTCACCATGATCTTTCGCTTCTTTACGGTTAAAGCCCCATGGCACACTTTTGTTATGTACTTGCGACAAGGCAACAGCAGTCGCTGCTACAAACGGAATGCCTTTGTAAGCTGGTCCAAAAATAACATCAACATTTTGGCATTGTGTTAATTTATCGGCATAGCCTTGTGCTAAAAGAGATAAAGCTTCACCATCGTTGAGTAGGCCTGCATTAAAAAAATAAGGACTCACACGTCCAGATTTTAAAGTAAACTCACCAAATTTAAGCACACCGCGTGATAATGCGAGTTCGATAAATGCTTGCGGGTTAAATGACACAGGCGTTGTCATGAGGTGCTCCAAATTCACAATTGAGGTTAAATTTTCGCATGATACCAAAGGATCAGTATCCAAGTGATGTAAAAATTCTTCGAGTCGTTTCCATTAACGTAAATGGCTTGCGTTCTTCGGTGACGAAAGGCTTACTTGAATGGTTAGAACAATCAGATGCCGATGTCGTATGCATGCAGGAAAGCCGTATTACCCATGAACAATGGACTGAAAAATTTAGACCCGAAGGATGGCATACCCATCTCTTTCCAGCAGAGCGTGCAGGTTACGCAGGAACTGCCATATATAGCCGCCTACCCTTTGTCTCTGTTAAAGATGGTTTAGGGTTTGAACTGGCTGACAGTCAAGGTCGCTTTATTTCTGCTGAATTCGATTTAGGTTTGTCACATCCGGTACATATTGCGTCATTATACTTACCTTCAGGGTCAAGTGGTGAAGAAGCGCAAGCACGTAAAGATTTATTTTTAGGTGAATACGCGAAAATCTTGAAGCAATGGCGTGATGAAAATAAGTCAGTCATCATTTGTGGTGACTACAACATTGTTCATAAACGAATTGATATTAAAAACTGGTCAGGTAATCAAAAATCATCTGGCTGTTTACCGCATGAACGTGCTTGGCTCGACCATATTTATGATGAACTTGGCTATGTTGATACGTTCCGCATTGTTCGAGCAGAAGCAGAACTTTATTCATGGTGGTCAAATCGAGGCCAAGCTCGTGCAAAAAATGTAGGGTGGCGTATTGACTATCAAGCCTGCTCACCAGACTGGAAAGCACGCACAGCCAATGCATGGGTCTTTAAAGATCAATGGTTTAGTGACCATGCACCCGTTATCATCGACTATAAAATTCAAGAATAAGTGAACAGTTGTTCACTTAACTTGTCGTTTTCGCTTACAGCATATGTCGTTTTTGAGTATTTTTCTTACACAGCTTTAACGGCATTATAGCCCCACGGCACAGGGAAGCAGTCAGGATGACGCAAAAGGATAGGACGCCGTAGGAAGATAAAATAAACTTATGATAAGTTTATTTGCAAGGATGTGACATTGGACGTTGAAATGAGACCCGCATGATCAGGATGATTAAATGCGGGTTTTCTCTTTTCAATCTCTTATTTTTTTGCGCTAAGTTCTTTTAGTTTTAACTTCTTCTTATTAAGCTCATTATCGCCTTGTCTTATGACAATAACATGACATTTGTCTTTCGATTAATCATAATTTTTCATTTGTTTTAAAAGTATCGGTATAAAGTAGTTCTCAAATGCTTTTTGGGGTAGGCTGTGTGCTCTCTCTTTTTGACATGGTCCGATAAAATGTTAAAAATTTATGGAATCAAAAACTGTAATTCAATGAAAAAAGCATTTGATGCCTTGCAAGCTAAAGGGCTTAACTATGATTTTCATGATTATAAAAAACAAGGGATTGATGCAGATACCCTAAAAATCTGGTTAAAAGAAATTGGGCAAGACACGGTTCTAAACAAAAAAGGAACGACTTGGCGTAAGCTTTCAGAAGAAGAACAAAATCGTGCATTAAGCAGTGAAGACAACCTTATTGAAGCACTTATTGCTCAACCAAGTTTAATTAAAAGACCTGTTTTACAAACCTCACAAGGCTTCATTGTAGGTTTTGATGAATCTACCTATCAAAACATCCAAGCATAAAAAAAACGAGCCATACGGCTCGTTTTTTTATTAAAACTTTTTAGTTAGCGCGAATCCATGTTTGGTTACGACCAAGTGCAGAAACGCCAATATAACCACGCAGTTTAAGCTTTTTGCCGCCATCGGTTAACTCACCTTTCAGTTTGTAAGTTTTACCAGATTTAGGGTCTAAAATCGTACCGTTTTCATAACTGTTACCACCTACATTTTTTAAATTATGTACAATGGTGACACCTTTAAGTGGTTTGTTTTTATACGGACCTTCACATTTTGTACAAGCGTTTTCTTCGCCCGGTGTCAAAATGTTTTGAATGGTAGCAGTTAAGGTTCCGTCCTTCTGTTCCGTAAATTTCACTACGGCTTTTGGCTTGTTGGTCTGATCATCAATCGTTTTCCATACCGTTCCATTGAGTGAATCAGCCGCATTGGCAAATGCAGCCATACCAATGAGTCCTAAAGCTAAAGCAATCTTTTTCATTTTTGTAATATCCTTGGGTCTTTCAAGATTTTTAGTATTCAGAAGTCGCAAAGATATTGCAATTTTTGAATGTGACTGTTTCGTGTAACCTTGTAATCTTGCAAAATAAAATTTACAAGAAAACAAGAAACTAGCATAAAAATGGATGCTATATGAATATATCAAATGTTTGGAAATATTACTTTACAGAAACTTTTCTTAAAACAACAATTCGCAAGCCAAGTCAGCTAAATTTACCGCCTACTGCCTTACGTCCTGTTTTAGACCAAATGTGTCGTGCTTTTCCACGACAAAAAAATGTCTCTGTTCGCCCAATCCGGCTGGCAGGCATTAAAGGTGAAGAAATCAAACCGCAAGATCATGCTACTCAACTGATTTTTCACATTCACGGCGGTGCTTTTTTTCTTGGTAGTGTCAAAACACACCATGCTTTTATGACAGATTTGGCTGCTCGCACCCAAATGCAAGTTATTCATGTGGACTATCCTCTGGCACCAGAACACCCATACCCTGAGGCAACCGAAGCTCTATATGACATCTATCAATCTTTAGTAGTACAAGGTGTTCAGCCAAAAGATATTATTTTATCGGGTGATTCGTGCGGAGCCAATTTAGCATTAGCACTTTGTTTACGCTTAAAAGAACAACCTGAGCTCATGCCGAGTGGTCTAATTTTATTGTCGCCTTTTTTAGATTTAACGCTGACAAGCGAATCATTAAGATTTAACCAGAAACATGATGCCCTGCTTTCGCTTGAAGCCCTCCAAACAGGGATCCAGCATTATATTGGCAATCAGATTGCAGCCGATGACCCACGTGTTTCGCCTATTTTCGATGACTTGCATGGCCTACCGCCGACTTTGGTTCAAGTAGGTTCTAAAGAAATCTTGTTAGATGATGCCAAACGATTTAGAGAAAAAGCTGAAGATGCAGGTGTTAAAGTTCAATTTAAACTTTATACAGGTATGTGGCATAACTTCCAGATGTTTAACGCATGGTTTGATGAAGCAAAACAAGCATTGGCAGATATTGCTGAATTTGCTCATGAATTAGATAAAACTTAATATATCTAGGATATGATGTGAATAGTCCTAAAAACTTTTCACATCATTTTCTTTATAAAAAGTCATCAGGTCTAAATTCAAAATCATGTTATGTTTAAACCATCAATTATTTAAAGAATCCAATTTTAGGATGGTCTGACAAAAGAGGCATCTGTATGTAGGAGCCCTTATTTACTATGAAAAGTCGTTTAATCACTCATCCCATACATAGAATAAAAAAGGTGATAATCGATTTCATCCATAATAAACACATCATCAACTGGACGCCATTACAAAAAAGCGCCCTGATGCTCACACTTGCATGGGCAATGAATTTGAGTTGGATTTTATGGAAAGGTTATATTTTAATTACGCCAAGTGTCTGGCAATGGACAAATTTACCTTTAATTGAATCACAAATCTGGTTAAATCTATTTACCTTATTTTTATTAGCCTTACTGATTATTCCCTGCTATCGCTACAAAAATCATGAGTGGGCACACAAAATTATCCCATTGATTAGCGTGCAATTTTTTACGCTTATGCTATGTCACAATGGATATTTAACTGGCAGCATTAGCCCTGCAACCATGGTCGGCTATGTCGGAATAATCGGAGTCGGGCTTGTTTTATTTGAGCGAAAAATTGTTTATAGCGCTCTTGTACCGGCGACAATTATTTTAACCGTATGTACTTATTTGAGTATGAAAGGCGTTTTGCCTTATGCACCGTTATTTAATCTTATTGCTATGCAACGTTCCCAAACCAACCCGTTTTGGTTGGGAAGCATGGCATTTTTTATTACGCCTATTTTATTGGCTTGTTTTATTTTATTTGAGATATTACTCACCCAATGGCGTCAGCGCGAAACTTATATTCAACGCCTAAGCCAACTCGACCCATTAACCAACGTATTAAATAGACGTAGTTTAAACACGCATTTAGAGTCACTACACCAACAGCAATTTGATTATGCGGTTGTACTTCTTGATATTGATCACTTTAAAAAAATTAATGATATTTACGGGCATCATCAAGGCGATCAGGTTTTAATTGAAATTGCCCAATGCCTATCAAACAACGTGCGTAGTGAAGATATTATTGGTCGATTTGGTGGAGAGGAGTTTATTTTATTACTTCCCCATACCGATATTATTCAAGCAGAAAAAATTGCTGAGCGCTGCCGCCATGCTTTAGAAGAAATGCCAGTTATTAGCACTCAAAATAATCCTATTCATATTAGCGCGAGTTTTGGAATAAGCAGTTCAGCTTTTGCACAAGACCCTTATCTTGTCATTAGACAAGCAGACCAAGCGCTTTATGGCGTAAAAGCCTCAGGACGAAATCAGGTGCGTACATTTCATCAAACTGAGGCTATTAATACACTATGATTTTTTTAACTTTGCCAAGTTCGCCAGTTGTTGCAAAAGTTCTTGCTGACTAAATGCACCAGTTAAACGTAAAGAACGAATTTCTTTTTGCTCTGGGCTTAAAAATAAATAGGTTGGCGGTCCTAAAATATTCCATTGTTTGAGTAGAGCTTCATGTGACTGGTCATAATAGCTCAAATCAAGCTTAATTAAATAATAGGGTGCAAGAGCAGACTGCACCTCGGGTGCTTTTAAAATACGGTGTTCAATAGGTTGGCAGGCAACACACCAGTCTGCATAAACATCAACTACAATAGCCCGATCAGCTGGAGCAGCCGCTAAAATCTTTTGAAAATCTGCAGCTGTAGTCGCGACATGCCACTCAGCCATATGGTCAGAACTTTGCAAATTTCGATTATGAATATGTTGATATTGGTTATAAGCTAAAAAAGGTGTAACGATTAACAATAAAATCGCATAGAGCCATTGTAGCTGCCCTTTTTTCCAGAAAAACTGATAAACAGCATAGGCTATAAAAGCGAGTCCTAATCCTAGACTAAGTACTTGCATACCCCAATCAGGCAATAAAGGACGAATAAAATAAAGGCTTAAACCCAACATCAGAAAAGCAAAAATCACTTTAATCTGATGCATCCAGTCGCCCGCTTTAGGTAAAAATTTTGCCCCTAATATGCTCGCGAGCAATAAAGGAATTCCCATCCCAAAACCTAGGCAGAATAAAAGCAACGCACCTTGCCATTGGTTTTGTGTCTGAGAAATAAATAATAAAGTTCCAGCTAGAGGTGCAGTCATACAAGGACCCACCAAGAGTGCAGAAACCACACCCATGACGCTAGCACCAATCAAGGTGCCGCCTTGTTGCATGGACTGAATGCGGTCAAGTCGGTTTAACCATGTTTGCGGCAAACGAATTTCAAACAAGCCAAATAGGTTCAGAGCAAATATAATAAACAACAAACTAAAGGCAATTAAAGTAGCAGGCTGTTGTAACCAGCGTTGGAAATTTAAACCTGCTGAAGAAGCAATTAAACCTAAACCTGCATAAACCAATGCCATACTACACACAAAGGTAAGTGCAATGACCCAAGCTTTTAAGCCTTTATGCTCTCGAATAATTAATGAAGTTAAAATAGGAAGCATCGGTAAAGAACATGGCGTAAATGCGAGCAGCATGCCTAAACCTAAAAATAATAAAATCCCATACCAAAGTGAGTGTTCAATTAACTTAGCTGACCAGATCTGATCTTGTGCAATTTGTGGTGTAGTTGTATCAACAGCCTTCTGTGTACTCTGCTCTTTTTCTAAAGATTCTGAATCTGAAGAGGTATCTGGTTGCGTATTTGCTAAATCTAACAATCGTTTTGGTGCGGTTCCCGCTTGGTTTTGTACACCGACCAAGCCATCTGCATTAGTTTGAAACTCAATGGTTTGTGGTGGATAACAAATACGGTCTTTGGCACAGCCCTGCCAAGACACACTATAGTGTTCCGACGGTTTGGTCTTAATTTGGAAATTAACTTGATTGTAGTAAACCTGACTTTGCCCATAATTTTCATCATGTTGAGCAATAGCTTTTGGTAACTTTAAAACTAAAGGTTGAGTACCTTGTTGTACGGTAAATTTATGCTGATATAGATAGTAATTTGGCTGAATCTGCCAAGATAAACTCGCAGTATGCGGCTCAGAAGATTCAAGCGAAAATGAAAAAGCTTGTTCGGGTGACAGTAACTTATCTTGCGCAGAAACCAACTGGCTAAATACACAAACTATAACTGCTAGAAAATAAAGAATTCCCTGATGTATAAGCTTTTTCATTAACATAAATTTAAATTGCTTTGATTAGAACAAGAATGCCACGCCTAAGCCACCGTTATAGCTCTTGTCTTGACCGTTCAAATCGACGCCTATGCTTGCATCGAGCTGAGTACGATTATTGACTGCATAAACTAAACCTGTACCTAGACCATATTCATAGTCTTGGCTTTCAGCTTTACGGTAAATAAACTCAGAATATCCTGAAAGTTTACCCGCGATTTTATAGTCAATCGTTGGGATTGCTGTTACTGCCCAGTTACTATTTTGTACTTCGTAGCGCATAGTAATTGATGTGCCTACCAAGTCATTGTATTTATAAGCCACCGCTGAACTTAGGCTATAAATATCGTCATGTGCAGTAAATTCATCATTTCCAGTTGCAATGACAGCCTCTGCTAACACAGCCATTGATAAGTTTTCATCATCGAGATCAATTGCTTTTTTCAAACCGATGCTTACATCACCAAAACCTGAATTGTCAGTTTTTTTACCCGCACGTTTAGTTTGAGTCCACGCTGGACCCTGCCAACCTAATTGTAATTCCAAGCCTTCAGCCAAACCTGTCCGGAATAACATATCCTCATTTACAGTTACGGTCTTTTCTTTAACACCATCGACAGTCGACTCTGTATAAGTAGCACTAGGTAAACCTTGTTCCCAAGCTAACTTACCCACTGGCGTGATACCTGTTCCGAAGCCTGCTCCTGGGCGGTCAAAAGAAAACTCTGCTGCGAAAGTACTTCCTGCAGCAACAGTGGTAAGGGCAAAAGTTAAAATTTGTACTATTTTCATTTTAATATCCAATCAAGCAGTTAATTCTTTTGTCATTTTAGCCCCATGACGGCGCAATAATTCTAATGTTTCACGCTCTTCTTCAAGCGATTCTGACCAATCTATTTCATCAAATTCACAATCGAAGAACAACTGACTAATCGAAGATAAAATAGTGAGTCCTTCTTCATCACGTGAGTTTGGATCAACTTTTTCATCGAGTAAACGTTGAACAGCTGGCGCACATGCCGAGCTTGCAGCATCCCACAACGGACCGTAAAACTCTTCTGCATCCCAAAGATGTACATTGGCTTTGGCCTGAATCAAAGCTTCAAGAATCTCAAGGTAAACTTGCAACGCTTGTTGCTTTTCTTCTTTTGATAATGGTGTACCTGCTTCATAAGCTTCCGATACATTTTCCCACCATTTAAAAATTCCGTCACAGATCATTGATACAGGTGGCCCCTGTTCCGGATCAATAAAGTTCGGATCAAGTCCTTCAGCAAGTAATTTTTGCACTTGCGCGAGTTCTAATTCTTCTATGGCTTTAATTAAAGCTTGCTGCTGGGTGGTTAACATGACC
>Ga0207655_1002706_pt1 | contig 13885 bp, 13 predicted proteins | sample KBSM44metaG_FD_184398 | JGI IMG/M metagenome (GOLD analysis project Ga0207655, IMG submission 184398) | Miscanthus rhizosphere microbial communities from Kellogg Biological Station, Michigan, USA - KBS M4-4 metaG (SPAdes) (version 2) | ecosystem: Host-associated > Plants > Roots > Rhizosphere >...
GCTCAACGAGACCACCAACCGCCTTGGCGAGAAAGTCGCGCAGCACTTGAACGAAGCAGCGGCGATCAACCCGGTCAACCTGGTGGCGCTGGCGCTGCTCTCGACCACCCGCCTGGCACTGGACGATCGGGCCATGGCGCGGGTGCTGGATCTGTATCTGGCGCTGCTGCGCAAAGTCCCTTACTCGCCGCACACGACCCTGCCGGAAGGCGATGGCCGCGCGCTGATCGAGCATGTGAAGGACATGGATCTGCTGTCCGAGCAGAACGATGCGCTGGGCAAGATTCTCTATCTGGACGAGCAGAACGCTGTCCTGATGACCTACTACCGCAACAACGTGCTGCACATCTTCGCCTTGCCGGCGCTGCTGGCGAGCTTCTTCCAGAGCACCTCGCGCATGAGCCGCGAACAGATCCTGCGCTACACCCGCGCACTGTATCCGTACCTGCAGGCGGAGCTGTTCATTCGCTGGAGCCTGGAGGAACTGGACGGCGTGGTCGACCAATGGCTGGAAGCCTTCGTCGAGCAAGGCCTGCTGCGTTTCGAGAAGGACGTGTACATGCGCCCGGCGCCAAGTTCGCGGCACTTTGTGCTGCTGACCCTGCTGTCGAAAAGCATCGCGCAGACCCTGCAGCGCTTCTACATGACCGTGTCCCTGCTGCTCAACAGCGGCCAGAACAGCATCAGCGCCGAAGAGCTGGAGGATCTGTGCACGGTCATGGCCCAGCGCCTGTCGATCCTCCACGGTTTGAACGCCCCGGAGTTCTTCGACAAGAGCCTGTTCCGCCACTTCATCCAGACCCTGCTCGACCTCGACGTGCTGCGTCGCGACGAAGCCGGGAAGTTGAGCTACCACGAACTGCTCGGCGAATTGGCCGAAGGCGCTGCCAAACGCGTGTTGCCGGCGGAGATTCGCCTGTCGATTCGTCAAGTGGCCTTGCATCGCAGTGAAGATGCCGCCGAAACAGCGGATACACCACAAGTCTGAAACTTGCTGACAACTAACGGGCGCGCACTTCAATGGCCCCGTTAGTTGATTCATGGATTAATAGGCTCACTCCACCAATCACGATACGGATATCGAGATGAGCCTGTTAAACGAAGAAACTTGCACAGTAATCCTGGACTTCCGTCTACCGCCCGAATTCCACGCACCTGCCGATGGTGTCAATGAAACCATTGTCAGCGTCAAAGTTTTCAATTCCCAATCGCCTGTAAACATCAAGGACTGGCACCGTGCTGCGATCTTCGACGCCGGCTGGAAATTTGACTTCCCTCATCACTACGGCGATGTAGGCGTCAGGTACCAAGTCAATGTGCAGATCCTTCATGACCAAATACCCTTGCTGATCGAGCAGGACTACTTCGTCACTGTCAACAACACTCCCCATCGCCAAACCCTGCACCTGAGCCCGATCGGTTTTCTATATGTCGAGGCTCAAGAAGCCGAAATTGTTGCGCCAGAAGAAGCGGTCACCATCAGTCTGCATGAAGCAGAGTCTCCCGAAGTTGAGCTGGTGCATGTCAAACAGGACGAACAGTCAGTCTCCGGGTTTTATCTGAAATATGATCCTGACAGCGTTATACCCGGTAAACGCTATGCACTGACGGGTATTGAAAACCGCTACCATCAACGTCTTGTGATCTCGCCTGAACAAGTCGAACTGGCTCCCGCGATGCCCAGCACAAGCGCGCTGTCGTTTCAGAAATTAATGCAGTGGCTGGAAAAACCCTTACGTTTGTTCACTGACGCTGGCACCAAAATCCGCTAGATTTCCTTCGGCGCCGGGATTCTTCCGGCGCAACCGTCTCAGAGGTCCCGATGAAAAAACTCACCCTTCTCGCCGCAGCCACCCTGTTGAGCGCCTGCCAGTCGACCACCCCCGCCGGCAAAGTCGGCCTCGACGGCGAAGTGTTCTACCTGCAACGCATCGCCCTGCCACCGAGCGCGACTTTGAGCGTGAGCCTGCAGGACGTATCGCTGGCCGACGCCCCGGCGGTGGTCCTCGACGAACAGAAAGGCCCGGTCAAAGGCCAGGTGCCGCTGCCGTTCCACTTGAGTTACGATCCGGCCCAGGTCAAACCCGGCCACCGCTACTCGGTCAGCGCGCGCATCGAAGTCAACGGCGAGTTGATGTTCATCACCACCGAAAACCACGCCGTGCAACTGGACGGCAACGATCCGCAGCCGCTGAAAATCCGCGTCGACGCGATTCGCTAATTGTCTTTCAAGGAAGCTGCCATGCTCCGCCCTACCCTTCGCTTCGCCGGCCTGTGCGCGGGCTTGATGATCTCTGCCAGCGCTCTGGCACTGTCGCTCAGCGACCTCTCGCAACAAGACGCCACCGGCGGCCTCAAGGACGCCCTGACCCAAGGCGCGCAAATCGCCGTCAAACAACTCGGCACCCCGGGCGGCTTCAGCAACAACCCGGAAGTGAAAATCGAACTGCCGGGCAAACTCGGCAAAGTCGCCGGCAAGATGAAAGCCTTCGGCATGGGCGCCCAGGTCGACGAACTCGAAACCGCGATGAACAAGGCCGCAGAAAGCGCCGTGACCCAGGCCCAGCCGATCCTCGTCGACGCCGTGAAGAAAATGACCGTGGCCGACGCCAAAGGCATCCTCAGCGGCGGCACTGACTCGGCCACCCAATACCTGGAAAAAACCAGCCGCGAACAGATCCGCGCCAAGTTCCTGCCCATCGTCAAACAAGCCACCGACAAAGTCGGCGTCGCACAAAAGTACAACGCCTTCGCCGGCCAGGCCGCGACCCTGGGCGTGGTGGATGCGAAAAGCGCCAACGTCGAAAACTACGTCACTGAACAAGCGCTCAATGGCCTGTTCGAAATGATCGGCAAACAGGAAGAAACCATCCGCAAGAATCCGGCTGCTGCAGCGACGGGGCTGGCGAAGAAAGTGTTCGGCACCTTGTAATTTTTGCCGCGGCACGAAAAAGCCCGCTGAACCGGTGAAGGTCAGCGGGCTTTTTATTGTGGGTCAGCCTTGCGGATCGACTTGATCGGGGACGCGGTTAACCGACAGCTCCGCGAGCGAAATCATCTGCTGAATGCCAAGCAGCTGACTGCACGTCGGGCCGCTCAGGGTCAACTCACTGGCCATGACATTGGCCGAGGCCAGCGTTTCACAGGCATGGGCCAGCAGGGTTTCGGAATCGACTTCGGGGAGAACAGTGAAGACTGTGCTGGGCTGAGTGACGGGTTTGGGCTGTTTTTCAGGCTGGGGCAGGAGGTAGTGATCGAGCGCACGCAGGGCTGCTTCGTGGAGCTTGCGCGAATCGAGGAAGGCGTAGGGAGAGACGGGGTCGGTTGGTCGTTCGGGGGTGGTTTCGGGTGCGGATTCGGGGGGATTTGGGGTGTGTTTGAACATGGTGGAACTCCTGAAGTAGTGGAGCCGCCACCATTCGCTGCGAAACGAATGCAGGGTGGCGGCTGTACGCAGGTTCGCAGACCGGGACTTCAGGCACCCGGCATACCCGAAGGTATCCCGCGCACAACCGCCATGACACAGGCATAAAAAAGCGCCCGCTTTCGGATGGTGGACGCTGTGCGTCTGAAGTTTAACCGGGCTGCGAAACCCGGTCGCTGATTTTTGCAGCGACAGACTCAGGCTAGAGATCGCGCTTCCGACGGGCAACCTGAAAACCTTGTGGGAAGGTTCTGGTTATCTGGAACATTTTTAAACAGATCAAAGAGGTTGGGTGGCTGGGCGGGCCTCTTCGCGAGCAAGCCCGCTCCCACAGTTGGATTGGGTGTGGGCAGTTGGAGATTGGTTGGCTACTAGGCCGCCATCGCTGGCAAGCCAGCTCCCACAGTGGGATTGGCTGCGGTCAGTTGGAGATTGGTCGGCTGACAGGCCGCCATCGCGAGCAAGCCCGCTCCCACAGTTGGATTGGGTGCAGGCAGTTGGAGAGTGGTCGGCTCATAGGCCGCCATCGCTGGCAAGCCAGTTCCCACAGTGGGATTGGCTGCGGTCAGTGGGAGATTGGTCGGCTGTCAGGCCGCCATCGCGAGCAGGCTCACTCCTACAGTGGGGTTGGGTGCAGGCAGTTGGAGAGTGGTCGACTGTCAGGCCGCCTTCGCGAGCAAGCCCGCTCCCACAGTTGGATTGGGTGCAGGCATTTGGAGAGTGGTCGGCTCATAGGCCGCCATCGCTGGCAAGCCAGCTCCCACAGTGGGATTGGGGACGGTCAGTTGGAGATTGGTCGGCTGTCAGGCCGCCATCGCGAGCAGGCTCACTCCTACAGAAAAGCAAAAGCCGACCGCATGCTCTTCACCACTCAACAGGATGAGCGCAAGCTCGGCTGCAGCTTTTGATCTTGCCGTGCCGGCCCCTTCGGCAGGCTGAGTGGAGGGGTTTATCCGGGGGTGGGAGCGCAGCGACCGTTCGACGAAGTCGAACACATCGAGAGGAGGTGCAGCGAAGCAAACCGGAGGCGATGCCCCCGGATGAACCCCGCAACGAAGGAACCCGAGCCTAAGCGAGGGCCGTACGCCGGGGCCCAGCCTTTTGGTTACTTTTCGGCGTCTGGAAAAGTGACTCGCCGTAAGGGCGAAACCGCCAGCCGCAACCCCCGAAGAAACGGATATTCACAAAGAACCCCCAGAACCTGGTCGGCCCAAAGGCCGCCAAGTCCAAAACCATCAAGCGTCGCGACGCACTCGGAACCAGGCCGCATACAAAGCAGGCAAAAACAAAAGCGTCAAAGCCGTAGCCACAATCAACCCCCCCATGATCGCCACCGCCATCGGCCCGAAAAACACACTGCGCGACAAAGGAATCATCGCCAGCACCGCCGCCAAAGCCGTCAACACAATCGGCCGAAACCGCCGCACCGTCGCCTCGATAATCGCCTGCCAAGGCTTGAGACCAGAGGCAATATCCTGCTCGATCTGATCCACCAGAATCACCGAGTTGCGCATGATCATCCCCGACAGCGCGATCGTCCCCAGCATCGCCACAAACCCGAACGGCTGGCGGAACACCATCAGAAACAACACCACCCCGATCAACCCCAGCGGCGCCGTCAGAAACACCATCGCCGTGCGCGAGAAACTGCGCAATTGCACCATCAGCAACGTCAGCACCACCACAATGAACATCGGCACCCCGGCATTCACCGACTTCTGCCCACGCTCCGAATCCTCCACCGTGCCGCCAACATCCAGCAGATACCCGTCAGGCAATTCGGCACGGATCGGATCCAGCGTCGGCTCGATCTGCTTGACCAGCGTCGCCGGCTGCTCCTTGCCGTAAATGTCGGCACGCACTGTCACGGTCGGCAGACGATTACGGTGCCAGATGATCCCTTCCTCAAACCCGTACTCCAGCGTGGCAATCTGCGACAGCGCCACACTGCGACCGTTATCGGTCGGCACCGCCAGACTCGGCAGCAACGTCAACTCGGTGCGCTCATGCACCGTGCCGCGCAGCAGAATCTCGATCAACTCGTTGTCCTCGCGGTACTGGCTGACACTCGAGCCGGTCAGCGAACTCTGGAGGAATTTCGCCAGATTGGCCGTGCTCACACCGAGCGCCCGCGCACGATCCTGATCGATGTTCAGGTACACCACTTTGCTCGGCTCTTCCCAATCCAGGTGCACGTTGACCACATGCGGGTTTTCGCGCACCTTGGCTGCCACTTTGCGCGCCAGCGCACGGACTTCCTCGATGTGTTCACCGGTGACGCGGAATTGCACCGGATAGCCAACAGGCGGGCCGTTTTCCAGACGCGTGACCCGCGAACGCAGGGTCGGGAATTGCTCGTTAAGGGTCTCGATCAACCAAGTGCGCAGGGTCTCGCGCTCCTCGATGTTTTTCGCCAACACCACAAACTGGGCGAAGCTCGCCGCCGGCAGTTGTTGATCCAGCGGCAGGTAGAAACGCGGCGAGCCGGTGCCGACATACGCTACGTAGTTATCGATGCCGGCGTGATCCTTGAGCATCGCTTCCAGGCGTTTGACCTCCGCCGTGGTGTTGGCCAGCGACGCACCTTCAGCCAGCTTCAGATCGACCATCAATTCCAGTCGGTTGGAGGCCGGGAAGAACTGCTGCGGGACGAAACGGAACAGCATCACCGACGCAATAAACAGCCCCACTGTCAGCACAATCACGGTTTTTCGATGCGCCACGCACCACTCCACCAGACGTCGAACCCGTTGATAAAACGGCGTGCCATACGGGTCGGCTTGCCCGTCAGTCGTGCCGTGTTTGGCCGCATGAATCTTTGCCAGATCCGGCAGGAGTTTTTCCCCCAGATACGGCACGAACATCACCGCTGCCACCCATGAGGCGAGCAAGGCGATGGTCACTACCTGAAAGATCGAACGGGTGTATTCGCCGGTGCCGGACTGCGCGGTGGCGATCGGTAGAAAACCCGCGGCGGTGATCAGCGTACCGGTGAGCATCGGGAACGCGGTGCTGGTCCAGGCGTAGCTCGCAGCCTTGATCCGGTCGAAGCCCTGTTCCATTTTGATCGCCATCATTTCCACGGCGATGATCGCGTCGTCCACCAGCAAGCCCAGCGCCAGCACCAGCGCGCCGAGCGAGATCTTGTGCAGACCGATGCCGAGGTAATACATGCAGGCGAAGGTCATCGCCAGCACCAGCGGAATGGTCAGCGCAACCACCATGCCGGTGCGCACGCCGAGGGAGAAGAAGCTCACCAGCAACACGATCGCGAGTGCCTCGACCAGCACCTGGACGAACTCGCCGACCCCGGTTTTCACTGCCGCCGGTTGGTCGGACACCTTGCGCAATTGCATGCCGGCCGGAAGGTTTTTCTGCAGGCGCGAGAACTCGCCTTCCAGCGCTTTGCCCAGCACCAGAATGTCGCCGCCGTCCTTCATCGCTACTGCGAGGCCAATGGCATCTTCACCCATGAAGCGCATGCGCGGCGCCGGTGGATCGTTGAAACCGCGATGCACATCGGCGACATCGGAGATGCGGAACGTCCGGTCACCGACACGGATCGGGAAGTTCTTGATCTCCTCGACCGTCTGAAAATTCCCCGAGACCCGCAGTTGCACGCGCTCGCTGCCGGTTTCAAAGAACCCGGCGGTGGACACCGCGTTCTGCTCTTGCAGCGCTTGCTGCACGGCCGCCAGTGGCAAGCCAAGGGTGGCGAGTTTGACGTTGGACAACTCGACCCAAATCTTCTCGTCCTGCAAACCGAGCAGATCGACCTTGCCGACATCTTTGACTCGTTGCAGCTGAATCTGGATGCGATCGGCGTAATCCTTGAGCACCGCGTAATCGAAACCGTCGCCGGTCAGCGCATAGATGTTGCCGAACGTGGTGCCGAATTCATCGTTGAAGAACGGTCCCTGAATATCCGGCGGCAAGGTCTGACGAATGTCACTGACCTTCTTGCGCACCTGGTACCAGAGGTCGGGAATTTCCTTGGAATGCATCGAATCGCGGGCAATAAACGTGACCTGCGACTCACCCGGGCGGGAGAACGACACGATGCGTTCGTACTCGCCGGTTTCCATCAATTTCTTTTCGATGCGTTCAGTGACCTGACGCGAGACTTCCTGCGCGGTCGCCCCCGGCCAGCGGGTCTGAATGACCATGGCCTTGAAGGTGAACGGCGGGTCTTCGCTCTGGCCGAGCTTGGTGTAGGACAAGGCGCCGACGATGGCCAGCAAAAGCATCAGGAACAGTACGATCTGGCGATTACGCAGCGCCCATTCAGAGAGGTTGAAGCGCATCGGGACTTACTCCTTGTCCGCCAGATTGACCACTCGGTTGGAGCGATCCACAGGCCGCACCTGCTGACCTTCGAGCAATACGTGAACCCCGGCGGCGACTACCCAGTCGCTGGCATTCAGGCCTTCGAGCACCGGCACGCTTTTCTCGCCGAACGGGCCGATGCGCACCGGGGTCTTTTTCAAGGTGTTGTTGGCGTTGACGACCCAGACGTAGGTCGCGCCGTTCTCGGCAGTCAGGGCCGAAAGCGGCACCGACAGCGGCACAGCATCCGCCGATTGCACGAACACCCGGGCGCTCTGCCCGAGCTCAGCCGGGACTTTGCCGCTGGTGAACGAGATGCGCGCAGCGAAGGTGCGGGATTTCGGGTCGGCTGCCGGAGACAGTTCACGAATCTGCCCGGCGAAGCGCTGGTTCTGCTGGGTCCACAGTTCAACGGTCACTGGCTGGCCGACCTTGAACCGTCCGAAGCTCTGTTCCGGCAGGCTGATCGACACTTCGCGCTCGCCATCGGTGGCGAGGGTGAACACGGTTTGCCCGGCGGCGACTACCTGCCCGACTTCCACCGCACGCTTGGCCACCACGCCGTCCTGCGGCGCGCGCAACACGGCGTAACTGGCCTGGTTGGTCGAGACGTTGAATTCGGCCTTGATCTGCTTAAGACGCGCTTCGCCGGAACGATAGAGGTTTTCCGCGTTGTCGTAGGCCGAACGACTAACCATCTGCCGCTCCATCAAGGTTTTGTAGCGGTCACGCTCGGCGCGTACCAGATTCAGATTGGCTTCAGCGGCAGCGACCTGTGCGCGGGTGGCTTCCAGTTGCAGGCGCACATCCTGCGGATCGAGCTCGGCCAGTGGCTGATCGGCCTTCACGCGCTGACCTTCTTCGACCAGTCGTCGGCTGACTTTGCCGCCAATGCGGAACGCCAGATCCGGTTCGTAACGGGCGCGCACCTCGCCCGGATAACTTTCCATCGCCTGCGCTGAAGGCTCTGGCTGCACCACCATGGCCGGTCGAATGCTGACTTGCGTCGCCTCTTCCTGACCGCATGCGGACAATAAAACAGCCAGGCTGACTGGCACGGCAAACGACAACGCATGGCGGAACATGGTGACGGACCTTTCGCTAATGGTGCTTGGAATATTTATACTGGCCGGTATGGTATTAATAGCAAACTCACCAGTCCAGTATTAAAAGCGAAGAATGTCGAACAATCTTGCAGCTCCAAACGGCCCGGGCCGTCCGAAGGATCCGGCCAAGCGCCGGGCGATCCTCGACGCGGCGAAAACCCTGTTTCTGAGTCACGGCTACGCCAACACCAGCATGGACGCGGTCGCCGCCGAGGCTGGCGTGTCGAAACTGACGGTTTACAGCCACTTCAACGACAAGGAGACGCTGTTCTCCTCCGCGGTGATGGCCAAATGCGAGGAGCAGTTACCGCCGCTGTTCTTCGAATTGCCCGCCGGAATCCCCGTGGAAAATGTGTTGCTGAACATTGCTCGAGGCTTTCATCAACTGATCAACAGCGACGAGTCGGTGAATCTGCATCGCTTGATGATGGCGCTGGGCACGCAGGATCCGAAGCTGTCACAGATTTTCTTCGAGGCCGGCCCCGAGCGCATGGTGCAAGGCATGGAGCGGTTGCTGAAACGCATCGACGAGACCGGCGCGCTGAGCATCGACCTGCCGCGTAATGCGGCCGAGCATTTCTTCTGCCTGCTCAAGGGTGCGGGGAATTTTCGTTTGCTGTATTGCTGCGGCGAGCCGCTGAGCGAAGAGGCCTCAGAGAGTCATGTGCAGGAGGTAGTGGGGTTGTTCATGCGGGCTTACAGACCCTAGAGACCTGGTGATTGGTCTACCCCCTTCGCGAGCAGGCTCGCTCCCACATTTGAAATGCATTCCAATGTGGGAGCGAGCCTGCTCGCGAAGGCGGCGACGCGGTCTCAGGGTTTGAGTGCTTTCTTCGGGTAGATGTCATACCGGCTCGACTTGCCATCCAGCGCATGGCTCGGCTTCGGCCCCTCGATGCACGGCGCCTTGCGCGGGCGCTTGACCACCACCCGGTGTGTCGCCAGGGCCAGCGCCGCTTCGAGCAATGCCGGCGCATCCGGATCATCCCCGACCAGCGGCCGGAACAGGCGCATTTCCTTCTTCACCAGCGCGGTTTTCTCGCGGTGCGGGAACATCGGGTCGAGGTAGATCACCTGCGGTGGCTCGCCCTCCCAGTTGCGCATGACCTCGATCGAGTTGCCCTTGAGCAACTTCATCCGCGCGACAATCGGCGCCACGTCGAAATCTTCCGCCGCCCGCGCCAGACCATCCTCCAGCAACGCCCCAATCAACGGCTGGCGTTCGATCAGGCTCATCTCGCAACCCAGACTGGCCAGCACGAACGCGTCCTTGCCCAGCCCCGCCGTGGCATCCAGCACCCGTGGGCGCACGCCTTGAGCAATGCCGACCGCCTTGGCGATCATCTGCCCGCTGCCGCCACCGTACAGACGCCGATGCGCCGCGCCGCCCTCGACAAAGTCCACCCGCACCGGCCCTGGTGCATCCGGGCCGAGCTGCTGCAGCTGCAAACCCTGCTCGCCGACCTGCAAGGCGAACTCACCGTCGTCCACCTGCAGCGGCAGGTCCAGACGCTTGGCCCACTGCTCGGCTTGCGCTTCAAACGTCGGGCCGAGGGCCTGGACATGGATGCGGCAGGCCGCGGGTTGCTCAATCATGAAAACACGCTCAAAAAAGTTAAGGATCGGCAAAAAGTGGCCGATAAACCAATCAACGCGCATTTTGCCAGAGCTGAGCGTCAACCGAAAAAAATGTCAGGCATTCTTCCCACATCGATTGGCTACATTTCGCCCAAGGGCGACTTCAGCCGTCATAACACTCAAGCATTGGGCGGCGTCAGTCACCTGTGGCAGGATTTCTTTGCCCAGGCGATGGCCGAACAGACGAGTGATGTGGTGCCGGCCTGTGGCACCTTTCCACCGGTTGACCTGAACAGCCCGGAAGAACCGACCCTGGGCAGCGAGCTGCACGCGCACATCGTCGAGCAGCGTCAGTGCGATGTGGTCGAGACCGAAGTGCGCCCGCCGGAGCCGCTGTTCCTGCCGATCGCCGAGTTCGAAACCGATCTGCTGGACAAGCCGTTCCCACCGTTCCCGCCAGAAGAACTCAAAGCTCAGCAAGAGCAGCAGGACTTCGACAGCAGTTGGGTCCGTCCAATCGTGATCAACAATGGTCAGCCGCTTCCCGAGCCTGGCCCGGCGCCGCAGAAGAAGCCGCTGTACCTGCCAATTGCCGAATTTGACCTCGATCTGCTGCAAAAACCTTATCCACCGTTCCCGCCGGAAGAAATCGTCGAGCAGCAGAAGGCTTTGGACTTCGATAACGGTTGGGCGCGCCCGATCGTGTTGCAGAACCTGCGCCTCGCCGCCTGATCCCTCAGCGACACACGCTCCAGCGCCCGACATCGACATGAAAGTGATTGCGGTGGGCGACGTTGTAATCCGGACTCAACACCACACTGAACGCCTCACAGGCGCCATCGCGCACCTGCCGCAGAAACCGCGCGTCCTGATTCTGTTTCGGCCAGTCCTTGAGCACGCTGATGCTGCGCCCGTCGGCCAGCCGAAAACCGCTGATATCCAGCGCATCGGCACTGGCATGCCGACTGAGCGCCCCGCTCTCGCGGTTATAGACATTGCGACAGGCAAAGCTGCCGAGGTGATCAAGCCGCGCCACCCTCTGCCCGTAAACAGATTGCGCGGCGGGTTGCAGGGTATGCCGTTCAAATAGCGCGTAAGCCACCGCCAGCGGGCAACTGGCGAGGAAGCTGCTGCTCAGCGCCACCTCGCCGCCCTGCACGCGCACGGTGCCGATCAGCGGGCACTTGGCATCGGGACTGTCGGCTTGCGCGGTGACGCGCAGACCCGAGTTGCTCAGGACTTGTGAGCATAATTCGGGATTGCCGCGCAGGCGCATCAGCTTGAAACCGGTCAACCAGTTCGGCGCGGCCTTCACGTCCAGCGGCGCCCACGGGTTCCACTCGGCCGGGACGTCGAGCCAGCCGCGCCAGACGCTGAGCACGGCACCCGCGATGATCAGCAGCAACGACAGCGCGATCCAGCGACCCATGCTCAGCCTTTGAAAAACTGATTGGCCTTGGCGTACGGCATCGACTGCGACGTAAAGCCGAACGTCCCGCGCTGCTGGATCTCTTCAGCCGCGCGGAAGAACTCGCCGAACGCTGCCAAGGCCAGCGCCGAGCCGGTGCTGATCCTGCGCACGCCCATTCCTTCCAACTCCTGTACGGTCAGTTTCAAACCGCCGGACATGAGCACGTTGACCGGTTTTGGCGCCACCGCGCGCACCACCGCCAACACTTCTTCGGCGCTGCGCAGACCCGGCGCATACAGCACGTCGGCGCCCGCCTCGGCAAAGGCTTGCAGGCGGCGAATGGTGTCGTTGAGATCGGGATTGCCGTGCAGGTAGTTTTCCGCGCGGGCGATCAAGATGAAGGGAAATGGCAGCGTGCGCACCGCAGCGACGGCGGCTTCGATGCGTGCCACGGCGTGTTCGAAGCAGTAGATCGGTGCGTCGGCACGGCCCGTGGCGTCCTCGATCGAACCACCGACCGCGCCGGCCTCGGCCGCACGCAGCAAGCTTTTGGCGCACTCGGCCGGGTCATCGGCGAAACCGTTTTCCAGATCCACCGCTACCGGCAAATCCGTGGCCGCGACAATCGCCCGGACGTTGGCCAAAGTGTCATCGAGACTCAGGGCGCCGTCAGCCTTGCCCTGGGAAAACGCGTAACCGGCGCTGGTGGTCGCCAACGCCTGGTAGCCCAGACTGGCGAGCATCTTCGCCGAGCCGGCATCCCACGGGTTGGGAATCACGAAAATCCCCGCACCTTCATGCAGGGCCTTGAAGGCCTGGGCTTTGCGGGTTTGTTCTTGAAGGGCGTGGGCGTCCATCGGCAGGCTCCTGGGCAGGGGAAAAATCCGCCTTCAGAGCAAGCCGAGTTGCTCGGCGGCGGGTTCTCTGTATAGCTCAGGCAGGGATGGCAGGCCAGGCAAACGTTGCATCAATTGTGCGTGAAAACGTTGCGCCAGCTTCGCCGCCATGACGTTGTCGGCGGTGTGCAGGAAGATGTACGGCGTGCGGCCCTCTTCGACCCACTCGGCGATTTTCGCCACCCACGGCACCAAAAACGGATCGTTGGCTTCCAGCTCCGGGTGGCCGATGAAGCGCACCTGCGGAAATTGGGTGAACGCCGCCGGCCGCGTCGGCACCCGCGGCTTTTTCGATTGCGCGTGGATCACCGAAGACTCGGTCGACAGGCAACTGAACAGCGCCCGTGGATCGAGGCAGATGCGCTCCACGCCACGGTCGAGCAGCAGGCGATTGAGCAGGCGTTCGCTCTCGCCCTTGGCGAAGAACTGCTCGTGACGCACTTCCACCGCCAGTGGCCGGTCCAGCGCGTCGATGAACGCGGTCAGCTCCGGCAATCGATGCGGGGTGAAGCTTTTCGACAGTTGCAGCCACAGCGGCGAGACGCGCTCACCGAGCGGGCTGAGAAGATTTACGAAAGTTTCAGCGGCAGTCAGTTGATCGCGCAGGTCACCGCTGTGGCTGATGTCGCCGGGAAACTTGGCGGTGAAGCGAAAGTGTTCGGGCATGGTCTCGGCCCAACGCTGCACGGTGGCCGGCGAGGGGCTGGCGTAGAAGGTCGTGTTGCCTTCGACGGCGTTGAACACTTGGGAGTAGAGAGCGAGGAAGTCGGAGGTCTTGGCGTCTTCGGGGTACAGATACTCGCGCCAGGCGTTTTCACTCCAGGACGGACAACCGAGGTAGTAAGGCAGATCCATCAGATGTAAAGGTCGAGGCCCAGCACATCCGCATCCCAATCGACAAAACCGGCGGTGCTCAGGTAGCTGGCCAAGGCCATCGCTACGCTTTTGCTCATGGCGCGGTGATAAATCATGTCTTGCTGACGGGCGGGCAGATTGGCCAGGCGTTGTGCGGAGGCTTTGGCAGCGCGGGCGGCCAGTTGCTCTTCAGTCGGGAATTCCAGCTCGCCGTCGATATCGTCGACGGATTCATCCAGCGCCACATTGCCTTTGCGAGGCTTGCGCTTGATGGGGTAGGACTGAGAGG
>Ga0207655_1002708_pt1 | contig 13879 bp, 9 predicted proteins | sample KBSM44metaG_FD_184398 | JGI IMG/M metagenome (GOLD analysis project Ga0207655, IMG submission 184398) | Miscanthus rhizosphere microbial communities from Kellogg Biological Station, Michigan, USA - KBS M4-4 metaG (SPAdes) (version 2) | ecosystem: Host-associated > Plants > Roots > Rhizosphere >...
GGCAGCGCTCTATCCAGCTGAGCTACGGGCGCTTAGCGCCGTTGCGGGGCTGGATATTACGTACCTCCGTCCCCGCTGTCTAGTGCTTTTTTGAAAAATATGCGCGTTTGGTTATGGTTTGCACATTTTGCCGCTTAATCCTCCACTTTCTACGTGGTGGAACGGCGACCCAGGCCAAATAACTTATAGGCAGCCGTGACGGCGGCCAGGAAGATCGCCCCGACAAACAGCGACATGCGGGTATCTTCATTAAAGTACATACCGATTAATACGCAAATCAGGAACACCATCGTCGCATAGTTCGCGTAGGGGAACAAAATCGAGCGGAACGGATGGCTGGCAATCGCCTGCTTGTGCGCCTGACGAAAACGCAGCTGGCTTATCAGGATCACAAACCACGGCACCATTCCCGGCAGCACGCTGGCGCTATAGACGTAAACAAAGACCTGCTGCGGGTTCGGGATGATGTAGTTCAGGCAAGAGCCAATGAGCAGAATCGCTATGGATACCGCCACGCCGGCAACCGGTACGCCCGCACGTGAGACTTTACTCATTGCCGCCGGCAGCTGGTTGTTTTTGGCGAGCGCAAAGAGCATTCGCCCGCAGCTGTACATGCCGCTGTTACAGCCGGATAACGCCGCCGTCAGCACCACAAAGTTGATGATGCCCGCTGCAGCCGTGATGCCAATCTTCGCAAAGGTAAGGACGAAGGGGCTACCGGTCGTGCCGATTTCATTCCACGGGAAGATAGTCACGATAACGAAGATCGCACCCACATAGAAAATCAGGATACGCCACAGCACTTTCCCTACCGCGCTACGCAGCGTGACCTGCGGGTTCTTGGCCTCGCCCGCCGTAATGCCAATGAGCTCGACGCCCTGGTAGGACGCCACCACGATACACAGCGCCGTCAGGAAACCTTTCCAGCCGCCCGCGAAGAAGCCGCCGTGCTCGGTGAGGTTGCCGAATCCGATGGAGTGCCCGCCGTTGCCAATGCCGAAGAAGATCACGCCCAGGCCGACCACAATCATCACGATAATCGTGGTGACTTTGATCATCGCGAACCAGAACTCAATCTCACCGTAGAGGCGCACTGCCGCCAGATTCGCCAGCGCCACCAGCCCCACGGCGATAAGCGCAGGTATCCACTGGACCATATCCGGGAACCAGAACTGCACGTAGACCCCTATCGCGGTGATTTCCGAGATGCCTACCGCCATCCACATAAACCAGTACGACCAGGCCGTGAGATAGCCAAAAAACGGACTCATATAACGGTGCGCGTAAACGGCGAAAGAACCGGTCACGGGCTCCATAAACAGCATTTCGCCCATCGAACGCATGATGAAGAAAACGAACAGCCCGGCGATGATGTACGCCAGCAGGACGGAAGGGCCAGCCCATTTGAGCGTGCTTGCGGAGCCCATGAACAGGCCAACGCCGATAGTGCCGCCCAGCGCTATCAATTCAATATGTCGAGCTTCCAGCCCACGCTGTAGCTCCGGTTTTTTCTCTGCCATAAATCCTCGGTTGTGTTTGCTGTTTTCCGGCTTGGGCCGATTTTTGTTTTTTAGGGGTACTGAAATACGGAGCGAATGGTTTCTCAAATTCGGCCAAATGGCAAACGATGCATTAAAAAAATGAATGCATTGGACATAAAGGCAGCAGTTTTGCGGGGGAGTTGCAGCGCGAACAGCATATCGCGCTACATTTTGATTACATTTTTCCGGTGTAGTGCCAGGCGAGGTAGCGGAGCAGACGGATCTGACGTTTGATACGCGTCGGTTGTGATAACAGGCGATAGAGCCACTCCAGGCCCAATTTTTGCCAAAACTTTGGCGCGCGCTTAACGTGGCCGGTGAACACGTCATAGGTGCCGCCAACGCCCATATAAAGCGCATCCGGGCAGACCAGACGGCAATCCCGCATCAGGATCTCCTGACGCGGCGACCCCATCGCCACGGTAACGATTTTCGCCCCGCTGTCGCGCACGCGTTCAAACAGCGCCTGACGATCTTCAGGTTTGAAGTAACCGTCCTGGCTGCCCACAATGTTAACATTCCACTGACGGCGCAGCTTTTGTTCGGTCTGCGCCAGTACCTCTGGCTTACCGCCAATCAGGAATACCGGCGTGCCTACAGTGCCCGCACGGGCCATAAGCTGCTCCCAGAGATCGGCTCCTGCCACGCGAGAAACATTAGCACCGGGAAACTTTTTACGAATAGAGCGCACCACGCTGATACCGTCAGCATATTTAAACTCAGCGGCCTCTATCAGGCTTTTGACTTCAGCGTTGTCTTCTACCGCCAGCATTTTTTCCGCGTTAATAGCCACCAGCGTGCCCGATTTCATCTGCCCGTCCGCGAACAGAAAATCCAGCGCGTGTTGCATATCTCGCCAGCCAATCAGCTGGAGACCGCGCAGCGCATAGCGCGGCGCAGTAGTTGTGTCTGTCATGACCTTCCTTACTCAGACTTGCGACAGCGTTCTGCTGCCCTGTGGCTCGCGCTTGTGTACAAGCCCCGCGCTGTCAAACAGCCAGTACAGCAGCTTGGCCAGCAGCAGGCAGACGCCGAAAACGACTATAAAGAAAACGACGCGGGAAACAAACGAATCCAGCCCCTCGCGCGCCAGCACGATCATATTGAAAATGGCACCAAAACAGAAACTGTGCAAAATGGCAGCCTTGTAGCGGTTTGCCTCTTCGTTACCCCGCTTATAAAGCCAGTCGAACCACTTGATAATCAATCCAACGGCAACCGCGCCGGGAAGGATAAACCAGGTCCCACCCATCACGACCAGCGAACCGATCAGCGTCGGTGAAATCGCCAGGCCGGAATGGTTGTTCAGCACTTCCCAGGTAAAGTAGTTCGCCGTATTAAGTACGACACCCGGACGATCGGGCCACAGCCAGGTCGGGATAAAGACATAGAAGTCTCGCACAATAGGTGCCAGACCCTGGAAGTCGATTTTGTCGTAGTTTTGCAGCAGCAAGGCCAGATTTTCCCACGGCGAGAAGGTGTCGCGCGTGAGGTACAGGAAGGTGTAAAACGCTTCATCACCGGCAACGTTTAACCCGTAGCGCTTCAGCGCCAGCCAGAACATCCCTACAATGCCAAAAACGCCTGCAGCGACCAGCATCCACAGGGAGATCCACCCGCGAATAATGCCGATAAACAGGAAGATCGCAAAGGCGATGATGATGTTAGCGCGCGTACCGCCCACAATCATGTAGGTTAAAATACCGAACGCGACGGTGCTGACCAGGAAGAACAGCCAGGCTTTGCTGTCCTGACGCAGGAAGAAAATGACCAGCATCGCCGGAATGAAGAAGTAGAAGAAACGCTTGAGCGCCACGCCTGAGACTTCGGCAGAGAAGATCTGGCTGTAGGACTGCAGCTTGAACAGCAGGAATCCGTTGTGCATGAAGAAGATGCCCACGCTCACGAGCGCGATAGCCATCAGCATCACCCACGTCAGATGCGTCTCCACCCGGTTCATGGTGAACAGCGGTCGCCGTGGCGCGGCCGCTTTCGCTGAACGTAGCCGCGTTTTGTAGGTAACGTAGTACACCGCATAGAAGCAGGTCGCGGAAAGCAGCGCCTGCAGCAGGATCTCCGGCGGCGCGACCGCAACGTCAAAGCGGAAAACCAGAATGCTTGTCAGCGGGAAGCCGAAGAAGAAGGTCAGAAGGAACAGTAACGAGAAGAACACGTTAAAATTGAAACGCACGCGGCGGAATTCGAACCAGGTCAGCGTGGCGATAAATAACGTGCTCAGTAGCCAAACCACCAACAAGCCGCTGAATTGCAACTGGCTCATGCGTTTTCTCCTGCAGCGATACGCAGCGCGCGATGCCACGGCGTGAGGTAGTTCGGGCTAAAGAAGTCGATGGCACTTTTATCCACCAGCGCAAGCTGCCGCTGCGCTTCACGCACCACCGCGACATTCAGCGTATCCGTGGTAAACAGCACCGGAATGTGCTGCTCGGTCATATCCTGCCAGAACGGGTTTTCGCGGTTGAGCACGCACGGAACGCCCGCCTGGATCAGCAGACATAACGTACCAATTCCCTGCTGACGGGCAAAGATAAAATAGCCCAGATCGCACGTTCTCAGCAGCGCCAGATAGTCATCAAACTCCAGCTTATTCTGCAATATTTGCACGTTCTCAGCGCTGAATAGCGCAAGCCCCTGCTGGCGAACTTCATCAATGTAAGCGTCGTTGTTGGCCGGATAGCCCATGGGCACAACCACTTTTACCGTGTCGCCAAACTGCTGATGTACCGCCCGAAGCGCCGCCACGTGCTCATTGCTGCGATCCCCGGAGTTACCGATTAGAATCGTCAGTTTACCCTCGCGCGGCGTATCGTCAGCCATGTTGTTCAGCGCAGGGTTCATGCGCGTCGGGAAGTAGAGCAGCTCACCGTGTACGCTGGGATGTTGCTTTGCAAAGTAGTTGAGATCGCCTCGGGTTGCGAATACGCAGCCTACACGCCCCTGGGCCATGCGGCGCAGCGGGTAGAAGAGGCGGAATTTCAAGCCGCGGGAGACTTCGTAGAGGTCTGCGCCCCAGATATGCCAGCTGCACTGGGAAGGCTTGATCCCGCCGCTCAGCAGCGCCAGCCACAGGCCGGTATTAAACTGTCCGTGGAAGAAGAAGCGCTGCTCACGGTCTGCTTTCGCTTTTTCCACAACCGCCTTCGCCAGCGCGGCTTTATCTGGCCAGAAGCGGATGTTGAGCATCGGACACGTCGCGCTCAGGCCGTTGTCCTGGCCTGCAACCATGAACGCGCGCGCGTCGGCTGTGCCGGATGCCAGTTCATCGTTGAAGAACCGTAAAACGGTCTGGTTATGGTGTGGGATGTCCGATCCCAGTATGTGAATCAGTGCAGTCATGCGCGTTTACGCCAAAGTAAAAATACGCCGCAACAGGCAGCGAAATAAACAATATAGGTCGCCATATAGGCCTGAGCAGCCCCTAACGCACCGTGCCCGGGGATTAGCCAGTGGGAGAACGCCGTTAGCAGCGTAAACTGGCTAATTTCCGCCAGGATATACAACCGCAGCGAGGCTTTCGCTATCACCAGATAGCCGAAAACGTAAGCGCCTACTTTCAGCACATCACCCACCAGCTGCCAGGCAAACAAATCGCGCATGGCGGTAAACTTCGCCGAGAAGAGCAGCCATATGGCGACGTCGCGCAGTAGCCAAACGGTAAAACTGGCCGCTGCCACGGCAGGAAGCACAAACCGCAGGGAGCGGATAATCTCGCGGGTAATATCCTTTTTTACGGTCAGCCGCGATAAGGTTGGCAGCAAATAGACGCTAAAGGAAGCCGTTATAAACTGGAGGTAGGCATCTGAAATGCTGCTCACGCCCTGCCAGATCCCCACTTCATCCCAGCTGTAATGCGCCGCCAGCAGGTTTCGCATCATCACATAGGCCACCGGAAGGGTGACCGACGTAATGAGCGCCATCAGGGTAAATTTCCCTAACTGGCTGGCCAACACTTTGTCCCACTGCGGCTTGAGGTAGCTTAGGGGGATAACGCCTCGGCGCATCAGCATAAACGCAGCAGGCACAACCACCAATGCTGGCACCAGCGCCAGCCCCAGCAACGCGCCCTCATAGCCGCCCAGACGATAGCAAACGTAATAGGCAATAACGCCGATGATGCTGCCCAGAATCAACGCAAGGGCGTTCCCGGCGGCATCGCGGAAGCCTTTCATTAACGCCAGCAGCAGGTTCGCCCAGGCGATGCCCATCTGGACCAGGGCAACCAGGCGCACCAGCCCCTGATAATGCGTATGTCCAAACAGCCCCTGGCTAATTGGCGCTGCAGCCAGCAAAAAGACTACGGCCAACAGCGTCGAGAAGCCCAACACCATAGCCGATGACGTGCCGACCACGTTGCGCAGCCGGGCCGGATCGTCGTGATATTGGGCTACGTATTTGGTGACGCCGTTGAAGATCCCGGCGCCGGCTAACACGCCTAACACGGTGACCAGCTGACGGAAATTGCCCGCCAGCCCGACGCCTGAGGGGCCAAATGAGACGGCCAGCAGCTTGACGACCAGCAGCCCGGCGCCAATTTTTACGAGCGTGGACGCCGCCGTCCACACCGATGCTTTCGCCAGAGACATATCAGCCGAAATAACTCAGAAGGGTATTAATCACCGTGCGCTGATTAACGGGCGCGAGGTTGTAGAACAGTGGCAAGCGAAGCAAACGCTCACTTTCTTTTGTGGTGTAGCGATCTTCGCCCGCAAACAAGCCAAACGCCTCACCGGCCGGGCTTGAATGCAGGGGAATATAGTGGAACACCGCCATGATCTCGGCCTCTTTCAGCCAGGCAATCAGCTCGCTGCGATCGTCGTTATCGCGCAGCTTAATGTAGAACATATGGGCATTGTGGACGCAATCAGCCGGAAGGGTCGGCAGCTCAATGCGCCCCGCTTTTGCCAGCGGCTCCAGCGCGTCGTAGTAGGTCTGCCACAGGGACAGGCGCTGCAGATTAATACGCTCTGCGGCCTCCAGCTGCGCCCACAGGTAGGCCGCCTGCAGATCCGCCATCAGGTAGCTTGAGCCAATATCGCGCCAGGTATATTTGTCGACCTGACCGCGGAAGAACTGGCTGCGGTTAGTGCCTTTCTCACGGATCACCTCGGCACGTTCCACCAGCGCACGATCGTTAATCAACGTCGCACCGCCCTCACCGCCTGCGGTGTAGTTTTTGGTTTCGTGGAAGCTAAAGCAGCCGATATGGCCGATGGTTCCCAGCGCGCGCCCTTTGTAGGTGGACATTACGCCCTGCGCGGCATCTTCCACCACAAACAGGTCATGCTTTTTGGCGATCGCCATGATGGTGTCCATTTCACAGGCGACGCCCGCGTAGTGAACCGGGACAATCGCACGTGTTTTCTCGGTGATCGCGGCTTCAATCAGCGTTTCATCGATATTCATGGTATCCGGACGCACATCGACAAAGACGATTTTCGCTCCGCGCAGGACAAACGCATTCGCCGTGGAGACGAAGGTGTAGCTTGGCATAATCACTTCATCGCCGGGCTGGATGTCCAGCAGCAGCGCCGCCATCTCCAGAGATGCCGTACAGGACGGCGTCAGCAGCACTTTGGCGCTGTGAAAACGCTGTTCCATCCACTGCTGGCAGCGGCGTGTAAAACCGCCGTCGCCGCAAAGTTTGCCGCTGCCCATGGCAGACTGCATGTAGTCGAGTTCGGTTCCGACGACGGGTGGTGCGTTAAATGGGATCATCTTGTCACCTGTATAGCCAGTAAGCGGTGGCTTCTACGTTGGCGCCACTCGCAATATAACGTTTAAGTGCGGCGGTATTGCCCATCTGGGTTCCCACGCGCAAAGTGGTAAGCTGCTGCAGCTGTGCCCAGCGTAGCGCCGCCTGCATAAGTTTCTCGCCCATGCCGCGCCCTGCGAGCAGGCCAATGCGCGCCTCATGCTCGCTGAGCTTGCGAAGCGACACAAATCCCTGAATCTGGCCATCTGCTGAACGGAAAACCAGGCAGACGTGGTCGAATGTTCCTTTGACCGCGTTCTCAATCCATTGGGCGTAAAAACGGCCGCTGTCCTCTGGCGCGTACCAGGGCGCGCGAAAACGGCTCCGGGAAAACGCCTGCGCGGCAAGCTGCCGGAGCGCCGGGATATCCTGCTCGGTTGCTACCTCCGCGCCAGCCGAAACATGTCGGGTAAGCGCGATGGAGAGGTCAACCTCGCCTTCAACCAGCCGAAACCCGTGCTGCTGGAGCGCATCCAGCACGTCAACTCGGCTTGCCGGAACCTTCGCCTGCACGCGTTGCCAGGCCGCAAAGTCGGCTTCCGTCATGACAGGAGCGTCGTCGCTCAGGCGAACGATCGCAGAAGGCAGGCCGAAGAAAGCGCTCTCCCATTCCAGAGGTTCAAGCACGCCATTGAGTTGACTCAACGCCACACACCCTTCGTATCCACCACATACTGCTGAGATACCGCATCGCCAGGGATGGCTTTGAAGGCGCTATGATCCACCAGCAGTACCAGAACGTCCGCCGTTGCCAGCGCATCATCAAGAGCGGTAAGCGTGCAGTGCCCCGCCAGCTTTGCGGGCAGCGCGTGAATATTCGGCTCAACCACCTGCGTTTCGCCCTTGTGCCACTCGGCAATCATCCCGGCAATTTCCATCGCCGGACTTTCGCGCAGATCGTCGATGTTCGGCTTAAAGGCCAGGCCAAAGCAGGCAATTTTCAGCTCGCTGGCGCGTTTGCCGCTCTCGGCCAGGCAGTCTGCGACCGTGGCTTTTACCTGGTTCAACACCCAGTGCGGCTTACTGTCGTTAACTTCGCGCGCGGTGCGGATCAGACGGGCCTGCTTCGGATTTTGCGCCACGATAAACCACGGGTCGACGGCGATACAGTGCCCCCCAACGCCAGGGCCGGGCTGGAGAATGTTGACGCGCGGATGGCGATTCGCAAGGCGAATCAATTCCCAGACGTTAATCCCCTGATCGGCGCAAATCAGCGACAGTTCGTTCGCAAAGGCGATGTTGACGTCGCGGAAGCTGTTTTCCGTCAGTTTGCACATTTCAGCGGTGCGGGAGTTGGTCACTACGCATTCGCCTTCGAGGAAAATTTTGTACAGCTCGCTGGCGCGCGCGGAGCAGACCGGGGTCATGCCGCCGATCACGCGATCGTTTTTAATCAGTTCGACCATTACCTGGCCTGGCAGAACGCGCTCCGGGCAGTAGGCGATATTAATATCGGCCTGCTCTCCCGCCTGCTGCGGGAAGCTCAAATCAGGGCGCGCCTCCGCCAGCCACTGCGCCATCTGTTCGGTGGCGCCCACTGGCGACGTGGATTCCAGAATGACCAGCGCCCCTTTCTTCAGGACAGGGGCGATAGATTTCGCCGCCGCCTCAACGTAAACCATGTCCGGCTCGTGCTCGCCTTTAAACGGCGTTGGAACCGCAATCAGATATGCATCGGCTTCAACCGGGGTGGTACTGGCGCGCAGGAATCCCCCCTCCACCGCTTTTTTCACCACGCGGTCGAGATCGGGCTCTACGATATGAATTTCGCCGCGGTTAATGGTTTCTACCGCTAGCGCGTTGATGTCCACGCCCACAACCTGCTTTTGACGAGAAGCAAAGGCAGCCGCAGTAGGCAGTCCAATATAGCCAAGACCCACGACAGAAATGGTAGTAAAACTCATAGCGATACCCGATTGTGTTTAAGTGCATGCAAAATACGGCCACAAGCCTGCCCATCACCGTACGGGTTATGGGCCCGGCTCATCGCCTGATACTCTTCGTCATCGTGCAGCAGGCGCGTGACCTCGTCGACGATACGCTGCGTGTCCGTTCCCACCAGCCGCACCGTGCCCGCGGTAACCGCTTCCGGGCGTTCGGTCGTTTCACGCATCACCAGCACGGGCTTGCCGAGGGAAGGCGCCTCTTCCTGAATGCCGCCGGAATCGGTGAGGATCAGCCAAGCGTGGTTCATCAGCCAGACAAACGGCATGTAGTCCTGTGGTTCAATCAGCAGAACGTTGTCGACATAGCCGAGGATGCGGTTAACCGGCTCGCTGACGTTAGGGTTAAGATGCACCGGATAGACAATCTGCACATCTTCATTCTGCGCCGCGATTTCAGCCAGCGCGTGGCAGATTTGCTCAAAGCCACGGCCAAAGCTTTCGCGACGGTGGCCCGTCACCAGAATCGTCTTCTTACCGTTGTTCAGGAACGGGTAACGCGCGGCAAGTTTCGCCTGAAGATCGGTATTCGCCAGCACACGGTCACGCACCCAAATCAGGGCGTCAATCACCGTATTCCCGGTCACAAAGATTTTGTTATCGGCGATATTTTCTTGCAGCAGGTTCTGACGCGAGTTTTCCGTAGGCGCGAAGTGGTACATCGCCAGATGCCCGGTGAGCGTACGGTTAGCCTCTTCCGGCCACGGCGAGTAAAGGTTGCCGGTGCGTAAACCGGCCTCAACGTGACCCACGGGGATACGCTGGTAAAATGCGGCCAGGCTTGTGGCAACCGTTGTAGTGGTGTCGCCATGCACCAGCACGACGTCTGGTTTAAACGATTCCAGAATAGGCTTTAACCCTTCCAGAATACGGCAGGTGATCTCCGTTAATCCTTGTCCCGGCTTCATAATATTGAGATCGTAATCCGGGACGATAGAAAAGAGAGACAAGACCTGATCGAGCATCTCCCGATGCTGAGCAGTAACGCATACCTTCGCTTCAATATCAGGATCTCTGGCCAGCGCATGAACCAGAGGCGCCATCTTTATGGCCTCCGGCCTGGTGCCAAATACGGTAAGTACTTTCACATCGATTCTCTTCGATTAAGCGATGAAGGCCGCAGCCTTCATCGTAGACGGCGTTCTCAGTGTGTGCGGCGACGCGTTAACGCCACGCCAGCGCCGATCAGTGCACCCACAATTCCCCACATAATCATCAGGAATGCGCGGCGCGGACTATCGCGTTTTACAGGTTCTTCAGGCGTTCTTAAATAACGATAGGTCTGAAAACGGGAATCCAATGTCGGCCCTACGTTCAGCGTGTTCAGCATGGCGCGGTTTTGATCGTAGTCGAGATCAAAGTCCGGGCCTACGGCCTGGAGGTTTTCCAGTCGCGCCTGCAGCATTGGGCGACCAAGCAGGAACATTTCGGAATCAGGCAGTTCATCAGCCGGAACATCCGTCTCACTGCGGGAGATATTGTGTTGTTCCGCAATTTTCAGCGCCTGCTCAATGTTGTGCACGCGGCGGTTGAAAATGGCCTTAGCCACCTCTTCCTGCCGTTTCACCTGGGCTTTCATCTGAATCGTACGGGCAGCCCATGCGCCTTTAAGCTCATCGTTCAGATGGCTCGCCGCACGCTGGCTGGCAAAGGCGACATACTGACGCAGCAGGTTGTTGGCATCTGGCGCGGTTTCAGCGATTAGCTTCACGCTATCGTTTATGTTGCGAAGCGCATCACCCGGCATAAACTGGATATTGTTAATCATGTCATCCAGAAGAGCGGCATCTGCTTTACTGTTACCCGCCATGCGCTGCTTGTAATAGTCCGTCTGATTCCAGAAATCACGACGGGTATCCCAGGACGCAAGCTGCATCACGAACTCTTTGTAGGCTTCATCCATGACGGATGCTTGATCGGGCGTAGCGAGATTGGCTTTGATATCCAGATTACGCAAGAACTGCTGCTGCGAGTAGTACCCGCCCAGCATATTAACCGTTGGTCTGTCAGCGATCGCCGTGGCGCTCCACTCTTGTTTTGCAAAGAAGGTGTAGGCGAGCGCAACAAGCGCAAAGCCTATTGCGACCCCAGCAATCCACAGCTTGCCTGCCCATAACACGCGAAACAAGCCACGAATATCCAGCTCATTTTCGGTCATCTCTGATTTTGCTCCCGCCAACGGTTGAGTCATCACAATCCCAGTTTATTTAGTTAAAGTTGGATTATTGCCACTATTTCGACGCATCCTGCGCTTGATACGCTTAACGAAGCGCGCAACTTTCCAGGCGCGTTTAATGCAATAGCCATACAGGGAAAACGCAAGCAAGAACAATACCAACATAACCCACTCAGGAATAAAGTGGGCATATTCCGCTGCCACGCCAATCCCCGCAAGAATAGCAGCCGCCAGCGTAATAAGCACAAAAGCCTGACGGGAAGTAAATCCTGCTCGCATGATCAAATGATGAATATGCTGTCGGTCGGCTGAGAAAGGACTCATCCCTTTACGCAGGCGGCGATACATAATTGCCACCATATCCATTAGCGGAATGGCAATGATCCATAGCGCAGTTACCGGGCTAATTGGATGAACCTTACCCTGCGTGGTTTCAAGCAAGATCCAGATGATGGTAAATCCAATAAGCGTGCTGCCCGCATCGCCCATGAAGACTTTATAGCGACGCCCAAGCACACCAAGATTCAACAGGATATAAGGCAGAATGGCGGCAATCATAGCGAAACACCACATGGCGAGACTGTATTGCCCATCAAACCACAAAATCATACCGATAGCAGCAAATGAGACGCAGGAGAGTCCCCCCAGCAGCCCATCAATGCCATCCACCATATTGAACGCGTTTATCGCAACCCACACGGCAAAAAGGGTAAGGAAATAGCCAAACGGGCCAAGCACCATCTCCCATGAGCCAACGATGTAGCCCAGACTGCTGAGATGCAGTTTTGCAACCACCATCATCGCGATACCGACCGCCGCCTGAACAAAAGCGCGAATTTTGACGCTGATGTCATAACGATCGTCGAGTGCCCCTACCACGACCAGCACCGTCGCACAAATTAGATACAGTCTGGCATGCGGAATATAATAATCAGCAATCGCGAAGGCAAAGCAGATGCCCGCAAAAACGGAGATACCGCCCACCAGGGGGATCATGCCTTGATGGCGTTTTCGGAAGTTGGGTTTATCCACCAGCCCCAGATATTTCGCCACCTTACGTGCCAGAAACAAAAAGCAGGTGGTGAATAAAAAAATACTGGTTAGCTCAGTAAACGTATCAAGTAGGTTCACAATGGATGTTCTCAACAAAGTTAGTCAAGGAAGTATAACCACGAAGGCGCCGCGCCTAAAGGCATAAAGCACACCTCTTACAATCCCATTTGTTTATTATTCAATCTATTAATGTTTTTTCTCTGCGAATAATCTTATTGTCGCACCGGCTGGTCAAAATTGGCAGTCTGAGGTTATAGCGTATAAGCCATAAATAGAAAACGCCACGTAAAAACGTGGCGTTTGCTGGCTTTATTTGCGTTACGAGCGTTTCATCATGTCGAAGAAATCGTCGTTGGTTTTGGTCATCGCCAGTTTATTGATGAGGAATTCCATTGCGTCGATTTCACCCATTGGATGGATGATTTTGCGCAGGATCCACATTTTCTGCAGCTCTTCCTGCGTGGTGAGCAGCTCTTCTTTACGGGTACCGGAACGGTTGTAGTCGATAGCCGGGAAGACGCGTTTTTCAGCGATTTTACGAGAGAGGTGCAGTTCCATGTTGCCTGTACCTTTAAACTCTTCGTAGATAACCTCGTCCATTTTGGAGCCGGTATCGATCAGCGCCGTCGCGATGATGGTCAGGCTGCCGCCCTCTTCCACGTTACGTGCAGCACCGAAGAAGCGCTTCGGACGATGCAGAGCGTTAGCGTCCACACCACCGGTCAGCACTTTACCTGACGCAGGAACAACGGTGTTGTAGGCACGCGCCAGACGGGTGATGGAGTCGAGCAGGATGATCACGTCTTTCTTGTGCTCAACCAGGCGTTTCGCCTTCTCGATAACCATTTCCGCAACCTGAACGTGACGAGATGCCGGTTCGTCGAAGGTAGAAGCCACAACTTCACCTTTAACCAGACGCTGCATCTCGGTCACTTCTTCCGGACGCTCGTCAATCAGCAGCACCATCAGCACGCAGTCTGGGTGGTTGTACGCGATGCTCTGCGCAATGTTTTGCAGCAGCATGGTTTTACCCGCTTTCGGCGGCGCGACAATCAGACCACGCTGACCACGACCAATTGGCGAAGCCAGGTCCAGAACGCGAGCGGTCAAGTCTTCGGTAGAACCGTTACCACGCTCCATGCGCAGGCGAGAGTTCGCGTGCAGCGGCGTTAAGTTCTCAAACAGGATCTTATTGCGCGAGTTTTCTGGTTTGTCGTAGTTAACTTCGTTAACTTTCAACAGCGCAAAGTAGCGTTCACCCTCTTTTGGAGGACGAATCTTACCTGAAATGGTGTCACCAGTGCGGAGGTTGAAACGGCGGATTTGGCTAGGGGATACGTAGATGTCGTCAGGGCCGGCGAGGTAGGAGCTGTCTGCAGAGCGGAGGAAACCA
>Ga0207655_1002709_pt1 | contig 13868 bp, 13 predicted proteins | sample KBSM44metaG_FD_184398 | JGI IMG/M metagenome (GOLD analysis project Ga0207655, IMG submission 184398) | Miscanthus rhizosphere microbial communities from Kellogg Biological Station, Michigan, USA - KBS M4-4 metaG (SPAdes) (version 2) | ecosystem: Host-associated > Plants > Roots > Rhizosphere >...
ACAGGACGCTGGCGCGCGCTGCCGTTTGCCATCAACGTCCTGACCCACAGCCGGCAGCGCTATCGCCGTAACCTGCGTTTTTACGCCGATGAGCCGCGCCTGCGCGTCGGTGGCCCCACCTGGCACTGGGTGCGGGAAGGCATTCTGGCCGGTGAGCAGGTGCTTGCCGGGGTCGGTGATGATGACACACCGACGCTCCTGATTCAGGCGGAAGACGAGCGTGTGGTGGATAACCGCATGCACGACCGCTATTGTGAACTGCGCGCTGCCGCCGGTCACCCCTGCGAAGGGGGTAAACCGCTGGTCATCAACGGCGCGTACCATGAGATCCTTTTTGAAAAGGACGCCATGCGCTCAGTCGCGCTCAACGCCATCGTCGAGTTTTTCGACCGGCATAACTGATTATTGTTTTCCACCAGAGGTTGAAATCCCTATGTACCAGGTTGTTGCATCTGACTTAGATGGCACGCTGCTTTCCCCCGACCACACCCTGTCGTCTTACGCGAAAGAGACCTTAAAACTCCTGACTGCCCGTGGCGTGAACTTCGTGTTCGCTACCGGCCGCCACCACGTGGACGTGGGGCAGATCCGCGATAATCTGGAAATCAAATCGTACATGATCACCTCCAACGGGGCGCGCGTGCACGATACCGATGGCAATCTGATCTTCACCCACAACCTGGATCGCGACATCGCCGCCGATCTGTTCGGCGTGGTGCACGGCAACCCGGATATCGTCACCAACGTTTACCGCGACGACGACTGGTTTATGAACCGTCACCGCCCGGACGAAATGCGTTTCTTCAAGGAAGCGGTGTTTAACTACTCCCTGTACGAGCCGGGCCTGCTGGAGCCTGAAGGGATCAGCAAGGTGTTCTTCACCTGCGAAAGCCATGAAGAACTGCTGCCGCTGGAGCAGGCGATCAACGCCCGCTGGGGCGACCGCGTGAACGTGAGCTTCTCCACGCTGACCTGTCTGGAAGTGATGGCTGGTGGCGTCTCCAAAGGCCACGCGCTGGAAGCCGTCGCGAAACGTCTGGGCTTTGAGCTGAAAGACTGCATCGCGTTCGGCGACGGCATGAACGATGCCGAGATGCTCTCCATGGCGGGTAAAGGCTGCATCATGCAGAACGCGCACCAGCGCCTGAAAGACCTGCACCCGGAGCTGGAAGTGATCGGCACCAACGGCGATAACGCCGTGCCTAAGTACCTGCGCAAGCTGTTCCTTGAATAATCTTCATTTGATTGTTTATTGCTCAGTTGTCAACTAAAGAGTTCGCTACAATGCCTGTCCTTCTTTCTGAGAGACAAGCATTGTGGCGCTACTCATTATTACCACTATTCTGTGGGCCTTCTCGTTTAGCCTGATTGGCGAATACCTTGCCGGTTCGGTCGACAGCTACTTCTCGGTGCTGATGCGCGTGGGGCTGGCGGCGCTGGTGTTCCTGCCGTTCCTGCGCACGCGCGGGCAATCGCTGAAAACGATCCTGCTCTATATGCTGGTGGGCGCGATGCAGCTCGGCATCATGTATCTGTTCAGCTTCCGGGCCTACGTCTACCTCTCCGTCTCGGAATTCCTGCTGTTCACCGTGCTCACGCCGCTCTATATCACGCTGATTTACGATCTGCTCAGCAAGCGCCGCCTGCGCTGGGGATACCTGCTGAGCGCCGCGCTGGCGGTGGTGGGGGCGGCGATTATCCGCTACGACAAAGTCAGCGATCACTTCTGGACCGGGCTGATGTTCGTCCAGCTCGCCAATATCAGCTTTGCTATCGGCATGGTGGGCTACAAACGCCTGATGGAGACCCGCCCGATGCCGCAGCACAACGCGTTTGCGTGGTTCTATATGGGGGCGGCGATCGTTGCCGTGGCGGCGTGGTTTATGCTCGGTAATCCGCAGAAGCTGCCGACCACCGCCGTGCAGTGGGGCGTTCTGGTCTGGCTGGGCGTGGTGGCCTCAGGGCTGGGATACTTCATGTGGAACTACGGCGCTACGCAGGTAGACGCCGGTACGCTGGGGATCATGAACAACGTGCATGTGCCTGCGGGGCTGCTGGTTAACCTCGCCATCTGGCAGGAGCAGCCGCACTGGCCGAGCTTCCTTATTGGGGGAGCGGTGATCCTGGCTTCGCTGTGGGTACATCGCCGGTGGGTCGCTCCGCGCTCCGCACAAACGGAAGATGGTCGCACGCGTGGTTCCGCGCTGAGCGAATAAACGCCTCCGTTACTGGCTGACGCTGCTCGCCGTCGCGCACGGCGGAGTACAGCCGGCTCCACAGTCCATCGCCCAGGGTTTTGGTGACCACCAGACCCTGGCGTTCAAAACTCTCTACTACCCAATGCGGCAGCGCCGCGATGCCCATTCTGGCCGCTACCATCTGAATCAGCAGCAGGGTGTTATCCACGCTTTTCAGCTGTGGGCTAATGCCTGCGGGCTGCAAGAAGTGACGCCAGATATCCAGACGGCTGCGCTGCACCGGGTAAATCAGCAGCGTTTCCGTCGCCAGGTCTTCCGGCGTGATGCGCGTTTTGCTCGCCAGCGGATGATCCGGCGCCAGCACCAGGCGCACTTCGAAATCAAACATCGGCGAATAGTGCAGGCCGCTGCGCGGCAGAATATCCGATGTCATCACCAGATCCAGTTCGCCCTGCTGGAGCGACGGCTGTGGGTCAAAGGTCACGCCGGATTTAAAGTCCATCTCCACCTGCGGCCACTTCTGGCGGAAGTTCTCAAGCGCGGGGGTCAGCCACTGAATGCAGCTATGGCATTCAATGGCGATGCGAAGCGTGGTCTGCTGCGGCTCGTTGCAGGACTGCAGCGCGCTGGCGATCTGCGGCAGCACCTGATTGGCCAGCTGCAGCAGGATCTCGCCCTGCGGCGTAAAGCGCAGGGGCTGACTCTTGCGCACAAAAAGACGAAAGCCGAGGCGTTGTTCCAGATCGCTGAACTGGTGAGAAAGGGCGGACTGCGTCTGGTGCAGCGTGGCCGCAGCGGCCGCGAGCGAACCGCAGTTCCGCAACGCTTGTAGCGTTTTCAGGTGTTTAATCTCGATCATGAAAGTCCTTCACTTCGCCATGAACATATTGCGCTTGAGGAATATACAGTACCTGCCAATTATAGATGTGTAAACATCTGGACGTCTAAATAACGAATTTCTCCAAGGGGTACACCATGACAATCCGCAATCACACTCTCGGTTTCCCTCGCGTTGGCCTGCGTCGCGAGCTGAAAAAAGCGCAAGAAAGCTACTGGGCAGGCAACGCCACCCGTGAAGAACTGCTGGCCGTGGGCCGCGAGCTGCGCGCCCGTCACTGGGATCAGCAAAAACAGGCGGGCGTTGACCTGCTGCCGGTGGGCGATTTCGCCTGGTACGACCATGTTCTGACCACCAGCCTGCTGCTTGGCAACGTGCCGGCTCGTCATCAGAACAAAGATGGATCGGTGGATATCGATACCCTGTTCCGCATCGGCCGCGGCCGTGCGCCAACGGGTGAGCCAGCGGCGGCGGCGGAAATGACCAAGTGGTTCAACACCAACTATCACTATATGGTGCCGGAATTCGTAAAAGGTCAGGAGTTCAGGCTGACCTGGACGCAGCTGCTGGACGAAGTAGACGAAGCGCTGGCGCTGGGTCATCAGGTGAAGCCCGTCCTGCTGGGGCCGGTAACCTACCTGTGGCTGGGTAAAGTGAAGGGCGAACAGTTCGACCGCCTCAGCCTGCTGAACGATATTTTGCCGGTCTACAAACAGGTGCTGATTGAGCTAGGCAAACGCGGCATTCAGTGGGTGCAAATCGACGAACCGGCGCTGGTGCTGGAACTGCCGCAGGCGTGGCTCGATGCCTTCAAACCGGCGTATGACGCGCTCGTCGGTCAGGTAAAACTCCTGCTGACCACCTATTTCGAAGGCGTGACGCCAAACCTGAAGACCATCACCGCGCTGCCGGTGCAGGGTCTGCACGTTGACCTGGTCCACGGGAAAGATGATGTTAACGAGCTGCACAGGTGTCTGCCAGCGGACTGGCTGCTTTCTGCGGGGCTGGTCAACGGTCGCAACGTCTGGCGTGCCGATCTGACCGAGAAATACGCACAAATTAAGGACATCGTCGGCAAACGTGAGCTGTGGGTAGCCTCGTCCTGCTCGTTGCTGCACAGCCCGATCGATCTGAGCGTGGAGACCCGTCTTGATGCCGAGGTGAAAAGCTGGTTCGCGTTCGCGCTGCAAAAATGTGAAGAGCTGACGCTGCTGCGCGACGCGCTGAACGGCGGCGACACGACGGCGATCGCCGAATGGAGCGCCCCGATCCAGGCGCGTCGCCACTCTACTCGCGTACATAATCCGGCGGTGGAGAAACGCCTGACGGGCATCACCGCTCAGGATAGCCAGCGTCAGAGCCCGTATGAAGTACGCGCCGAAGCGCAGCGTGCCCGTTTCAATTTACCTGCATGGCCGACCACCACAATTGGTTCTTTCCCGCAAACCACTGAAATCCGCGGCCTGCGCCTGGACTTCAAAAAGGGCAACCTGGATGCGAACAACTACCGCACCGGCATCGCGGAGCACATCAAGCAGGCGATTATTGAACAGGAGCGCCTGGGGCTGGACGTGCTGGTGCACGGCGAGGCCGAGCGTAACGACATGGTGGAATATTTTGGCGAGCATCTGGACGGCTTCGTCTTTACCCAGAACGGCTGGGTGCAGAGCTATGGTTCCCGCTGCGTGAAGCCACCGGTGGTGATCGGCGACGTCAGCCGTCCGGAACCGATCACCGTTGATTGGGCGAAGTATGCCCAATCCCTGACCGACAAGCCGGTGAAAGGGATGCTAACCGGCCCTGTGACCATTCTCTGCTGGTCCTTCCCGCGTGAAGACGTGACCCGCGAAACGATTGCTAAACAGATTGCCCTGGCGCTGCGCGATGAAGTGGCGGATCTGGAGGCGGCGGGCATTGGCATCATTCAGATTGACGAGCCTGCGCTGCGTGAAGGTCTGCCGCTGCGCCGCAGCGACTGGGATGCCTACCTGCAGTGGGGCGTGGAAGCGTTCCGCATCAACGCCGCAGTGGCAAAGGACGATACCCAGATCCATACCCACATGTGCTACTGCGAATTTAACGACATCATGGATTCAATTGCCGCGCTGGATGCGGACGTGATCACCATCGAGACCTCGCGTTCAGACATGGAGCTGCTGGAGTCGTTTGAGGAGTTCGACTACCCGAACGAAATTGGGCCGGGCGTGTATGACATTCACTCTCCGAACGTGCCGAGCGTGGAGTGGATTGAAGCCCTGCTGCAAAAAGCGGCCCAGCGTATCCCGGCAGAGCGCCTGTGGGTGAACCCGGACTGCGGCCTCAAAACGCGCGGCTGGCCGGAGACGCGAGCGGCGCTGGCGAACATGGTGAAGGCGGCGCAGAATTTGCGTCAGGCCTAGTGATGCTGGATTGCCCGGTAAGGCGTAACCGCCACCGGGCTTTTTTGCTTTATGCTTTCTTTCCGCCGTACTGGCTAAACCACGCCAGCATCCGCTGCCAGCCGTCTTTGGCTGATTCTGCGTGATAGCTCGGACGATAATCGGCGTTAAACGCGTGCCCGGCTTCCGGGTAGACCACAATCTCCGCCTTCGCGTTTGCCGCACGCAGCGCATGGCGCATGGTCTCAACCGTATCAAGCGGAATGCCAGTGTCTTGCCCACCGTACAGCCCTAACACCGGCGCATTTAAATCCGTTGCGATATCAACGGGATGCTTCGGTGAATTCAGCGTTTTTTCGCCCACCAGCTTGCCGTACCAGGCCACGGCAGCCTTCAGCTGCGGGTTATGCGCGGCGTAAAGCCAGCTAATGCGCCCGCCCCAGCAGAAGCCGGTGACCATCAGACGGTGCGGATCGCCGCCGTTGCGCGCCGCCCAGCTGGCAACGTGGTCGAGGTCGGCCAGCACCTGCGCGTCCGGAACTTTGCTCACCAGGTTACTGAACAGCGTGGGGATATCGCTGTAATCGTTCGGATCGCCCTGACGGAAATAGAGCTCAGGCGCAACGGCCAGATAGCCTTCCAGCGCCAGACGGCGGCAGAGGTCGCGAATATGTTCGTGAACGCCAAAAATCTCCTGAACCACAATAACGATAGGCAGCGGGCCGTCTGCCGATTTTGGCCGCGCGTGGTAAGCAGGCATATTTTCCCCCTGAGAGGGGATGGACGTCTCACCCGCGGTAATGGCTTCTTCAGGGGTTGAAACGATGGTTGAAGCATGCGGGGCTGCAGCAGGTGCAAAACCAGTTTTTTCAGTCATGGCATTCTCCGTACCAATGAGTTAATTAGCGCAAAGGTAAATATAGACACCAGGTTAACAACCCACATTGCCCTGGAGGGGCTATCTTTTGTGCAGCATCCCATGATTTAACTTGTTAATGTGATGTGAATCACTATTTTATGGAAATTAACTGCAATCATTTTCATTCATGGTGAGGTGTGTCACGAAATTGTGCGTACCGCTTCTGTAAAGTACCTTTTTACTTCTTCTGACTAACCGACCCACAGAGGAGTCACCCTATGTCTAAGTCTGATGTTTTTCATCTCGGCCTCACTAAAAATGATTTACAAGGGGCTACGCTCGCTATCGTCCCCGGCGATCCTGAGCGTGTGGAAAAGATCGCCGCGCTGATGGATAAGCCGGTCAAGCTGGCAGCCCATCGTGAATTCACTACCTGGCGTGCAGAGCTGGATGGCAAAGCGGTGATCGTGTGCTCTACCGGTATCGGCGGCCCGTCTACCTCCATTGCCGTTGAAGAACTGGCGCAGCTGGGTATTCGTACCTTCCTGCGTATCGGTACGACCGGCGCTATCCAGCCGCACATCAACGTGGGTGACGTGCTGGTGACGACCGCGTCCGTCCGTCTGGACGGTGCAAGCCTGCACTTTGCACCGATGGAGTTCCCGGCGGTAGCCGACTTCGAATGCACCACCGCGCTGGTTGAAGCCGCGAAATCCGTGGGCGCAACTACCCACGTGGGCGTAACCGCCTCTTCCGACACCTTCTACCCGGGCCAGGAGCGTTACGACACCTTCTCAGGCCGCGTAGTGAGCCGCTTCAAAGGCTCAATGGAAGAGTGGCAGTCCATGGGTGTGATGAACTACGAAATGGAATCAGCAACGCTGCTGACCATGTGCGCAAGCCAGGGTCTGCGTGCTGGTATGGTGGCGGGCGTTATCGTCAACCGTACCCAGCAGGAGATCCCGAACGCGGAAACCATGAAGCAGACTGAAAGTCATGCGGTGAAAATCGTGGTGGAAGCGGCGCGTCGCCTGATCTAATCCTCTCTTCTGAGACACAAGGCCGACGCGTTCGGCCTTTATTTTTTGCGTAGCGCCTCGCAGGAAAACCCTTTCAAACTGGACGTTTATACAGCACAATCTTATTTTGTGCGGGTAATACGTTGATGCAGGGGGCATTGTGGATATCTCAATCCTGATTTATGCGGTGATTGCGCTGGTGTGTTTGGCAATTGGCTGGCTGATTTCCAGCTACCAGCATGCCCAGCAGAAAGCCGAGCAGCTGGCAGAGCGCGAGGAGATCGTCGCCGATCTCAGCGCGGCAAAGCAGCAGCTTGCGCTGAGCGACCACTGGCGCGACGAGTGCGAATTGCTCAACAACGAGCTGCGCAACCTGCGCGATATCAACACCTCGCTGGAGGCCGATCTCCGTGAAGTCACCACCCGCCTTGAATCCACCCAGCTGCATGCGGAAGACAAAATCCGCCAGATGATCAACAGCGAGCAGCGCCTCAGCGAGCAGTTCGAAAACCTTGCGAACCGCATTTTTGAGCACAGCAACCGCCGCGTGGATGAACAAAACCGCCAGAGCCTGAACGGCCTGCTGACACCGCTGCGCGAGCAGCTGGACGGCTTTCGCCGTCAGGTGCAGGACAGCTTTGGCCAGGAGGCGCGCGAGCGCCATACCCTGGCGCATGAAATTCGCAATCTCCAGCAGCTGAACGCGCAGATGGCGCAGGAGGCAGTCAATCTGACGCGCGCCCTGAAAGGGGATAACAAAACGCAAGGCAACTGGGGGGAAGTGGTTCTGACCCGCGTGCTCGAGGCTTCTGGGCTTCGCGAAGGCTACGAGTACGAAACGCAGGTGAGCATCGAAAACGATGCCCGCTCGCGCATGCAGCCGGATGTTATAGTGCGGCTGCCGCAGGGCAAGGATGTGGTGATTGACGCCAAAATGACGCTGGTGGCCTACGAGCGCTACTTCAATGCCGAAGACGACTACACCCGCGAGTCGGCGCTGCAGGAACACATTGCCTCCGTGCGTAACCACATTCGTCTGCTGGGCAGAAAAGATTACCAGCAGCTGCCGGGGCTGCGCTCGCTGGATTATGTGCTGATGTTCATTCCGGTTGAACCGGCATTCCTGCTCGCCCTCGACAGACAGCCCGAACTGATTACCGAAGCATTGAAAAATAACATTATGCTCGTCAGCCCAACCACGCTGCTGGTGGCCTTGCGTACCATTGCCAACCTGTGGCGCTACGAGCACCAGAGCCGCAATGCCCAACAGATAGCCGATCGCGCCAGCAAGCTGTACGACAAAATGCGCCTGTTCGTGGACGATATGTCCTCGGTGGGGCAAAGCCTGGACCGTGCGCAGGATAACTACCGCCAGGCGATGAAAAAGCTCTCCTCCGGGCGCGGCAACCTGCTGGCTCAGGCCGAAGCGTTCCGCAGCCTGGGGGTAGAAGTTAAACGCGAGATTAATCCGGAATTGGTTGAACAGGCGACGTCGCAGGATGAAGAATTCCGGCTGCGTGAAGGCCATGATGAACAAAAGACAGACAGCGTAAACAACGATTTAGCGGCTAAAATAGCGCCGGATGAACAGCCGACGCGTTTGTTTCGCGGTGGTTGAATCGTAGGGCAAATGCGCCCAATCTGTTACACTTCCCGAACATTTGACTGATAAGCAGGCTCTGAGATGGTTGACGATTCACAAGACACGACGCACTTTGGCTTTCAGACTGTTGCCAAAGCACAGAAAGCGGACATGGTGGCCCACGTATTTCATTCCGTGGCGGCGAAGTACGATGTGATGAATGACCTGATGTCGTTCGGCATTCATCGCTTGTGGAAGCGCTTTACTATTGACTGCAGCGGCGTGCGTCGCGGACAAACGGTGCTGGATTTAGCCGGCGGTACGGGCGATTTGACGGCGAAGTTCTCCCGTCTGGTGGGTGAAACCGGTCGCGTTGTGCTGGCTGACATTAACGACTCCATGCTGAAAATGGGACGCGAAAAGCTGCGTAACATCGGCGTGGTCGGTAACGTGGAATACGTGCAGGCAAATGCCGAAGCGCTGCCGTTCCCGGACAATACCTTTGACTGCATCACCATCTCGTTTGGCCTGCGTAACGTCACCGATAAAGACAAAGCGCTGCGCTCCATGTACCGCGTGCTGAAGCCGGGTGGACGCCTGCTGGTGCTTGAGTTCTCCAAGCCTATTATCGATCCCCTGAGCAAAGCCTACGACGCTTATTCATTCCATGTACTTCCGCGCATTGGTGAACTGGTGGCAAACGATGCGGAAAGCTACCGCTACCTGGCGGAATCTATCCGCATGCACCCTGATCAGGACACCCTGAAAGCGATGATGCAGGACGCGGGTCTGGAAAACGTTGAGTACTTCAACATGACGGCGGGTGTCGTCGCGCTACACCGCGGTTATAAGTTCTGAGTGGAGGTGTCACGTGCCCTTTAAACCCTTAGTCACCGCAGGCATCGAGAACGTACTGAATGCCTTTCTGTATCGCGCACCCGCGCTGAAGGCAGCGCGTCAGCGGCTGAACGGAAAGGTGCTGCGTATTGTTTTAAAAGAGTTCTCGACGCCGCTCGTGCTGGTCTTCAGCGAACGCCAGCTTGACGTTCTGGGTGAGTGGGAAGGCGAGGCCGACTGCTCGGTCATTACGCACGTGAGCGTCCTGCCAAAACTGCGTGATCGCCAACAGCTTACGGCGCTCATCCGCAGCGGTGAGTTGGAGGTGGAAGGCGATATTCAGGTCGTGCAAAACTTCGTTGCGCTCAGCGATCTGGCTGAGTTCGACCCGGCAGAACTGCTCGCGCCCTTTATCGGCGATATTGCCGCCGAAGGGATCGGTAAAGCCCTTCATGGCGGTGCGGCTTTCCTGCGCAAAAGCCTGCAGCGTCAGCAGCGCTACGCGGCAGAAGTGCTGACCGAAGAGTGGCGTATGGCGCCCGGTCCGCTGGAAGTGGCCTGGTTTGCGGAAGAAACCGCGGCTGTAGAACGTGCGGTTGATGCGTTAACCAAACGGCTGGAAAAACTGGAGGGCAAATGACGCCTGGTGAAATTCGGCGCCTCTACTTTATCGTTCGCACCTTTCTGAGCTACGGGCTCGACGAACTTATCCCCAGAATGCGTATCACGCTGCCGCTTCGAATCTGGCGACGCACGCTGTTCTGGATGCCAAATCGTCATAAAGATAAGGTTTTAGGCGAGCGCCTGCGTCTTGCACTGCAGGAGCTGGGTCCGGTATGGATCAAGTTTGGTCAGATGCTCTCTACCCGCCGCGATCTTTTCCCGCCGCAAATTGCCGATGAACTGGCGATGCTGCAGGATCGTGTTGCGCCATTTGACGGTGAGCGAGCGAAGAAGCAGATCGAAGAATCAATGGGCAATATTCCCGTTGAAACCTGGTTTGACGATTTCGACATTCAGCCTCTGGCATCTGCGTCCATTGCTCAGGTGCACACGGCACGGTTGAAAGAAAACGGCAAAGAGGTGGTTATCAAGGTCATCCGCCCGGATATCCTGCCGATCATTAAAGCTGACATGAAGCTGATTTATCGTCTGGCCCGCTGGGTGCCGCGCCTGCTGCCAGATGGTCGCCGCCTGCGTCCGATGGAGGTGGTGCGCGAATATGAAAAAACGCTGATAGATGAGCTGAACCTGCTTCGCGAATCCGCGAACGCCATCCAGCTGCGCCGTAACTTCGAAGACAGCCCGATGCTCTATGTGCCTGAGGTCTATTCTGACTACTGCAGTCAGAACATGATGGTCATGGAGCGTATTTACGGCATTCCAGTTTCGGATGTGGTTGCGCTGGAAAAGCAGGGTACCAACATGAAGCTGCTGGCCGAACGCGGTGTGCAGGTCTTCTTTACCCAGGTCTTTCGCGACAGCTTTTTCCATGCGGACATGCACCCCGGCAATATCTTTGTCAGCTATGAACATCCCGAGGATCCGAAGTATATCGGCATCGACTGCGGCATTGTTGGCTCGCTCAACAAAGAGGATAAGCGTTACCTCGCGGAGAACTTCATCGCCTTCTTTAACCGTGACTACCGCAAGGTGGCGGAGCTGCACGTGGACTCCGGATGGGTTCCGCCAGACACCAACGTTGAAGAGTTTGAATTCGCTATCCGCACCGTCTGCGAGCCGATTTTTGAAAAACCGCTGTCAGAGATCTCTTTTGGCCACGTTTTGTTGAACCTGTTTAACACGGCGCGCCGCTTCAATATGGAAGTGCAGCCGCAATTAGTTTTACTCCAGAAAACATTACTTTACGTTGAGGGCGTAGGCCGCCAGCTCTATCCTCAGTTAGACTTGTGGAAAACTGCGAAACCTTTCCTCGAATCCTGGATTAAGGATCAGGTCGGCATTCCCGCGCTGGTTCGCTCTCTTAAGGAGAAAGGCCCGTTCTGGATTGAAAAAATGCCTGAAATTCCTGAACTGGTTTACGACAGTTTGCGTCAGAGCAAGAACCTTCAGCACAGCATGGATAAAATCGCGCACGAGCTTCAGTCCAGTCGTGCTCGCCAGGGTCAATCACGCTATCTCTTTGGCATTGGCGCGACACTGCTGCTGAGCGGTACGCTGCTGCTGATCAATCGCCCGGACTGGGAGATGATGCCCGCCTGGCTTATGGCCGCAGGCGTCGTAGTGTGGCTCGCAGGTTGGAGAAAAACGCGCTGAATTGGCGTCGCTATCACCGGGTTGCATTTGTATAATGCGATCTGACTAATTAATCATCTATCACTGGGGAATACGTATGGGTGGTATCAGTATCTGGCAATTAGTAATCATTGCCGTCATCGTTGTGCTGCTGTTTGGCACAAAAAAACTCGGTTCTATTGGTTCCGATCTTGGCGCGTCAATCAAAGGCTTTAAGAAAGCCATGGGTGATGACGAGAACAAGCAGGACAAAAACAGCCAGGATGCTGATTTTACTGCAAAGTCTATCCCCGAAAAGCAAGATGACGCCAAAAAGGAAGACGCTAAACGCCACGACAAAGAGCAGGTGTAATTCGTGTTCGACATTGGTTTTGGTGAGCTGCTGCTGGTCTTTGTGATTGGCCTGATTGTACTGGGGCCGCAGCGTTTACCCGTTGCGGTGAAAACCGTCGTGGGTTGGGTGCGTGCGCTTCGCTCGCTGGCAACGACCGTGCAAAACGAACTGGCTCAGGAGCTTAAGCTCCAGGAATTTCAGGACAGCCTGAAAAAGGTTGAGAAGGCGAGCATGGAGAACCTGACGCCGGAGCTGAAAGCCTCTATGGATGAGCTGCGCGAAGCGGCGGAGTCGATGAAGCGCTCTTACAGCATCAACGATCCTGAAAAGGCGAGCGACGAAGCTAACACTATCCATAACCCGGTAGTGAAGGGCAGTGAAGAGCAGCGCGAAGGGGTAACGCCTTCCAGCGCCGAGCATCAGGCTGACGCGCCAGAACAGACGCCGCAGGAGCCTGAAGTGAAAAAGCAGGTACCGTCAGACGAGCCCGTGGTAAAAGCGGCGGAAGCCAAACCTGCCGCACCCGTTTCCGAATCATCCCCATCCTCAAGTGATAAAGCGTAAACATGGCAGTAGATGATACCCAACCGCTCATCGCGCACCTCATTGAACTGCGCAAGCGCCTGTTAAACTGCATTATTGCGGTTTTCCTCATATTCCTGTGCCTGGTCTATTTCGCCAACGATATCTACCAGGTGGTCTCTGCGCCCCTGATTAAACAGATGCCGCTGGGCGCGACGATGATTGCGACGGACGTGGCCTCACCGTTCTTCACCCCAATCAAGCTGACCTTCTGGGTCTCGTTGATTGCGTCTGCACCGGTGATTTTGTACCAGGTCTGGGCCTTCGTCGCCCCGGCGCTGTATAAGCATGAACGCAAGCTGGTGATCCCACTGCTGGTATCCAGCTCGCTGCTGTTCTATATCGGCATGGCGTTTGCCTATTTCGTTGTCTTCCCCCTGGCCTTTGGCTTCCTGACGCATACCGCGCCGGAAGGGGTCCAGGTATCGACGGACATCGCCAGCTATCTCAGCTTCGTCATGGCGCTGTTTATGGCGTTCGGCGTGGCGTTCGAAGTGCCGGTAGCAATCGTCCTGCTCTGCTGGGTTGGGGTGACCACGCCTGACGATCTCCGCAAGAAGCGCCCCTACATTCTTGTGGGTGCGTTTGTAGTGGGCATGCTGCTGACGCCACCGGATGTCTTCTCTCAGACCCTGCTGGCAATACCGATGTACTGTTTGTTTGAAGTTGGCGTGTTCTTCTCGCGCTTCTACGTGGGCAAACGACGTCCGCAGGAAGATGAAGAGGACGGGTCAGAAAAGACCACAGAAGAGTAAAACCAGCCGCCCGTCAGGGCGGTTGTCATATGGGGATTTGCATGTTTGATATCGGACTTAACCTGACCAGCTCGCAGTTTGCAAAAGATCGCGATGAGGTCGTTGCACGCGCCTTTGCTGCCGGGGTGAAAGGGCTGTTGCTGACCGGAACCAACCTGCACGAGAGCGAACAGGCGCAGCTGCTGGCGCAGCGCTATGACCACTGCTGGTCAACCGCAGGTGTCCACCCG
>Ga0207655_1002714_pt1 | contig 13846 bp, 12 predicted proteins | sample KBSM44metaG_FD_184398 | JGI IMG/M metagenome (GOLD analysis project Ga0207655, IMG submission 184398) | Miscanthus rhizosphere microbial communities from Kellogg Biological Station, Michigan, USA - KBS M4-4 metaG (SPAdes) (version 2) | ecosystem: Host-associated > Plants > Roots > Rhizosphere >...
TGGCCGCGCCCTCTGCACTCCCGGGCCCTGCGCCAGCCCAGCCCGCCGCTGCGCGGTGCCTTCACTCATTCACGATTCCTGACGGACCGGCGGCGATTCGCTCCTGCTCAGCGCCGCCTCTCGCCGCATCCCTGCGGCTCGCCCTGAAATCCCTCATTCGCTCAGCGGGTTGGGATGTCGCCTCCACACCCGCGCTTCAGCATCAATGCCTGTTTCTTAATCACTATTGCTGTAACGCCTGTAGGGGCGCCATTCATGGCGACCAGGTAACCCCTCCCGGAGCCAGTGCGCGGCTTAACTGACGAGCATTACGCCATTTATGGCGACCTTTTCATTTCCTCGCTGACGTTGCTGGCTGCGTTCCTGCCAGTTGCGGCATCACTTCCCGAATCATGGCGAAAAACTGGCGTAAGCGCGCCGGATAATAGCTGGCCCACGGATAGGTCAGCCACACCGGCAGCGGCGGCGCTTGCCACTCCGGCATTAACTGAATCAAATCTCCGTTCGCCAAATCCTCCTGCACCACCCATGACGACACCACAGCCGCGCCCATGCCACCCACGGCGGCTTTGCGCACCGCGTACAAGCTATCGCTGGCGAGACGTGGGGCAATCGCCAGATTCACTGGCTGACCATCGCTAATGCGCTGCAAAGCGATTTCGTTACGATAAAAACTGGTCAGCGCCAGCCACGGCAAATTCGTCAGCTGCGAGACCTCTTCGACCGGAGGATACGACGCCAGCAGCGACGGCGCAGCCACCACAAAGCGCGGCACTTCCGCCAGCAGCACCGCCACGATCGATGCATCGCTGGGGGCGCCCACCTGAATCGCGCAGTCAATGTTTTCGCTGATGAAGTCCGGCGTGCGGTCATTCAGCGTCCACTCCACGGTTAAGCGCGGATAGCGATGCAGATAATCAATCAGCGGTGCAATCAACTGATCCTGACCAAACGCATGCGGCGCCCGCACGCGCAGAGTGCCAATCGGATCGTCGCTGGCGCCGGTCAACTCATCTTCCAGTGCGTGCCAGGTCGCCACCAGCTGACGTGCCTGCGCATAGCAGCGCTCGCCATCGTCGGTGAGTTTCAGCGCGTGCGTGGTACGCAGAATCAGTTTGAGACCGAGCCGCTGCTCAAGCGCTTGCAGGCGACGGCTGATGGTGGGCTGCGTGGTGCCAAGCTGGGTTGCTGCGGCAGACAGCGATCCGCTCTCCACAATGCGGATAAACGTCTGCATCAGTTCGATGCGATCAAGGCTGGAGGTGTTGTTCATACGCAGCGTGCATAACAGTTCTGTGTTTGAACAGTCTACCGCGTATGGCGGCGACGCGCTTTAATAAGCGCACTTTCACGGGGGAATCCACAATGTCAGCCATCTCATCTTCAGCCATGCCAGCAGAAAGACTGCCCGCGCCGCTGGTGTTTACACTCGCGGCCGGTGCCGGACTCAGCGTGGCATCGATTTACTACAGCCAGCCGATGCTGGATATCATCAGCAAACAATTTAACGTCGGGATTGGCAGTGTCGGTATGGTGCCGATGCTGACACAAGCCGGTTATGCGCTCGGCATTCTGCTGCTGGCCCCGCTCGGTGATCGCCACGATCGGCGCACCATTATCCTGATTAAAGGCTTGATGCTGGTTGCCGCGCTGCTGCTGTGTGGCTTTTCGGGCGGATTGAACGCCTTGCTGATCGCCAGCTTCGTTACCGGCTTAACCGCCACCGTGGCGCAGGACATCGTACCGGCGTCGGCAGCGTTAGCACCGGAGCGCAGTCGCGGCAAAATCGTCGGCACGGTGATGACAGGATTACTGGTGGGAATTTTACTGTCACGCGTGGTAAGCGGCGTGGTCGCGGAGTATTTCGGCTGGCGCACCATGTACATGATTGCGGCAGTGGCGGTGTTGCTGATAAGCCTGGCGCTGTGGCGCGTGCTGCCGCGCTTTACGCCGGGCACCTCGGTGAGCTATCCGCGTCTGCTGCTGTCGCTGGCGCATCTGTGGCAGCACCATCAAACCTTGCGCCGCGCCGCGCTGGCGCAAGGTTTGTTGTCAGTGGGCTTTAGCGCCTTCTGGTCAACACTGGCGCTGATGCTCAGCGACAAGTTCCATCTCGACAGCGCCGTTGCCGGTGCATTCGGCCTGGCCGGTGCCGCGGGCGCATTGGCCGCACCGTTAGCCGGCAGCGTGGCGGATCGCATTGGTCCCGCACGTGTCACGCAGTACGGTGCCACGCTGGTGATGGTGTCGTTCGCGTTGATGTTCCTGCTGCCGCTGCTGCCGATGCCGGCTCAGCTTGGTCTGATTATCATCAGCACCATCGGTTTTGATTTGGGTGTGCAGGCCACGCTGGTGGCGCATCAGACGCTGGTCTACAGCCTGGCGCCGGACGCGCGCAGCCGCCTTAACGCCTTGATGTTTACTGTTGTTTTCATCGGCATGGCGACCGGTGCGGCGCTGGGAAGCCTGGCGTTAGCGCATTTTGGCTGGACCGGCGTGGTGGCACTTTCGACGGTAGCCGCTGCGCTTGCCCTGATGATTCGTCTGGCGAGCCGTCATCTGAAAAACTAACCGCGTAACATGTGCCAGGCTTAAGGGAAGAATATTATTTAAAAACGGAGCGTTATGAACTTCCTGGCCTGGACCGCTGCGACCGGCGGTCTGCTACTTCTTATGTCACTGGCTTCCGGTTGGATTCACCGCGGGCCAGTGACCTCATTTGGTCTCTACCTGTTTGCGGGCATCTTGTGTGGCCCGTGGATGCTCAATTTGCTGCAAGTCGATATCATCGGTCACGCTAATCTCGCCGCGCATATCACTGAAATCACCATGGCCGCCTCGCTGTTCATTACCGGACTCAAGTTGCGATTGCCGCTTAATGCGCATGCGTGGCGGCTTGGCGTTAGGTTGGCTTTTCCGGCGATGCTGCTCACCGTTGGCAGTATGACGGTGCTGGTGCATTGGATTACCGGCTTTGACTGGGCGCTGTCGCTGGCGTTTGGTGCCATTGTCGCGCCGACCGATCCGGTGCTCGCCAGCCTGATTTCTGTGAATGATGCGCGTGATGACGACGCCCTGCGCGTGGCGCTCTCCAGCGAAGCAGGCATGAACGACGGTTCGGCACTGCCGCTGTTGATGCTGGCGATGTTAATGCTGCAGCCGAATGCGCTGAATATGGCTTCATTCGGTGAATGGTTTGCCAAAGATGCGCTGTGGGCGATTGGCGGCGGACTGGGAATCGGCTTCGCGTTGGGCTGGCTGATTGGTCAACTGGCAACGCATTTACGCACCGCCAATCAGGATGTGGCACCCAACGACCTGTTTGCTCTGGCCCTGATTGCGCTGAGCTATGCGGCCGCGCAGGCGGTTGATGCTTCCGGCTTCCTTGCCACCTTTGCCGCAGGTGTTGGCTTACGCCGCGCGGAATTGCGCGTGGTGAAGCACTATCCGCAAGATGAGATGTCTGAAGAGGAGCGTTTCTTACCGGCCGAAGCCCGCGTAAATACCGGTCAGCGGATGGCGCAGGGTAGCAGCGGCATGGTGAAATCGGTGGGGTTGGTGATCGGTGATGCGCTCTCCTTTGGTGATACTATCGAGCGTTTGCTGGCGGCCGGCATGATGGTCGTGCTCGGCATTACGCTGGCGCAGCACTGGAATCTCACCGGCATCGGACTGGCGCTGCTGCTGTTCGTGGTGGTGCGTCCGCTGGCGGTGTGGATCACCACCTGGCGCTGTGATATTCCGCTGATGCGACGGTTGCTGATTGGCTGGTTAGGTATTCGCGGCATCGGCAGTATCAATTATATTGCCTATGCATGGGTGCACGGCATGCGTGGACCCGAAGCGGAACAGATGGTGGATATGGCGTTAACCTTAGTGGTGTGCAGCATTGTGTTGCACGGCATCACGGTAACACCGTTGTTAAACTGGCGTGCCGCCCGTCAGGCCGCACGCGCGGAACAGAACGAAAACTGATTTATTGGAAATTATTGGAGCCTATTATGAAAGCGTTATTACTCGCCCTCGTTGGGCTGTCTCTCTCGGCCGGAGCGTTGGCTGCCGACGGTGACAATAATCAGGAAGAGAATGTCTATGCCAGCCAGCTCTGTCATCTAGTGAGCAGCGAAAAGAGCACCAGCGATTTGGATGGCTACACCGAAAAGCTGAAGTCACAACTCGCGGCCAGCCAGTCTTCATCGGCGATGCAGCAGCCTGAATTCAACGAAGAAATCGCGCAGGAAGTGATCAGCGCATGGCTGGAGCTGGGCGAGGATGAGCGCGGCAAACTGCGTAAAGATCAGTCGCAGTGCGAGCAAACGGTGATGACGCAGTTCCAGCAACAGGATTAATACCCGTCATACTTGCTGCCACTCGAATTATTTAGGGTATTCGAAAGAACGCGCGCCTTTTCAGGCGCGTTTTTTATGGCTTTTTTGTACGATTTACGTACATAATCGCCAACGTCGAAATCAGACACGCGTCACATAATGAGATTCAGCTTTTGCAGCTGGCATTTTTTGCATACTGGCACTGGGCAAGATGATTACACGTCGTCACTTTTTGTTGGCTACTGGAGCAACCGTACTCTCGATGACCACGGGCAAACTCTTTGCCCGCGATGACGTCATTCCGCTGTGGCCCGACGATCCTCCGGGCGGCGGCGGCCCTTCAGGTTTGCTTAACGTGAACAAATACGGTTCCTGGACCAACATTGTTTCTCCCGCTATTCAGCGTTTCCGTCCGGAGAAGCCCAACGGTGAAGCGGTGATTGTGGCAGCGGGCGGCGGCTATCGCTTTATTGGTATGGGGCGTGAAGCCTGGCCAGTGGCGCGCTGGCTCAATGCCAACGGCTACACCGTGTATGTGCTCAGCTACCGTTTGCCGGGTGAAAAGTGGCAGGCGGGGAATCTGGCACCGCTGCAAGATGCACAACGCGCGATTCGTCTGGTGCGCTCGATGGAGCGCAAAGTGCATGTCCTGGGCTTTTCCGCAGGTGGACATCTGCTCGGCATGGCGGCGGCGCGTCCGGATTTCACATCCTATCCAGCGCAGGATCCGCTTGATCAGGTCAGACCCAACGTTGACAGCGTCGGGTTGATTTATCCGGTGATCACCCTGGAAGCGCCTTACCAGCACACCAACACGCATCTGATGATGGTGGGAAAAAATGCCACGCCCACCCAGGAAGCCAACTGGTCGGTGCAAAACTACGTCACGCGGCAATATCCGCCCACCTTCCTCGCGCAGGCCGAAGACGATCGCACCTCTAACCCCCACAATACCGAACTGATGCGGGATACCTGTCGCCGCATGCGCGTGCCGGTTGAGCTGATTGAGCTAAGTAGCGGCGGTCACGGCTTTGGTCTCGGCAAAGCGGGCTCGCCCGCCGCGTTGTGGGATCAGGCGTATGTGCGCTGGCTGGATAATTTGGGTTAAAGCAGGTTGCCATAAATGGCGACCCTACGCCGATTCTGTAGGGTCACCATTTATGGCGACCGTCCCAATGGACGCACCGACCGTGATGACGCCATTCATGGCGACCACGTAAATCACGTCAAATTAAAATGGGCATCCGGCTGCAGCGGTTCCGGCAGCGGCATATCGCCATTCATCGCTTTCAAATTACGTTCAATATTGACGCATAGCGCATCCAGCGGCAGATGATTGGGCGCGGTGCCAAACGGATGCTCCAGCTCTTCCGCCAGCGCTTCCAGCGATAAAAAGGTGTATGAGATAAACATCGACACCAGCGGCGTCATCAGGTGCAAATCCGCCACCAGCGCGAACGGCAGTAGCGTGCAGAACAGATACACGGTGCGATGCAAAATCAGGCTGTAGACGAACGGAATCGGCGTGCTGGCGATACGATCGCAGCCGCCCAGAATGGCCGACAGCTGATTAAGATTTTCATCAATGCTCTGCCAGACAATATCCGACACCAATCCTTCATCGCGGCGCTGCGCCAGCCATTCGCTTAAACACAACAAAATCTGTGACGTCGGCAGCGGATGATTTAGCACCGCGCCGTGCCAGTTGGCGGGCAGCAAACGCTGCAAATCGGTCTGCATATCCGTTTTACGCAGGCGATGTTTCAGGCACAGGCTAAACGCCAGTAGCAAGCCGGTAAATTCCCGCACCTGCTCTTCACTCACGCCACGAATGCTTTTGATTTGTCGCAGCAGCGAGCGCAGGGTGATGTGCAGGTTGCCCCACAACGTGCGGGCTTCAAGAAAGCGCGCATAGCTGGCGTTGTTGCGAAAGCCGAGGAAGATGGCGATCGACACACCCACCAGGCTAAAGGGTGCGGTAGTGAGGTGAATGCCGAATGTGGAGTACCACGGATAGCCAAAGATGGCGATCAGCGACATTAACAGGTTGAGGGACAGGCGGAACACGATGTTGCTGAGCACCGATCCATGCCAGTCAAACAGCCGGAGAAACCAGTGTTGATGAGGACGTACAATCATTTTGCGATGGTATTATTGATGAGGTTTTGTGGCGACAGGTTACGCTGGTAAGGACGGCAGAATCAACGCCGCTTCTGCCGTGTCAGCAGGAAAAATACCGGCGTTTAAGGCCTATTTATTCTTTTATATCAGCCTTCTATCGATCGCCAGCAGCTCAAAAATAACATCGTCGCCCGGCGAAAACCGGGCGTAAGAAGCTGATTATCTCTGCGCTGTGGACCGAAGTGTGCTTGACCTTCCCGGCGTTGATTACGCTTATACCACGGTGCATAAAGCCCCGCAGCGCACGGCCTGAATCACGCTGGGCGCGGCAGGCTGACTTTCAGCGCATCAATAAACAGCCGCAGCGCCATCGACTGATGTCGGTTGGGCGGGAACCATAACGCAATCCCCGCCGATTGCACCCGCCAATCGGCCAGCAGTTCCACCAGCTGGCCGCTGCGCATTTCCTTCTCCACATACAGCGACGGCACATACGCAATACCCAGACCGGCGCGAGCGGCTTGCGCCATCAGCGCGTTGCTATCTAAAGTCAGCGAGCCTGGCACATCAATCTCATGCTTTTCTCCCGCCTGCGCATATTCCCACTGATACCGTTTACCGCTCGGCAAACGCTGGCGAATGCACTGCTGCTGCAAAAGATCGTGCGGATGAGAAATTGGCGTGCTTCTCGCCAGATAAGCGGGCGCGGCTACGGTCACAAATGTCAGCGGACCGCCGAGCGGAACCGCCACCATATCCTGCGGCACATCCTCAATCAGCCGAATACCGGCATCGAAACCGGCGGCGATGATGTCCACTAACGTGCCTTGCGCGGCGAAATCGAGCTGGATGTCGGGATAGCGCGCGCTGAAATCCGCCACCACTTTTTCCAGCAGCAAGCCGATCGAAGCATCGCTGGCGCTGATACGCAGCGTGCCGTAATGCTGATGGCGACTGGCGGAGATGTCGTGCAGCACATCATCCATCTGATTCAGCAGCGGCGAGAGCCGATCCAGCAGTTGCTGTCCGGCATCGGTGAGCGACACGCTGCGCGTAGTACGTTGAAACAGTTGCACGCCAAGATTGTGCTCTAGCGTTTTCACCAGGTGGCTGAGTGATGAGCGCTTCAAGCCGAGCATTTCAGCGGCACGGCGAAAGCTGCGCTGCTCGCTCAAGGTTTTGATAGCCTGCAGTTCGTGCCAGGAAGGCCTTCTCATTGGTGGTTTTTCCTCACCGGGTCATGCGCGATTAAGTGGATTATCGCCACCAATAAAGCGTTCTACTATCAGGTTTTCAAGAAGAGGATCACAACATGAAAACCTGGTTAATTACCGGCGCCAGCAGCGGGCTGGGTCGTTTGATGAGTGAACGTTTACTGGCGCGCGGCGATCGCGTGCTGGCCTGCGTGCGGCGTGAACAGGCGATGGCCGATCTGCAGCAAACCTATGGCGAACAGCTGCGGGTTATCGCTTTGGATTTGGCGCAAACGGCCAGCATCGCGCCCACGATGCAGCGGGCCTTTGCTGCTGTCGATCGCATCGATGTGGTGGTAAGCAATGCGGCTTATGGTCTGTTCGGCGCGGCGGAAGAGTTGAGCGATGCGCAGATCGACCGCCAGATCGCCACCAATCTCACCGGTTCCATCCAGCTGATTCGCGCGGTGATTCCTTTCTTGCGCCAGCAGGGCGGTGGACGCATCGCGCAGATCGCTTCAGAAGGCGGACAGGTGGCCTATCCTAATTTCAGCCTGTATCACGCCAGCAAATGGGGGATTGAAGGGTTTGTCGAAGCGGTGCGCCAGGAAGTGGCGAGCTTCGGCATTAATTTTCTGCTGGTAGAACCCGGTCCAACGGCGACCAACTTCGGAGCAGGATTGGATGTTGCAACAGCGCTTGATGTCTACCGTGATAACGCGTCCGGGCAGTTGCGACGCGCGATTGTATCCGGCGATTTCACCATCGCCGGTGACGCCGGTAAATGCGTGACGGCGATGATTGCGACACTCGATCAAGCCCGCATGCCGCTGCGACTGGCGCTCGGGAGTACGGCGTATCAGAACATTGAAACGGCGCTGGAAAGCCGTCTGGCGGAGCTGCGCGGGCAGCGTGACGTGGCATTTGGCGCGGACGTGTAATCGCTTAGGATGTTAGACGGAATTTGCAGATAGCTGCTCAAACTCAGCCATTATGCATTTTGCCCGTTGCGCATGAATGCGCATCCTACTCTGACAGGTGTAGTGTCGCCATGAATGGCGCACACCTTGTAGCGGCGCAATTCATTGCGCGATAAATCGCGCCGCTACGGAAGGTGCGGTGATTTGATACGGCGCTGAAGAGGATATTCAGCGCCATGACACGTCAGAATAGTATTGCGTGTACTGTCGCGCGCAGCGCGATACCGAGCAGAATGCCAGGCACGGCGAAGCGGAACAGGCGCGGGAATCGGCTCGACAGACCAAGGTAAATACCGATGCCGGGCAGGTCGAAGGTCTGAATCAGTAAACCCGCCGAGGCGTTAATGTTATGCGCGCTGTACAAGCCTTTCTCCACCAATCCCGCCACCACGCCGTAATAAGCAGTGCCGCCGGCCAGACATTTGGTTAGCGCCGGCAGGATATAGACTTCGGCAATATTCAGCTTATCCAGCAGTGGTGACACCAGACGCGTCAGTATTTCAATGCCGCCCGCTTCTTTTAGAATACCCACCACCGACAACGAAATAATCAACATTGGCAGCGAACCCAGCGCCAGCCGAATCGCATCGGAGCCGGCGCTATTAATGATGCCAATCAGGCCCATTTTATTTTCATTGGTGGTCACAGCGTCATCTTCATTAAGCAGCGCGGCATCGGAAAGGTTGCGGCCAAACAGGTGATACGTCGCCGCTGCCGCTAACACACCGCCAAAAACCGAAATAATCAGTGCTGTGCTCCAGTGTAATCCCGCCGGAATCAGTGGATAAAAGGTGCTGGCCTGGCCCATGGCAAATAACATCGCCAACGTGGCGGCCATATGACGATCAGAGGTGCCGCGCTTTTCCATGATTGCCAACGCCGCCAGCGGTGCCGCAAAGCTGACGAAATTAAGCTGAATCATGGCAAAAAAGGCCAGCCCGGTAATGCCAAAGGGTTTTAATAACGGTGTGGCATGACGGACGACAAAATCTAACAGCCCTTTAACTTCCAGATATTTCATGATGAATAACATCACGACCATAATCGGAATCAACGTGTAGAGCGCTACGTCCACCGAGGCTTTGCCGGCGGACATAATGATGTTGATGATATTCATGAGTGATTAACACCTGAATTCACACCGTTCTCCCCGAAAAATATATCAATTGGCAATGCCATTAAGTTTGCGGTGCGCATGAATGCGCACCCTACAAAAACGTTGTACTGTCGCCATTAATGGCGACCGAATACTCAGCGCCCCCCAAAGAAATAAATCTTATCCTGTGCATAGAATATTGAGTAGTGAATAAAACGGGATATAAATTGCAGGCATAAAAAAACCAGCCATGAATAAATGGCTGGTTTTTATTTCCGGCAGGGAATATTAACGCATCGTCACAAACTCTTCTGCCGCCGTTGGGTGAATTGCCACGGTATTATCGAAGTCTTTTTTGGTGGCGCCCATTTTTAGCGCCACCGCGAAGCCTTGCAGCATTTCATCCATACCGTTGCCGATTCCGTGGATGCCGACAATCTTCTCATCCGAACCGACGCACACCAGCTTCATGCGGCACGGCTGGCGATGCTGGGTGACGGCGGTATACATCGCGGTGAAGGAAGATGTGTACACTTTCACCTGATCGTCGCCGTACTGCTCGCGCGCCTGCGGTTCGCTCAGGCCAACGGTGCCAATCGGCGGATGACTAAACACCACGGTCGGCACGTTGCTGAAATCCAGATGCTCGTCTGGTTTGTTGTTAAACAGACGCTCGGAGAGACGACGACCTGCGGCAACCGCCACCGGCGTCAGCTCAACCGCGCCAGTGTTATCGCCCACCGCATAAATGCCTTTCACATTGGTGTTCTGGAACTTATCGACGTTGATGTAGCCTTTGTCGTTCAGCGCGACACCGGTTGCCGCCAGATTGAGGTTATCGGTCGCTGGCTCACGGCCAATCGCCCACACCAGGCAATCCACGGTTTGCTCGTGGCCGCTTTCCAGTTGCAGCGTGAGGCTACCGTCGGCATTTTTGATCACGGCCTTCGGCGTCGACTCAGTATGTAACGTTGGACCTTCCGCCTGCATCACTTCTACCAGCGTATCGACGATCAGCGGATCGAAGCTGCGCAGCGGCGCATGTTTACGCACGAACAGGTGCGTTTCTGCGCCCAGCGCATTCACCACGCCCGCCAGTTCTACTGCGATATAACCCGCGCCCACGACCGCCACACGTTTTGGTAGCGCATCGAGCTCGAAGAAACCGTCAGAGTCGATACCGTATTCCGCGCCCGGCACCTGTGGATGGCTTGGGCGTCCGCCCGTGGCGATCAGGATATGATCGGCGGTGAGGGTTTCACCGTTCACTTCCACGGTGTTGGCATCAATAAAGCGCGCGAAACCTTTGATCACTTCAACCTTGTTTTTACCCAGCACGTTATCGTAAGAGCTGTGAATACGGTCGATGTAGGCGCTACGGTTTTTCACCAGAATTGACCAGTCAAAACGGTTTACCGTGGTGTCGAAGCCATAATCTGGTCCATAAAGATGAATAGCTTCAGCGATTTGCGCCGCATGCCACATCACTTTCTTTGGTACGCAGCCGACGTTGACGCAGGTGCCGCCCAGCTCTTTGGCTTCAATCAGCGCGCACTTCTGGCCGTGCATCGCGGCACGGTTAATTGAGGCGATACCGCCGCTGCCGCCGCCGATGGCGAGGTAGTCAAAATGTCTGGTCATCCGTTATGTCCATCTGTTGGAAGAAAATTGGCATAGAGTTTAACGCTACGATAGCGAGACGCGCAAAGTTTGCGCCTATGTTTATGATAGGGTCAAATTCAGGTTCCGCTTACAGGGAAGAATATTATGCAACTGACATTTCTCGGCACCGGCGGCGGTGCGCCCAGCCTGCAACGTAACGTCACTGCGATAGCGCTAACGCTGTCGAAACGGGGCGATACCTGGCTGTTTGACTGCGGTGAGGCCACACAGCATCAATACATGCGCTCCGCGCTGAAGCCGGGCAAGCTGGAAAAAATCTTCATCACTCATCTGCACGGTGACCATATTTTTGGGCTGCCCGGATTGCTCACCAGTCGATCGATGGCGGGCATTCCCGAACCAATGACAGTTTACGGCCCAAAAGGCATTCGGCAGTTTATTGAGACGGCGCTCAGTTTAAGTGGCTCGTACACCTCTTATCCGCTGGAGATTGTCGAGATCGAAGCCGGTTTGGTGCTGGATGACGGCGAAGTGCGTGTGACGGCCTGGCCAATGAATCATGTGATTGAGTGCTACGGCTATCGCATTGAGCAGCACGATAAACCGGGCTTCCTTGATGCGCCGCGCCTGAAAGCCGAAGGCGTACCGCGCGGGCCGTGGTATCAGGATTTAAAAGCGGGCAAGCGCATCCAGTTGGAAGACGGCCGTGAGATTAACGGCGCGGATTATCTTGGTCCGGCAACCAAAGGCAAGGTGCTGGCGATTTTTGGCGATACCGCGCCAACCGAGGTGGCGCTGCAACTGGCTGCCAATGCCGATGTGATGGTGCACGAAACTACGCTGGAAGCGGCGCTGCAGGAGAAAGCCAATGGGCGCGGCCATTCAACCACGCTTCAGGCCGCCGAAGTGGCGAAACAGTCGGGTGCGAAGCGCATGATTGCCACGCATTTCAGCTCGCGCTATTTATCAAAGGATCGGGAGAGACTGCTGGCGGAGTGCCAGTCGGTGTTTGCGGCGACCGAGCTGGCACATGATTTTGCGGTGTTCGAGGTTTAATGCTGTAACGCCGGATAGGTGAAAAACAGCAGATGCGTCATGTTGAACAGGAAATGGAAGCCGGTGGCGACCCACAGGCGTCCGCTCCACTGCCACGCCAGGCCGTAAATCAATCCGGCCAGGGTCGCGAAGATCATCAGCAACGGTCCGCCGGGGAAGTGCGCCAGGCCGAACAGCAGCGACGTCAGCAACAATGCCGCGACGGCACCGATGTGTTGGCGCAGACGCTGTTGCAGATATCCACGAAAGAATGCCTCTTCCGCCAGTGACACGAAGAACAGGTTTGCCAGCATAAAACTGCCCAACCATTCCGGCCAATGGGGTTCAACGGCCAGGCCACCCAACTGCACCGCGACATAGAGCAGCAGCGGAATTGCCGCCAGCAGCGCCAGCCATAAGATTTTGTAACGCGGCGGCGCGGATGGGGTGCGGAACAGCTGCGGCAAGCAGATGAGCAACACAAACGGAATCAGCGCTTTATCGAAATTGTACGAGAAGCTAAAGGGCAGGCTGAGCGGTCCGGCTTGCACATCTTCCACCTGGCGCGGATTTTTGAAACCAGGAAAAAAATGCACAAACAGGCCAATAGCGATGGCGACGAGTGCGGCTTCACTCACCCGCTGGATCCAGCGCGCGTTATTTTCCACGCGAATCCAGGTGATGATGGCAATCGCGCCGAGCAGCACCATTGCCGGCCAATCCAGCACATCCTGGAACAGCCCAAGAATAGTGGCCAGCGTGAGCAGCAGTACCGAAAAACGTTTGGCAGGCGACAGTGCAGCGAGCGCGCCAGCCAGAATGATCCACATGATAATTGTCCTATTGGGCTGGCGGCGCGTTAAGGCGAGCTTACTCGGGAACGATCTGCGTGACGCTAAAGTGGCCGGTTCCTGCTGGCACCAGCTTCTGATGCAGCCACGGCAGCAGCTCTTCCATCTGCGCTTTCAGCTTCCATGGCGGGTTAATCACGATCATGCCGGAGGCCGTCATTCCGCGCTGATCGCTGTCCGGGCGCACCGCCAGCTCAATTTGCAGAATGTTACGGATGTTGGTGGCCTGCAGATCTTTAACCATGTGTTTAATCTGCTGACGCATCACCACCGGATACCACAGCGCAAAAACGCCGGTGGCGAAACGTTTGTGACCTTCCTGAATGCCTTTCACCACATCCTGATAATCGCTTTTCATCTCATACGGCGGATCGATCAGAATCAGACCGCGACGGCTCAGCGGCGGCAGCTTGGCTTTCAGCTGCTGATAGCCATCACCCCGCGCCACGCGCGCGCGGGCATCTTTACTGAACTCGGTGCGCAGCAGCGGATAATCGCTGGAGTGCAGTTCGGTCAGCTCCATTTTGTCCTCTTCACGCAGCAGGAAGCGGGCAATCAACGGCGAACCGGGATAATACTTTAACGTGCCGTGCGGATTGAGATTACGCACCGCCGAGAG
>Ga0207655_1002715_pt1 | contig 13844 bp, 8 predicted proteins | sample KBSM44metaG_FD_184398 | JGI IMG/M metagenome (GOLD analysis project Ga0207655, IMG submission 184398) | Miscanthus rhizosphere microbial communities from Kellogg Biological Station, Michigan, USA - KBS M4-4 metaG (SPAdes) (version 2) | ecosystem: Host-associated > Plants > Roots > Rhizosphere >...
CTGCCGACCCGTTGCCTGGTGGAGGTGTCGCCGGTGCAGACCATTCATTCGCTGCCGCACCAGCGTTCCCGCGCGCTGCTGGGTGTGGCGAACGTGCGTGGTGCGCTGGTGGCGTGCCTGTCGTTCGTCGAACTGCTGGGGCTGGATGTGTCCTTCGCCCCTGCCAGCAAGGCGCGGGTCATGCCGCGCATGTTGATCGTGGCTGCCGAAGGCGGGCCGGTGGTGGTGCCGGTGGATGAAGTCGACGGCATTCATGCCATCGAGGCGCGCCTGCTGGATTCGGCCTCGGCCCCTGCGCACAACGCCAATGCCCGGTTCACCCGGGGTGTGGTGCAATGGCGCGACCGCAGCCTGCGTCTGCTGGATGAAGAACAGCTGTTGTCGGCAGTGAACCGGAGCCTGACATGACGCCCGATCAGATGCGCGACGCCTCGTTGTTCGAACTCTTCACCCTGGAAGCCGAAGCCCAGACTCAGGTGCTCAGCGCAGGTCTGTTGGCGCTGGAGCGCAATCCGGCCCAGGCCGACCAACTGGAAGCCTGCATGCGCGCCGCCCACTCGCTCAAGGGCGCGGCGCGGATCGTCGGGGTCAACGCCGGGGTCAGCGTGTCCCACGTCATGGAGGATTGCCTGGTCGAAGCCCAGGAAGGCCGCCTGCGTCTTGCGCCCGAGCACATCGATGCGCTGCTGATGGGCACCGACATGCTGATGCGCATCGCCACCCCCGGTGAGAGCAGCGTAGGGCAGAGCGACGTCGACGGTTACGTCGCGTTGATGAACGACCTTATCAAACCCGGCGCCAGGCCTTCGGCTGCGGCGCCGAGTGCTGCGCCGTCGATGGAAGACATCCTGCTGGCCAACGCCCAGTCCCTGGTGCAGTCCGTGCAATCGGCACTGGGCCCGGCGGCGTTCGACCATCCTCTTGTCGAGCCGCCCGTTGCGCCCCCTGCGCCAGCGCCTGTCGCCGAAGAAGAATCCGTTACCGAGCAGGCGCCTGCGGCCAAGGCCGAACCGCGCCGCGAGCGTCGCGTGGCCGAGGGCGGCGAACGTGTCCTGCGGGTGACCGCCGAACGCTTGAACAACCTGCTGGACCTGTCGAGCAAATCGCTGGTCGAGACCCAGCGCCTGAAGCCCTATCTGACCGCGATGCAGCGGGTCAAACGCTCGCAGAGCGGCGCGAGCCGGGCACTGGACAACCTTGATGCATTGCTGGGCGCAAACGCCGACCCCGATGCACAAAAGGCATTGGAAGAAGCGCGCCGCCTGCTGGGCGAAGCGCAGCACCTGTTGATCCAGCAGACTTCGGACCTGGACGAGTTCGGCTGGCAGGCCAGCCAGCGTGCGCAACTGCTCTACGACACCGCCCTTGCCTGTCGCATGCGCCCGTTCGCCGACGTGCTGGCAGGCCAGGCGCGCATGGTCCGTGACCTGGGGCGCTCGCTGGGCAAGCAGGTGCGTCTGGAAATCGACGGCGAGAAGACCCAGGTCGACCGCGATGTACTGGAAAAACTCGAAGCACCGCTGACGCACTTGCTGCGTAACGCGGTGGACCACGGCATCGAATCCCCTGAGCGGCGCATCGCTGCCGGCAAGCCTGCCGAGGGCCTGATTCAGCTCAGGGCTTCCCATCAGGCCGGCTTGCTGGTGGTCGAGTTGATCGACGACGGCGCCGGTGTCGATCTGGAACGCCTGCGCCAGAACATCATCGAGCGCAAACTGTCGCCCGCTGAAACCGCCGCGCAGTTGAGCGAGGAAGAGCTGTTGAGCTTCCTGTTCCTGCCCGGTTTCAGCATGCGCGACAAGGTCACCGAGGTGTCGGGCCGTGGTGTTGGGCTCGATGCGGTGCTGCACATGGTTCGCCAGTTGCGCGGCGGGGTCGATCTGCACCAGCAGGCGGGGCAGGGCAGTCGCTTCCACCTTGAAGTACCGCTGACGCTTTCGGTGGTGCGCAGCCTGGTGGTGGAAGTGGGCGGCGAGGCCTACGCCTTCCCGCTGGCGCACATCGAACGCATGCGCGATGTGCAGGCCGATGAGATCGTGCAGCTCGAAGGGCGCCAGCATTTCTGGCACGAGGAACGGCATGTCGGGCTGGTAGCGGCCAGCCAGTTGCTCAATCGTCCGGCCGGAGAGCACCGTGAAGACGTGCTCAAGGTCGTGGTGATCCGCGAACGCGACGCGGTGTATGGCGTGGCGGTGGAGCGTTTCATCGGCGAGCGCACCCTGGTGGTGTTGCCGCTGGACCCGCGGCTGGGCAAGGTTCAGGATATTTCGGCCGGCGCCTTGCTCGATGATGGGTCGGCGGTGCTGATCGTCGATGTCGAAGACATGCTGCGTTCGGTGGAAAAACTGCTGAACACCGGGCGCCTGGAGCGCATCGACCGGCGCAGTCGCGAGGCCCAGACCCAGCCGCGTAAACGGGTGCTGGTGGTGGACGACTCGCTGACCGTACGCGAGCTCGAGCGCAAACTGCTGCTCAGTCGCGGCTACGAAGTGGCCGTGGCGGTGGATGGCATGGATGGCTGGAACGCCTTGCGTGCCGAAGATTTCGACCTGTTGATCACCGACATCGACATGCCGCGCATGGACGGTATCGAACTGGTGACCTTGCTGCGACGCGACAGCCGTCTGCAGTCGTTGCCGGTCATGGTAGTGTCCTACAAGGACCGCGAAGAGGATCGTCGACGAGGGCTGGACGCAGGCGCCGACTACTACCTGGCCAAGGCCAGTTTCCATGACGATGCGTTGCTTGACGCGGTCGTTGAGTTGATAGGAGATGCGCAAGGATGAAAATCGCCATCGTCAACGACATGCCCATGGCCGTCGAAGCGCTGCGCCGTGCGCTGGCTTTCGAGCCTGCGCATCAGGTGGTCTGGGTCGCCCGCAATGGCGCCGAGGCGGTCGAGCAATGCGCTGAGGTACTGCCGGACCTGATCCTGATGGACCTAATCATGCCGGTCATGGACGGTGTGGAGGCGACTCGTCGTATCATGGCGGCCACGCCGTGCGCCATCGTGATCGTCACGGTGGATCGCGAGCAGAACGTGCACCGCGTATTCGAAGCCATGGGCCACGGTGCGCTGGATGTGGTAGATACGCCAGCGATCGGTGCGGGTGACCCCAAAGAGGCTGCCGCCCCTTTGTTGCGCAAGATACTTAATATAGGCTGGCTGATTGGCCAGCGTGACAGCCGCGTGCGCCAGGCCCCTGTGCCGGTTCGCGATGCGGTTCAGCGGCGCGGGCTTGTGGCAATCGGCTCCTCGGCCGGCGGCCCTGCGGCCCTGGAAATATTGTTGAAAGGGCTGCCGAAGGATTTTTCGGCCCCCATCGTATTGGTTCAGCACGTGGATCAGGTGTTCGCCGCCGGCATGGCGCAGTGGCTGAGCAGCTCGTCCGGCCTTGCCGTGCGCCTGGCCCGTGACGGCGAGCCGCCGCAGCCTGGCGCTGTATTGCTGGCGGGGACCAATCACCATATACGTCTTTTGAAGAACGGCACGCTGGCTTATACCGCCGAGCCGGTAAACGAAATTTACAGGCCCTCGATCGATGTCTTTTTCGAGAGCGTAGCCAGTTATTGGAGCGGGGATGCAGTGGGCGTTCTGTTGACGGGAATGGGGCGTGATGGCGCGCAGGGACTCAAGCTGATGCGTCAGCGGGGGTTTCTGACCATCGCCCAGAATCAGGAAAGCTGCGCGGTGTATGGCATGCCCAAGGCGGCAGCGGCCATCGACGCAGCCGTGGAAATTCGCCCGCTGGACACCATTGCACCTCGTTTGAAAGAGGTTTTCACCCAATGAATTACCAGGTGATTTCACAGCCCGGCTGTGACCAGGAGCACCCTGATGCATGATTTGCAACTGGACGATGTAAACACCACGGATGAAAACGCTGCCATGGTGTTGCTGGTCGACGATCAGGCAATGATCGGCGAGGCCGTCCGGCGCGGGCTGGCAAATGAGGAAAACATCGATTTCCACTTTTGCGCCGATCCGCATCAGGCCATTGCCCAGGCGATCCAGATCAAGCCGACGGTGATCCTCCAGGACCTGGTCATGCCAGGCCTCGACGGCCTGACCCTGGTGCGCGAATACCGCAACAACCCGATCACCCGCGACATTCCGATCATCGTGCTTTCCACCAAGGAAGACCCGCTGATCAAGAGCGCGGCGTTCGCGGCCGGGGCCAACGATTATCTGGTCAAGCTGCCGGACAACATCGAACTGGTGGCGCGCATCCGCTACCACTCGCGCTCCTACATGACCCTGTTGCAACGCGACGAGGCCTATCGTGCCCTGCGCGTGAGCCAGCAGCAGTTGCTGGACACCAACCTGGTGCTGCAGCGCCTGATGAACTCCGACGGCCTGACGGGCCTCTCCAACCGCAGGCACTTCGACGAATACCTGGAACTGGAATGGCGCCGGGCTATTCGCGAACAGACCCAGATGTCGCTGATGATGATCGATGTCGACTACTTCAAGGCTTATAACGACAGTTTCGGCCATCTTGAAGGCGACGAGGCCCTGCGTCAGGTGGCCAAGGCCATCCGCGCAAGCTGCAGCCGTCCTTCGGACTTGCCCGCCCGTTACGGCGGCGAAGAATTCGCCCTGGTGCTGCCCAACACCTCGCCGGGCGGTGCGCGCCTGCTGGCCGAGAAACTGCGCCAGACCGTGGCCGGCATGAACATCCCGCACATCGCCCCGGTAGAAGGTTCCGTGCTGACCATCAGCATTGGCCTGGCCACCGTGGTGCCTGCCGTGGGCAGCCACAGCCGGCAACTGATCCAGAGCGCGGATCAGGGTTTGTATGCGGCCAAGAACAGCGGGCGCAATCAGGTGGCGGTGGGGTGAGACAAGGCCGGACATGATCCGGCCTTGTCTGCGCTGCGCTCAAGGCTGCACGGCCTGGTCGGCGGGAATGTAACTGAATGGGGCAACCCCGGCCGCCATTTTTGTTGCGTCAAGCTTGATGACAGGCACCCATAGCGATGTCCGGGTCTTGTACTTCTGTTGATAAGCCCGAGCTTCCGGCAGCCCAGCTGCGCTCTGGTAATAGAACGCTTGTAGCGGCACTCTGGAAGCCATACCGGCAGGCCAGACCTTTATCAGCACCTCGTTCCAGGTGCTGAATACCGCAGCGGGTACCGAAGAGCCCCGTGCCAGCAGGCTGAGTGAGAATTGCGCCGGATTCTGCGCGCTCAGCGAGCATTGCTGAAGGCGGTGGGTCAAACGGTTGGTGTAGGCAAGCCAGGTGTTGAGTGTCGTGGCATTCTGGCCTGCGCAGGTGCTCTGGTCCGCAACGTTGATGGAAAACTGATTGGAGGCTTGCACCTCGTCCAGGCTATGGCTCAACAGCATTCCCAGATTGGGCACTTTGCGGATCAAGGCGGCAAAGGCCGGATCCTTTTGCAGAAGATCGCTGGCGTCTTTGCCATTGGCGAGTCGGTCAGCCAGTTGCTCGTTGTTCCTGAGCAGCGCTGGCAGCTCGGGATGCTCGATAGCGATCTGCATCAGCTTCTCCCCGGTGTCGCTTGCCCGCCCGGCCTTTCCTGCGAATCCGCAACCGTACGCGAGTCTTCCCAGGTCGGTGGCGCCATCGTGCGGGAATACACAGAGGTATTCCTGCTGTTTGTTTTGTTTGATCGCCTCCGCCTGAGAAAGCAGGACGTAGCCGCTGTTCCTCCACAGGTAGGTGACTCTGGAATCCTTGCGAATATGCGAGAACGAGATTGAGCCTTTGCGGATTTGGGTCGCGCTAGGATCCCATGGATCAAAGTTACCGTTGTCCGTACCTCGGGTGGTAACGCCATTGCAGTAGTAGGAAGGCTGATTGTTGGGGCAGGTGGAACGCGTGTCGTTGTAACGGTTGTTCAGATCCTCGATCACGATTTCGCCTGGGGTACGGGAGTCGAGGACAATGAACTTCAGCTCCTGTGACGTTTCCAGGGGCAAGCCAGGCCTGCCCACGGTCGCCGTGACCGTGACCAGCGTGCCTTTGGCGTCGCGGACCTTGTCATAGGGAATGTCGAATCTCACCGGGCGTGGCGTGTCCCCGATCGGTGGATGCGGGGTTTCGTAGACGGGCTTGCCAGCCCAGCGAATGCCCACGGTGTCGCCTTTTGCGATGCCGGGGTAGGTATAGGTAACCCTGACGTCCTTGGACTGGACGAATGCCAGGTCGAGCAAACCGCCCTGCAGCAAGCTGATTTTCGGTGCGGTGCTCAGCGCCTTGCTCATCACCCTCACTGAAGCGGGGGCGGAAGCCTGTGCAGGTTGCCCATTGCGAATCACCTCATAACTCAAGCTCACAGCCACGCCCACTGTCGCTGCAACAGTTGCCTTGGGAATAGTGAAGGTCAGCGCACTGTCGTCCACGGTGTCGTGCGAAGGTGTGTCATAGGAAGTGGCACCCCTCCAGAGTACCCTCACGGTCTGTCCTGCGCCGATGTCGGGGTAGTGAACCCGGACGACCAGGTCTCCCGTCAAGGCGTCGACATCCACCACATTGTCAGGCGCGCCGGGTAGCGTCGGTGCCGGGTATTGCGCCGGTGGTGCATTGCGGATGATCCTGATGCTGCGCGGCTGGGAAATCACCAGCGGATCATTCCCTATGCCGACGCTGCCGGTCAGCACCGGCGACAGGCCCAGATCCTTCGCGACCGTGGCATTCGGAATCTTGAACGTGACCTTTCTGGCGCCATCGCTGACCCTCTGCACAGGAGCATTATAAGTCTGACTGTTGCTTTTCCAGCGCAGCCCTACGGTATGGTCCTTTGCGATCTCGGGATAGGTCACCTCCACCGTCGCATCGGCAGCGCCCAGGGTTTGCAGATCGAGTTCGTCGTTCACCGCCTCGACCACCAGCGGTGGCGGTGGGGTGGCTATCGCCCTGACGGTGCCCTGCAGCGAGGTGGCAGGCGCTGCCTGGGGGCTGGCGACTACCGCAGCCACCCACAGACCGGAATCGGGAGCCGGTACGGCCTCGTCCGCCTGGATGGCGAATGCTGCCAGCAGCCCTGTCAGTGCCCACAGGATAAATGGCCTGGTTTTCATGTCGATCTCCTTTTCGACGGCGGGGCAAATGTCACCCGAGGCGACCCTTGCCGTCCGGCCGCTACGGTTGTACGGCCTGATCGGCTGTGCTGTAGCTGAAGGGGTTGCCCGCCAGCTTCGTCATGTCCAGCTTGATGACGGGCAGCCACATGCCCCCGGTCCGGGTCACGTACTTCTGTTGGTAGGCTTTGGCTTCCGCAAGGCCCGGCGCGCTGGTGTAGAAGAAGCCTTCCATGGGCAGCCGGTTGGGGATGCCGGCTGGCCACACCTTGACGAGAACTTCGTTCCAGGTGCTTTTGATCACCGGAAGGGCAAACTCTCGGGCCTGGAGGCTGGTGTCGAATTGCGTCGCATCCTGGGCGCTGAGGGAGCACTGCTGCGATGGATGGGTCAACTTGCTCGAGTAGCTGTTCCATGTCGCCATGGTCGCTGCGTTCTGCCCGGCACAGGTGCTCAGGTCGTCAGCGTAAGGCGCCACGCGCCAGTGCTCGACCATTCGCTCGTTATCACTGAGCAAGGCGCCCAGAGTGGGTGCCGCCCTGAGCAACTCGGCCAGCCTGGAATCGCTCGTGAGCAGGCCGGCAGGGCTCTGGTCGTTCTTCAAACGCTCAACCAGGGCATTATCATTCTTGAGCAGGTTGGCCAGCTCAGGGTTCTGCGTGAGCAGGTCGATGAGCGGCTGGTTCGCCTTGGGTTGCAGACCGCAGCCCAGGCCTGGCCTGCCGACGAGGTCAGTCCATCCATCGTGCGGATAGCTGCACAGGTAGTCGTAGGCCTTGCCTTGGGCGATGGCGTTGTCCTGGGACAGCAGGATGTAGCCGCTGGGACGAAAAAGCTGGGTGACCCTGGCGTCCTTGCGCAGATAGGAAAAGGACATCGAGCCTTTGGTCAGTTGAGTAGGGCTCGGATCCCAGGGGTCGTAACCGCCATTGAGCGTCCCGCGGATCGTGACACCGTTGCAGTAATAGGACGGCAGATCGCTGTCGCAGGTCTTGCGCGTGTCGTTGTAGCGCGCGTTGAGATCGGCAGCGACTTCCTCGCCTCCGGGGCGGGTGTCGACCACCTCCACCGACACCTCTGGCGATATCGTCAGATGGTTGTCCCCGGTACCCACCGAGGCGCTGACCAGCACGGTCTTGTCTCTCTCCAGCCGGACCTTGTCGTAGGGGATAGTGAATTCCAGTGGCCTGGGCGTGGTGCCGATTGCAGGGTGCGGCGTGTCATAGGCCGGGTTGCCGGCCCAACGGATGCCCGCGGTGTGGCCCGGGGTGATGCCGGTGTAGCTGTACGTAATGATCAGGGGCTTGAACAGCAAAGCTTTCAGATCCACTTTTCCATCGACCGCCGAGGGGATGACCGGAACTTCCTTGAGGGTTCTGAGGACGACGTTCAGGGTCAGGCTATCGGAGGGCTGAAACACCTGTCCGTCGAGCGTGACCTCGTAGCTCAAGGTGACCGGCTTGCCGAGACTGGCGATGACGACGTCGCGGGGGATGGTGAAGCCCAGGGGCGTGTCGTCCTCAGGGGACTGCAAAGGGGTGTCATAGGTCACCGGACCCCGCCACAGCACCTTTACCTGCTGTCCGGCAGCCAGGCTGTCATAGGCCACACGAACGTTCAGGTCGCCGGTGAGCACTCCGACGTCCACCAGGTTATCCGTGAAATCGGGTAATGCCGCTGCCGGGTATTCGCCCGGTGGCGCGCCGCTGATGATCGTGATGGTGCGGGGCTCGGAGATCACCAGTTTCTCGTTGGCAACGCCGACACTTGCGGTGATCTCCGGGGACTGGCCAAGATCATTGACGACGGTGGCATTGGGGATCTTGAACGTGAGCTTTTTGGCGCCACCGCTGACGGTCTGCACCGGCGCCCGGTACTGCCCGGCAGGACTGGTCCAGTACAACCCTGCGGTATGCCCGTCGGCGATTTCGGGGTAGCTCACCTCGACTGTCGCATCGGCAGTGCCCAGGGTCTGCAGATCGAGCTCGTCGTTCGATGCTTCGACGACCACAGGCGGCGGCGGTTTGGGTATCGCCAGCACGCTGCCGCCGGGCGACGTCGCAGGGGATGCCTCGCATTGGCACTGGCAATTGCATGGCTGGCTGTCAGCTTGTACCCCGGGCAGGGCTGCAAGGGACATCAGCGTTGTGATCAGCAACGCATACAAGAGTTTCATGTGACCTCCATGTCGTCGGTCGGCAGAGTCATGCATCGTTCCCTGCCTGCGAAAATGCCCGGCAGGGAGTCGGTCCTGTCGATATCAGGGTTGAATCAATTGGTCGGTGGGGATGTAGCTGAAGGGCGCATCGTTGGGGGCAGCGAGGTCAAGCTTGATGACCGGCAGCCAGGCGCCTGCGGTCCGTGCCGCGTATTTCTGCTGATAGGTCCTGGCCTCGGCAAGGCCTGCGGGGTTCTTGTAGAAGAACGCCTCGATCGGCAACTGGGCCGGGATGTTCTGGTCCCAGACCCTGACCAGAATCTCGTTCCACGCGTCCGGCATGTTGGCAGGCCGTTTGGCCCGCACTTTCAGGCTGGTGAGGAACTGGCTCCAGTCCCGGGTGCTGAACGAGCACTGTTCCTGCGGGTGGGTCAGTTGTCGGGCGAATGCGTACCAGCCTTCGGTGGTGATGGCGTCCACGCTCTGGCAAGTGCTCAGGTCCGCCTGGGCGGCTCTTGGCTGGAAACCACAGCCTGCGTCGGGCCTTCTGGGCTGGGCAGTCCAGGCATCATAGGGATATGTGCACAGATACTCCTGAGCCTTGCCCTGGCGAATCGCATCCTGTTGGGCGAGGAAGATGAAGCCGCTGTTGTGGTATAGCGTGCTGACGAATGCATCCTTGCGCATGTACGAAAACGATACGCCTCCCAGGGTGATGGCCGTGGTGCTTGGGTCCCAGGGGTCGTAGTTGCCATTCTGCGTTGCACGAATCACCACGCCGCTGCAGTAGAACGCCGGCGTGCCCTCGTCACATTGCTCGCGGGTATCGGCATAGCGCCTGTTTAGGCTGAGCGCCGTGTCCACCCCGGTCGCCAGCGGCAGGTTGGGCGGCGGAAAGTCACCGATCTGCACTTGTATGTTCAGGGGCTGGGAGGTTTGCAGCGCGACGCCCGCAATCTCGACTGTGTAGGTCACGGGCACCGTGTTGCCCAATTCCCTGGCAATCACCTCCCGGGGCACGTTGAACACCAATGGTGCCGTGCTCGTGGTGTTCTGGGCCGCCGCCCGGTAAGGCGTGACGCCACCCCAGATCAGCGTGACCTTCTGGCCGGCGGCCAGGCTCGCAAAGGCCACCTTGAAGGGGACGGACAGCGGGGCCTTGCCCACGTCCAGCTTGTTGTCCGGGGCCAGCGGCAACTCGGGTGCCGGCAGCGCTTCGAGCATGACGTTGACCGTCAGTGGCTCGGAGGTCTGGATAGGTGCGCCGGGCACTTCGACGGTATAGGTGATGGTCGCTGTCTTGCCGAAATCCTGGGCGACTGTGGCCTTGGGCACCGTGAACGTGAGCGGGTGCGCGGCGGCGGTGGTCTGCACCGGCGCATTATAGGTGCTGGTACCGGTCCAGCGCAGGATCACCTTGTGTCCCGGGCCGAAGCTCGAGTAATCGACTTTGAAGGGTACCGCAGCGCCCGCTTTGCCGATGTCCAGGTTGCCATCGGTGGCGAAAGCGGAAGCCGGAGCCTGAAAGACACCGCTGGCCGCTGATTCGGGGGAGGTGGGCGGTGCTTGCGACGGTATTTCGTCGCCCACGCCGGACTGTTCGGCCTGTGTCGCGGCAGGATAGACAGTCGACGGGTTTTCTTCTGCGTGGATGGGGGACGCCGCGAACAGCGTCACCATCACCCACAAGGCAAGTTGCCCGGGTTTCATCTCGACCTCCTTTTCGGTGTTTCCTGATGTCCTTTTCCGAGTATGTGCGCAGCCGATGCGGGCGCTAGGCTGTTTCGCGATGAGGGTTATCGCGGTTCGCGATTAGTCAGGAGGCCAGGCAGCCGGACGGACTGCCGCAATGGGGACGAATGAGCTATACTCGCGGGCTTTGCTAAATTCGCCTGCGAGTCCTGTCGACCATGGAAATCAACCCGATCCTGAACACCATCAAGGACCTGACCGAACGCTCCCAGTCCATTCGGGGGTATCTTTGACTACGATCACAAGAGTGATCGTCTGATCGAAGTCAACCGCGAGCTGGAAGACCCGAACGTCTGGAACAAGCCCGAGTACGCCCAGGCACTGGGCCGCGAGCGCGCCACCCTGGCGCAGATCGTCGAGACCCTGGACGAGATGTCCAGCGGCCTGACCGATTCGCGCGAGCTTTTGGACATGGCCGTCGAAGAAAACGACGAAGGCGCCGTCAATGACGTCGTCGAGCTGCTCCAGGGCCTTGAAGAATCGCTGGCCAAGCTTGAATTCCGTCGCATGTTCAGCGGCGAGATGGACCCCAACAACGCCTACCTGGACATCCAGGCCGGTTCCGGCGGTACCGAAGCACAGGACTGGGCCAACATCCTGCTGCGCATGTACCTGCGCTGGGCCGACAAGCGTGGCTTCGACGCCACCATCATGGAACTGTCCGAAGGCGAAGTCGCCGGCATCAAGGGCGCCACGGTGCACATCAAGGGCGAGTACGCCTTTGGCTGGCTGCGTACCGAGATCGGCGTTCACCGCCTGGTGCGCAAGAGCCCGTTCGACTCCGGCGCTCGTCGCCACACCTCGTTCTCGGCGGTGTTCGTCTCCCCTGAAATCGACGACCGCATCGAGATCGACATCAACCCGTCGGACCTGCGCATCGATACCTATCGTTCGTCCGGTGCCGGTGGTCAGCACGTCAACACCACCGACTCGGCGGTGCGTATCACCCACGTGCCGACCAACACCGTGGTCAGCTGCCAGAACGAGCGCTCCCAGCACGCCAACAAGGACACCGCCATGAAAATGCTGCGGGCCAAGTTGTACGAGCTGGAAATGCAGAAGCGCAACGCGGCGTCCCAGGCCCTGGAAGACACCAAGTCCGACATCGGCTGGGGTCACCAGATCCGTTCGTACGTCCTCGATGACTCGCGCATCAAGGACCTGCGTACCGGCGTCGAGCGCAGTGACTGCAACAAGGTGCTGGACGGCGACCTCGACGGTTATCTGGAAGCCAGCCTCAAGCAAGGCCTGTAACCGCGAAACTACCGTTGCGGGCACGGCACGCCACTGCGCATGACCGGCCCGCGATTCCTCACCGCTGACCCGTGGCGGATGATGGGCAACGAACCTGATGGAATAACTGAAGACATGAGCGACCAACAACTCGACCCGCAAGCCCAGCAACAGGAAGAAAACACCCTGATCGCCCTGCGCAAGGAAAAGCTTGCAGCCGAGCGCGCGAAGGGTAACGCCTTCCCGAACGACTTCCGCCGCGAAAACTACTGCAACGACCTGCAGAAACAGTACGCGGACAAGACCAAGGAAGAGCTGGCTGAAGCGGCGATTCCGGTCAAGGTTGCCGGTCGCATCATGCTCAACCGTGGCTCGTTCATGGTGATCCAGGACATGACCGGTCGCATCCAGGTCTACGTCAACCGCAAGACCCTGTCCGAGGAAACCCTGGCCGCGGTCAAGACCTGGGACATGGGCGACATCATCGCCGCCGAAGGCACCCTGGCCCGTTCCGGCAAGGGCGACCTGTACGTCGAGATGACCACCGTGCGCCTGCTGACCAAGTCGCTGCGCCCGCTGCCGGACAAGCACCACGGCCTGACCGACACCGAGCAGCGCTACCGTCAGCGCTACGTTGACCTGATCGTCAACGAAGAAGTGCGCGACACCTTCCGCGTGCGCTCGCAAGTCATCGCCCACATCCGCAGCTTCCTGATGAAGCGTGACTTCCTGGAAGTCGAGACGCCGATGCTGCAGACCATTCCGGGCGGCGCTGCGGCCAAGCCGTTCGAAACCCACCACAACGCGCTGGACATGGAAATGTTCCTGCGTATCGCGCCTGAGCTGTACCTCAAGCGTCTGGTGGTTGGCGGCTTCGAGAAGGTGTTCGAGATCAACCGCAACTTCCGTAACGAAGGCGTCTCGACCCGTCACAACCCTGAATTCACCATGTTGGAGTTCTACCAGGCCTACGCCGACTACGAAGACAACATGGACCTGACCGAAGAACTGTTCCGCGAACTGGCGCAGCTTGTGCTGGGGTCCACCGACGTGCCGTACGGCGACAAGGTGTTCCACTTCGGCGAGCCGTTCGCGCGTCTGTCGGTGTTCGATTCGATCCTCAAGTACAACCCGGATCTGACCGCCGATGACCTGAACGACATCGACAAGGCTCGCGCCATCGCCAAGAAAGCCGGCGCCAAGGTGCTGGGCTTCGAAGGCCTGGGCAAGCTGCAGGTGATGATTTTCGAAGAGCTGGTCGAGCACAAGCTGGAACAGCCGCACTTCATCACCCAGTACCCGTTCGAAGTGTCGCCGCTGGCGCGCCGCAACGACGAAAACCCGAACGTCACCGACCGTTTCGAGCTGTTCATCGGCGGCCGTGAAATCGCCAACGCCTACTCCGAGTTGAACGACGCGGAAGACCAGGCCGAGCGCTTCATGGCCCAGGTGGCCGACAAGGACGCCGGTGACGACGAAGCCATGCACTACGACGCCGACTTCGTTCGCGCGCTGGAATACGGCATGCCGCCGACGGCGGGTGAGGGTATCGGTATCGACCGTCTGGTGATGCTGCTGACCAACTCGCCATCGATCCGCGACGTGATCCTGTTCCCGCACATGCGGCCTCAGGCTTAAGCGTTGTCAGAAAAGCCG